>Ga0306923_10005483_pt1 | contig 12367 bp, 10 predicted proteins | sample sta12Can44000108_FD_203841 | JGI IMG/M metagenome (GOLD analysis project Ga0306923, IMG submission 203841) | Lab enrichment of tropical soil microbial communities from Luquillo Experimental Forest, Puerto Rico - statanox.12C.anox.44.000.108 (v2)... | ecosystem: Environmental > Terrestrial >...
AGCCGGAGATTCAGGAACTGGCCGATGTCATTGGCGATAGCCTGGAGCTGGCCCGCACGGCTCGCTCCTTTGATGGCGACGTGATCGCGTTCTGCGGCGTTTGGTTTATGGCGGAGACGGCCAAGGTCCTCAACCCGCTTCGGGTGGTAGTCGTCCCGGACCGCGCCGCCAGTTGCAGCCTGGTGGAAGCCTGCCCGGTGGAGCCGGTCCGCGCATTTCGGCGCGAAAATCCGGATCACGTGATCGTCAGCTACATCAATACATCGATCGAGGTGAAAGCCGAAAGCGACATCCTCTGCACCTCGCGCAATGCGATCAAGGTGGTCAACTCGATTCCCCCGGACAAGCCTATCCTGTTCCTGCCGGACCGCAACCTCGGCAACTACGTCAAACGAAAGACCGGGCGCGCGAACATGGAAATCTGGCAAGGCGCATGCATCGTTCATGCCACTTTTCCGGCGCGCCGCCTGGCCGAAGCGAAAATGGAACATCCGGACGCTCTGGTGGTGGCGCACCCGGAGTGCCCAGAGCCGGTGCTGGCGATGGCGGACTTCGTTGGCTCTACTTCGTCGTTGATTGAATGGTGCGCCGCGAGCGAGGCCCACGAATTCATTGTGATGACCGAAAGCGGCATCCACTATTCGTTGCAGCGGATGGCGCCGCACAAGCGCTTCTACTACGTGGCCAATGAGCACTGCAATTGCAGCGAGTGCCCGTACATGAAGCTGAACACGCTCGAGAAGCTGCGGGATAGCCTCGAGCACCTCGAACCGCGGATCGAGCTGTCGGGCGAGATCATCGAACGCGCCCTGGTGCCGCTCGAACGCATGCTCGCGCTCCAGTAACATGGCTGCCCGACCGCTCGTCGATTCCTGGGGCCGCGTCCACGACAACCTGCGCATCAGCGTCACGGATCGCTGCAACATCCGCTGCTTCTACTGCATGCCGGAGACCGACGTGCACTTCGTGCGGAGGAGCGAGATCCTGGATTTCGAGGAGATCGAGCGCTTCGTGCACATCGCCGTCACGCTTGGAATCCGCAAGTTGCGGGTGACCGGCGGGGAGCCGCTGGTGCGGCGCGATCTCGCGGTGCTGATCCGCCGCCTGTCCACCATTCCCGGGATCGAAGACCTGGCGCTGACGACCAACGGGGTGCTGCTGCCGCAATTGGCGGCGCCGCTCTACGAAGCGGGCCTCAGACGCATCAACGTCCATCTCGATACCATTGACCGGGCCCGTTTCCTTGAAATTACACGCCGCGACGAGATCCATAAGGTGCTCGCCGGGCTCGAGGCCTGCAAGCAGCTGGGCTATTCGAAGATCAAGCTCAACGCCGTGGCCGTGAAGCATCTGGTGGAGCCGGACATCGTCCCGCTGGCGCGCTACGCCCGTGAAAATGGCTTTGAGGTACGCTACATCGAATTCATGCCGCTCGACGCGCAGAACCTGTGGGACCGGAGCAAGGTCTTGCTGGCGGACGAGATCATCGCCACCCTCGGCCGCGAAATCGCGCCGCTCGTCCCGGTGCCGGATCCCGATCCGCGCGCGCCGGCCAGCGAATACCAGTTTTCCGATGGCATCGGCCGCGTCGGGTTCATCGCCTCGGTGAGCCGCCCCTTCTGCCTGAACTGCAATCGACTGCGCCTCACCGCGGACGGCAAGCTTCGTTACTGCCTGTTCGCGGTGGAAGAGGATGACGTCAAGACACTCCTTCGTTCCGGCGCCTCCGACGAAGCGATCGTCGCTTTGATCCGCCGCAACGTGGCCGGCAAATGGGAAGGCCACGAGATTAATTCCACGCGTTTCGTGGCCCCCCCGCGGCCCATGTACTCGATCGGCGGCTAGGACCGGCGTAAAATACCGAGAGCATGCTGAGGTTTTGCTCCCTGTTTCTGATCTTTTGTGCGCTAGCTGCCGCTGAACTGGAAAGGATCGAGATCCGCCGCCGCGATTCAGCCGGCCCCGACGAGCGACTGGTCGGCCGCGCCTACTTCAGCGTCGATCCCAAGCTCGCGGCAAACCGTGAAATCGCAGACATCGCGCTGGCTACCACCAATGCCGAGGGGAAGGTGGAGTTCTCGAGCGACTTTCTGGTGTGGCGTCCCAGGGAATCGCGCCACGCCCGCGGTGCCGTGTTTCTCGAGGTGGTGAACCGCGGCGGTCCGCAGTCGGTCTACTTGATCAGCGGCGCTCGATCGAGTGATCCCGCGCCCGAACGTTGGGACTTGGGCGATCGCTTTCTCCTCGACCAAGGTTTCACGGTGGTGTTTCTGGGATGGCAATTCGACGTGACTTCCAGGCAAGGTCTTACATTTCACGCGCCTTCGGTTCCGGTGAAGGGCATCGTACGTGCCAGTTACCCCGTGGACGGCGCCGGCCGGCGCTATGCCTTCGGCCTTTCCTATTGCGCGGCTGATCCGGAACAAAAGGACGCGCGGCTGACGTTCCGTTTGAAAATCGACGAACCGGCAAAAACGCTGGCGCGCTCTGAGTGGCGTTTCGGGCCCAACGGCTGCTCGGTCTCTCTGGCAGGGGGCTTCAACGCTGGCTTGTACGAGGCCGTCTATGAGGCAAAAGATCCGCCTGTGGCGGGGCTCGGCCTGGCCGCCATTCGCGATTTCGCCGCTTATCTCAAATACGGCGGCAAGGTGACGACGCTGCGGGAATCGCCGGCGTCGCTGAACCGTATCATCGGTTACGGCTATTCGCAGAGCGGCCGCCTCCTGCGTCAGTTTGTGCGCGACGGATTCAATGCCGATGAGCACGGCCGCAGTGCCTTCGATGGCCTCATGATTTCTTCGGCGGGATCCGGAGGCGCCAGCGTGAATCATCGCTTCGCCATGCCGGGCGAGGCCGGCAACTCCGTGCTCTCGATTCTGCGTCCCGTCGACGTGCCTCCCTTCAATGACGGCGGCCTGCTGGCGAAGGCCGAGGCCGCTCACGTGACTCCGAGGATCTTCTACACATTCAGTTCTACTGAGTATTGGGCCCGCGCCGGATCGCTCACACATACGACTCCCGACGGGCGAGCCGATGTTGCCCTGTCGGCCCGCTCGCGCCTCTATTTACTGACCGGCACCGCTCACTCCGCCGGCCCCTTTCCTCCAGCGCGCGGCCCGGACCTGCTGCACTACGCCAACTTCGCCGAGCAGAGCTGGGTGACGCGCGCCTTGCTCGTCGACCTGGACGCCTGGATTCGCACGGGCGCCGAGCCACCTGGGTCGCGCTATCCATCCGTCGCTCGGGCCGAATTGGTTCCCAGAGACGGGGTCCGCTTTCCCAAAATCCCCGCACTGCAGTTTCCCGAGTACATGCCGCAGGTGTGGCGCATGGATTACGGTCCGGAGTTCTCCACCAAGGGGATCGTGTCCAAGGAGCCCCCCGCACTGGGCCAGCCATATACGGTCCTGGTCCCGCAGGTGGACGCCGATGGCAATGACCTCGGTGGCGTCCCTCTGCCGGAGGTCGCCGTGCCGCTCGGCACTTACACCGGTTGGAACGTTCGCCTTCCCGAACTCAGCGGCCTCGATTACCTGGCCGGCCTTTATGGCTCGTTTGAACCCTTTGCCCGGACAAGCCAGGAGCGCGATCGACACCGAGACCCGCGGCGCTCGATCGCGGAGCGGTACCGGAACCGGGACGACTACCTCCAACGCATTGAGCACGCAGCGCGCGGGCTAGCGCAGGACCATTTCATGCTGCCCGAGGATGTTCGAATGGTGGTACGCCGCGCCGGTGTAATGTGGGACGCGCTCGTCGATCACACCAACCCGGAGGCACCGCATTAAGGCGGGTTTCTACGGGTCGGTGATGGCGCCGCCCATGAGCAAAACGCCACCATTAGGGCGTTTGCCGCTCACCCACATGCCGCCGTTCTCCCCGTTTTTCATGGGCCGGAAGGTCACCGTAAGCTTGTCACCGGGTTTGAGCGTGCCTCGCGTCCAACCGCGGCGAGCCAGGTAATTGGGGCTCATGCCTTCGAACCCCCAGGTGTCCACGCTGCCGTGGTCGTTGGGCACGTCAATCCAGACCCAGGTGTGGGGATTCGTCCAGTCGAATTTCTTGACTGTGCCGGAAATGTCTCGCTGGGAGGCCATGTCAAAGGCCGCGAACGAATGGTGGGCGAGGGCGAGCCCGGTACTGCCCACAAGCAGGCTGGCGAGGATGACGGTTTCAGGCAACGTGTTCTTCATGGGAAATTCCTATTTCGGGGAGGCCTCGGGGTTGGCTAGGTGGATTCCCGCCTTGCCCTGGGCGTCGACGAAATTGCGATTGTTCTCCTCGCAGACGTACTCGGCGATGGTCCAGTTGCGATGCCGCTTCAAGGTCCGCGTTCCCATCGAGTACGGCATCGCGAGGGCCTCGGGGTCGATGACGGTGGTTTCGATCGTCATCGTGTCGGGATCGGTCAGCCGAAAGCGCTCGACGACTCTCAGCTTGTCGCTATAAGGGAATGAGAGGCCGCGCGCGACGTGTTCGAGACCCACGGTCTGGGTCACCAGCGTGTCGCCCTCCCAGACGCCAACCGAAGTTCCGTAGAAAGTAGGATCTGGGTCTTCGGGCAGCGGGCGGCCATCGGTGTAAATGTGGCGAACCTGGGTGTAGGCCTCAATCACAATCGTCACTTGTCCTGGCGTCAGGAGGAACTCCATCGGATAAGGCTGGCCCATAATAGCCGGCAAGCCCGGAGGTAGACAATTGGCGGTCTCGGCTTCTCGAGCCGGCTGAGCGCGTTCGGCCTGAGCTTTGGCGGCGTAGGCGGGTGTGAGCGGCGGGCCGGCGACGCGCGCTGAGCGGCCACCGCCCCTCGCGGCCCCGCCACCGAAAACCATTTCCCAGACACCGTTGAAGTCCGGAAGCTTCGCGATGGCTGCCCAGTCCTGGGCAGTGGGCGCCTTGCGCGTCACCTTCTGCGCGGCCGCAAACCGAGCGAGAGGTAGCGAGGCTGCGAGAAATGCGACGACGGTAGGCCGTGTGCACCTCATTTCGAACTCACCTTCCCGACAGTCCTGCTGCGCACCTGGCCAGACTGATGAAATCCCGGCGGTTCGAATCGATGACAGACATAGTTGGTAGCCTATCACGAACCGGCGAGTGCGGTGAGCGAAGGAGCGGAGCGTTCGAGTCTCGGCCATCGGAGGCGGCAGACGAGCCGACCGGAGAAGCGATTGGCCCCAGAGCGCGCTTGACCAGTGAAGAACCAACGCCCGACGCTAAGCGAGCCGTCGGACATCAGGCGTTGCGGATAGGCGGAATTGGGGTTCCTCTCTCTCGCCGGCCATCGAATACCAGCAGGCTGCCGAAATGCGATTTCGCCTTGAGAGGGTGCTGCGCGCCCATCGTGATGGATCTTCGGCGCGGATCGCAGCCAGCGCCGGAGGGCGACTGCACTCCACCCTCCCGGACCGCGGAGAGGCTGGTGGGCCAGGCCGTGATACACTCCCCTCATGCCGGACCTCCGCGAGGTGGGCGACGAGCCGCCGCCGTTTCTGGGCTCTTGGCGGCGCGTGTACGCGGCCGTGCTGCTCTATCTGGCGCTGATAATTGCGGCCTGTTACGGCTTCACGCGGGCCTTCGAATGACGCCTCTGGACTGGGTGGTCCTGTTCGCCACGCTCGCGGTGATCGTCGGGTACGGTCTTTATCGCAGCCGCGGCAGCAATACCGTGGACCGCTTCTTGCTCGCCGGAAAAACCATGCCCTGGTACGCCATGGCGCTGTCCATCATGGCGACCCAAGCGAGCGCTGTCACCTTCATTTCGACGACCGGACAGGCTTATGTGGACGGCATGCGGTTCGTGCAGTTTTATTTCGGCCTACCGATTGCCATGGTGATATTGTGCGCCACGGTGGTTCCCGTCTTTCACCGCGCCAAGGTCTTTACCGCGTATGAATATCTGGAGCAGCGCTTCGATTCCAAAACCAGGGCACTGGCCTCTGTGATCTTCCTGTGCCAACGTGGGCTTTCCGCCGGGCTCACGCTGTACGCTCCGGCCATCGTGCTGTCCGTGATCCTGGGTTGGCCGGAGCGGGCCACCATCTTTCTTATGGGCGTGACTGTCATCACGTACACAACGCTGGGCGGAGTCAAGGCCGTCACTTGGTCCGACGTGCAGCAGATGTGCATCATCTTTGTCGGGCTGGTGATCGCGCTCGCGACCCTCATCCACTTGATGCCGCCTTCGGTTTCGCTTGCCGACGCCATGTACCTGGCGGGAGCCGCCGGCCGGTTGAATGCCGTCACCACCGACTTCGACTGGAACGACCAGTTTACCCTGTGGAGCGGGCTGATCGGCGGTACGTTTCTATTCCTCTCTTATTTTGGGTGCGACCAGTCGCAGGTGCAGCGGTATCTGACCGGGAAGTCGATCGCGCAGAGCCGGTTGAGTCTGATCTTCAACGCGGTGGCGAAGATCCCGATGCAATTTTTCATTCTCTTCATCGGAGCCATGGTGTTCGTGTTCCATCTGTTCGTGCAGCCGCCAATGCTGTTCGAACAGTCACAGTTGGAGAGACTTCAGAGTATGAACGCCTACCGGCCCGTGGCAGAGCGGTACCGCCAGGCCTTCGAAAGCCGGCGTCAGGCGGCAAGGGAGTTAATTGACGCGCACCGCGCCCGCAGCGCGGCGGCTGAACAAGACCGGTTGGACGCATTTCGGGCGGCGCAACGCGAGATGGATCGCACCCGCGATCAGGCCACCCGGCTGGTGGAGTCGACGGGCGGCGAGCCGGGATTCACTGACACCAACTACATCTTTTTATCGTTCGTGACAAAGTATCTGCCGGTCGGGCTGGTGGGGCTGATCATCGCGGTGATCTTCGCCGCCACCATGTCGGCGAGCGCAGGCGAGATCAACTCGCTGGCTACGGTTACCATGGTGGATCTGTACCGCCGCTACTTTCATCGCTCGGGCACCGACCACCACTATCTGATGGCTTCGCGTTGGGCGACCGTCTTCTGGGGCGCCTACGCGATCGCGTTCGCGGGCTGGGGCAGGACGCTTGGTTCGTTGATCGTGGCGGTGAACAAGGTGGGTTCTCTGTTCTACGGCTCGCTGCTCGGCGTGTTCGTGCTGGCATTTTTCTTCCGGCGGGTCGGCGGTACGGCCGCTTTCGTCGGCATGCTGGCGGGTGAAGCGGCCATCTTCTGGGCGTTCTTTACCAGAATTTCCTTCCTCTGGTACAACGTAATCGGCTGTGCTGTAGTGATCGTGACGGCGCTGGCGGTGGCGCACGCGTTGGAGCGCGGAACAGCGGAAACTTAGTGCCCTTGGTTATTTGACCTGCCCCATTTCCGCCAGATCCAGTACCCTCCCAGAAGAACCGCGAGAGCGATGCTGAGACCAACCAGATAACGCTCGACGTGGAGTTCCACCACCTTCCAGCGCTCACCCAGGAAATATCCCAAACTGAGAAAGGCTGTAACCCACAGGACCGTTCCACTGTAGGCGAACAGCGCGAACTGATGCGGCGCGACCTCCGTCATGCCGGCCGCGTAGGCGGTGAGGTGGCGCACGCCGGGAATGAAGTATCCGACGGTCAATGCCCAATGGCCGATCCGCTCAAACCAGGCATGCGCCCGCGCGAGACGCTCGGGTGTGAGATGGACATGTTTTCCAAAACGCTGCAGCAAAGCGAGTCCGAAGCTGCGGCCAAGCGCGTAGCTGATGGTCATGCCGGAAGCGCTGCCCGCCACTGCCGCGGCGAAAGCCAGCGGCATAGAAAGTTCACGCCGGTAGATCAAGTAACCGGTAAATGTCAGCAGAGTTTCGTCGGGAACTGGCAGCCCGACGATCCCGAAGATCAGCAAGACAAAGATCGCCAGATAGCCGTACTGGGTGATCCAGGCTATAATCTGTGATTCCACTAGGGATTCTCACTAAACGGCCAGATTGGTGATGTCGACCGGAGTCCGGTTACCCTCCACCACGACAATGCCGCTCGCGGTGACGTGATGGTAGCGGCGATCGCGTCCGAGGTCGTGACCGATCTCTGCATCGCCAGGGATTCGCACGTTCTTGTCCAGGATCGCGCGGCGCACCCGAGCGCAACGGCCGATGTCGCAGTTATCCAAAATGATCGAATCCTCGACCAGGGCACCGGCATGCACGCGGACGCCGCGCCCGAGCACCGAATTGCGCACGATTCCGCCGGAGAGGATGCAGCCTCCCGAGATGATGGAATCGATGGCCTGGCCACGGCGGTTATCTTCGTCGAAGGTGAATTTTGCCGGCGGGTCCGGATAGCCGGTCGTGCGCCAAGGCCATTCGCGGTTGTAGAGGTTCAAAGCGGGGCTGACGGACCGCAGGTCCATGTTGGCCTCGTAGTAAGCATCGATGGTTCCCACGTCGCGCCAGTAGGGGACGGCGTCAGCCGATTCGCCGGGAATCCGGTTGGTTTGGAAATCGTAGGCGTAAATCGCCGTTTTGGCGGCGAGCGCGGGAAGGATGTCGCGTCCGAAGTCGTGGAGACTGGCGCTGTTGGCGGCATCATCGTGCAATAGGCGCAACAAGGTCCGCGTGGAAAAGATGTAATTGCCCATCGAAGCGTAGACGCGCTGTGGATCGCTGGGGAGGTTGGGCGCGTCCGGATTCTTTTCATGAAACGCCAGGATATGGCCGTCTTCGGCCGCTTCGATCACGCCGAATTCGGACGCCTGCTGTTTCGGAACGGGCACGGCCGCGACCGTCACCTCCGCATTCCTGTGCATGTGAAATTCGACCATGGCGGCGATGTTCATGCGGTATATATGGTCGCCGCCGAAGATCGCCACCACGCGCGGGTCGGCCTGCTCCACCAGATTGAGGTTCTGGTAGATCGCGTCGGCCGTGCCCTGATACCAGGTCTCTCCCACTGAACGCATCTGGGCCGGCACGGGGATGACGAATTGATTCTTGAGCAAGCCACCGAATTGCCACCCCTCGCTCAAGTGTTGCAGCAGCGACTGGCTGCGGAATTGGGTCAGAACGTAGATCGAATAAATTCCCGAATTGATGAAATTGCTCAACACGAAATCGATGATCCTATACTTTCCGGCGAAAGGAACAGCCGGCTTGGCGCGTTCTTTGGTCAGCGGAAAGAGACGGGTCCCCTTGCCGCCGGCTAGCACGATTCCCAGGACGCGGATGCGCATAGCGACGATGGACGCTCCCATTTTTCCAGGCCAGCGGGCGCGCGCGCAAGGGGAATCCGCAACCTTCTATGCTAGGTTCTCGCAGCGGCAGTTGCGTTTTCGTAAAGCGGCGGAGTGCCCGGCGGCCGTGTCTTCCACCGGCGGTGGATCCACAGCCATTGATCCGGGTGTTCGCGGACCGCCGCCTCAACCCGCGCCTGCACCGCCTGGGTATCGCGTTGGGCATCTCCGGTCATCGCGATGGGCGGAAAGAACCGCAGGATGTAGCGGCACCGTTCGGTGGACCAGAGTGCAAAGCCCGGAATGACCACGGCACCGCTATGAGCGGCCAGTTTGGCAAAACCCGCGTTGGCTGCGGCGGGGATGCCAAAGAAGTCGACGAAAACGCCGGAATCGAGCGCGGCGTTCTGGTCGGTCAGGACGCCAACGGCCTCATTGGCCGCGAGCGCCTTCAGCACCGCGCGCGCCGAATCGTGTTTCAGGATGACGCGGTTGCCAGAAAGGGCGCGCCGCCGTTCCACCAGGCGGTCGATTAGGGGATTGTCCAAGCGACGCGCTACGACGTTCATCGGAGCCGCCAGCAGCGCGTACCCATATGCGCTCAGCTCCCAGTTACCCAAGTGCGCGGTGGCAAACAGCACGCCACGGCCGGTTGCCAGGGCAGCCTGCACATGCTCCATGCCCTCGACCGAGATCCAGCGGTCCAGATTCTCGGGCCGAATCGAGGGAAACCGGGCGAAGGTCACCAGCAGCCGCGCAATCGAGCAGAAAACGCCATCGACGATTTCGGCATGCCGCGCTTCACCCAGATCCGGCAAGGCCATCGATAGGTTACGCCGCGCGACTCTCCGCAGTCGAGGCAGGGCGACGTCGAGCAGGCGTGTGTAACCACGAGCCAGCCGGTGTGCGACCGCAAGCGGCGTCCACTCGAGCGATTTTAGAACCGCCACCGCGATCCCGTATTCGACGGCATTGCGCAAGCCCGATCGCCGGCGCATCCGCTTACTCGATCCAGCCGCCGCCCAGAACCAGATCGCCGTCGTAGAAAACCGCTCCCTGGCCGGGTGTCACGGCCCGCTGCGGCTCATCGAAGATGACTTCCACGCGGGCGTCCGGGCGCCCCTCGGATCCGGCGGCGCGCAGCGTGGCCGGAGCGGGGGTGTGCTTGTTGCGAATCTTCACTTGGGCAAGGCGAGGGGCGGCGATGGGTTCGATCGAGATCCAGTTGACCTCGTTGGCAAAAAATCGCGAGCGAAGCAGCTCCCCCTCCCCTCCGACGACTACCTGCTGGGTCTGGGGGTGCGTCGCGATCACATACAGCGGCTCGCTGGCGGCTAGACCGAGGCCGCGGCGCTGCCCGACGGTGAAGTGGTGGACGCCCGGATGCTCGCCCAGCGTGCGGCCGTCGAGGGTCATGATCGACCCGCGAGCGGGTGGCTGGGGTTCTCCGCGATCCCTGAGCCAGGCGCTCAGAAAACCGGCGTAATCGCCGTTGGGTACGAAACAGATCTCCTGGCTGTCGCTCTTGGCTGCCACGGCCAGGCCCATCGCGCGCGCCAGTTCGCGCACTTCGGGCTTAGTCATTTCACCCAGTGGGAACAAGGTGCGGGCCAGTTGCGGCTGGGTCAGACCGAACAGGAAATAGGTCTGATCCTTGGATTCGTCGGCGGGACGGAGCATTTGATACCGCCCAGAGCCTGTGTCGTAGCAGACACGCGCGTAATGACCGGTAGCGATCTGCTCGGCACCCACGGCATCAGCCAGTTCCAGAAACCGATCGAACTTGATGTGGTTGTTGCACAGCGTACAGGGCACCGGAGTCCGGCCGGCGAGATATTCGTCAACAAACGGCCTGACCACGCGGTCTTCAAATTCCTGCTCGAAGTTCACCACGTAATACGGAATGCCGATCTGTTCGGCGACGCGGCGGGCGTCGTACACGTCGTCGAGCGAGCAGCAGCGGCCGGACCCGGCGGGTAGCCCACCGTGCGCGGAGAGTTCCGGCAGCCGCAGCTGATTCCACAGCTGCATGGTGAGTCCGACCACCCGATGGCCCTGCCGCACCAGCAGCGCAGCCACCGTGGAGCTGTCGACGCCGCCGCTCATGGCGACGGCAATGGGGGGAGCCTCAGGCATCGACGGAAATTCGGCGCAGGTGCGCGACCGAGGCCTCCAGCGCGACCGCCAAGGCATCCACTTCGTCGGCGGTGTTGGCGCAGCCAAGAGAAAAGCGGATGCTGGCCCGCGCCCGTTCCGCCGGCAGCCCGATCGCGGTCAGCACGTGCGACGGTGTTACTGCGCCGCTCGAACAGGCTGAGCCGGTGGAGACGGCAAACCCGCGCAGATCGAGGGCGATGACGAGTGCCTCGCCATCGATGCCGTCAAAATGGATGTTGGTCGTGTTGGGTGTGCGGCATTCACGCGAGCCGTTCACGCCGGTGCCCGGAATGCGGTCCAATATCGTGTTTTCCAGCCGATCACGCAAGGCGCTCAGATTCTTCGCGTCGCTAGACAGATTGCGCAAAGCCAGCTCAGCGGCCGCGCCGAAGCCCGCAATTCCGGGCACATTTTCCGTCCCCGGACGGCGATCGCGCTCGTGGTGGCCGCCGTACGTAAGCCCCGCCAGGCGCGTGCCCTTGCGCACGTACAGCGCTCCGACGCCCTTGGGCGCATAGAGCTTATGGCCGCTCACACTGTAGAGATCCACGCCCAGGGCCCCCACGTCCACAGGCACCTTGCCGAGGGCCTGCACGCCGTCGACGTGAAACGGGATTTCGGCCTCACGCGCGATACGCGCGATTTCGTGGATGGGTTGTAAGGTGCCGAGTTCGTTGTTAGCGTGCATGACCGAGATCAGTACGGTTTCGGACCGCAGCGCGCCGCGGACGTCCTCCGGATCGACGACTCCCCCAACGCTCACCGGCAGTCGAGTCACGGCCGCGCCTTCGCGCTCGAGTTGAGCGCACGCCCCGAGCACCGCAGGATGCTCGATAGTCGTGGTGATCACGTGCCGGCGGCCAGCCACCACCCGGCCCACGCCGAGGACCGCCATATTGTCCGCTTCCGTGCCGCCACCCGTGAAAACCACCTCGGCCGGCCGAGCGCCGATAAGGGACGCAATCTGGCGGCGGGCGGCTTCCAACCGCTGCTTAGCGGCTTGTCCGAAATAATGGATGCTGGATGCGTTACCATACGTTTGATCGAGGCACGACACAACGGTTTCGCGCACCTCGGG
>Ga0306923_10005484_pt1 | contig 12366 bp, 13 predicted proteins | sample sta12Can44000108_FD_203841 | JGI IMG/M metagenome (GOLD analysis project Ga0306923, IMG submission 203841) | Lab enrichment of tropical soil microbial communities from Luquillo Experimental Forest, Puerto Rico - statanox.12C.anox.44.000.108 (v2)... | ecosystem: Environmental > Terrestrial >...
ACGGGATGCAGACTGCGCCGCAGGACATTTGACTGAGCCAACGGCTTGCCTACTGCGTTTCGGAATAAGAAGCCTGTCTTTCGGTCTGCAACGAAGTCTTTCAATATCGCCGCCAGACCGGATGACAAATCAACATCCCGAACTGCACTGGCTGTTTTGGGTTCTTGTGTCATGCCTTCCCAAGCGGACTGCTGGATGTGGAGTGTTCGGAAGTCCTTTGAGATACTCTCGACTTCTAGCCCCAGAGCCTCGCCAATCCGTAAGCCGGATCCCGCCAGCAAGGCGTAAAGAACCCGGTATTGCCCTGTTGCGTTCTGAACGATGGAACTCATCGTCGCGGCTGTGAATTTGTGTTGATTCCTCACGATGGGTAGGTCGATGAACTCCGAATCCCACTTGCGCGGGAACAACGGTTCGCCCTCATCACTTTTCGCCGATGCCACAACTAACTTCACCAGACCCGTGTAATTGACGATGGTCTTCGCAGACAGTCCGGCAGCAGCCATCTTTGTGACGAGATGCTTCATCACGGCGTTATTGATGCTTGCCAACGGAATGTCTCCGATACTCGGATTCAGCCATTTACACAAGCAATTCTGCCACGTGCGGAGAGTTGCTGGCTTGACTGGCTTTCGTTTGCTGGTCGTCTCTTGTCGCATGAACAACTTAGATTGCTCCTTAAACGTAACGCCAATGGTCGTTTCAACGAACTGAGGAGCATCGTTGACGCCGCTGGACATAACAATTTCAAGGGCCTTTGTCTTTCGTTGAGCTTTAGTCAGACTTCCGGGACCAGCAGTGGGACAAACACGCTTGGAAGCGTGAATCCGCTTTTCTTGACCCGGAATATCCTCCCAGAACCGAACGACGTACCATTTTCCACTACCTGAGAACGGCGAGACATGCATTTGCCCCGTTTCCGTTTCTCTGGTGTCGTTATGGAGGGAATTGTAGCAATAGAAGGAGCGTTAATGTGCGAAAACGGATTGATTGAAGACACGGCCAGCGCATTCTTCTCAGAAATGCACGGCCATCAGGTGAGAAACTGCTGGCTGCCCTCAACGCAGGGCTTCCTTGCTTATTTTACTTTCGCCCGACACAGGGACGCCGCTCATTTGCGGGCTGAGTTTTGCGGTCGTGACACGATACTGCGTCCGGAGCACGACCCGGACCGCGGCAGGTGGCTCCATCAGAACTCACCCAAAAACACCGCTATACCCAACCTAACATACTTGCCCGAAAACGTCAGCCCACTAGTACTTTTTTTCAAAACAATGCATTTTGTCCATTTGTCCGGAAAATGGATGCCGAGAAAAGCGCGGGAGGATTATCGCGAGCGAGACGAGGCTCACGGAGTGATCAGCTCCAGAAGATATGCTCTCCACGCTCCCACTTCGCTTTGCTTTCCACTGAAAATGCCTACCTCCGCCAGCCGGTTCCCAGCTTGATGGGGGGTTGAATCTGGTAATAGAGCTTTCTTTCTTCAAAATTGGAAAATGATCGCATGCGCGGCCTTGAAGCCACGCCTACGTGGAACTAGTCATCATTAGGTTTGGGCACGACCGTCACAACCAACTGTTCTGCAAATGTGCTCCATGCTGGCTGCATTGATTTGCCGAAGAAACGCTCGACAAAAGCTCGAAAAAACGACGCCGACATCATCAGAGTGGCCGCGAGCTTTGCGTTCACGTGTGAGGCAATACGATTCAACCGTTGCTCGGAACGGATGTAGTCTTCGAGAACCTTCATCGACAAGTGTGGCCCTTTGCCCTGGCGGTTAAGAGAGCTGCGATAAGCGGCGAGAAGTTCCGGTTCGGCAAATAGCCCAGCCGTTGCTGCCACGACCCGTTGATGAAATTTGAAGATGCCGCCCAGAGCCTTCGCGAGGTTCTCCTGAGGGGAACCGCGGCCGACAGATTTTCTCAGCGCGTGCAGCGGCTCAAGCATGTTCGGCAAGCTCTCCTCCAGCATTGCCAGCAGCAGTTCCAAACGTCCCTTAAAGTGGACATACAAAGCGCCCTCCGAGCAGCCCACTTCTTGCGAGATCTGCCTGGTTGTGACCCCGGACAGACCTCGAGAGTGCATCAACTTCTCCGCTGCCTGGAGAATCTCAGATCGACGGTTGATTTTTCCGAAACGTCGCGAGCCGCTTGCCATGGCTAGACCTCCCGTATTTCTCAGATAAGGCAAACCGTAGTTTCACACGCTCATTGGATATTGAAGCAAATTTCTCTGGCAACCTCGCGCTTGACAAAGGAATCCGACTCCTGTATGGATAATAGTGAGCGCTCACTTACTAAGAGTAGCACGCTTTACACGGATCCGGTGCGGCGACGGCAAAGCATTCATCACTCTTGCCGAAGCGCAACATCACGACCGGACCGACAAGAAAGAGCAAAAACATGTCTGTCATAAAAAGGACCGAACCGACCAAGAACTTGCCGGTGCCCCATATTCGGAAGAACAGGCATATGTTCGTTGGCAATGGCGAGCCTATCCGTGCGACTTTCTAATCGGGCGATTATTCGGAGATGGGCATGAAACTTTGCTCTATGCCCCAGAACTTTCGCGAGTGCGTCGCCTTTGCCTGTGGGATGGTGCCCACGCCCCTCATGGACACCCTAATAGCGCTGCTGCTTGCCAAAACGATTATCGCAGCTACCACCATCGGAATCTTCGATGTGCTGGAGACAGAACCACTGACGGCCGCTGAGATCGCGGAACGCTGTGGAAGCGATGCGAACGCAACCGAAAAGCTGGTTCGCGCGTTGTTCGCCTGCAAGTATCTAAAATACGATGGCAATCATTTCAGGCTCGCTCCAGTCTCGCGGCGCTGGCTACCGAGGAAAGCGTCACGATCATTACATTCGGCAATCCTGCACTGCGGCCTGGACCTGCGCTTCATGAATTTTGAAGAATACGTTAGACATGGAAAGTCTCGGGAATTTCATTCGGCCTTGAGCCCAGAAGAGTGGCGCCTCTACCACCAGGGCCAAGCAGACCATGCCGCGCAGATAATGGACGAGGTGATCGAGAGAATCGCACTGCCAGCCCATGCGACAGATTTGCTTGACCTGGGTGGCGGTCATGGATTGTATTCCGTTGCATTCTGCAGACGCTATCCCAATCTCAGCGCCCGAGTACTGGACCTCGCGACAACCACTGGAGAGCTTGAGGCGAAGCGGACGCTAGATAGCGCATACAGCCGGGTGCAATTCGAAGTCGGGGATATCCGCACTGTTTCGCTTCAGCCGCACTCAGCTGACGTAATCTTGCTGGCGAATGTCGTGCACCATTTTGATTGCCCAACTAACCGCAGCTTGATGCAACGTGTTGCCATGGCGTTGCGACCGGGCGGGATGGTGATCGTGATCGACGCTTTCCGTCCCTTTTCCCCTCAGCAAACAGGTCAACTGGAAGGTCTCTTAGATCTCTATTTTGGTACTGCCAGCGGCGTCGGTTTGTGGACCCTCAAAGAGATCCAAGAGTGGAGCCGGAAAGCCGGACTCGACACCTTGCCGCCAAGGACTCTTAGGCGCATGCCTATCTGCAGCATGCAAGTAGCGCGAAAGGCGGAGTAGGGGCAATGAAGATCAATCAGCGTGGAATGTCGCCGGTGCCCTCCGTAAGAGGTCAAACGAACAATAATGGAATTTCTTAGGCCAGTAATCACGGTGTTACGGGTTCTCTTTCTAATCGCCGATCTTTGGGCCGTCACGCAGGGTGTCGTTGCTCCTCCGAACATCGCCAAAAACCGCGAGCGAGCGCTTCGATTCGACAAAGAAAGAACGACACATTCAAGTCTCAGTTCAACGATTGAGACCGACGGGCGCTCCAATTGATTCAAGGGTGGTGCTCAGCGTATGAGCAGCTCAATTTAGCAAGAATCGCGGAGTTGCAAGCATCTGAGGTCGAGATCGTGAATCAGTTCGGGGATCTTCGCCGTTTGTCGACGCGAAAAGACCAAGAGCATTTCTGGGCTGAGGGTTTTGACATCATCCAAGCGGGAGAATTTCATCCGCAGTGCGAGACTGTCGACGTAGTTTTCATCAATCCAAATGCAGCCGTGGTTCACACGAAAGTATCGTACCCACACGGCATCAGATTAAAAGGCGGTGAGAGGATTCCGCCATACTCCGAGATCCACACTTTCGTCATTGCCAGAAATGAAGGACCCTGGCTGATTTCTGGGCACAATGTTACGAAGCAGGTCTTGCCGTGAGAGCTGATTGTGACGTGAAAGCGGCACGCTAGAAGGAAAAATATGATCGCAATTATTCAAAGCGGCGACATGGTGACGCCGACGCGAACGATTAGGGGAGTATTATTTCTTCTCGCAATTTTCTTGTCGTTGGCTGAACGTGGTCTGCCACAGATCCAGACTCCCCAAGCAAACGTAATCCATGTCGAAATCGGAGCGCTGCGTAATGACAAGGGCCAAGTCTTCTGCGCGCTCTATTCGTCCTCTGACGGCTTTCCAAAGAAGAGCGAGAAAGCTATTGCGCGCGTCAATTCCGCAATCTCTGGTAAGCAGGCAGTCTGCGAATTTTCCGGGATCGCGCCGGGTACTTATGCCGTATCTGTGTTCCACGATGAGAATTCCAACGGCAAGCTGGATACCAACTTTATTGGGATCCCACGTGAGGGCGTGGGAGCATCGAACGCCGCAAAAGGCCACTTAGGGCCACCCACATTTGATGCCGCCGCGTTTCATTTTTCAGGCGGCCGGATGGAACTGAAAATCACGATCAACTACTTATAGGAGGCTATAAATATGGACAACAGCTTCATTTCCAAGCGGTTATTCTGCATCCTGAGCGGACTGAGCGGCATAGTTGGCGTTGTCCTACTCATGCTTTCATTTGGCATTGCTGTTCCTCCTCCTTCGGATGCTACCAGGGCTGAACTGTTCGAGTTCGGGCGCCGGCATTACGCGGGAGTACTTTGGGGAGCCTGGTTGCAGGCCGTCGGCCCGGTCTTCATCGTGCTGTTCGCTTTCTCTCTTGTCCACTTGGCCGGAGCCACGCGGCGCCTTGCGGGTTGGATGACGCTCTTTGGGGCCACGGTCCTCATGACGGTGAGTCTTATCGAAATCACATACTACATCAGCGCTTTGTTTCCCGAACCGGAGCTGATGACCTCCATAAGCCTCAGAGTCATCTCTGCGGTCCAACACCTTTACTTCATCGTCGCGGCCCCTGCTCTATTTTTGCCGCTAGGGATTATTCTTGTCGGCTCCAGGATTCTCCCAAGAGTGTTTGGATATCTTGCGCTTGTTTTAGCAGGGGCTTTTGCCGTCCTCGGAGCTGTTTTCATGCTCAGGCTGACATTGCCTCCGTCAGTCTTGGCATCGGCCGCGGTCCAAGCCCTCTGGTGGTTGGCCGCCGGCATTACGCTCATGGTTCGTAGCGCGTCGTTGTCAGCACTAGAATCACCGGTTGCCGGATGATAGCGACGAACGCGGACTTCATGCCAAATTTCGGAATAACGGAAGAAACGATGAATTTCCGGGAAAAAAGGCTTTATCACCAAATCCATCCCTTCAAGCTGGTGACGGACATCGGTGTCACACCGATTTTTCTTTTCTTTCTTTGGCACCACCACATTGCACGGGCGCTGCTCGTCGGCTTCGTACCACCGATAATTGTCTCAGGAGCAATGATGATCTGGCTGCCTAATCTGGAAAGGCTCAAGAATTCTCGGTTGGGCAACTATGTCTCTAAATATATGACCCCGACTATCGAGGTCGTTCGACTCCTTACTCTCGTCCCGATGGCTTGGGGAGCGTGGGTCCATAATCTTGGCTTGATTGCGCTTGGGCTGGTCATACTTTTGTTAGCTTGGTGTAATGGGCTGATTTGGCCGCGGTGTGGCTGAAAGCAGGGTCAATGGTCACCCCGACCAAACAGTGTTGCGCTGGCACACGGCTTCAATCAAGCTAGCGACTGTGGATGGATGACGGGCCATCCGGAAGTTGTGATGCTAATGCTGAGCCGTCTTCCGTCCTCCATACGAAGTCTGACCGCTCCGGAATTTTTCGTGCGGGAAAGTCAGGGATGAACGAAGAATTAGTGTACAGCCCCCAAGGCAAGGACCAGTTCTTCTTCCCGATTGGTCTATTTCCCGGTGGCAATGAGTTGCTCGCGGCTGCATGGCGAGGAGATTCGCCGAACGCTCGGCGGGAATAAACTTGGCTAGCCATGAGGCGGTTGAATTGGGAGAGGTGGCCGCCAATACTGGACTTGGTGACACGACTTAAAGGAAAGGAGTCTCACACAGATTACCTTTGGAACGGGTCCAGACCACTCTCCCATGCCAGAACCGGGAGGGACAGGTGTTTACTATGTCAGTGGAAAATCCTCCGGGTTCCGGACCGTGTGTCACGCCCATTCAAAGGAATCGACGGACATTGCGTCGGACGACGCGACCGCGCCTGCCATCTCGCCGGATGGGAAGCGGGTGATGTACGTCACGTTGCCTGCCGCGCAGACGTCCGAACTCTGGGTGTCAGACATTGATGGCGGCAACAGAGTGAAAATTGCCACCGGCGAATGGTTGATGGGTGGAAATTGGGCGCCAGACAGTTTTCACTTGTCCTTCAGTGAAGCTTTAGGCGAGAGCAAGGCCTATATCGTCGGCGCTGATGGCAGCGGTCTTCGCCAACTTCCCCCGATGGGAGGAATTCCATGCGGGTCTGTGTGGGGCGCTGACCAAAAATCCATTTACGTGGATGTTGCAGGGAAGTCGGGCATGCCAATATTCACCATTTGGAGGTGGAATATGAGCGGGCCGAATCCCGAGAAGTTCGCGGAGAGATGCGGTTTTGTCTCTGATGCTGACCCAGGCGGACATTACCTGCTCGGCGTTGAAGAATATGGAGAAAAGAAAGCAATCAACGAGGTGTCCTTGTCTGATAGGGAATGCACCCCGTTGCTTCCCGGCGTGGCGACCGCCAATGCAACTTTCGCCCGCGATGGCAGGGCGTTTTTGTACACTGTTGCTTCCCGCGGGAAGTCACGATTTACCGTCAGCCTTGGAGCGACGGCAAACTAATCGGGGCACCCCAGGTCGCGTGGAAGATTCCGTTCGCTTTTCCCCTGAGTCATCGTGGTTACGCTGCCTACGACATTTCTAGGGACCTTTCCTTTCTCGTCTACTCCCGTCGGCGGTCATGCCGACCTGTATCTTCTGAGGCAGAAATAAAGAAATAAAAGCACATCTTGGTGACATGAAATCAGTAAGTGGATACGGTAGGCCACCATCACGAGTACTATCCCGTCCCAATCTAAAGGCCCAGAAAAATAGCAGTACTACTGGAAATGGAATCCCAACAAGCGCTCTATTCGGGTATCTGCTCAGCTGTGACATAACGGACACATGAAAGAGGTTCACCCTAGCCTCGAAAAACAGAACATGTCCCTAGAGATACCCTTGGGCTGTTCACGATGTGGGTGGCCGGGAGCGGGCACGATGCCCGCAGGTGTGTGCGTGATAAAAGAAAATGGCAAGACTGTTCTGGTCGGAAATTTGTCTTACTTCCACATAAACACGGAATTGTGCTCTGTCTGTCAAGAAATGGAATCCGTGGTAGCAGGTCGGCCATGGTTTGTCAAAGCGCACTCCGAATACGTGGACGAAGTCAAAGTCAAAAAACAGTTGTTAGGTCTTGAGTAAATTGTTCATCAGACTCGGCCCACGCCCGATGCGGTCTGTTGACACAGCAAGTATCTATCTCACCCTAGACAGCGCCTAAGCTTTGGAGGCAAGACGGCATTTCAATTCTAAGGCAAGCTAAGGCGGAGTATGCGAAGCTGCAATAGCTCGTTGGTGCTCGAAGTGAAATGGAAAAAAATTGAAAGTGGCTCGCAGGCGGCAAAGGGTATCCTCGACTTCCCGTTCCCTTGGCCGGACAACTCGAAGCAAATGAAGTGCACCGGAACCGCGTCTTGGCCATAACTTCCGGATTGCCGACCACTCGCCCAGAATCTGCCAGATGCCGATGAACCGCGAAATCTGGGTTGCTGCATTTACTGGTAGGGACATTAATAGGCAGGCCCACACGATGGTCTCGTTCGCATGGGCGCCGAGGCTCTCCCAGCCGGTCACACCGCCGATTACTCGCACCTCAAGAAACACCAGTGCGACCGCAAAGCTGCGAGTCATCCATTGCCGATGCTGCTGAACCTTCCCTTTGAGAATGAAGATCATCGCGATGCCGGTAGTAGTCATCCACAGCGCGGCGTCTGCCGCCGCGGCGATGCTGAAAGATCGGGGAACGCCCATTCGTTGCTGGAAGTACTGGATATAGAAGCCGAGTGGCGCTGCCACGAACACACCGGAAATGTAGATGCGCCCGACCACCCGATGCAGCTGCCTGAAACGCTCGCGAAGGCGCTCGGAGAACTGCATTGGACCCAGCAGAAGCGCGCACGCTCCTGCTAGTCCGTGGGGCAGCAGCCACCACTTGAAGGGCTCGTAGTGCCGCCATAGCGGATCCTTCGGATGCACAAGAAAACTCTCATCGTGAGGGATAACGTAAGCCAACATAATGCCGATGGCAGCAAACAGCAAATATTTTGCACGTAACCACGAGCTCCGCTTGAGCGCGAAGCGGATCGTCGACAATTGAAGAGCAGTTGATTCTTGATTCGTTCCCATGACGACGGTGTTCCGAGCGCTTTCAGAACGGAAACCGCCGGTGCGGGCGGTTTCCTCGCCTTCGTAGAGCAATCACTGCCTCCGTTTGCTATGCAGCGCCCCAGCAGCGTCGCCCTGACGAACGGCTGGTGGATTGCTGCAATCGTTGCGTAACTCGTTGGGGACGCCAGCCGGCGGCGTGCTGAATGTATTGTCGATGCAGGGGATCGCACTTAGATACTCGTAGATGGCTTCGATCTGATGGTCGGTCATGTTGTGAAATAGCGGCCATGGCATGACTTGGAGCTTTCTGCCGTCGACAGGAGGCGGAATGCAGACGCCCAGCGCGATATTGGGGTCCGTGTCTGATTGACAGGTTGGATGAATATTATCGAAATCCTTGCCAGTCCGCATGATTTCCTTGAATTGTTCCAGTGTGCGTCCCCCTTCCGGACGCCCGTTCTTATCCGGCGTCAAGTTACGCGTGATGATGTCTGGACCAACATAAGTTCCATATTCAGGTGGTGGATAGGAGGCTGGTACGGAACCCGGTGGGAACCCACCTGGTGGGCTTGGGGGGACAGCGGAAAAGAAGTCGGTGCCTCCGGCCAGGTAAGTGGTGGGGTCCGTTTTTGTCGGCCCTTGGTTCGAAAAGTACGGGTTCCCGTTGTTTGCGTAATTGAAGTTTGGAGGCCCGCTGGCAGTGTGGCAACCATTGCAGTCACCCTGAGCGTTGACAATGAAGCTGCCTAGTCCCACCAATGCTCGGTTTTTCCCTTCCAGATTCAGCGGGACCGGCGCTATCGCAAAGCCGATGTGGATGAGTGAGTCCTCATCTTTGTTTCCATCGTCCTGCGCTTGCACACGCGGTGGAGTGCTCAAGGGTCCCGCCAAAGCCATCACACCCAGCGTTAAGACAGCTCCCGCCGCCATGTTGACGAGTTGCTGCGTCTTCATTTGTGCTACTCCTTTTTTCGAGATCCCCCTCAAGACGTTGCCCGGATGGTGCTCGGGTTGTTCTGACATTGCGGTGCATAGTGTTTCAAATTTGAGCCATGCAGCAATGGAGAAGGTCTGAAGAATCCTGTATTCGGCTGCATTCTTCTGTACCGCTAACATGCGAAATGGCCTGGCCTTATCGACCGTCCGGGAAGGGATGTAGAATTACAGCCTCGCGGGCGGGGTGCTTAACCGTGGCTCCGGACCTCGTCAGATTTGAGGATTTTGAAGTTGACCTTCGCGCCTACCAAGTGCGGCGTGCAGGCCGCACGCTGAAGCTTGAACGAATCCCCATGGAGGTCTTGTTCCTGCTGGTGGAACGTTCGGGCCAGTTGGTGACGCGGGAAGAGATCATTGACAAGCTCTGGGGAAAGAACGTCTTTCTCGATACCGATAACGCCATCAATACTGCGATCCGGAAAATCCGCCTCGTCCTCACGGACGATTCCGAACAACCGCGCTTTGTCCAGACCGTCACCGGCAAGGGTTACCGATTTATAGGCCGGGTATCTGAGGTTGGTGGTCCCCCCGGTGAAGAGGCAAAAACGGCTGAGGAGAAACCGGTTCCGCGTCCCCAAGCCCCAAGTGGTATCGGGAAACGTTGGAAGATAATTATTGCCGCGGCCCTCATCGCACCGGCGTGGGCAGTCGCCGGTTACTTTTACTTCCATCGCACGCATAGGCTGACTGAGAAAGACACCATCGTGCTTGCCGATTTCACGAACCAGACCGGCGACTCTGTCTTTGACGGTACCTTGCGGCAAGGCATGGCGGTGCAACTCGAGCAGTCGCCTTTCCTCAGCCTCATCTCAGAGGAGCGCATCCACCAAATGCTGCGGCTGATGGGCCAACCAGCCGATACACGACTTACCCCAGAGATCGCTCGGGAAATCTGCGAGCGAACTGCAAGCGCTGCCGCTCTAGACGGCTCGATTGCAAGCCTCGGGAGCCAGTACGCGTTGGGGTTGCGCGCAGAAGACTGTCATACGGGAGATGTTCTTGCTGAGGAACAGGTGCAAGTGGCGAGAAAAGAAGACGTTCTGAATGCCCTTAGCCAAATTGCACGCAAATTCAGAACCCGGGTCGGTGAATCACTAACCACGGTCAAGAAACACGACACCCCGCTCGCCGAGGCCACGACGCCTTCGCTCGAAGCCTTGAAGGCCTACAGCGCGGGGTGGAACGTTTCCTACTCGACTGGTTCGGCGGCCGCTGTACCCTTTCTCAAGCGCGCCATCGAGATTGACCCCAACTTCGCCAGTGCCTACGCGGCGCTCGGGCGCATGTATGGCGACATCGGGGAAACCGTCCTTTCTGCGGAAAATACCGGCAAGGCTTATCAACTTCGGGAGCGCGCCAGTGACCAGGAGAAGTTCTTTATTTCTGCTTCCTACGATTTGCAGGTCACGGGAAACCTAGAGAAGGCGCGGCAGACCTGCGACTTGTGGATGCAAGCTTATCCTCGTGCATGGGTGCCCCATGGTTTGTTGTCAGGGGGCATTTATCCTCCCTTGGGCAAATATGAAAAGGGAGCCGAAGAAGCCCAAGAAGCCCTCGGTATCGACCCGGATTTCTCCATCGGATACGTCAATCTCGCCTTCAGCTACGTGGCGCTGGGGCGCACGGCTGACGCGGAGAACACTCTCAAGCGCGCGTTCGAGCGCAGACTTGAAATCCCTGATTTCTTTGTGCTGCGATACGTTATTGGCTTTCTGAAAGACGACAAGACTGGGATGGACCGGGAAGCCGCTGAGGCTCGGGAAAAGCTGGGAGGGGATGATTGGATCTCCAATTCCGAAGGGTTCGTATTGGCATATTCGGGTCACCTGGAAGAGGCCAGGAAGATGTCGCTGCGCGCGGCGGATTTGGCCCGGAAGATCGAGCGGCGGGACACGGAAGCACTTTACGAAACGGATGCGGCGGTGCGGGAAGCCTTGTTCGGAAATGTGTCCACCGCAAAGCAGAGAGCTGTGGAGTCTCTTGAGCTTTCAAAGAGCAGGGATGTGGGATACGGCGCTGCCTTAGCGCTAGCTCTCTCGGGAGATTCTTCGCGATCTCAAACGTTGACATATGACCTCTCAAGGCGCTTCCCGGAAGATACGAGGGTCCGATTCATTTATGTGCCGACGCTCCGCGCAGTTCTTGCTCTGAACCACAGCCAGCCATCAAACGCTGCCGAACTGCTTCAAACGGCGATTCCTTATGAAAACGGGACTCCGACCGAAGGCGGTTCTGAATTCCTGTTGGGCACGGGTAATCTCTACCCCGCCTATGTCCGTGGCCTAGCCTATCTGGCCGCACATCAAGGCGCCGAAGCCGCCGTCGAGTTCGAGAAAATTATTGTCCATCGCGGGATTGTTATTAGCGATCCCATAGGTGCACTGGCGCATCTGCAACTGGGACGCGCCTACGCACTGTCGGGAGATAAGACTAAGGCAAGATCCGCCTACCAGGATTTCCTTACGCTCTGGAAAGACGCTGACCCCGACATTCCCATCCTGAAGCAAGCAAAGGCGGAGTACGCGAAGCTGCAGTAGCTGCGTTGCTTCTCTGTGGAAGCTCGATTGGCGCTCGCTACCGATTGTGAGCGGATGACGGGCAATCCGGAGAGCGCCGGGATAAACCGGCATGTTGTAGGGGATGCAAGAGCCCTACAGGAAAGGAAGTAGCGAATCCATCCTGACCTCGAGTCTTGCAGGCGTCATCGCGAGGTTACGCTTGAAGCGTAGA
>Ga0306923_10005486_pt1 | contig 12364 bp, 9 predicted proteins | sample sta12Can44000108_FD_203841 | JGI IMG/M metagenome (GOLD analysis project Ga0306923, IMG submission 203841) | Lab enrichment of tropical soil microbial communities from Luquillo Experimental Forest, Puerto Rico - statanox.12C.anox.44.000.108 (v2)... | ecosystem: Environmental > Terrestrial > Soil...
CATCAACTCCTCGCCCGGCGACCTCGCCCCCGTCTTCGATGCCATTTTGCAAAAGGCGCACACCCTTTGCGGCGCTCCCCGCGGCTCTCTTGTGACCTACGACGGCAAATGGTTTCGCGCCATTGCAACGCGCGGATTGCCGAAGGCCTTCGATGAAGTCATGCGCCGTGGGTTCCCGTTTATCCCGAGCAGCCCTGCGGGGCAGCTGGCGCGCGGGGAGCACGTGCATATCCCCGATTTTCCGCATTCGCAAGGGAGGGGCCGCCGGAGACCGCTGAACTGGTTCGGCCGTCGCTCGAGCTCGCGGGCACCCGTACGTTGCTGATGGTGCCGCTGTGCAAAGACGGCGGACTGCTCGGGTACATTGCCGGCTATCGCACTCAAGTCCAGCCTTTCACCGACAAGCAGATCGCGCTGTTGCAGAATTTCGCTGCGCAGGCGGTCATTGCAATGGAGAATGCGCGGCTCATCACCGAAACGCGCGAGGCACTGGAGCAGCAGACTGCGACCGCCGAGGTGCTGGGGGTAAATCAATTCCTCGCCCGGTGACCTAGCCCCGGTCTTCGACGCGATCGTCGAAAAGGCGATGCCGTTGTGTGGGGCGAGCAATGGAGCCCTCTTCACCTATGATGGCGAGTGCTTTCACCTCGGCGCCACCCATGGCAGTGACCCACGCTTTGTCGAATGGGCCCGGCAGGTTGGTCCGTTTCCACCGCCCGAAGGCACCGGGTTGGGTCGGATCAGTCGTGGCGAACGCTTGGTTCATATTGCCGACGTTAGGGAAATGGACGCCTTTCGGACCATTCCACAATTCCGCCGATCGATGGAGACCGGCGGAGTTCGAACTTTAGCGCTCGTCGCGCTCCATCAAGATGAAGTACTGCTCGGCGCACTGAGCGTTTATCGACAGGAAGTCCGCCCGTTCTCCGACAAACAGATCGCGCTATTGCAGAATTTTGCCGAGCAGGCAGTCATTGCAATGGAGAATGCACGGTTGCTCGGTGAATTGCGCCAGCGCACCGAGGAAGTCGCCGAACTCAATCGCGGCCTCGAAGCACGGGTCGCCGAGCAAGTGGACGAATTGGGCCGGGTCGGACGTCTGAAGCGGTTTCTCGCGCCGCAGCTCGCCGAGTTGATCGTGTCGCACGGCGATGAAAAGATCCTTGAAAGCCATCGCCGTGACATCGTCGTCGTATTTTGCGATCTGCGTGGCTACACCGCCTTCACCGAGACCGCCGAGCCCGAAGAGGTCCTCGATTTCCTGCGCGAGTACCACGGCGCACTGGGGCCACTGGTCAGCCAGTTCGAGGGCACGCTCGACCAGTTCTCCGGCGACGGCATAATGGTGTTCTTCAACGATCCGGTGCCATGCCCCGACCCAGCCGAACGCGCGGTCAAAATGGCGATGGCAATGCGCGGGGCGGCCGGTACATTGATCGCTAGCTGGCGCCGACGTGGCCGACTGCTCGGGTTTGGTGCTGGGATCGCCCAGGGTTACGCGACGCTCGGTCAGATCGGCTTTGCGGAACGCTCCGGCTATACGGCGATCGGCACCGTGTGCAATCTCGCCGCGCGTCTTTGCGCTGAGGCCCAGGACGGTCAGATCCTTATTGGACAGCGAGTGGCGATCGCGGTCGAGCAGACCATAACGCTCGAAGATCGGCGCGCTCACGCTGAAGGGGCTGACCCAGCCGGTAGTGGCCTACAACGTGCCGGTCGCGGCTATCCAACCAGCTCTCCGTGTTATCGAAGGCGGCCCACAAAGTGTTTGAGTGCGATCAATACAAGCGATGTGAGCCGAACGAAGCGAACCGGCCGTTGCGAGGGGAAAGGGACATGGGAGAGAGCCTAGGCACTGATGTGGCTATTGTAACTGGCGCCGGGAGGGGGATCGGGCGGGCCATTGCTCTATCTCTTGCAGCCGAGGGAGCCGCAGTAGGCGTCTTCGCCCGCACGGCGGAGGAGATCGCAGCAACGGCCGAGCAGATTTCCGAAGCCGGCGGTCGAGCACTCGCGCTATCGGTCGATGTGAGGGATGGCGCGGCCGTTCGCGCCGCCGCCTCGGAGACGGAGCACCAGCTCGGTCCGGTCACATTGCTCGTCAACAACGCGGGGACACCGGGACCAGCCGGGCTTGATTGGGAAGTTGACCCGCAAGCGTGGTTCGAGTGCATTGACGTGATTGTCCGCGGCGCCTTTCTCCTCTCGCAGGCCGTCGTGCCGGGGATGATCGCTCGCGGGGCTGGCCGGATCATTAATATCGCGAGCATCACTGGGATAGGTCCCTCCCCTCGAATTACCGCGACGTCGGTCGCGAAGACCGCGTTGATTCGGTTCAGCGAAGGTCTTGCCGTACAGCTAGAGGCCCACGGAATCCGCGTCTTCGCGGTACATCCGGGAGTCGTCCGGACCCGGCTGCTTGAGTCGTATGGGTTACAGATCCCGGAGGCGCGGTTTGTTGGACCGGAGCGTGCCGGCTCCCTGCGCGCGCGGCTGGCGAGCGGCCGGTATGACTTCCTTTCTGGACGTTTCCTTGGAATCGACGACGATCTCGAAGAGTTACGCAGGCGAGCTGGCGATATCAAGGCACGGGAGCTGTACACCCTTCGGCTCAATACCTAGCACTGAGCCGCTTCATCTGCTTGTGATGTGCAACAGCGTAGAACGAGCACTTCCTACCTTCCCGCGCGAATCCCCGTGGCGCCGGTGAAGGACCGATTTGGGGCACTCTGACCCGTTCCCTCTACACCGGCCGAATGCCGGCTATGTGATAGGAAAGGAGACCGTCGCCTGGCTGCGCGGGAGTGGGCGAGAAGCGCCGAAAGCGGACCGCGGTCCGGAGTGCGGTTCAGCTTTCGCATTGCGGCGCATCCGCTAACACGACGTCCGGCGAAGAAGCGGGTCGAAGGATCTGCTCATCGCGGTATGATCGGCTGTAAGAGGACGGCCCGAAGAGGTCCGCAAGTGAGCCCCAAGCGCGAAAGCACCGTAATCGGACTGAAGCGTGAGTTGGCGGAAGCCCGAGCGGAACGTGACGAAGCGTTCGTCCAGCAGGCCGCGGTCGCCGAGGTGCTCCAGGTCATCAATTCGTCGCCGGGCGAGCTTGGGCCGGTGTTCGACGCGATGCTCGAAAAGGCGCTCGCGCTGTGCGATGCGGCCTGTGGGCATATGCTGACATACGACGGCGAAAGCTTCACCGCCGTCGCCGCGCGTGGTCCGGCCGCCATCGTCGATTTCTTCCGGGACCGGCCGCCGACCCGCCCCGCGCCGGGGACGACGATGTACCGGCTGCTACAAGGCGAGCGCTTCGCCCAGGTTGCGGATTCGGCTGGCGAGGTCTCCGGACGAGGCAATCCGACACGCCAGGCTCTGGTCGATTTGGCCGGGGCGCGGTCGGGTGTCAGCGTCGGGTTGCGCAAAGACGGATCCCTGCTCGGTGCCATAAGCCTCTACCGACAGGAAGTGCGGCCGTTCTCCGACAAGCAGATCGCGCTGCTGCAGAACTTCGCGGCGCAGGCGGTCATCGCAATGGAGAACGCGCGGCTCTTAGGCGAGTTGCGGCACCGCACGCGCGACCTCGAAGAATCGCTCCAATACCAAACTGCAACGAGCGAGGTACTGCAGGTCATTAGCCGCTCGACCTTCGATCTGCAACCGGTGCTCGATACCGTCGTCGAGACGGCCGCGCGGCTGTGCAATGCCGATCTGTCCTTTATTATGAGCCGAGAGGGTGAAGTTTATCGGCGAGTCGCGAGCTTCTCCGTGTCGCCCGAATGGGACGACCTCCTCCGAGAACAGAAGTTTACACCAGACCGCGGAACCCTCATTGGGCGAGCGGTGCTGCAGCGTCGCGCCGTCCATGTTGCCGAGATCGCCGCCGACCCGGAACACACTCACCCCGAAGCGGTAACCGTTGGAAAAGCCCGAACCAGTCTCAGCGTACCATTGCTGCGGGAGGGTGAGCCGATCGGCGTCATCTGTCTCGGCCGCCAGCGGGTCGAGCCGTTCACCGAGCGGCAGATCGAGCTGGTTCGCACGTTCGCCGACCAAGCCGTAATCGCAATCGGGAACACCCGGCTCATCAACGAGACGCGCGAAGCTTTGGATCAGCAGACCGCAACAGCCGAAGTGTTGCAGGTCATCAATGCCTCACCCGGCGACCTCTCGCCGGTGTTCGACGCGATGATCCGAAAGGCGGTGCCGTTATGCGGCGCCGCCCAAGGCTCGCTTCGTATTTTTGACGGCGAGGCTCTGCATCTCGCCGCGTGGCATGGAGACCCGCGCTTCGTTGATCGGGCACGCGAGCTGGGTCCGATTGTCCCGAGGCCAGGCCACCCGATGGAGCCGCTTCTCCGGGGCGAGCGAGTCATCCACTTGGCGGATGCAAAGGAAGCTGCGGCAGAGAGCAGAGATTTGGCTGTCCACTGAAGCACTCGCTGGAGTGCCCAACCGCGAAGTAGTTCACCCATCCTCGTAGCACCGGATTGATCAGGTTTATCACCCGTTCGATCGGTTGCGACCGGTATCGGCGGAACACCTCTTTGAGCTCTCGCATCAGTGCCAGCTGTCGCAAACATTCGCAGCTGGCTTGCGGTGGCACTACGTAAAGATGGCGCTCTTCTCGGCACAATTGCCGTCAGTCGTCATGAGGTGCGACCCTTCTCCGAGAAGGAAATCGCGCTGTTGCAGAATTTTGCGGCTCAGGCGGTGATCGCGATGGAGAACGCGCGGCTCATCACCGAGACGCGCGAGGCGCTGAAGCACCAGACCGCGACCGCGGAGGTATTGCAGGTCATCAACTCTTCTACTAGCCACCTCGCGCCGGTTTTTGACGCAATGCTTGGAAAGGCGACCGAACTGTGTGAGGCGGCCTTCGGCGTTCTGCGGACCTGGGATGGCGAGTGCTTCCATTTTGCCGGCGCTTTTGGCAATTCGCAGCTTACCGAATGGGCCCGCAAACGCCCTCCCTTCACACCCGAACGAGCGTCGATATTGGGACGGATCGTCGGGGGCGAGTCACTCGTTACGATGGTCGATGCGCTGCGCGATCAGACCTCGCCTGGCTTCAGAGAAATGACTGAAGTAAGCGGCATGAGGAGTGGGGTGACTGTCGCCTTACGCAAAGATGCCGTCCTCGTCGGTTCATTAACCGTATATCGTCAGGAGGTCCGTCCGTTCACCGATAAGCAGATAGCGTTGCTCCAGAACTTCGCCGCTCAAGCGGTGATCGCAATGGAAAATGCGCGGCTCATCACCGAGACGCGCGAGGCGTTGGAGCAGCAGACCGCAACCGCCGAGGTGTTGCAGGTGATCAACGCCTCACCGGGCCATCTCGCGCCGGTGTTCGACGCGATGCTCGAAAAGGTGATGCGGCTGTGCGAAGGGACTTGTGGACATCTTTACGTTTATGATGGTGAGCGCTTTCACCAAGCCGCAATAGATGCAGTGCCTCTCGTCAAAGATTGGTGGCGACAATTCGGCCCAGTGCAGGTGAAAACTTACGACACGCCGCTCGGTCGATTGGTCGCCGGTGAGCGCGTCATCCGCATTGTCGATGCCCGGGAAGATCCGGCTACCGCAGCAGTCCCGGCTTCCGGGAGTTGGTCAATGTCTGCGGCTTCCGCAGCGGCATCGTCGTCGCCCTCGATGAGGACGACGCTCTGCGCGGTGCTATAACCATCTACCGCCAGGAGTTACGTCCGTTCTCCGATAGGCAGATCGCGCTACTACAGAACTTCGCCCAACAAGCCGTTATCGCCATGGAGAACGCCCGCCTTATCACCGAAACGCGCGAGGCACTGGAACAGCAGACCGCGACCGCCGAGGTCTTGGGTGTCATTAATTCGTCGCCGGGCAATCTTACGCCCGTGTTCGATGCGATCCTAGACAAAGCGCTCGATTTATGCGGTGCCGCTTTCGGCAATCTGTGGATCTATGAAGGCGGCCTGTTTCAGGCCAAAGCGCTTCAGCGGGCTCCCCAGGGCTACACCGATCATCTGTTGCGGACCTCAGTTTCCGGCACTGCTAAAGGCACAGTGCTTGGGCAGCTTCATGCAGGGAACGCCTCCGCTCAGGTCGCTGATGCCGCAGCGGAGGAAGACTATACGAAAACGGGGGCACGCGGGCTGGTAGACCTTGGCGGCGGTCGCACGGTTGCTGGCGTGGCGCTTCGAAGAGATCAAGAATTACTAGGGGCCATTACCATTTACCGCCAGGAGGTGCGGCCCTTCACCGACAAGCAAATCGCGCTGTTGCAGAATTTCGCGGCCCAAGCGGTCATCGCGATGGAGAACGCGCGACTGCTCGGCGAGCTACGGCAGCGAACAGGCGATCTTGAAACGTCGCTCGAATACCAGACGGCGACGAGCGACGTGTTGAAGGTGATCAGTCGCTCGACCTTCGACCGGCAACGCGTACTTGAGACGCTCGTCTCAACCGCCGCGCGCCTATGTGGTGCCGAGATTGCAGTGATCGCGCAGCGCAACGGCGAGTTGCTCAGCCTCTTGGCGAATTTCGGCTTTCCGCCAGAATTCGAAGCGTTTTTCCGGGAGCACCCGCAAAGGGTGGGCCGTGGCACTGTAGCCGGGCGGGCCGTCCTGGAGCAGCAGACCGTCCACATCGCAGATGTCACGGCCGATCCCGAATACACCTTCTCAGAGGCAACCGAGCTTGGAGGGGCGAGAACGGTGTTGGGGGTGCCGCTCCAGCGTGAAGGCGAACCCATTGGTGTCATCGTGCTGTCCCGCCGACGGGTCGAGCCCTTCACTGAGCGGCAGATCGAATTGGTCCGCACCTTCGCCGATCAGGCGGTCATTGCGATTGAGAACGCGCGGCTCTTGGGGGAATTGCGGCAACGCACCGACGAGGTGGCGGAATTAAACCGTGGCCTCGAAGCGCGGGTCGCCGAGCAGGTCGAAGAACTGGGGCGGGTCGGGCGGTTGAAGCGGTTTCTTGCACCGCAACTCGCCGAGCTGATCGTCTCGCAGGGCGACGAGGGGATCCTCGAAAGCCACCGCCGTGAAATTGTCGTCGTGTTCTGCGATCTGCGCGGCTACACCGCCTTCACCGAGACCGCTGAACCCGAGGAAGTGCTGAAGTTCCTACGCGAATATCATGGCGCGTTGGGGCCGTTCGTCTCTCAGTTCGAGGGCACCCTCGACCAGTTCTCCGGCGATGGGATCATGGTGTTCTTCAACGATCCGGTGCCCTGTCCCGACCCGGCAGAGCGCGCGGTCAAGATGGCGATGGCGATGCGGGAAGAGGCGGGCAAGCTGATCGCTGGCTGGCGTCGCCACGGCTGCGAACTTGGTTTCGGCGCGGGTATCGCACAGGGCTACGCGACGCTAGGCCAGATCGGCTTTTCCGATCGCTCCGGCTACACCGCCATCGGCACGGTGTGCAATCTCGCCGCACGGCTTTGTGCTGAAGCCAAGGACGGGCAGATCCTGGTCAGCAGCCATATTGCTGAAGCGGTCGACACGATCGTCAAGATCGAAGATCTCGGAAATCTGGACCTGAAAGGTCTGCGCCGACCGGTTGCGGCATTCAATATCGGACAGAGCATCAGCGCGGCCGACGCTCGTCCCAACTTGACCATCATCGCGAGGGGGCCGGGACCCAACTAAGTCAATTCCCGAGCCGACCGCGAAGGTCTCTTAAGGGGCAGAAAGGGCGGTTCTCGTCGCTACGGCCGAGCGGCTGTTGTGGGTTTCATGAAGAGACCTTCGCCGGAACGCGCGGCAACGACGAGGACACGCCGAAAGACCCTAACCGGTCTGTCGCGTTTGACGGCTGCCGTGGGTCGAAACAGCGATCCGATGCCACCCAACCCTCTCTCGTTCGGATACCGCAGGCTGCGAGCTCAGCCGACATGCATGTCCCGATCGGCGCCAGGATGATCGGCGCATCGTTCCGCGCCTAAGAGGAACGCGATTTACGAATAAATGAGTGCCCAACAGTGGCCCAATGCGGGCCGACATGGCGACACGAGAGTTGGCTGGCTCGGGTATCACATAAGCTGACCGCACCCGGCTCGATATGAGCACTTTATTTAAGTTGACTCTTTCGTAAGAAATCCCTTAACTTTCTGTCATGGATGCAGCATTACGAGCCTTGGCGGATCGCACACGGCGAGAGATCCTTGCTCTGGTCTGGCACGAAGAACGCACAGCGGGCGAAATTGCGTCCGAATTCTCGATGACACACCCGGCGGTCTCGCAGCATCTCAAGGTTCTCCTCGACAGTAATCTCGTTTCCCTTGCGCCGCTCAGGCACCCGGCGTTTCTACCGGGTCAATCTACCGGCTATTGCCAGGCTACAAGCTGAGCTTGCATCGTTCTGGGATGATGGGTTTTCGGTTGAAGCAGGTGGCGGAACGAACCGTATCGAGACCGAGGCGCCGATGAACGGGATGCTCAATATCGAGCGCGAAATCTTCATTGCCGCATCGCCGGAAACTGTTTTCAGGTTCTTTGTCGAACCCGCCTTTATGGCGCGCTGGTTCGGCCAGCAGCACATACTCGATCCCCGCCCGGGGGGAATTTTCGCGTCGAGGTCACCGCCGGCAATATTGCTCGCGGAATCTACACGGAAATCACACCGCATCGCCGCATCGCGTTCACTTGGGGATGGGAGGGCCGGGATGATCTGCCGCCCGGCCGCTCACTGGTCGAGATTGAATTCGTCGCCCAAAACCGCGGCACCTTGCTCCGACTTCGACACAGCGGCCTCCCGACAATGGCGGAGGCACCGTTCACGCCAGAGGAGCATGGGGAGAGATGGGCGAGCTACCTGGGGCGACTCGAAGAAGCAGTGCGCAATTCCGGCGAGTCATGAGAGGAGGAAATTATGAATGTCATTCAGGAGCGCGACACCACGACCATCAGGCAGACCGTAACCTTCAATGCTTCGCCACATGATGTCTACGAGATGATCATGGACTCCAAGAAGCACGAATCGCTCTCGGGGGAAAAGGCGAGCATCAGCAGCGAGGTTGGGGGGCGCGTTCAAGGCGTGGGGAGAGCATATTTGCGGGTTTAATCTGGTGCTTCAACCAGATCGGAAAATTGTCCAGGCCTGGCGAGCCCGTGACTGGTGGGCCGATCACTACTCAATCGCCACATTCGATCTGCGCAAAGTGGATGGTAGAACGGAACTGCACTTCACTCAAATTGGCGTGCCGCCTCACCGATTCGACGGCCATTCCCGTGGATGGATCGAAACCTATTGGCAACCAATGCAGGAAGTCTTCGACAAGGGTGCTCTTAGCGACCAAACGCGAACAGCAAGTGCGGCTGCCCGACAACGAATTGACCAAGGAGAACTCTGAACAGGCGCCCTCGCTCAGCGTAGCGTGTCTGGCAACTTCGAATGTCCGCTGTTTGCACACTCGACCCGCCAATGATGCAGACCGAATGACAGCCCCCCACCCGACCTCGCCGTTCCCCGATAGCGCCGGCAAGGTCTCTTTAGCGGCAACTCCGGGCATCGTCGCCCGGGTAGCTGCGGCCCCGCTGAGTGCCAGGGCCGCGAAGATCCTTCAGAGTTCGACCTGCTCTGAGATGCTGAGAGCGTCATCGACCTCGATTCCGAGATACCGGACGGTGCTTTCGAGCTTCGTATGCCCGAGCAGAAGCTAATCGCGCGAAGGTTACCGGTCTTTCTGTAAATCTGCGCCACCTTCGTCCGGCGCATTGAATGTGTGCCGTAAGCCGAACGGTCGAGCCCCGCATTCTCGACCCAGGCATGGACGATGCGAGCGTATTGCCGCGTAGAGAGATGCGGTTGGGCTCGGAAACGGCTCGGGAACAGGTAGCGACCGTTCCGGAGGTCGACCTTCGACAGCCAATCATGGATCGAGGCTCGGGTCTGCTCCATGATTTCGAACTGGACCGGTCGCCCTGTCTTTTTCTGGATCACGGTGCCACGGTCTCGCACCCTGCCGCCGGTGCATACGTCGTCGACCTGCAAGTGGACGAGATCGCAACCTCGGAGCTTGCTGTCGATCGCGAGGTTGAACAAGGCAAGATCTCGCTTCCGGCCCTTCAGCTGAAGCCGAACCCGAATGGCCCAGACATCTTTCGGTTTAAGAGGGCGCTTCTGGCCGATCAAGCGGCCCTTGTTCCACGGAGCCCGCTTGCGAGGAACGGGTAGTGGGATCGTGGTGTGCATGGTTGCCTCCTCGATCCCGACCGTACCGCTCCCAGCACCGCCGATGAGGCGGCACGCCAATTTACCGAATGACAGGTTCCGACGTGCATGCGGCCGATCGGCTCTCGGTGCGCCTATGGCAAGGCAGCGCCGATTGTGGCGAAGAAGTCGGGCGAGAAGTAAATCGTAAATCGCGGGGGCGCGGGTTGGCGATCGCGGTAGCGCCTGTGACAAGGCGCGCCGCCTCAAGCTGCTTTGGACAAAGCCGGTAGGGGGATCAGCTTGGCCAGCTCGCGGAGGTTTTGGGCAGCGGCGGCGAGGTGGAATTCGTCGCCCGCACCGTTTGGCCCGCGTAGTCGCAGCCGATCAAGCTTCAGAATATGCTTCAAATGCGCAAACAATATCTCGATCTTCTTTCGTTCCACCGTGAGGTGGCATAGGCTTCAGTGGCTGCAATGTTGCGCGCCATATCGCGAGCGCCTTCGTGGATAGAGCGCGGGATCTTGCGGGCGGGCTGGCGAAAATCCGACAACTCGTTGGTCGTGGCGAGGTCATCGAATGGACAACTGTCATTCTCCGTCAGGCGGGTCGCCCATCGTTCGAGCCGCCGCATGGCGCATCGCGCCACCGCGCTGCTTGGTCACTGACGCTGTGATCGAATGAGGCGGCGGGAATTCATCGCGATATTCGCTGGCGCGGCGGGCACGTGGCCGTGCGACACGCTCGCTCAGCAATCGGCAATTCCCGTGATCGGATTTCTAAGCAGCGCGTCGCCCAAGCCTTATGCTGGTCGAGTCGCCGCCTTTCGCAAGGGTCTGAATGAGGCGGGTTACATCGAGGGTCGGGACCTAGCAATTGAATTTCGTTGGGCGCAAGGCCAATACGATCGACTGCCGGTATTCGCCGCTGACTTGGTCAGCCAAAAGGCCGCCGTGATCGTTTCCAGCGGTGGCGACGTCGCGGCCCTCGCCGCGAAGGCAGCAACCTCTTCGATACCGATAGTGGTGGTGACTGGCAGCGATCCGGTAAAAGCGGGTCTTGTCGCGAGCTTCAACCGGCCGGGTGGCAACGTTACCGGCGCCAGCTTTGTCGCGACCGAGTTGGAGACAAAGCGGCTGGAGTTATTGCGCGATCTAGTGCCTTCAACCGCGGTGATTGGGGTAGTCATCAACCCGACAAATCCGGCTGCTGAGAGCCGGGCGAAAGACGTGCAGATGGCGGCTCGCACACTCGACCGCGATATCTATATTGTGAACGTTAGCAATGAAAGCGACCTCGAAGCGGCGTTCGCGACTTTAGCCCAACAGCCAGCCGGTGCACTCCTCCTCAGCACCGATGCGTTCTTTACAAGTCAGCGCGATCGGCTCGTCGCGCTGGCAACGCAATACGCGCTACCCGCCATATATCCATGGCGTGAGTTTGTCGAAGCAGGCGGATTGATGAGCTACGGGCCAATCATTAACGAAGTTTACCGCCAAGCAGCCATCTACACGGGCCGGATACTCAAGGGCGAAAAGCCGGCCGATTTGCCCTTCGTCCGGCCGACCAAGTTCGAGCTGGTCGTCAATATGAAGACCGCGAAAGCTCTGGGTCTTACCGTCCCGCCCTTGATCCTCGCCCGCGCCGACGAGGTGATCGAATAACCGCTTCCTATCTGTGGACGCCCCCTTCGTGGCACCCAACCTCGCCGTTGCTCCCTCGCGCTGGCAAGGTCTCTTTAGGGGCACGACGACCCGTTCCTGCGGCCAAGGCCGAACGGCCGGTGTCCCATTCAGGTAGCCGACCTCCGCGGGGACGGCGGCAGCGGGCGAGAGGCGCCGAAACCGGTCATTGGCCGCACTGGAGAAGCCATCGAGATTTGAAATCTCAGATTGACCTCGGCGCGGATCCGCTGATTCAGGTGCGACGCACGCCATAGAACGTCGCGAAACATCCGGGCAGGACGTCGGTCAAATCCTTTCGGTAAGCTGTCGCCTGCCAGTATTCGCCAAGCGGGGTGAAAGGCACGTCTGTCCAGAGCTGCTTCTGCAAATCGACGCAGATCCGCTTTTGCTGCTCCAGATCGGTCGTGTCGAGCCAGGCGGCACGCAGTTCCTCGATGCGCGGACTGTTGGCCCAGCCGTTTATCGGCTCCTTGCCGTCGACGCGAATGGCCAGGTTGCCGAGAGGGTGAACGTTCGGCAGAGAGCGATCGATCAGCGTGCAGAACATGTTG
>Ga0306923_10005488_pt1 | contig 12362 bp, 14 predicted proteins | sample sta12Can44000108_FD_203841 | JGI IMG/M metagenome (GOLD analysis project Ga0306923, IMG submission 203841) | Lab enrichment of tropical soil microbial communities from Luquillo Experimental Forest, Puerto Rico - statanox.12C.anox.44.000.108 (v2)... | ecosystem: Environmental > Terrestrial >...
TCGGGCGGCGGGGATGAGGCGCGCTCTCCCCCGTCGCTCTCTACCAAATTTTCGCATCGACGCTCTCCTCGTTTCGCGTTACCACGCGCTGTCGGCGAAGCCTTCGCGCGAACATCCCTCAAGCCGGCGACGCCAAGAAGAACAGGAAGGACAACCGTGATCGATCTTTACACCTGGACCACTCCCAACGGCCGCAAAGCATCCATTCTGCTCGAGGAGCTGGCGCTGCCCTACACCGCGCATGCCGTCGACATCAGCAAGGACGAGCAGTTCAAGCCGGAGTTCCTGAAGATCAGCCCGAACAACCGCATCCCCGCCATCGTCGATCGCGACACCGGCGTGAACCTGATGGAGTCGGCCGCGATCATGATCTATCTCGCCGACAAGACCGGAAAGCTGTTGCCCAAAGCGGGCGAGCCCCGCTATCGCGCGCTCGAATGGCTGATGTGGCAGATGGGAGGGCCCGGGCCCATGTTCGGCCAGGTCCATCATTTCGTGAAATACAACAAGGGCAAGGCGCCCTATGCCGAGGAACGCTTTCTCAAGGAGGCGCATCGGCTCTACGGCGTGCTCGACCGCAGGCTCGCCGATCGCGAATTCGTCGCCGACGACTATTCCATCGCCGATATCGCCATTTGGCCGTGGGTGTCGCGCTACGAATGGCAGACGGTCGACCTGAACAAGTATCCAAACGTGAAGCGGTGGTACACGACCATTGCCAAGCGGCCAGCGGTGCAGAAGGGCTACAAAGTGCCGAAGGATGTCGGCGAGGTCCCGATACCGGCGTGACGAGCCCTCGAGGAATCTGCGGGAGGAGCAACGAGCGGCATTCGCGCTGCCTGCTTCTTCCGGCATGCAGAGAGCACTTTCGCATCGCGGTGTCATGACATTGCTCAGGCCGATCTTGATCTGCGCCGTGCTCGTCTTTGCCTGCACGCAGGCGGGGAAGGCGCAGGACATCATCGACCGCCCGGTGACAATCTATGTGGCCGGCACGGCGGGAGGCGGTATCGATCTCTACGCGCGATTGGTCGGCCGCCACATCGGCCGCCACATCGCCGGCAATCCGACGGTGACCGTGCAGGTGATGCCCGGCGCCGGCGGCATTCGCGCGGCGAACTATCTCGCCGAACAAGCGCCGCGCGACGGCACGGCCATAACGACCTTCGCCGGCGGGCCGATCCTCGAGCCGCTAATCGGTGCGCGCAATCCCGGCTATGACATGAGCAGCTTCACCTGGATCGGCGCCATTACCAAGGATATCGGTCTCTGCATCGCGTGGGGAGCGACGCCGTTCAAGACCATTGATGACGCGAAGAAACAGCAGATGGTCGTCGCCGGAACGGGCGCTGGGTCGGAAACCGACACTTGGCCACTCGTTCTCAACGACGTGCTCGGCACCACGTTCAAACTGGTGACCGGCTATGTCGGCAGCCAGGAAACGATCTTGGCAATCGAACGCGGCGAGGTGCATGGGCGCTGCGTGTTCAGTTACTCTGCGCTCAAGGTCGCCAAGCCGGACTGGCTGCGCGACAAGAAGATCAACGTGCTCGTGCTCACCGCGCGCGAGCGACATCCGGACTTTCCGGGCGTGCCGGCGGTCGTGGATCTCGTCACCAAGCAAGAGGACCGCCAGCTGCTCGAACTCATGACCGGACCTTCAGCCATGGGGCGGCCATTCGCCGCGCCACCTGGCCTTCCCGCCAACAAGCCGGCGCTGCTGCGACGTGCCTTTGATGCGACCATGCAGGACCCGCAATTCCGCGCCGAGGCGGCGCGGATTCAGGCGGACCTTGCGCCGACCACGGGAGAGGAGGTGCAAAAACTAGTTGCGCGGCTCTATGCGACGCCACGAAGCGTGGTCGAACGCGGCAAGCGATTGTTGGCTCCATAGCGTGTCGCACACTCGACCACCCCATCACTCCTTCATCAGCCGTCGCCCAAAACATGGGCAAGCGGTTCGCGCGCCGCGCGGATATCCCTTTGGTTGGCGCGGCGCTTGCAGCTAGGATCAGGGCGGACGCAAGTGGCGCGGCCGTGCAATCGGGCGAATCCATGATCGTTGCGTTCGACGAGATGAAAGGCACCGACGGCAGTCTGCGCCCCGCCTATGGCGAGCTGTTTCGCTGGCTCTCCGAGGTGCCGTCGGATGTGTTGGACTACCGCCGGCGCGAGGCGGAGGTTCTGTTCCGCCGCATCGGCATCACGTTTGCGGTCTACGGCGAGGCGGACGCGCAGGAGCGGCTCATCCCTTTCGACGTGCTGCCGCGCATCCTTGCCGCCGCCGAATGGGATACCCTGCGCGCCGGCCTCGAGCAGCGCGTCAAAGCGGTCAATCACTACATCCGCGATATCTATTCGCGGCGCGAGATTCTCAGAGCCGGCTTGGTGCCGGACGATCTCGTGTTCCAGAACCGCGTGTTCCGGCCGGAGATGAACGGCCAGAAGGTGCCGCACGACATCTACGTGCATATTGCCGGCATCGACATTGTGCGGGTCGAGCCCGAGTCATTCTACGTGCTCGAGGACAACGCGCGCACGCCCTCGGGCGTGTCCTACATGCTCGAGAACCGCGAAATCATGCTGCGGCTTTTTCCGGAACTGTTCGCCCGCCACCGCGTCGCTCCGGTCGAGAATTATCCCGACGAGCTGTTGGCGACTTTGAAGTCGGTGGCGCCTGCGACTTCGAGCGCCGACCCGACGGTCGTGCTGCTCACGCCGGGGGTCTACAATTCCGCCTACTACGAGCACTCCTTCCTTGCCGACAAGCTCGGCGTCGAGTTGGTCGAAGGCCGCGACCTGTTCGTGAAGGACGATCTCGTCTTCATGCGCACGACCCAGGGGCCCAAACGTGTCGACGTGATCTACCGCCGGATCGACGACGATTTTCTCGATCCCCTGGCCTTTCGACCGGACTCCGTGCTCGGGGTGCCCGGACTGATGTCGGTCTATCAAGCCGGCAACGTGACGCTGGCAAATGCGGTGGGAACGGGAATCGCCGACGACAAGGCTGTCTACAGCTACATGCCCGCGATCGTGAAATTCTATCTCGGCGAGGAGCCGATTCTGAGAAACGTGCCGACCTGGCGCTGCCGGGAAGCCGAGCATCTCGCCTATGTGCTCGACCATCTCGAGGAGCTGGTGGTCAAGGAAGTGCACGGCTCGGGCGGCTACGGCATGTTGATCGGGCCGATGGCCGACAAGGGAACGCTCGCGGCATTCCGCGCCAAGCTCAAATCCAACCCGAAGGAATTCATTGCGCAGCCGACGCTGGCGTTGTCGACCTGCCCCACCTGCGTCGAGGAAGGAGTCGCGCCGCGCCACGTCGATCTGCGCCCGTTCGTGCTGACCGGGCGCGACCGCATCCGCATCGTGCCGGGCGGCCTCACGCGCGTGGCGCTGAAGAAAGGATCCCTCGTGGTGAATTCGAGCCAGGGCGGCGGGACAAAGGACACCTGGGTGCTGGATCGGTGAGGCACAACCTAGGATTCATCCTGATGCGTTGCCGGCGACGCGCTCCGCTGCATCTGCGAGCTGCCTCGCCTCACGGATAGACCGATGCTGTCGCGGACCGCCGATAACCTTTACTGGCTTGCCCGTTACGTCGAGCGAGCGGAGTATCTCGCCCGCATCCTCGAAGTCACGCAGCGTCTTACCACGCTGCCGCTCGCCTATGTCGGCTCGTCCAACGAATGGGAATCGGCGGTCGCGACTGCCGGCTGCGAGCATGCATTTGCCGCCACCTATCCGGAGGCGAACGAGGAAGCGGTCACGGATTTTCTCTGCTTCTCGACCGCCAATCCCTCCTCCATCCGAAACTGCTTCGAGATCGCCCGCACCAACGCGCGCGCCGTGCGCACGGCGCTCACGGTCGAAATGTGGGACGCCATCAACGGTACCTGGCTCGAGCTCAAGCGCTTCGGCAACGGCCCGACCTCGCGCGAGGAATTCATGCGCTTTCTGCGCTGGGTCCAGGAGTGCTCGCTGCGCTTCGACGGCTCCGCCTACCGCACCATGCTGCGCAACGACGCGTATTGGTTCTCCCGGCTCGGCGTTTTCATGGAACGGGCCGACAACACCGCTCGCATTCTCGACGTGAAATACCACATGCTGCTGCCGGCGCACGAACGCGTGGGCGGGCCGCTCGACTATTTCCAGTGGTCGGCGATCCTGCGCTCGGTCTCGGCGCTCACCGCCTACCATTGGGTGTACCGCGAGAGCGTGAAACCTTGGCTGATTGCCGACCTCTTGATCCTGCGCGATGAAATGCCCCGTTCATTGGCAAGCTGCTACGAGAATCTCGTGGTCTACTTGGACCATATTGCACGCGCCTATGGCCGCCAGGGGCCATCCCAGCGCCAGGCGCGCGCGGTGCGCGCCAGGCTCGAGAACAGCCGCATGGAGGAAATTTTCCAGCAGGGCATGCACGAATTCATCAGCCAATTCATCGACGACAACAATCGTCTGGGCGTGGCGATCAGCGAGCAATATCTGATGTAGGTACGCGCTACGGCGGCACCGGTGAGGTGATCGGATCAGGGTCCGTGTCGATCAGGCGGCGCAGCAGACCCAGAATTAACGAAGATTGCCGGTTCGCCACCCACATCGGTATATAGAGCCAGACAGATTCGTAGGAGCGATGCGGATATCATGACCTATTGCTGCGGCATCCTGGTGCGCGACGGCCTCGTGATGTTTGCCGATACCCGTACCAATGCTGGCGTCGATAACATCGCGACCTTCCGCAAGCTCCACGTCTTGGCCCGGCCGGGCCAGCGCATCATGGCGATCGCCTCCGCCGGCAACCTCTCCATCAGTCAATCGGCGGTCAGCATCCTGCGCGAGGGCTGGGAGAATCCGCAAACCGGCGAGACCGAAACGCTGATGAATGCCCCCACGATGTTTCAGGCGGCGCAGCGCGTCGGCCACGTCGTCCGTCAGCTTCACGACATCGAGGGCAAGGCGCTCGAGGCTTCGGACGTAAAATTCGACGTCTCGTTCCTGTTGGGCGGCCAGATCAAGGGGGAACGACCGCGGCTGTTCATGCTCTACGCCGCCGGCAATTTCATCGAATGCACGCAGGATACGCCTTATTTGCAGATCGGAGAGCACAAATACGGCAAGCCCGTGCTCGACCGCGCCATCACCTACGACATCGACCTCTACGATGCGCTCAAGGTCGGCCTCGTCTCGGTCGATTCGACCATGCGCTCGAATCTGAGCGTCGGCTTGCCGATCGACGTCCTCATCGCGCGGCGCGACGTCTGCGACGCCGAGCTCAATTATCGCATCGAGCCGGGAGAGCCCTATTTCCACGACCTGCGCGAGCGCTGGTCAGCGGCTCTACGGGCCGCGCACGCCGGAATCCCGCGTCCGCCCTACAAGAACGTCCGCTGACGGTGCGGCCGCATTGCTTCCACGCATGCGTCATGACGATAATGACGTGATCTGCGGAGGGTTCGACAATGGCTCAAGCGCAAAAGGTTGCTCTCATCACCGGCGCCGGCACCGGCCTTGGCAAGGCGGTCGCGCTGGCGCTCATGAAAGATGGTTATGCTGCCGTATTGGCGGGGCGACGAAAAGACAAACTCGAGGAAACCGCGGGCGAGGGCAAATCGACCGGCGCGAAAAGCCTCGTCGTGCCGACCGACGTGAGCGATCCGGCGGCGATCAAGGCGCTGTTCGCCAAGACCAAGGACACGTTTGGCCGGCTCGACGTCCTCTTCAACAATGCCGGCATCGGCGCCCCCGCAGTGCCTCTCGAGGACTTGCCTTACGAAACGTGGAAGCAAGTGGTCGATATCAACCTCACCGGCATGTTCCTGTGCACCCAGGAAGCGATCAAGATCATGAAGGCACAGGACCCGCGCGGCGGGCGCATCATCAACAACGGCTCGATCTCCGCGCACGCCCCGCGCCCGCGCTCGGTGGCCTATACCGCGACCAAGCACGCAGTGACTGGGCTTACCAGATCGACGTCGCTCGATTGCCGCGGCTACAACATCACCTGCAGCCAGATCGACATCGGCAATGCCGCGACCCCGCTGACCGACCGCATGGTGCAGGGGCAAGGCGTGATGCAGGCTGACGGCCGCATGGCGATGGAGCCGCGCATAAACGCCGACGACGTCGGTCGAGCGGTGGTTTACATCGCCAATCTTCCGCTCGACACCAATGTGCTGTTCATGACGGTCATGGCGAACCTGATGCCGTTCGTCGGGCGGGGGTGAGCTAAGCGAACACGAGCAGTTCACGATCGTCAGCTGCGTGATCCGGCTGGGCACCAAGAATTGCTGCGCTCGCGGTTTGCCTTCGTGACGATGCCAATGATGTCCTCGCAGGCCTTGGTGCAAGTCAACACGGCTCGGGCCGATCCCGAGAGCTTAGTCCCGCTGCCAAAGCAATTGGAAATGCAGCCGCCGCCGGCAAATGTGCCGTCGACAATTGCAGATTTTCACGGCGCTTGGGTCGGCACGTGGGGCGACGATCTGCGGCATGTGCTGGTGGTCGAGAGCGTCGCCCCGGATGGCAAGGCGGCAGTCATCTTCGCGCACGCCGACTCGCCCGCATTCTCCGTATGGGCAGGTTGGCAGCGGACTGAGGCCATAATTGCAGACAGCCGTCTGCGCCTATCATTGGGATATGCGGACGTCGCATATGAAATGGACGGACTGGACCGTGTGGTCGGGACGTTTACGCGCAGCAACGGGTCAGTCACGCATGGTCTTTTCACACGTTTGGATGCATCGCGCCTCACATCGCCATACATCTTGAGCACGTGGGAGATTCCCGGCGAGCGCGTGTACGTTCCCCACGACAAAGCCATTGATACGGGCCCGATCAAACTTGAGGCCCGGCTTTACCGCCCGAAAGGCAACGGTTCCGCGCCGCTGGCAATCTTCAATCACGGTTCGGCTATCGGCAGAAATCGACTCGAAAGCTATTCGCATTTCGGTGAAGCGCGATGGCTGCTCGACAAGGGCTTCACGGTGCTCGTTCCCATGCGACGCGGGCGTGGTCTCTCGGAAGGAGTCTATGGCGAGGACACATATGGCACGAGCCACACGGGGGAAATTATCGACGTCTCGCAAAGTATCAATGAAGCAATTGAAGACCTGGAGGCCACGATTTCGTTTGGCCGCACGCTGCCGTTCGTCCAGCAGGGACCGATCCTGCTTGCTGGTCAGTCGCGCGGCGGTTTTCTTTCCGTGATCTATGCTGGACGCAAACCCGAAGACGTGCTGGGCGTTGTAAACTTTGTGGGCGGCTGGATGGGCGCTGAGGCATCGGAACAGCTCAATACGCCCTACTTCGCCGAAGCCGGCAAAGGCGCAGGAGCAAGGGTTCCACAGCTGTGGCTATACGCCGAGCGCGACAGTTTCTACGACGAGGCTCACGTTCGGGCCAATCATGCGGCGTTCGAAGCCGCGGGTGGATTGGCGCGATTTGAGTTCTATCGCGGGATTCCGACAGATGGGCACAGGTTGCGGAGCTTCCCGGATCGCTGGCGGCCAGCCGCAGACGAGTTTTTGAACGGATTAAAGCACGGGTATGTGCGCCCTTAGTCGACCCGCGTCACGCTGACCTTCGCCCCTGCCCTCACCTTTGCCAGCGTCTTCACGTCGCCGATCGCCTTGCCGAAGATGTTGCACGGGCTCGCAAGCCGCGTCTCGTTACCGCGGCTGATCGGCGTGCGGCCGAAGCCGAGCGCGATCGCGTGCCCATCGGGCCAGTAGGCGATCTCGCCGGGCGTTACCACGGCGCGCGCATCCTTCTCCCGCGCGGCTTTGACCGGCACCTCGAAGTAGACCTCTTCGCCCCAGGTCAGCGCCGAAGCGGCGATCGGCAACGCAGCCGCGATCGCGTGCGCCGTCGGCGTGTCGAGGAGTTCGGCGTCGAGCGTGAGCGTGCCGAAATCGAAGCGAATGCGCGTCATTGATGAGCTCCGTTGACCGCCGGCAATGCGTGACGCATTTTCCCGCGCGGTGCAACTAGACCCCGGGCGTGCCCCGAGGCAACCTCGAAAGCGGCTCGCACGCGCCACGAGCCCGTGCTTCGCGAAGGGGCAATGCAAAATCTCCAATCCGCATTCGGCGTCTTTGCGCTGCTCGCCATTGCCTGGATCGTCAGCGAAGATCGCCGCAACGTCGCCTGGCGGCAGGCGGCGCTTGCGCTTCTTCTGACCTTCGGCACTGCAGTCATCCTGCTCAAGGTGCCGGTCGCCACGCGCGCGTTTGCGGCGATCAATCACGCGGTCGATGCGATCGCCGCGGCGAGCAAGGCCGGCACATCGTTCGTGTTCGGCTATCTCGGCGGGGGGAGCTTCCCTTCGAACTCAAGGTGCCCGGCGCCGAATTCGTGCTGGCGCTACAGGCGCTGCCGATCGTGCTGGTGATGAGCGTATTGACCACGCTCCTGTTCCATTGGCGCATCCTGCCGCCGATCGTGCGCGGCTTCTCTTGGGCGCTCGAGCGCACGCTCAAAGTCGGCGGCGCAGTCGGCCTATCGACCGCGGCCAATATCTTTCTCGGCATGGTCGAGGCGCCGCTGTTCATCCGGCCCTATCTGACGCGGCTGACACGCAGCGAGCTGTTCATCGTCATGACCGGCGGCATGGCCGGCATTGCCGGCACCGTGCTGGTCATCTACGCGACTTTGCTCGGGGCGATCATTCCCGATGCGGCGGCGCATTTCGTCATCGCCTCGGTCATGGGGGCGCCCGCCGCTATCCTCGTCAGCCTGATCATGGTGCCGGAATCGAGCGCGCAGCGCACCGGCGGCGAAAGCGTCGAGGTGGCAAAGGTCGCATCGAGCACCATGGATGCAATCGTCAGGGGCACCGCCGCCGGCCTCGAACTCTTGCTCAACATCTGCGCCCATGTTGATCGTGCTCGTCGCGCTGGTCCATCTCGCCAATGCGATCATCGCGGCGGTGCTGCCCGAGCTCGCGGGCGCGCCGATCACGCTGCAACGTTTGCTCGGTTACGTGATGGCGCCGGTCTGCTGGCTCATGGGCATTCCATGGGACCAAGCTGGGACCGCGGGGGCCTTGATGGGCCTCAAGACCATCCTCAACGAGTTCATCGCTTACGTAGAGCTGTCGAAGCTGCCGCCAGAGGCGCTCGATGCGCGCTCGCGCCTGATCATGCTCTACGCCATGTGCGGCTTTGCCAATTTCGGCTCGCTCGGCATCATGATCGCGGGGCTATCCACCATGGCGCCGGAACGCCGCGATGACGTGCTCTCGCTCGGGCTGAAATCGATCCTCTCGGGGACGATCGCGACCTGCCTGATGGGGGCGATCGTGGGAGCGCTGAGTTAGCGCATCTTCCGACCCGGCGCGGTCGGTCAATGCAGACGAAACTCGCCGTTGATCGAGCGTAGCTCGGCGGGCTTGATCAGCCGCGAATGCGCAACCGTGACCGAATGGAGTGGTCCCTCGAGCTTCTCCAGCCAGAACGCCAGGAACCGGTTAAGAACGGGAAAGCGCGGACACAAGTCGTAGTCCTGCCAGACATAGGTCTGCAGCAACGATGGATGATCAGGCAGCCGGTAGAGAATTTGTGCCGTGGTGAGGCCGTAGCCTTCGAGTTGACGACGGAAGTCACGCGACACCACGGCTTTCGCTGCTAATTGCTGAGATGCCATGGATGCCCTCCGATTCGGACATCGAGTCTGCGAGTCACCTCCCACACAAACAAGCTCAAAAAATGGAGAAAGTTCCTGAAATCAAGGCGTTAGCAGCATCGAGTCAGCACTGCTGACAAACCAGGAACCCTTGATCGCGCCGATTTGTTAGGGGCGTCCCTGCCCGTGGCCCCATGTCCCGCCCGATTGGCACTTAAGCCGATTGACTGCCAAATTTGGCTTGGCACTCCGGATTTAGGAGTGCTAAATTTTTTCTGGAGCCTCTTGCGGGGCGAAATTGGGAGCCTATGTCGCGATTGGAAATGAGCAGCAAAGGTCCCTTTGCTGCCCGCACGTGGCTAAATCTCAAATCTAGTCAGTAGCTTAAGGAGGACACCATGAAGTTTCGTCCGCTTCACGACCGCGTTGTCGTCAAGCGCATCGACGCCGAGGAGAAGACCTCCGGCGGCATCATCATTCCCGACACCGCCAAGGAGAAGCCGTCCCAGGGCGAGGTCATTGCAGTCGGCCCGGGCGGTCGCGACGAGGCCGGCAAGCTCATTCCCATCGACATCAAGGTCGGCGACCGGGTGCTGTTCGGCAAATGGTCGGGCACCGAGGTCAAGATCGACGGCGAGGAGCTCCTGATCATGAAGGAGAGCGACGTCATGGGCGTGATCGAAGAGGGCGTCGCCAGGAAAAAGGCCGCCTAACGCAAGCCGTCGGCTCGCCCTCACAACCCTAGTTCGGAGACAACATCTATGGCTGCCAAGGAAGTCAAATTCTCGGTCGAAGCGCGCGACAAGATGCTGCGCGGGGTCGACATCCTCAACAACGCGGTGAAAGTCACGCTCGGCCCCAAAGGCCGCAACGTCGTGCTCGACAAAAGCTTCGGCGCACCGCGCGTCACCAAGGACGGCGTGACCGTCGCCAAGGAGATCGAGCTCGAAGACAAGTTCGAGAACATGGGCGCGCAGATGGTGCGCGAGGTCGCTTCCAAGACCTCCGACGTCGCCGGCGACGGCACTACGACCGCAACCGTGCTCGCCGCCTCCATTGTCAAGGAAGGCGCCAAGTCGGTCGCCGCCGGCATGAACCCCATGGACCTCAAGCGCGGCATCGATCTCGCAGTCGAGGCCGTGGTGGAAGACCTCAAGAAAAACTCCAAGAAGGTCACCTCCAACGAAGAGATCGCTCAGGTCGGCACCATCTCCGCCAACGGCGACAGCGAGATCGGCCGCTTCCTTGCCGAAGCGATGAAGAAGGTCGGCAACGAAGGCGTGATCACGGTGGAAGAGGCCAAGTCGCTGGAGACCGAGCTCGACGTGGTCGAAGGCATGCAGTTCGATCGCGGCTACATCTCACCCTACTTCGTCACCAACGCCGACAAGATGCGGGTCGAGATGGAAGACCCGTACGTTCTCATCAACGAGAAGAAGCTCTCGGGATTGCAGGAGCTGCTCCCGCTCCTGGAATCGGTGGTGCAGACCGGCAAGCCGCTGCTCATCATCGCCGAGGACGTCGAGGGCGAGGCGCTGGCCACGCTGGTGGTGAACAAGCTGCGCGGCGGGCTCAAGGTCGCCGCCGTCAAAGCTCCTGGCTTCGGCGATCGCCGCAAGGCGATGCTGCAGGACATCGCTGTCCTGACCGGCGGCCAGGCGATCTCCGAGGATCTCGGCATCAAGCTCGAGAACGTCACCCTCAACATGCTGGGCCGCGCCAAGAAGGTCACGATCGACAAGGAGAACACCACGATCGTCGGCGGCGCCGGCAAGAAGGCCGACATCGAGGCCCGCATCACGCAGATCAAGGCGCAGATCGAGGAAACCACCTCCGACTACGATCGTGAGAAACTGCAGGAGCGGCTGGCCAAGCTCGCCGGCGGCGTCGCGGTGATCCGCGTCGGTGGGGCGACCGAGGTCGAAGTGAAGGAGCGCAAGGACCGCGTGGATGATGCCATGCACGCGACCCGCGCCGCGGTCGAGGAAGGCATCCTGCCGGGCGGCGGCGTCGCGCTCTTGCGCGCCACCGAAGCGCTCAAGAAGGTTCGGACCCACAACGACGATCAGAAGACCGGGGTCGAGATCGTGCGCAAGGCGCTCTCGTCGCCGGCGCGCCAGATCGTGATCAACTCTGGCGAAGACGGCTCCGTGGTCGTCGGCAAGATCCTGGAGAAGGATCAGTACGCCTTCGGCTTCGATGCGCAGAGCGGCGAGTACGGCAACCTCGTGTCGAAGGGCATCATCGACCCGACCAAGGTCGTGCGCACCGCGCTACAGGACGCGGCCTCCGTGGCCGGTCTGCTCATCACCACCGAGGCGATGGTCGCCGAAGTGCCGAAGAAGCAGACCCCCGCCATGCCGCCGGGCGGCGGCGGAATGGGCGGCGGCATGGACTTCTAAGCAGAAACCGTCTCTCACTGTCTCTAGGCGTCCGGGAAGTCCTTATAAACAGGGGCTTCCCGGTTTCTTTTTGTCTTGACACGTCTCTCGGCGACTGCGTCGTTGAACGTAAGTTTGCATCTCATTTGAAGTCCTAACAGGCGTAAAACAGCTTCGGCGGCGGGCTTCCGTTACCAAGCCTCCGGATGCGTAGCCGAATTTTCCTGTTCTCTGGCCGCGACGAACCGCGCGTCTTGCTGCTCCCAGCGGCCACGGCGGCAAAGCTCGACCTCGTAAATGTCCATGATACATGCTGCTTCTGTTCTACACGTTATTTCTGTCGCAATGCGATGT
>Ga0306923_10005495_pt1 | contig 12356 bp, 10 predicted proteins | sample sta12Can44000108_FD_203841 | JGI IMG/M metagenome (GOLD analysis project Ga0306923, IMG submission 203841) | Lab enrichment of tropical soil microbial communities from Luquillo Experimental Forest, Puerto Rico - statanox.12C.anox.44.000.108 (v2)... | ecosystem: Environmental > Terrestrial >...
CGCCTTAAGCATCGAGGCCTCTTTGGAGTGCACCGAGCCCATATAGACGATGCTACCGGATTTAGCCTTGTACATATGCTTCAGACAGGCCTTTGTGGTCAGAAAGGCGCCATCGAGATGGATCGCCAGTAGCCTCTTCCAGTCGGCAAACGGAAGATCGACGATAGGCTTGACGATCTGAATACCGGCGTTGCTGACCAACACATCTAAACGCCCATACTTCGTCATCGTGTCGGCCACACCCCTTTCGACTGCCGTCTCGTCAGCGACGTTCATCCCGACTGCGAGGGCATCTCTTCCTTGTGCCTTGATCTCACGCGCTGTGGCGTCGGCGGTGTCGAAATTAAGGTCGGCAATGACGGGCACGCCACCCTCGGTGGCAAAGCGCAAGGCGATCTCTTTGCCTATGCCGCTCGCGGCGCCCGTGATGATGGCGACTTTTTCAGAAAAGCGGGGCATCAAAGGTTCCTTTCACGAGTCTTTCAGGTAGTCGAACACCACCTCGCCGAGACCGAGCGTCAGGTCGGTGATGTAGTGGGTAGCCGACACCACCTCGCGCACCGGCAGGCGCGCCACGTCGCACATCGCATGTTCGAAGAGCTGGATCGCGGCCGGTCCGGCCCAGGCACCCTTCACAGTGACCTCTTCCATGTAATAGCGCACCAATTCGCAGATCCGCGGCGTGCAGTCGACATGCGGGATGATCTTGATCATGAAGTTCGGCCGGGCGAGCGCTTTCACCAGCAGCGCCGGGTCGATCTCGCGATGCTTGAAACCCATCGTCGCCGAGACGCAGAGCACCGAGCCGTAGTGCAGCGTGCAGACCACCACATCACCTTCGTGGGAAATCTTCGGGTTCGCGAGCTTCTTTGGGAAGCCCCAGATCTCGCGCCCGCCGGCGATCGGCGCGTAGTCGTCGAGATACATGGCGTGGACGTAGCCGCCTTCCTGGACGACACCATCCTTGGTCTTGAAGCGCACCGGGATTACTTGCCCTGTCTCGGTGTAGTCGCCAAAGCCGGTCGAATCCGGCATGCGAATGAATTCGTAGGCGACGGTGTCACCGGCCACCTCCAGGGGTTCGGGCACCACTTCGCGCAGCCTGTCGATGTCACTCCTATAGGAGATGACCACGAACTCGCGATTGTAAAACTTGTAGGGACCCGGCGGATAGGCCGGATCGTTGAGCGGCATGGCGAACGCCCTGCGCCGCACCTCGGCGAGTCGCATCGATCGGATCTCCTCTATTCACGGCCGTCGACCGCGAGATCGAAGGTGAAGACGCCATCCAGCCCTTGTGGGCGCTGCAGCACCTCAGGATGACGCAAGGTGTGAACGGCATCGTTGTAACCGGATCTCCAGTGCTCCTCCATCGTCTCGCGCGAGAACTCGTAATCCTTGGAATTTCCCTCATAGTTCTTGGCGTGATAGATTAGCTGAATCAGATTGTAGACCTTCTCGTCCGCCTCAAAGGCGAGCGTTTCTGCCTCCGGCGTTTGCAGTAGTTCCTTTGGAAGCTTGGCAAGGAGCCGGTACGCTGCTCGGCGCAGAATCTGTCTGTTCTTGAACTCATTGCTCGCCAATCGGGTGCGGCTCGAGTAACGGATTTCCTTTTGCCGCGTGTCGGCTTCGATCAGATTGCGTGGAAACTCGCCGCGCGCATTCCACAAATCGATCTGAAACGCGAGCGTGTCCCGTCTCGGTCGACTCTCGAGAACCCAATTCAACGGCGTATTGGAGACCAGCCCTCCGTCCCAATAATGCTCGCCCTCGATCTCGGTTGGCGGCAAACCAGGGGGCAGCGAACCGCTCGCCATCACGTGCGCCGCGCAGATTTGATGAGTTGTGTTATCGAAATAGACGAAATTCCCGGTCTGAACGTTGACGGCGCCGACGCTGAATCGCATCTGGCCATGGTTGATCAGCTCGAAGTCTACCAAGCGTTCGAGCGTCGCTCGCAACGGTGTTACATCGTAATAACTCAGGGCTTCGGGTGCGCCGTTCGGATAGAGGTAAGGCGGTGGCACACGCGGCTGAAAAAACCCCGGCGCGCCGCCAAGCAAGGCGCCCCACGAACCCACCTGATTGATGACGCTGTGGCTGAACTCGTCTCTGGCCTTTAACACCGCGACATAAGGGACGCCGAATGGCGAAGTAGTGATCGTCTCCCAAAACTCGCGCAGCCTCTCGACACGTTTTCCCGGTGGGTTGCCGGCGATTAGGGCCGAGTTGATCGCGCCAATCGAGATGCCGGCGACCCAATCTGGATGCAGGTTCGCTTCGGCCAAGACCTGGTAGACGCCGGCCTGGTAGGCGCCGAGCGCGCCACCGCCTTGCAGGAGCAACGCGATCCGCTCAAAGGGAGGGCGTTCGGTGACGATATGGGTTTTCCGGCGCGAGAGCCGGCGATGAGCGGTGCGATTAGATATATCAGACCGTGACAGGTGAGCCCCCGCGAAACCGCGCCCGGCTTGAGGGCGCGCGAGAACCAGCAATGACGCTTCCAGCCCACCGATCATTGGGAGCGGTCGCGCGAGGGGGCCGGCTCCGGACCTTAGATTGGGCGCTCTCCCGGGAGGTCAAGCAGGTGTGCCGGTTGCCAGCTCACTCAAATAGACGAGGCACCGAGTACGGTCGGCTGTGAAGTCGCTGTCCTCCCACCAGTCGCGCACCGCCTCGAGCAGCTGGCCGACCCGGTCCCCCGGCGGGATGCCAAGCTCCGTCACGTCGTGACCGGCCAGTGGAAACACCGGCGGCGTCCAAGTGCGGGCGATACCGAGGAGCTCGGCGAGCCGGCTTTGTGATATTTCCCCTTGCGCTGCCAGCAACAGGACGATGTCTCGATAGCGCGCGACCCCTAGCCGATAGAGAGCTCGCCGCTGCGCCCGGGCATCCCCCCTCTGATCGAGTGGCCAGGGCCGCGAAAGGCCGCGAAGCCGATCGCGCCAGGCATTGGAAAAGCGCAAACGCGTGGCGAGCGCCCCAGCACCTTCGTGATCGGCCTCGATAAGCGCTGCCAGACGAAGCAGCGGATCAGCCTTCGGCTCGATCTCGATCAAGCGGCCCAGTCGATCGACGCGGCCTGCCTCGGGCAATGCGACCGCGAGCACGCCGTCTTCCTGCATCATCCGCAGAACCGCGATTGGGTCCGGAGTTTCGAGGAGCTTGACGAGTTCCTGCGCGACGCGCTCGCCCGACAAGGTAGGCAGCAGATGCGCCGCGGCGCGGCAAGCGGCGCGTGCCTGAGCATCGCCGATGCTGGTGCCAAATCGCGCCTCGAAGCGGTAATAGCGCAAGAGCCTCAGTACATCCTCGGCGATACGGGTCGGAGGGTCGCCGACAAAGCGGACTCGGTGTGCGCGCAAATCGGTCACGCCGCCGACGGGATCGTCTATCGCGCCGTCGGGTGCAAGAAATATCGCGTTGATGGTGAAGTCGCGCCGCGCAGCATCGGCGGCCCAATCGGCGTCAAAGGCGACGCGAGCGCGGCGGCCATAGGTTTCGACATCGCGGCGCAAGGTCGTGATCTCGAAATACCGTGGCGGCACGACCGCGGTTACTGTGCCGTGCGCGAGACCGGTCGCCACGACCTTGATCCCGGCTTTCTCCAAAAGCTCGATGATACGCTGGGGCGGGGCGGGAGTGGCGATATCGATATCGCCACTCCCGCCCCGCCCCAGGAGCGCGTCCCGCACCGAACCGCCGACAAACCGCGCCTCGACGCCTCCTGCCGAAAGTGCCGTCAAGACCGCGCGAGTCGCCGGCTCGACCATCCACGGCTGTGGAACAATCCGGTGTTGGTTCGCGAGGTCCGTCATTGACCGGATTTCGGTTCGATATGCCCGGGAACGATGTGACCGTTCTCCCAGCGTGGCGGCACGTAGACGCCTTCCTGCCGCCCACCGAAATGGACCGTTACGACGAACAGTACAATCGCCAACAACGCTATTCCCGCGCCGGCGAGCCACACCCACGGCAACGTCGTCCACAGTGTCGCCCCGTTCCGCCGCGGTCGACGCAGCGCGGTGACCCAAACCAGATAGAGCGCGGTCGGCAACAGCAGCGGCAAGACGATCGTGAGGAGGACCCGCGGCATTCCCTCCTCAACCGGCGAGCACCTCGGCCAGGTTCACCAACATTCCCGCCGTTGCCCCCCAGATGTACCGGTTCTCGTATGGCAGGACAAAAAAGATCCGCGTCCGCTGGTCAAAGACGCGTGTCATCCGCCGATGGTTGGTCGGGTCGAGAACAAAAGAAAGCGGCACCTCGAACACCTCGGATACTTCGAACGGGTCCGGGTCGAGCGAAAAGGGCACTTCGACAATGCCGACCGTCGGGGTAATTTCGAACCCGGTCCCTGTCACATAAGTATCGAGCCGGCCGATAACCGTAACATGATCGCGCGTCAGGCCGACCTCCTCCTCGGTCTCGCGCAGCGCCGCCTCTGTCGCGTCCTGATCGCTTGCCTCGATCCGCCCACCGGGAAACGAAATCTGCCCGGCGTGTGCGCTCAGATGTGCCGTGCGCTGGGTCAGCAGAACCGACATTCCGCCGGCTCGGTCGATGAGCGGGACCAGCACCGCCGCGGGCCGCAATTCGGAGCTGGGCGGTGTCCAGCCGGGATTGAGATCGTGGTCGCCGCGGGTCGCTTGCCTGAGGGCGGCGGCTTCGGACGGATCAGCAGCGCCGCCAAAGCCTCGCCTTCCAGGTTGCCCGAGATGCGCAAAGCGCGTTATCACCCGGTCCCGCGTCAGTCGATTGGCCATTTCCGTCTTCACCCTTAACCCTAGTCCGGGCCAAGCTCGCCGAGCCGGAAGAACCTACCCCTGCTCCACACCCCGAACTGGCTGGTCTCCTCGATCGGCTCCTTCTTGCCGAGCTCAACCAAGTCGTAGAACACCGAACGCGCGAGTCGGGCCTCGAGGTCATCGCGTACCAGGATATAGGGCGCCGGCTCGCCGGTCGCAGCCGTCTCGACGCGCAGCGGGTTGTCCGGGCCAGCCGTCACAATGTCGTCCATATTGGTTCGGAAGATCAGCTCCTGCTCGCGGCCCTCGCCTTGCACGGTCAGCGCCACTGCAAGGAAGGGGACGTCCTCGACCTCGATGCGGCCGCGCTCAACTGGAGTGATGAGCCAGTAGCGGCCGTCTGGCTCACGGCGCAGAACGGAGGCAAACAGTTTGACGAGCGCCAGCCGGCCGATCGGAGACCCGCGATAGAACCACGTACCGTCGCGGGCGATCCGAATGTCGAGATCGCCGCAATCAATCGGCGAACGCGTGCTCCCGGTGCCCGGACGAACCGATGAGGAATTGCGGGAGCCAGCGTTTTGTATCAGGCTCGAATTTGCACCAGTGTTTGAAGAGGGACCGGACTGCTTGAATTCTACAGCACCCATCAAAGCGTCCTCCGCAGATCTCGTTGCCGAGGTTGAAGCGCTGGGCGGGCGCCTAAGCCTCGTCCGTGAACGGATCGGCGAAATCATCTTTGGTCAACGCGAGGTGATCGAGCAAGCCTTGATCACCCTGTTGTGCGGGGGACACACCCTGTTGATTGGCGTCCCAGGCCTTGCCAAGACCCGACTCGTCGAGACTCTGGGCACGATCCTCGGCCTTGAAGACAAGCGCATTCAATGCACGCCCGATCTGATGCCGGCCGACATTCTCGGCTCCGAGGTCCTCGAAGAAAGCGAGACAGGACGGCGATCTTTTCGCTTCATCCCTGGCCCGGTCTTTTGCCAGCTGCTAATGGCGGACGAAATCAACCGGGCGAGCCCGCGTACGCAATCCGCACTTTTGCAGGCGATGCAGGAAGGCCGCGTCTCGATCGCCGGCCAATACCATCCGTTGCCGCGACCATTCCACGTGCTGGCAACCCAGAACCCGCTCGAGCAGGAAGGCACCTATCCGCTCCCGGAAGCGCAACTCGACCGCTTTCTATTGCAGATCGACGTCAGCTACCCCGACCGGGACGCGGAGCGTCAGATGCTGATCGCGACGACCGGCATCACCGAGGATCGGCCGCGACCGGCGATGAGCGTCGCCGAGCTGATTGCGGCGCAACGTGTCGTACGCCGAATCCCGGTCGGCGAAAGCGTCGTCGAGGCCATCCTTTCGCTGGTCCGTTCGGCGCGGCCGGATAGTTCAGCAACCGAGACCATGACGCGCTTTGTCTCGTGGGGACCGGGTCCGCGCGCCAGCCAGGCGTTGATGCTCGCTTGCCGCGCCCGGGCGCTGATCGACGGTCGGTTCAGTCCGTCGATCGACGATGTTCTCGCGCTGGCGCCGCCAGTGCTCCGTCATCGCATGGCGGTCAGCTTCGCCGGCCGGGCCGAAGGCCTCACCGTGGCTCGGGTTATCGAGCAAATTTCGGCGCCATTCCGGTGATCCCGACCGAGCTGAGGCCGGCGGCATCGTTGCTGACCCGCCGCGGCGCGCCCCTCGCCGCTTTGCGCAATCGGGCAGAAGAAGCCGCTTCCGTACTGCCACCGCTGCTGATTGCCGCCGAGCGGGTCGCGGTGACCGTCGCCCAGGGGGTTCACGGTCGCCGCCGGGTTGGCCAAGGCGAGACATTCTGGCAATTCCGCCAATACCAACCGGGCGACGCGGCCTCGCGCATCGATTGGCGCGAGAGTGCGAAGTCGCAACGCCTCTATATCCGCGAAACCGAATGGGAGGCGGCGCAGAGCGTCTGGTTGTGGTGTGATGCCTCCGCCTCTATGGACTACAGCTCGGCCGAATACGTGACCGGCGCGGAATGGCCGACGAAGCGCGACCGCGCCGCGCTCCTGCTCGTCGCGCTGGCAAGCCTCCTTGTCCGCGGGGGCGAGCGCTTAACTCTGCTCGGGAGCGGCATCCCGCCGATGAATGGCCGCATTGCGCTATCACGGGTCGTTGAGATGATCGGCCGCAATCCTAAAACTGAGAGCCTGCCCGTCTACGAGCCCTTGCCGCGGGCCGGTCAACTTGTGCTGATCGGCGACTTTCTGTCGCCGCTCGCGGTGGTCAATGCCACCGTCACCCGCTTTGCCGCGGCCGGGCTCAAGGGCCACATGCTGCAGGTCGCCGATCCGGCCGAGGAAGATCTCCCGTTCGACGGACGCATCCGCTTTGCCGGCGTCGAGGAGCGTGATGAGGTCGTCATCAGCCGGGTGGAGAGTATCCGCGGCGACTACTCCGATCGCTTCCAGCACCATCGCGAGGGCCTCGCAGCGATCGCCGGGACGGTCGGCTGGAGTTTCGGCTTTCACCGCACCGATCGCCAGCCGCACCTCGCGTTGCTGGCGCTCTTTGCCGCGTTGTCAGCCGATCGCCGACGGTGAGCGATGCTGGCGCTCGGGTTCCTCGCCTTTGCTTCGCCGTGGCTGCTCGTCGCGTTGGTGGCTCTGCCGATCATCTGGTGGCTGCTGCGGGTGACACCGCCGGCGCCGCGCCGCATCGCCTTCCCGGCAATCCGGCTGCTTCTGGGACTGGCACCGCGCGAAGAGACGGCAGCCCGCACCCCGTTATGGTTGATCCTGTTGCGCATAGCTATTGCTGCGCTGGTAATTGTTGCGGCCGCCCATCCGTTGCTCAACCCGCAGGCGCGCCTGGCCTCGACCGGGCCGATTCTCCTTATCGTCGATGATGGCTGGACGGCGGCGCGCGACTGGACGGCGCGGCAGGCGGCGCTCACCGATCTCTTAGCGGAGGCCGAACGTGAGGACCGCCAGGTGGTCCTCGTCACCACCGCGCCGCCGGTCACAAATGAGCCACCGGCACCACTGGCGCCGATCCGTGCAGGCGACGCGCGCGCCACGATTCAGGCGTTGCAACCCAAGCCCTGGCCAGTCGACCGGGGGGCTGCGCTTGCGCGGCTCAAAGCATTGTCGTTGACGGACGTGACCTCCACTTTCTGGCTCAGTGATGGCGTCGCCGATGGCGAGAGCCAGGCGCTAGCCGCCTATCTCACCGAACGGCGCAACCTGTACTACCTCGCGGCAAAGCCGGACCAGCTTCCGCTCCTGCTGGCTGCCGGGGACGTGCAAGCAAGGGATCTCGGTGTCAGGTTGCGTTCGCTGCCGGCACCGGCGCCGCGCCTCCTTCAGGTCCGCGCTAGCGCCGAGGATGGCCGGCTGCTCGCTCGCGAGGCGGCGACGATCGAACCCGGCGCTAAGGACGTCGAGGTTCGGCTGCCGATGCCGAGCGAGCTGAGAAACCGGGCCGCCCGCATCGAAATTGAGGGTGATCAGTCGGCCGGCTCGGTGCTGATGGTCGATGAGCGGTGGCGCCGCCGCCCGGTCGGCATCGCCGCCGCGACGAATGCCGGCGGTCAGCCGCTGCTCAGCGAGAATTACTATCTCGAGCGCGCGCTCGCCCCCTTTACCGAAATCCGCCGTGGCCGCCCGACCGATCTTCTCAAACGCGAGCTTGCCGTGCTGATTTTTTCCGATGTCGGAGCGGCTTCTCCGGCAGAGGAAGCGGTTGTCGTCAAATGGATCGAAGCCGGGGGGCTGCTGCTGCGCTTTGCCGGTCCTCACCTCGCCGAGCAGGCCGACCACCTGCTGCCGGTGCGGCTGCGCCGCGGCGGCCGCACGATCGGTGGTGCACTCTCCTGGGAGCAGCCTGCTCTGCTCGCTCCTTTCGCGCCAGACGGTCCCTTCGCCGGGCTCGCAGTACCAGTGGACGTGACGGTTTCGCGACAGGTGCTGGCCGAGCCCGATCTCGACCTCGCGGCCAAGACGTGGGCGCGCCTGGCCGACGGCACGCCCCTCGTCACCGCCGAGAAGCGGGGACAAGGCTGGATTGTGCTCGTCCACACCACAGCCAACGCCGATTGGTCGAATCTCGCTCTCTCGGGATTATTCGTCGAGATGCTGCGGCGCACGGTGGCCATGAGCCAGGGAGTAGCGGCGGCGAGCGAAGAGGCTCTGCCGCCGCTCGAGACGCTCGACGGCTTCGGGCGGTTGCAGCGCGCGCCACCGACGGCCCGCCCGATCTCGGGCAAGGAGGTGGCTTCCGCAATCGCATCTCCGCAGCATCCACCGGGCTTTTACGGCACGACCGACACCAAGCGTGCACTCAACCTCTCGACCGGGATCGCGGAATTGAAGGCGATCGAGAACCTGCCGCCGGGCACCAGGCGCGAAAGCTTCCCGAGCGGCCGCGAGATCGATCTTCGGCCGCTGCTGCTGACCCCTGCGCTGCTCCTGGCGCTCGCCGATTTGCTGATTGCCTACGCGCTGCGCGGCTTGTTGCGGAGGCGCCTGGCGCAGCCTGCCGCCGCCTTTCTCGTCGCGGTGCTGAGCGCCGCTTCGGGAGCGCGCGCCGACGACGCCTTTGTGGTGCAGGCGACCTCCGAGCTGCGGCTTGCGTATGTGCGGACCGGGAACGACCCGGTCGACACGGTGAGCCGCGCAGGGCTAATCGGCCTGACGGGCACCCTGAACCGACGCACCGCGGTCGAGACTGCCGAGCCGCTCGCTGTCGACATCGAGCGGGACGAGCTAATCTTCTTTCCGCTGCTTTATTGGCCGGTAGTTTCCGACCAGGCGCCGCCTTCCTCGACAGCGGTCGAGCGGGTCAATCGCTATCTGGAGACCGGCGGTACGATTCTCTTCGACACGCGTGACGGCGACGACCAGACCCCCGGCTCGTTCGGTGGTGCGGCACTTTCGGCGCAGCGTTTTCGCCGCTTGGTGGGTGCCATCAAGATCCCGACGTTGGTACCAATCCCACCCGATCACGTGCTGACCAAATCCTTCTATCTGCTGCACGAATTTCCCGGCCGCTGGAACGTTGGGTCGCTGTGGGTCGAACCCGTCGAGGACCGCGTCAATGACGGGGTCTCGAGCGTCGTCATTGGGGCCAACGACTGGGCAGCCGCCTGGGCGGTCGACGGGCAGGGCCGTCCGGCATTCGCCGTTGTCCCCGGCGACGAGCCGCAGCGCGAGATGGCGATGCGGTTCGGCGTCAACCTCGTCATGTACGTGCTGACCGGAAACTACAAGTCGGACCAGGTGCACGTTCCGGCGATCCTGGAGCGGCTCGGCCAATGAGCGTGGGCACCCTCACGCTCGCAACTGCCCCGCTCTTGCCATGGACAGCGATCGCGCTGCTCGGCGCCGCCTCTGTGCTGGCCCTCGGTCTCGGATTGCTGCGCCGCGCGCGGGGGCTAGTGTGGCGCGCGATCGCCTTGGCGATCCTTCTTGCCGCTTTGGTCAATCCTTCTGCTGTGGAGGAACAGCGCTCACCGCAGCGCGATATTGCGATCGTCGTCGTCGACGATTCGCCAAGCCAGCGCATCGGCGATCGCCAACGCGCAACTGAGACGGCACTGGCCTCGCTTAAGGATCGGCTCGCCCGGGAGCGCGATCTCGACCTGCGCGTGATCCGAGCAGGAAAGCCCCAACTCGGCGCCGGCTACGACGGGACCAGGCTGTTTAATGCACTTGATCGGGCTATGTCAGAGGTGCCGCGCCAACGCCTTGCGGGTGTCGTCATGATTACCGACGGCCAGGTGCACGACATACCGAGCGGGGATGCGAAGGCGCTAAGAGAGGCGGTCGGCGCCCCGCTCCATGTCCTGCTCTCCGGACAACCCGATGAGGGCGATCGCCGGCTCGTCGTCAACCAGGCGCCAAGCTTCGGCCTAGTCGGCAAGGAGCTGAAGCTGACGATCCGGGTCGAAGATCTAGCGGAAAGTTCGCCCAAAAAACCGCAGGGGGGCAACAGTCAAGCGAGGGTCACCTGGCGCAAGGATGGTGGCACCCCGCATCCAGTCATCGTGCCGGTCGACCGCGATGTCGCGCTTCCGGTCACGATCGACCACGGCGGACCTAACGTCATCGAACTCGAGGTCGAGCCCGGCGCACAGGAGCTCACCCTCGACAACAACCGAGCGGTCGTCGTCGTCAATGGCGTGCGCGACCGGTTGCGGGTGTTGCTGGTGTCGGGCGAGCCGCACGCCGGCGAGCGGGTCTGGCGCAACATCCTTAAATCCGATCCTTCGGTCGACCTCGTCCATTTCACGATCCTGCGGCCGCCCGAAAAGCAGGACGGCACGCCAATTCGCGAATTGTCGCTGATCGCCTTCCCGATCCGCGAACTGTTCGACGTCAAGCTCGATGAATTCGATTTGATCATCTTCGATCGCTATAGCCGGCGGGGGGTGATCCCGCAGGCCTATCTCGAGAATGTTGCGCGGTATGTCCGCAACGGGGGCGCCTTTCTCGAGGCGGCCGGCCCGAGCTTTGGCACGCCGCTGAGCCTGGCCCGCACGCCGCTCGGAACGATATTACCGACCGAGCCCACCGGCGATGTCTTCGAAGAAGGCTTCAAGGCGCAGATTACCGATATAGGTCGCCGGCACCCGGTGACCGAGGAGCTTTCCGGAGCCGGCGCGCCTGGCAGCGAACCGACATGGGGACGCTGGTTCCGCCAGGTCGAGGCGCACGTCCATCACGGAACGACACTGATGAGCGGCGATCATGGCGACCCGCTGCTCGTGCTCGACCGTGTCGGCAAGGGACGGGTGGCGCAGCTGCTCTCCGACCAGATGTGGTTCTGGGCGCGCGGTTTTGAGGGCGGCGGCCCCGAGGCGGAGCTGCTGCGTCGGCTCGCTTATTGGCTGATGAAGGAACCAGACCTCGAGGAAAACGATCTCCGCGCCGTCGTCGAGGGCGACCGCTTGACGATCACTCGCCAATCCCTCGAGCCCGACGACCACCCGGTCACCGTGACGGCGCCGGACGGGTCCACCCGAAGCCTGACATTGTCGCCGGACACCGGCGGCCGCAGCATCGGCAGCCTGCCGATCGGCGAGATGGGACTCTACCGAGTAAGCGACGGCAACCGCACGGCGCTGGCTGCGGCAGGGCCGCTCAATCCGACCGAGTTCGCCGATGTCCGCACCACGCCGGAGAAGCTCACGCCGGTGGTTGAGGCGACCGGCGGCGGCATCTTCTGGGTGGGTAGCGGCACGATCCCGGAAATCCGCCGTGTCTCCCCCGACCGGGCGGCAGCCGGGCGGAACTGGATGGGGTTGCGCGCCAACGGCGACTACACCGTGACGGGGTTCAGCGAAGTGCCGCTGCTGCCTGGCATCGCGGCGCTAATGTTGATCGTCGGCGGGTTGCTCGCTGCTTGGCGCCGTGAAGGCAGCTGACCTGCCGGCTTGGTCATTCCCGGACGAACTTTCGTGCTGAGACGATTTCTCGCACCGCTCCACCCTGACGGCTTCAAATTCGTGCTCGCCGCTGCGGCGGCAACAATCCTGCTGTTCCTGCTGTGGGTCCGAGTCGGCTGGATTGCTGCGGCGGTGACGATTTGGCTCGCCTATTTCTTCCGCGACCCTTGGCGTGTGACCCCGACCCGCCC
>Ga0306923_10005496_pt1 | contig 12354 bp, 17 predicted proteins | sample sta12Can44000108_FD_203841 | JGI IMG/M metagenome (GOLD analysis project Ga0306923, IMG submission 203841) | Lab enrichment of tropical soil microbial communities from Luquillo Experimental Forest, Puerto Rico - statanox.12C.anox.44.000.108 (v2)... | ecosystem: Environmental > Terrestrial >...
GACGTATTCATCAGCTATTCCAGGTCTCATAGGGAGTTCACGCGTACTCTCGCGAAGGAGCTCGAGGACAAAGGCATCACCGTCTGGTGGGATACGGATCTGATTGCGGGAGAATCGTTTCGTGAACGCATCATCCAGGAGCTCAAGGGTTGCAAGGCTGCCATCGTTATCTGGACGCCCGACTCCGTGCACTCGGACTACGTGCTGTCCGAGGCGGAGCGCGCGCGCAAGCGCACAAACTCATTCAGCTGCGCAGTCCCGACCTTGACGCCGGTGATTTGCCCCCGCCTTTTGACACGATGCATGCCGCGCTGATCGACGACCGCAACGCGATCTACGGAGCGTTGGCGAAGCTTGGCGTACTCCGAGACGAGAAAGTGGCGCCGGGCGACTCACGCCCGCCGTTCAACTGGCGTGACCTATCCACCCACCGGAAATTGTCGCCGCTTGTCCTGGCTGCTCTCGCGAGCGTAATCGTTCTTGGAGTGGTGTGGACCATGATCTCGTTTCGCGCAAAGCCGACATCGGGACCGACCTTACAAAGCGCGGACCGTGGAACTGCGGTTGCCAAGCGTTTTTTGGACGATCTGAACGCCGGCCTGCGTGATTCGAGCTTGTTCGATGCGGACGTAAGACTTGGCCAACTCGGGCAAATGAGCAGAGTCGACGCGGTGACCGAACTTCGGAAGCTCTCGGCCCGCTACGCCGGAATCCATTGCCGCATAGGCAGGAACGGCGTGACGCCCAAGGACCCGCAGCACGCACGAAACGGGCTACGCGCACAAATAGACACCGAGTGTGACTTCACCGATCAGGCAGGCGCGACCACGACCCGGCGCTTCCCGCTCGAAATCGAGGCGGGCCCTGACCTGACTGGCAACTTCTTGATTTCCGGACTGTGGCAACCGGAGGAAGCGTGGTTGTGGCAGCCGCGGCCACGGTGAGCGGCCCGCGACGCGCAGGCGGTGCGCCCCGGGGTTGGAGAGCACGAGCGGAACAAATTTTCACAAACGAAGCACGGCCGGAAATTCGCAGTGACGGGGTTCGAGCGCCGACGTGGAGATTGCGTAAGTCCCTGTAGATCGCTACCTATTCGAGTCGCAACGGCCACGTGGCGGAGTGGTTACGCAACGGTCTGCAAAACCGTGTACCCCGGTTCAATTCCGGGCGTGGCCTCCACAATGATTTCAAGGGCTTAGCGCGAATTTCAGGCCGTCAGGCGCACCATCAAAAACCGCGCTGGGGACCCGCTGGGGACCCGTTTGGGCGCAGCGTTACGCCTTCGGCGCTTTGTCTGGCGCTTTGACCAGATCCTCGAGCGCCGCCTCGAGCTCGGCCGGCGTCGACCCCGGTTTCTTAGCGCGCTGCTTCCGCGCCGGCCTCGCGTTCTTGCGCGCCTCGAGCTCGCGCACGTGCGCAGTCCAGAGCCGGCGTTCTCGAGCGCGCATGCGCATACTGATCCCCATTGCTGGCAAACTCCGCGCGCCCTGGTATAGGCTGCCCGCTTCCAGTTCGGATCGATCTGTTGCGGGGAACGCCTCAATGCCGTCGCTCACGCGCCGCTTCATCGACAGCAAATCCCACAATGAGGATGCGAGGCCCGGCGACGAGCAGCAGACCTGGACTCGAAAGCGACTAGAGAAGATGAACGGGCGCTTCACCCGGAAATTGAAATGGGCATTCCGCCGCGGATACGAGAGCAAGGCGAGTGCCGCCGCCGCGGTCGAATTGCCGATGAGCCCCGTTCCATATTTTTCAGCGCCGCCATGCCCCCACGTATGGATCGCGCTTCAGCGCACGAACTGTCCGGCGCCGTTGCCCGATTAAACCTCCCACGGTCTCTGCCCCCAGTCACCGTGGAGCCTGATCATTTCCCGCATCAGCCCGGCCGCCTTGTCGACCTGCGCAAGCGCTTCGGCCTCGCTATGGGCCGTGGCGAGAATGCCGTCGGTCATCAGCGCCCCGAGCACCACAAGGCAATGCGAGACAGGGGCCTCGCCCAAGACCTCCTCAATCCGAGCGCGCAGGGCATGCACCTCTTCGATACTCATGGTCGCCTCCGCATCCACGCCAGTATCATTCCAACGTCGACGCCGACCGCCAGCAGCACCGCGCCGATTACGCACACGAACAGCACCGTGTCGATCATTGAAGTGCACCGCGTACGCGGAGTTCATGCAGATGCTGCGCGACCATACCGTCAAGGATCAGCAGCGCCGCAAGCGTGTAAAAATCATCCCCACCCCGGGCAGTCATTCGCTCGGCGCAACGACGAACCAGCTCCGCCAACGTCTTCATCTCTGGCTCGAGATGCGGCCAGGCTAACTCTCCAGGCTGACGCCGAAAGCCGAGCTCGCTGATAGCGCGGGCGATCTCATTCAGCGTTGTAGCGGCGACGGCTTCCAGATTGTCACTCATGGTTCTAGGCGTCCCACTCATCGCCGCCGGGATTGCCACTCCGCCATCGCTCGGTCGTACTCGGCCCACTCTTCCGGCGTGATGTGCGCATAGCCACCCTGATGGGGCGCCTCCCTCATGCGGCGGAAAGGATCCTCGATGTACTGCTCGCCAATCAGCTTGGCATAGCGGCGGCCAGCCTGCTCAACGAGCGCCTGCAAGTCTGGACAACCAGTGCCATCGAGGGGGACGGTTACGTCTTGCTCATCACTTTTTCATCTGCCCCAGCAGCTTGCGCGCGGCATCAGTGCGCAAATCAGCGAGCGCCGTAAGCCCACCCATCGCAAACGTGGCGACAGCGCGCAGGAGCTCGCGCAACTGCGCGATGGCGCCAGTATTGAAGGCGCAGAAAGCACCCTTGGTCAGGTCCTTCACCTTCTCAAAGGCCATCTGCAGCTTGGGATCGTCGCCCTCCAGGAAACAAAAGAATGGTACGCCTAGCCCAGCGACAGCGTCGTAGAGCGTGTTCGGCTCCTCCTCGAGCATGTCTCCGATGACGATTACCGCGTTGATGGGCTGCCGCTGATGCTCCTTGCGCACACGTTCGAACGCTCGAGCATATTTCGTGTACCCGCCCTCGCAGCGAATGCGTCCCATGAAGCCTTGCAGCCCGCGGGCGTCACCGGTCCAGTTCGAGGCGCCAACTTCGTCAGCACCCCTAAAATAAACGACCATCATCTCCAGCCCGCCAAGCTTGGCGGCCTCGGCGAACATCTCCGCTTGGAGTTGAGCAGCAGTGTCCCAACTGTGCTCGCGGCTCGCGGTGGCGTCGATGACGAATGCGATCCGCCCACGCGCTGTCTGCTTTTGCAAAAAATCAGCAATCTGCCGCGTGTGACCTGTCGGTAGATTAGTCGCCATGTGCCTACTCCGTGCCTCGTTTGTGCCTCAGTAATTGTATGATTTTGCTGGGTTGTGCCTCGGTGTGCCCGAGCAGATCGCGCCACACCGGTTTAAACTGCTCGCGATAAAAACCCTTGTTGGATCGACGTTCCCCATTAGCACCAACCTTCCAGACGCTTCGGTAATCAATGCCTCTCTTCCAGAGCTGCTCGTACAGCGCGCTGTTCGTCAACGAGGCCCATATGTCGTTGGTCTCTTTCAGCGCCTGCACAAGTTCGTTGCTCCACAGGCGGTCAACTTGCAGCCGCTCGAACACCGAATAGATGTCTTGATACAACTGGATTTCCGGATCGAAATTCGCCGCTTCGATCGCAACCGCAGCGGCCCGCAGCGTCGCTCCATAGCCGAGCGAGTCAGCGACCGCAGCAAGCGCCTGATAATTGTTGGCACAGCGTGCGAAGATCCCCTGCGGCAAGCTGATTGGCGCCTGCGGACGTCGGAACGTCTCGGCCCATCTAGCATTGACAGCCCGAACGGGTACAAAGCGTGGGTCGCCTGGCAAAATGTTGTCCAGCCCCTCGTTGCTCTTTTTCATTTCGCAGGTAATCGACCGGGTCAAAACCTGAGGGACATCAGACAAAAACTTTTCCCGGAGAGAACGATCGAGAATGAGCCCTAAAGCCAGCGGCGTGAACGTCGGATACTCAACGATCTCCTTACGAACAGGATCAAAGCGAGGAATGAGAAACCCCTGCCGATGTCCGGCGTCAATAACCTGAACCAACAAACTCTTTTTGCCCCAATCCATCCGTTCCGCATCATCGATCACGAGCGTACTTAGAGGGCATGTCTCAAGAAAGCGATAGATCACGGCCGCGGATGGAGCGACCCAGCAGCGGCCTCGGCTCGCCAATTCCTTGATGACGTTGAGACGGACCGTCTTGCCGTAACCGGATCCACGGCTATGGATCAGCAATCGTGGTGTATGAAGGAACTGGGGACAGACGTAAGTGTGTAAAATCCATGCCGTGTCGATGATGAGATGCTCGAACGGCATGACGAGCCCCACATCATCGATGGTGCCGAGCGTGATCTCGAATGCGTTCTCCCTGCGCTCGCGCTTAATGATGCGCGAGCTCGGATTGAGCATTTGGAATTCGCTGATGTAAGCAACCTGGACGTCACTCAGATCGAAATCGGACTTCAGCTTCTCCAGCTCCACGAAAGCCTTGGCCAGCTCGCCCGCGTTAGCGCTAGGCGTGCCATGGGCGTGCGCCCAGAGGGCGGCTATGCGCGGCCACAGCGCCTCGGGGGGCCAGCTCATGGGCGCCTCCCCAGGAACGGGCACGCCGGGGCACAACTCAGCAAAGTCAGCGACTTAGCGAGGCACAAACGGGGCACAGCCGAGGCAACTCGCTCGTCGGCAGCAGAGCCGCTGTAGGTTTCGCGCGAAGATCCTTTGGCCCGCGGGGGCGTTTTGCTAGTAGTCACATTAGCCCGTTCTGGGAGCCGCGCTCGGCTCCCTTTTTTTAGTCTTCGAGCAAGAGGCGCTCGTAGTCCGCGAGCGCGCCGGTCTTACGCCCGAGCACCTCCAGATCGACATGATCAGCAAAGACGGAGTTATTGTGCAGCAGGTAGTAGCTGCCGAGCGCATCGATGGCCGGCGCGCCGCGTGTCTTCCTCAACTCCTTGCTGTCGCGGGCAAGCAGGCGGTCGAGACGTTGGGTGAGCGCGCGCACCGTGACTGGCACGCCGCGTATCTTGGGGGATTGAGAAGAAGGCTGAGCGCGCACCACCCCTTGCGGGTTGTGGTGGGCTTTCTTGCTCAGCCGTCTGCTGACCGGCCGATTGTAAACCACGACGCACTCTTCCTAATCGGAAGGTTTTTCTAAGTGCGAAGGGCCTCCTTGCGGTCGCGGGTGAGGAACGGCCAGGCTCTACGCCTTGGCCTCACCAAATTTATGAGCGCGAGCGCGCGATAAGTCAACGGGCTGTTCGCGGAGGCGGAGGACGCGCCACCGGATAATCTCGCGGAGTGGCGCAGGGTCGCTCATGCTCGTCAACGCTAGGCGCATTCGTGCGCAGCAATCCGATCCACGTCTCGGGGAATAACGGTGTCACCCAGCGTGGTCCGCTGGTCGCCGGCAACTTGATCTCGATACGCCGTTTGACGCGGTTGAGGACCGCGTTGGGACAATCATCAAGGACGTATCGCGCACGATTTCGTTTGGCGTCGGTCGCACCAACGAAGAGCAGATCGACCACGAACTTTTCGACGATGCAGAAGCCTGGGCTGCATCGGACATGGAATCATATCGCCAGAAGGCGGCGGCGCAGCTCGGCACCGTCGGCTCCGGCAATCACTACGTCGATCTCCTGCGTGACGAGGATGGCTTCGTCTGGATCGGCGTTCATTTTGGTAGCCGCGGGCTCGGGCACGCGAGCGCAAGCCGGTATCTCAAAGCGGCCGGCGGCAAAAGCGGGATCAACGTTCCACCCGCCTTGATTGACGAGGACAGCGAATTGGGGCGCCGGTACATCGCAGCGATGGAGCTCGCGGGGCGTTATGCCTACGCGGACCGCGAGTGGGTGGTGGAGCGGGTGCGGCGAATCGTCGGCGGCGCCGTGACCGACACAGTGCACAACCACCATAACTACGCCTGGCGCGAGACCCACGAGGGGCGCGATGTATGGGGCAAGACCTGCGATTTAGCCTTCGGCTATCAAGGCGGATTGAACGCGTGGAGAAAATTCGAGCCGGATCGGTTCACCGATGCGGAAGTGGAGCAGTTCAAGCAGGACTGGCGCGCGGCGCATCCCAACATCAAAAAGTTCTGGTACGCCATCGACCGCGCCACCTGGGAAGCGGTGCGCAATCGCGAGCAGGTCATCCGCTGTGGCCGGCTGCTGCTCAAGTGCACCGGCTCGTATCTGTTCATCAAGCTCCCGAGCGGCCGCAAGCTCGCCTACCCGTACCCGCGCATCGAGATCGAGGATCTCCAGCACGAAGTCGTCGTGTTCAAGGATGCCAGTCAAGGACAATGGCGCGACTGCCGTGGCGGCAACGGCGCCTATGGCGGGCTGTGGACGGAGAACATCGTCAGCGGCATGTGCCGTGATCTACTTGCTACCGCCATGCTGCGCCTCGAAGCCGCCGGCTATCGCGTCGTGTTGCATGTGCATGACGAAATCATTGCCGAAGTCCCGGAAGATTTCGGCAGTGTCGAGGAATTCACCCGTCTGATGATTGCGTCCCCGGCCTGGGCCTTGGGGCTGCCGATTGCAGCCAAGGCGTGGACCGGTCCGCGCTTCAGCAAAACGTGACAGGAGCACGCGTCCGAATCCGGTTGACGCCCGAACTGCACGCAACACCAAGCAAAAGGAGGACCGCTATGGTCCTACTCGCTTCAAGCTTTGATCAGTCGCGCTTTCTGAGCACGGCTGATCTCACGCAGGAGAAAAAACTGCGTATCAAGTCCGTCACGGTGGAATCCGTGCGGGGAAATTCCGGCCGGCAGGAAGAAAAGCCGGTCGCGTGGTTTACCAACCACAAAAAAGGGTTGGTGCTCAACGCCACCAACCGCCGCACGCTCCAAGCCGCGCTCGGCGACGACATGGAGAAGTGGGCGAACGCGATCATCATCGTGTTTCCGACCCACACCGACTACGCCGGCAAGACTGTTGGCGCCTTGCGCGTCCGCATGCCGCCGCCGAAGCAGGCCACGATGGGCAACGGTCAGCCGACCGGAGCCAAAGAGGTGCTCGACTCGTTCGCTGCTCCGCCCGAGCCCAAGCCCGAGCCGAAGCCTCCGCTCAAAGACGATCTTGACGACGAGATCAATTTTTGAGTGGGCAACTTGCACAACTAGCGAAGGGGCGCCGCACAGCACCCCTTCGCCGCTCTGCTTCGAGAACCGGTCATGCAAAAAGAACCCGGCAGCCCAAAGACGCCAAAACCTATTCTCGTCTGCGGCGACCTGGCAAATCCGCCGGCGGCGCTGCGGCCACTATTGGAGCGCCCGCAATGGGCCATCTGGCGACTGATTTGGGACGGCACGCGCTGGCATAAGCCACCGTTTCAGGCGCGCGATCCGCAGCGCCACGCCAGCTCAGCCAACCCCAGCACCTGGACCAATTACCCCACCGCAGTCGCAGCAGTCGTAGCCGGACACGGAGATGGCGTGACTTATATGCTCACGCCGAAAGATGAACTCGCCGCCCTCGACATCGACCACGTGCGCGACCCCAACACCCGGACAATCATGGACTGGGCGCAGCGCCTGCTCGACCAGGCGGGGCACGCCTATTGCGAAGTGAGCCCGAGCGGCACCGGCCTGCGCATCTGGGGCGCTGCCACCGGCGCGCCGATCCACCGCCAATTCAAGCTCGAAAACGGTGCTGCGCTGGAGCTGTTCCGACGCACGCGCAAGCCGCTGACCGTCACCGGCCTGCAACTCGGCCGCTGCCACGAGTTCGGCAACATCGATCAACTGACCGAGCGGGCGCTGCTCTGGGCCGAGCGGTACAGGGCTGCGCCGACACCGAGCGCAGGCGCCGGCACTACGCTCGGCTCGGGGATGCAGCTGAGCATCGAGCAGATCGAGGAATATGTGCGTGTGAGCCCGGAGTCGGTCGGCGGACAGTCGATCCGATCTGAAGTGTTTCACATCGTGGTTGGCCACTATCGCGGCTGCGGCTGGACGCCGGAGCAGATCTACGCGCACCTCGAACAATTCCCCGACGGTGTCGGTGGCCGCTATCTGGCCGAGGGCCGGCTGAGCGGCGAGATCGCGCGCAGCCTGCAGCGGCTACAGGACTACAGCCGACGGCAGCAACAGATCGGACCCGATCGCACATGGACCGCGGATTGGAAGGTACGATCGACACCTGAGCCTGCATCGGAGCCTGAGCCCGTACCGGAGCCCAAGCCGGCCAGCGACGAATCGCCTCCGTGGGAAGAACAGCCCGAAGCAAAGTCAGAGCAGAAGCAGGAACAGGAGCAGGAACAGGAGCAGAAACAGGAGCAGGAACAGGAGCAGGAACAGGAGCAGGAACAGGAAGAGCCCGAGCTTGAGGACGATCTAGATCAGGAGCCGGCGCTCGATCTGCCACCGATGTACTGCCACGGCGATCCCGATCCGCGCCCGGTCAAGAGCTGGCTCATCAAGCACCTGATGTCGACGACGGGAGTTGGACTGCTCAGCGGGCAGTGGGGCACGGGCAAGACGTTTGTCGCGCTCGAGCTCAGCAGCTCGGTGATGACCGGGCAGCCGTTCGTCGGCCGGCTGATCAAACGCCAGTGCGGAGTGCTGTTCCTGGCCGCAGAAGGCGCCGATGAGGTTCGGCCCAGGCTCGACGCGCTGGTGCAGGAAAAGTGCGGAAGCATGCCGCGGGCACCGTTTCGATGGTACGAAACCGTTCCGGTGCTGCTCCAGCCCAATGCTGCCGACAAGCTCATTGCGATGGGTCGGCAAGCGCATGAGTCCCTGCAGGCAGAGTTTGGGCTGCCGCTCGGGCTGATCATCATCGACACCGTTGCTGCCAGCGCCGGCTACAACACACCCGGGGCCGAGAACGACAACGCCATCAACCAGGCGCTGATGAACGTGATGCGGGTGGTGGGGCAGGCGCTGACCTGCTTCGTGCTCGGCGTCGATCACTTCGGTAAACAGATCGAGACCGGCACCCGCGGCGGCTCAGCTAAGGAAGCGTCAGCGGATTTGGTGCTGGCCTGCCTGGGTGAGCGCGAGTTGAGCGGGCAGGTGCTCAATACCCGGCTGGCCGTGCGCAAGAACCGGAGTGGGCCACAAGGGATGGAGGTTCCGTTCACTCTTCGGGAAGTGGAAGGCTCGGAAGAAGACGAGGATGGTGAATCCATCACGACGCGGGTGGGGATTGGCAGGCTGGAGCCGCTGCTGCTCCTTCACCACCCAAGGATCCGTGGCGACAGAGCCGGCAACACAGCCAGCGTGTCGTGGCACTGCGGCTCAAGCGGGTGCTGATGTCGGTGCTGGCCGAGCACGGGGTGGACCTGCCGATTGCCACCAATGGCCCGATTGTGCGGATGGTAGATCAGGAGATCGCACGCGAAAAATTTTATGACAAGACCAGAGCCCCGGACGGCACCGCACAGCAGAAGGCAGAGTTTCGGAAGAAACAATTCAGACGAGCAGTCGATTGGGCGGAAGAACACGAGCTGATCGAGAGCCAGGAACAGGGTGACGTTACCTACCTGTGGCTTGCTCGGCCTGAGCCTGCTGAGCGGGACACCTCAAACGACTTTTAATCACACACAAGGAAACTGGAGGGGCCGCGTGCGCCCCGACACTCTCGCAGGCCCTAAGGGGCCTGCTGCGAGGTGTCCCGGGGCTGCGCTCCGCCATTTTCTCTGAGATTTCCAGTACATGCGGGACACCTCAGCGGGACACCTCGCAAAAACGAGCTGTCCCGACTCCGATCGAGTACAGCGGTCTGCAAGCCGCGTACGACCATTTCAACAAGGCACTGTTCGACGGCGCGCTCCCGGACGTTTTTATAACGTACCAACGAAAAGCGCGTTCGCTCGGTTATTTCAGTGCCGATCGGTTCAACGGTCGAGTGGACAAGACTGGCCGGCATGAGCTCGCGCTCAATCCGGACGGGTTTATCGGCTGCAGCGACAAGGAGATCTGCTCGACGTTGGTGCACGAGCAGACCCATGTCTGGCAGCACGCTAACGGTACGGCACCGAAGCGCGGCTATCATGATCGGGGCGGCGAAGATGAAGCTGATCGGTTTGCAGCCGTCGTCGACCGGTATGGTGGGCGGAAAGGAAACCGGACAGCATATGGACCACTACATCATTCCCGGAGGCAGGTTCGAGCAGGTCTATGACATACTCGCTGCCTCGACGATCGCATCAGACTTCCGAGCCTTTTGCGCCATGGCCGTTCTCCTGCTGTTGGATGGTACGATTGAGTAGCTCGCGCAGCGCAGCAACGATCTCGCTACGCTCTGCCCTAACCTGCTCCGGAACCTGCACCTGGTTCAGCCGCCGGATCAGCTCCTCAAGCTGCCGCCGACATAGCCTTGGCTCTGGTCCTGCAGGAGCACCGTTAGGTTTCATTTCGAGTAGCCCATCCTGGCGCAGGAGCTTGCGCAGATCAGAGCGGGTGTTCGCAGGAGATCGCCAGTCGCTCGCGGTGCCTGGGATGGTCAGCGACGCAAAAAGGCGGTTGTAGTGGGTAGAAAAAGACAACCTTCCTATGACTACACGACCGGGGAGCCCTTATCCGCGGTTCCACCCCCTCGGCCGCTCGGAACTCCTGGCCAACGGCTATGGGACGCGGTGCAGAGCGAGTACCGAATCGAGGATATCGGCGGGGTCGAGACGCTGTGCCAAATTTGCGGTGCGGTAGATCTAATCGAGGCCCTTGGTGTGGTGATCGCGGCCGAAGGCGCAGTGGTGCAGACCCAGTCCACCCGCAAGGCTCACCCGTGCATCCGGGAGCAAACGCAGTTGCGCGGCTTTGTCGTGCGCTCGCTCCAGACCCTTGGCCTCACTGTTGAGGCGGTTAAGAGCCACTTGGGCCGCAGACCGGCTCCGACTAGCTTAACCCGTGAGGTCAGCATACCGGATTTTGATTGATGCCGACGAAGCGCATCCCCACTGCTCGCACGGTGACGCTGCGGATTACAGCAAAGGCGGTCTCGTTGTTCGAGCAAATGCGCCGGCTCGAACGCGCGTGCAGGTGCCCGCCAACTGACTGGAGCGGCGAGTACTGGAAGCAGACGCAGTGCACCGCTTGTGAAAAGTGGTGGCAGCTACACTCGGAGCTTCACGACGAACTTGGATGCCGGCCGTGGCATTGGCCGTGCATCGAGAACCCGCACGCTGAGAGCCCCTACCCGCCCGGCAGTGCGGCAGACCTTGCGTGGAAGCCGAACCGGAGAGGGCAGGCACTGTGGAAGGCGCTCGCCCACGCTGCCTATGAGGCCGTGCTCGCACGCCGTAAGGCGCTCAAGGCCAGGCGCGCAGCCGCTATGCCGCCTCCTCCGCCTCCGCTGCCGGCGTCCGGTGGCCCGCCGGGGCCGGAAGCGGGAGCGTGAGCATGCGGACCGTCGATACCCCGTATGGCTTGCTCCCCGTGGTCGACTCCTGGAAGGAGTGCCGCCACACCGGGGACGGTTGGACCGCGGTCAACGAAAAGGGCGAGCGGCTGAACATCCGCCGTCCGCTGAGCGAGAGCAACTACGGTCCCGCGCGCATGCCGGATCGGGACTACGTCGTAATCATGCGTGACGCCGTCGGTCACGAGCCTCGCGACGTCAGTGGTCACGTGCCTGTGGGGGTGGCTCTGATCGAGCGTACGCCGCGAGCCAAATCAAAGAAGAAGGCCCCCGCGGTTTGACGGCGTTCGCAGGGGCCAAGGCTATGAAGGGGTAATGCGGTCACTCTTTCGCATGGAGTTGCCGCAATGGACAAGCCGCAGTCGTTATCTCCGCTAAGTTTTTCCGACGATCAGCTAACCCAGATCTTCCGCGCGGCGGCGCCGCTTACTCCGGACCAGCGGCTGGCGTTTCTCGAGGATCTGACGCGCGAGCTTCAGGCGAACCACGGTGGTTCGTTGGGCGATGGCTTGGTCTACCGGACGGTGCGGGAAGTGCAGCGCCGGCACTTTGATCCGCCCTCGATCGATGGGGTTGGCGCATCGCAAAAATGGGATCGCTGATGCGAGCGAGGCGGATGATCGGCGTCGCTACGTGTTCTATCGGGTGGTTCGTTCTGCTAAGGCCTTCCAAGGCCTGCTCGTTCAACACTCGCAGGTGATCATCCCAACCGCCGACTCGTCCGCTTCCAAAGAGGTTGTCACGGCCGCGCTCCTGGTGATCGGTAGCAAGATCTTTGTCTGGCCGTACCAAGGACCGAAAACATCGGCTATATCGCGGAATCACAGTACGGCTTAGGAATGCTCGCAGCAGTGGTCGTCAGCCGCTGGTTTTGGTGCGAACGAATGACCGCCCGCTAGCTGTTGTTCTGTTTCCCACGTCCCTTTCTCGCTATTACCCGACCAC
>Ga0306923_10005499_pt1 | contig 12352 bp, 12 predicted proteins | sample sta12Can44000108_FD_203841 | JGI IMG/M metagenome (GOLD analysis project Ga0306923, IMG submission 203841) | Lab enrichment of tropical soil microbial communities from Luquillo Experimental Forest, Puerto Rico - statanox.12C.anox.44.000.108 (v2)... | ecosystem: Environmental > Terrestrial >...
GTGTCCTCGGCCTTCATCGTATACGGCCTGTCGTTCGTCTACGGCATCGCGAAGACCACCGACCTCTCCGGGGTGGTGACGGCCCTCCAACAGGGACATCCGCTCTTGCTCCTGGGCATGATCCTCACTCTGGGCGGACTCGGCTTCAAGATCGCCGCCTTCCCCTTCCACATGTGGGTGCCCGATACCTACGAGGCGGCGAGCACGCCCTTCGTGGCGTGGCTCTCCGTGGCGCCCAAGGCTGCCGGCTTCGTGGTGATGTTCCGACTCTACCTGGAAGGCGTGGGCGATCCTGTGCTCCTGTGGGTGCCCGTGGCGGCGGGGCTGGCCGCCGTCACCATCGTCGCGGGGAATCTCATGGCCATCCCGCAGCAGAACGTGAAGCGCCTGCTCGCCTACTCGGGCATCGCCCACATCGGCTATATGCTCGTGGGCTTCGCCGCGGTGTCGGCGGACGGCGTGGCCATGATGCTCTTCTATCTGGTCGCCTACCTCTTCGGCAACATGGGCGCCTTTTTCGTGGTGGAGGCAGTGGCGCAGTCCGACGGCTCGGAGGCCATCGCCGCCTACAAAGGCCTCGCCCAACGTTCGCCCGTGCTCGCGCTCTGCATGCTCCTCTTCCTGCTGTCCCTCGGCGGCATTCCCTTCGTGGCGGGGTTCTGGGCCAAGCTCTACGTGTTCTGGGCCGCCGCGGAACGAGGAATGTACTGGCTCGTGCTGGTTGGTGCTATCCTCACCGTCGTGGCGCTCTTCTATTACCTCCTGGTGGCGAAGCGGATGTATATCGATTCGCCGGAGCGCCGGCAGCCCGTGCCCGTCTCGCCCTATCTCGCCGTCTCCATCCTGGTGTGCGTGGCGGGAGTGGTGGGTCTGGGCGTGTATCCCAAGCCCCTCGTGATGGCGGCCCTGCGCGCTGCCTCGGGGCTTTTCTAGCCATGCGATCACGCGCGAGTCTCATGGCCGGGCTCGTCCTCGCCTTGGTCACGTCGGCAGGCGCGCAGGCGCCGGTGCCCGAGGTGCAGACGACGGAGAGCCGTGGCCTGCGCATCCAATGGACGGTGGAACCGCAGACGCGCGACTTCAACGCGGTATGCGGCCGCATCTACAACGACCAGCGGGTGAGCGCGCGCAACGTGAGCCTGATGGTCCAAAGCGTCGACAACGACCGGGTAGTGTCGCGCAACATTCCCAACGTGGCGCGCGAGATCGTGGGCCAGTCGGGATTTCAGTTCTGCGGCACCGTCCTCCGCGCGCCCGCCTATCGCGTCATCGTCACCGAGGTCGACTGGGACACCACGCAGGGGCAGTAGTCACCTTCCCGCGACTCCGCTCAGAGCTCTGGATGCTCGCCCAGGTCGTGGCGCGAGAGCCCCGCGATTCCCGATGATCCCGCCTCCCAGGCGCTCGTGCGCCAGTTGTCGGCCTCGTCGACGGGCGCCCGCCACGGAGGCAGCATCAGGTGCAGGCGAGCGGCCAAGCTTGCCACGTAGGGCTCGTAGAGACCGCGGAAGGCCGCCAGCGCGGTCTCGGCCATCGCACCCTCCTTCAGCCTCACGCCGTTCCGGATCAACAGAGACTGCAACGAGCGGAAGTCCTCCGGAGGGAGCCGATCTGTTTCGGGGCCGCGCGGCGCAGTGCCGGTGGCCTGGGCGAGATCGACGACAGCATGGCGGGCCATGGCGAAGGTGAGCTGCGCCTGCCGCGCGGGACCGCCGTGGATGCCCACCATGACCAGCGCGCTCGCGTCCAGGATGGCGGTGAGCGAGCCGAGCCAGGACTGGTGCTCGTGCTGGGAGCGGAAGTAGAGGAGCACGGGATAGGAGAGGTGGCTCTCCATCAGCTCGGCCGCCCATCGCTCCCAGTCGCGAAGGAGCGACTCGAGGCCCGCCATGTCGTCTGCGTGGCGCAGCAGCAGCTCGCCCGCGCTGGGCGGCGAGCCTGCGCGCGCGTCGAGCAGCGAGATGTTCACCTCACGTCGGGAGAAGCCTTGATAGAGCACGGGCAGGTAGCCAATGACGAGGGCGAGAAAGCCAAAGCCCAAGCCTGCCTCCACGACGGTGAGGGCGCGCGCGAAGACGCTGTTGGGTGTCACGTCTCCGATGCCGAGGGTGAAGAGCGTAGTCCCGCTCATGTAGAAATCAGTCCAGAAGCCGCCCGTGCCTCGGGGCACGATCAGGTGCGAGCCCAACCCCCACTGCACCATGGCGAAGCCGAACACGAGCCCGATGGCCCAGCACGCCATGAGGAGCAGGAAGGACAACGGTCCGAAGATGGCGAGGAAGTTCTCGCGACGGCGCCGCGGGACCAGGTGCGCCAGGCCGAGCCAGGCCGGCCACGTTCCCCGATAGAAGAGACGGGCAGGCCGGAAAGGCCGGTTCGCGGTGCGAGGGAGCACGAGGGCTTCGAAGGCGTCCCAGACTATCGCGAGGATCATGACGATCCCCGCGATAGCTACCAGCTTTGGCAGCACCGCAGGAATGAAGCGGACGTCAGGCGGCGCGTCGGAGCGGAGCAGGCGCCGCCGTGGGGCTCGGCCTGAAGACCAGCACGTAACCAGCCGGCATGTGCGACAGCACCACCGGCCACACATCCTCCAGCACGTCCTCCCAGCCCGCGGGCACGTAGATCTCCACCGTACCCGTTTTGTCGTGAGCCCCGGCCTTGACTCGCACCGCCACCAACGATTCCCCGCCAAGCGCGTGATTCACCGCCGCCTGGAGGTCGGCCTGGAGTGAGAGCGCGCGATCCTCGAGATGGTCTCGCCACGTGCGCCACACGAGAGGGCCGACGAAGAGCAACGCCACGATGCCCATTGCTATCCACGCCGTCATATCCATGTCCTCCCGCCTGTTTCGACGGGCCCGGCGGGGCAGGAGATTCAGGAACCACCACATTTCCGATGCTCATAGGTGAAGCGGGGCACCTCCGAAGGGCCGACCCAGCCAATCGGCGTCGTCGCAGATCATCCCTGGCGCTCGTGCCCCTTCTTGCCCATACCTGCAGCCGCTCCTATACTACGCGGGTCATGCCGCCGCTGCCCGTGGGCAAGCTTCCCGCCCAGCTCCTCCAGCGACTCTTCGGCAAGTACGTCGGCGCCGATCCGCGAGTGATCGTGGGCCCTCAGATCGGCGAGGACGCCGCCGTCCTGGACATGGGCGATCGCTATCTCGTGGCGACGACCGATCCCATCACCTTCGCCACCGACGAGATGGGCTGGTACGCGTTGCACGTCAACGCCAACGACCTGGCCGTGCGCGGGGCGACGCCGCGCTGGTTTCTCGCCACCGTGCTCCTGCCCGAGGGCAAGAGTCAGGAAGCGCACGTGGAGCAGCTCTTCGCCGAGGTGGCAGAGGCGTGCGTGGCAGTGGGCGTGGCATTGGTGGGTGGCCACACCGAGGTGACGGCGGGCCTGCCGCGGCCCATCGTGGTCGGGACCATGTTGGGCGAGGTGAGCAAGGACGCGCTGGTGACGACGGGAGGCGCTCAGGTCGGGGACGCCGTGCTCCTGACCAAGGGCGTACCTCTCGAGGGCGCGGCCATCATCGCGCGCGAGCGAGGGGAGGACGCCGTCCGCCGCGGCGTGGCCGCCGACGTGGTCGAGCGCGCCTGCGGCTTTCTCCGCGCGCCCGGCATCAGCGTGCTCGCCGACTCGCGCGCGGCGTGCGGAGCGGCGCGCGTGCACGCCATGCACGATCCGACCGAAGGCGGACTCGCCACCGCATGTTGGGAGCTGGCCCAGGCGGCGGGCGTTGGGCTCAGGATCGACCGCGAGCGTGTGCCCGTCCTGGTCGAGGGCCGCCGCCTCTGCGAGGTTTTCGGACTCGATCCGCTCGGGACTATCGCCTCGGGATCCCTGCTCATGACGGTGGCCTCTGCGGACGCGAATGCCGTCGCGGGCGCCTGCCGCGCCGCGGGCGTCGACTGCGCGGCTATCGGCCGGGTCACCGCGGCCTCCGAGGGCGTGGCCCTCGTCTCGGGCGGCCTCGCGCGTCCCATGCCGGCCTTCCCGCAGGACGAGATCACGCGCATTTTCGGAGGCTCCTCGTGATGTGGCGACGCAGGCACGCTCTGCAGGCGTTTCGACCGTTGGCTGAATGGCGTACCGCTTCGAGCGCGGGCTTTGCCCGCGCCATCCGTTTCCGGGGAGAGGTTCGGAAGGGGAGCCGACTCGGTTCTCGTCTCGCGTCGGCCGTGGGCCGCCGCTCACCTCGAACTGCGGCCCCCCTCCGGGTGACCTAATGCCGCAGATCGGTTATGCGCATCGCCAGGCGCCCATGGGCCGGCACGGCATGGTCGCCACCTGTCATCCGCTCGCCTCGCTGGCGGGGGTCGAGACGCTGCGGTCGGGCGGCAACGTGATCGACGCAGCGGTGGCGGCCAACGCCGTCCTCGGCGTCACCCAGCCCAACTACTGCGGATTCGGCGGCGACCTCTTCTGTCTCTACTACGAGGCGGCGACCCGTCGCGTCCACTTCCTCAACGGCGCGGGACGCTCGGGCTCTCGGGCGAGCCTGGACGAGCTCGAGCGCCGCGGTCACACCGCGGTGCCTGGCGTGGGACCGGGTTCCGTGTCCGTGCCGGGGGTAACGCGCGCGTGGGCGATGCTGCGGGAGCGCTACGGCACGCGCTCGATGGCCGAGCTGCTCGCCCCCGCCATGCACTACGCGGCCGACGGCTTTCCCATCTCGGACATCGTCTGCCAGGCCATCCGGGAGCGCTTCCCGCTCTTCGACGACCCCGAGTGGCGACGCATTTTCGTCCCCAACGGCGTCTTTCCCGAGCCGGGCGACATGTTCCGCCAGCCCGATCTCGCCCGTTCCATCGCAGAGCTCGGCGCCGAGCCGGATCTTTTCTATAGCGGCCGTGTGGGCCGTGCCATCGCGGCGCGTCTCGAGCGCGATGGCTTTCTCACCCCGGACGACCTCGCCGCGCACCAGGGCGAATGGGATGAGCCGCTCTCCACGACCTATCGCGGCTACACGGTGTACGAGACGCCGCCCCCGACCCAGGGGCTGGCCACCTTGCTCACCTTGAACCTCCTCGAAGGCTTCGAGGTGACGAAGCACGCGCCTGACTCCGTGGAGCGGCTCCACCTCCTGCTCGAGACGACAAAGCTCGCTTACGCAGATCGTGACCGATGGATCGCGGATCCTGCGCAATCGCGGCCGCCCGTCGAGCGGCTCCTTGCCAAGAGCTACGCGGATCGCCGCCGCGCGGACTTCGATCCGCGAAAGGCTCAGCTCCACGCGTGGGGCGACGTGGACGGCGATACCACAGGCTTCGTCATCGCCGACGGCGAGGGCAACGTCCTGTCCGTGATTCAGAGCCTCTTCCGCGCTTTTGGCTCGGGGGTGGTGGCGCCGGGTACCGGCGTCGTCCTCCAGAATCGCGGCTCGTACTTCAACGTGGATCCCGAGCACCCGAACTGCTTCGCTCCGGGCAAGCGGCCGTTCCATACCTTGATGGCCGGCATGGTCACTCGCGAGGGGCGCCCTGTCCTCGGGCTCTCCACCATGGGCGGCGATGGACAGGCCATGTTCCACTCACAGATCCTGACCAACGCCCTCGACTATGGCATGGAGATCCAGGAGGCAATCGAGCGGCCGCGCTTCATGTATGGACGGATCAATCCGTCGGATGCCCCCGACCTCGTGCGCCTGGAAGGGCGCATGTCGCCGCTGCTGCGCGAGGCGCTCGTTCGCCAGGGACACAACATCCAGCCCGTGACCGACTGGTTCGCGCAAACCGGACAGGCCCAGGCCGTGGCCGTGCTCGACAACGGCGTGCTGCGTGGCGCTGCTGATCCGCGCGGCGACGGCGCCGCTATGGGATATTAAGGAGCATGCGATGGTTTGGCGGGCTCGCCCTGGTGCTCACGCTGACGGTAGCGCTGCCGGTAGCGGCGCTGGCCGCGAGCTGGGGCGGCATCGAGCCCGGCGTGACCACGCTCGAGCAGTTGCGGGAGCGCTACGGTGCACCCTCCAAGGAGACAAAACAGAAGGTGGAGGGCTACGACACCACCACCTGGGTCTATGAGGACGCCAAGGCGCCGGTCGGCATGGTCCGCATGACCGTGGACCTGGGCATGCTCAAACCGGATGGCTTCAAGCCCGATCTCGTGCGCGTCTTCGTCCTCGAGCCGAAGCCGACCATCTTCCCCATGCAGGCGATCGTCGACGGATGGGGCCTACCGAATGCCGCAGGCGAGCAGGGTGGCTTTCCGACCATGCTCTACGAGTCGGGGCTCATCGTGATGTTCGAGAAGCAAGGACAGTTTGCGACCGGCATGACCTTCACCGTGCCGCAGCCCTTCCAGCCCCCGACCACCGGGGCCGCCCCCGCGCCAGGGACCGCTCCGGCGGCCGCAGCGCCGGCCGCCGCTCCGACAACGAAGTCGCCCCCGTCGCCTGCTTCGCCTCGCCCCTAGCCGATGGTCGATTCGCTGCTCGGCCTCGACCCCGGCCGTCGGGGCATCGCGCGATTCTTCGTGCCCCAGGCAGCCGCGCGGGCCGCGCGCGCCCTCCGTCGCGCGCGACGGGTCCTTCTCACCACCGGCTTCTCGGTGGGACCCGGGCAACCGGAGACCGACGGTCCGCCGGGCACCGCCTCGCTCGGCCGTGCGCTGCGCACGCTGGGCGCCGAGGTGACCTACATCACCGATGCCGCCGCCCTCCCCCCGCTTCAGGCGGCGCTGGACGTGCTGAGGGAGCCGAACCAGATTCACACCTTCCACGCCGCGGGTGACGCCGCTGAGACCGCGCGTCGTCTCCTTGCCGAGCACGCACCGACGCATCTCGTGAGCGTGGAGCGTCCGGGGCGCACGCGCGGCGGCGACTACCTCAGTATGCGCGGCGAATCCGTACGGGAGTGGAATGCGCCGCTCGACGCGCTTTTCCTTGAGGCCCCCCGCCGTGTGGTCACCATTGGCGTGGGCGACGGCGGCAACGAGATCGGCATGGGCGCCCTCCGCTCGCGACTGGCTCGCGCGGGCGCGCGGTTGAAGACCGTCGCTTCCGTGGTTGCCGCGCGGCATCCCGTGGTGGCCGGCGTCTCCAACTGGGGCGCTTATGGCATCGTGGTCGAGCTCTCGCAGCTCGTGCGGCGGCCGCTCCTCCATTCGGGCGACGAAGAGCGGCGCATGATCGAAGCCTGCGTGACGGCGGGCGCGGTGGATGGCATCACCCGGAAGCACGAGGCCACCGTGGATGCCTTGCCTGTGGAAGCCCACGTGGGCATGGTAGAGTTATTGCGTTTACTGGAGACTCAGTCACGGCACGGAGGACACCCCTGATGGCCCAGTCACCGATCCTCGACACCTATCGCGCGCTCCATCCCAAGTCGGCGGCGCTCTACGAGCGGGCGCGCAACGTCATTCCCGGCGGCATTACCCATGACAGCCGTCACCTCAAGCCGTTCCCCATCTACGTGGACCGGGCCCAGGGCTCGCACAAGTGGGACGTGGACGGCAACGAGTACGTCGACTACTGGATGGGGCACGGCGCCCTCTTCCTCGGCCACTGCCATCCCGCGGTGGTCAAAGCCATCCAGGAGCAGGCCGCGCGCGGCACGCACGTGGGCGCCTCTCACGAGCTGGAAGTCCGCTGGGCCGAGCTCGTGTGCAAGCTGGTGCCGTCGGCGGAGATGGTGCGCTTCACGATGTCGGGCACGGAGGCGACGCATCTTGCCCTCCGCATCGCGCGCGCCTATACCGGGCATCCCAAGGTAGTAAAGCTCCACGGTCACTTCCACGGTTGGCACGACGGCGTGGTCGCTGCGGTGAATCCCCCCTTCGACGTGCCCATGTCGGCAGGCGTGCCCACGCCGGTCCTGGACCAGCTCCTCCTCGCCCCGCCCAACGACATCAAGGCGGTGGAGGGGCTCCTTCAGCGCGGCGACGTTGCCGCGGTGATCCTCGAGCCCGCGGGCGGGCAGTCCGGCACCACGCCGACCATCCCCGGCTATCTCCAAGAACTGCGCGCGCTCACCGAGCGGCACAACGTGGTGCTGATCTTCGACGAGGTGATCACGGGTTTCCGCTACGCTCCCGGCGGCGCCCAGCAATACTTCGGCGTCACCCCGGACCTCACCACCCTCGCCAAGATCGTGGCGGGCGGGCTCCCCGGTGCGGCCGTCTGCGGGAAGAAGGCGCTCATGTCCACCATGGCCCATCGCGGTGACCCCGTGTGGGATCGCGCGGAGCGCGTGGCCCAGAACGGAACTTTCAATTCCAATCCAGTGTGCGCGGCGGCGGCCATCGCCACCCTCGAGCTGGTCGCCGACGGCGGCCTCCACGCGCGCGCCAACAAGATCGCCGACGAGTTGCGAGCCGGCATCGGCCTCGTCATAAAGCGCGTGGGCGCGCCCGGCACGTGCTTCGGCGAGTCGTCCATCGTGCACGTGTCGTTCGAGGGCCGGCCGGGACTGGCGGGATTCGATCGGCCCCGGCGCGGCGATCTCTACCAGCTCCTGCGCTGCGCGCTCCTCAACAACGGCGTGGACTGCGCCGCCCTTCACGGCTGGCTGTCCGCCGTGCACTCGGACGAGGACGTGGCGGGCACCCTGGTGGCCTACGAGAAGGCGTTGATCGCCATGGCCGCCGAGGGCTGCTTCAAGGGCATGTAGTCCCTCTCCCCACGGGGAGAGGGCAGGGCGAGGGGGAACGGTGCCACTCTCCGAAGCCGATCGCCACGCCAAGCTCAAGGATCTCTTCGACCTCGCCCAGGGGTCCGAGGAGTTCGAGGGCGGCGTGACCTTCCAGGACGACATGGAGGCCCTCGTAGTGGGGGAGTGGGCGTTCTTCGCCATCGACGAGATCGGCGATCTCGCCCTGTCCTTCCATCTCGACGCGCATCCGGTGGCGGTGGCGCGCCTCACCCGCTTCCTCGTGCAGCACGAGGTTCCCTTCGTGCTGACCGAGTCCTTCACCGTCGACGACGACGATCAGATCGTTTTCGAGTCCGATACCGGCGCCGATCTCCCCGACAAGTAGCCCGCTTCCTCTCCCCAGCGGGTGCGGTTCCTTTGGACAGATCCCACCCCGTCTGGTATCCTCGCTACTTCGTGGTGGGCAGGTAGCTCAGTTGGTAGAGCACAGGACTGAAAATCCTGGTGTCGGCGGTTCAATCCCGTCCCTGCCCACCATGATTTTCTGAATCCTGTTGAAGACTTCTAGGGAGCGATGCGGCAAGGGCAACACTCTCCGGCCCGCTGACTTACCCCGAACTTGCACCATTCGCGTTACGCCTTCGCGCTCCGGCGTGCGCGAGCCCGCGGAAACCGCACCACAGAGCTGGGCCCGGCCCCGTTGCTCTTGTCGTAAAACGTCTGGAGCTTCATGCCCGCCTCGTTCAACATGCCTTCCTCGACGATGGCGTAGCGGCGGTACACGCTCTCCGTCTTGTGTCCAACCATCGCCATGGCCGCCGAGCGAGGGATCAAGACCTCGGCGCGGCGGTACACGGACCTGCAGGTGGAGGCCTCGCTCCAGCTCTCCGTCTACAGCTATGCGACGGCGATGAACGGGCTCGCGGACCAGGAGGACCTGCGGCTGCGGTTCGACGTGCTCACGAAGACCAAGCAGCCGGAGCTCTGCCGGTATTGGACGCAGCGGGATCGCGGGGCGAGCGTGCGGCTCTTTCGTCTGGCGGCAGAGGTGCTGCGAGCGATCGAGATGGGGGTGTTCGTGCCGAATCCGGGGTGGCAGTGCCAGGACTGCCCGTTTCGGGGACGGTGCTGGGCGTGGCGTTGAAGCCGCGGGTGGCCCCCGGCGGACTGCCCAGATCAGCCTAAGTAAACTCGACGAGTGGTGCCGGCGACCCCGCCCACAAACCTCTTCCCCCGAAAAGCTTGTTATTTCGAACCTCTATGCGGCACCCTTGAAGGAATGGTTTTGAGTCCTCGGTAACAAGGAGGAACTCTCTCTTGGCGACGTGGGGAAGCAACGTGCGCGTGAACGCAATCGGACCGGCAGTTGTCGTGTTGTGCCTCGCGCTCCTCGGTGTTGCAGCTAGCCCTTGGACCCAGGATTGGCTTCTGACGGTGCAGGCCAGGCGGCTCGTCGACCAATTTGGCGGCAACGACGAAGCGGATGCGGTGTTGCGCGTTTGGCGCTCGCCCGCGCACCTCCGACAACGCGTGCATGACCTCGTGCGCGCGGACGAAACTCTGCTCGCGCGCGCCGTCCGAAGCAATTGGCCTTTTGCGCACGCTGGCCTTGAGCCTCCTCGTGTGCGAGAGGCGGCGGCGGCGGTGCGCGCACGGCTGGAGCGAGAGAAAGATCCCGCGATGGCTGGCAAGCTCGCGTGGGTCTACGCGGCCGTGGTGGCGCGACTGAACGACGCGGCAGACGTGAAGGCGGCGGCGGCCACGCTGCGGGCGCGACTGGAGCGAGAGCGGGATCCCGGGGTCGCGGGTGCGCTCGCGTCGGCCTACGCGGCGGTGGCGGCGCGGCTGACCGGCGCGGCGGACGTGAAGGCGGAGGCGACGGCTGTGTGGGCGTGGCTGGAGGGAGAGGGGGATCCCCGGATCGCTGCCAAGCTCGCATTGGCCTACGGGGCCGTGACGGGGCGGCTGACCGACCCTGCGGACGTGAAGGTGGCGGCGGCCACGCTGCGGGCGCGCTTGGAGCGGGATCCCGGGATCGTTGGCATCGCGGGGACCTACGCGGCCGTGGTGGCGCGGCTAAACGATGCGGCAGACGTGAAGGCGGCGGTGGCGACTTTGCGGGCATGGCTGGAGCGCGAGCGAGATCCCTGGATGCCTGGCGAGCTCGCAGGGGCCTACGCGGCCGTGGTGGGGCGGCTGACCGACGCGGACGTGAAAGCGGAGGCCGCAACTCTGCGGGCTCGGCTGGAGCGCGAGCAGGATCCCGGGATCGCTGGCAGGCTCGGGTTGACCTACGCGGCCGTGGCGGGGCGGCTGACCGACGCGGCGAACGTGAAGGCGGCGGCGGCCACTCTGCGGGCGCGGCTGGAGCGCGAGCAGAAGCCGTGGATCGTTGAGGAGCTCGCGCGGGCCTACGCGGCGGTGGCGGGGCGGCTGACCGACGCGGCGGACGTGAAGGCGGCGACGGCCACTCTGCGGGCGCGGTTCGAGCGAGAGCGGAATCCCGGGATGGCTGGCAGTCTCGCGTTGGCCTACGCGACCGTCGCAGCGCGACTGAGCGATGCAGCGGACGTGCAGGCGGTGGCGGCCACTCTGCGGGCGCGGTTGGAACAAGCGCGGGATCCCTGGATGGCCGGCGAGCTCGCGGGGACCTACGCGAGCGTAGCAGGCCTCACAGTTGAACGTGCGGACGCCAAGGACCGCTCAGCCTTGGTCTTGGACATCCTCGTGTTGGCCGGCCATCCCTTCGTCTTGGATGCTTCGCCTTTGCTTTCCGCCCTGAAACCTGCGACGAGGGAAGATTTCGGCGCAAACGTCGGCGCCGCCGTACACTGGGCCCAGCAAACCTACAACATCAGGCCGGACCGGCTGCGTCCGCCACCTCCTCAGGGCTGGCCCCCGTTCACGGGTTCAGGTTCGTGACGTCGATCTGAACACCGCGGAGACAGTGGCGGGAGGCTCGAGCATTGAAATCTTCATAACCGCCAGCGCTGTCACCCCCGAAGCCGCGTCCCGAAGATCGCCGGGACTCACGATCTGGTAGCGATCGAACATCGACCAAGCTCTCGTGATACACGGGCTCTCATGCGCCTTCCCGCCCACCACCCACGACGATGAGATGAAAGAGCGCCATCCGAGTTCCGCGATTGACGGAAGCGCCTTACAAAGCTTAGGATCCCTGGTTGTGACCCTTTAGACGATCGGCTCACAGCGCGACGAGCTGTAGAGCGTGTCGAGCACTGTCGGGCCGGACGCGAGAGTTGAGGTGTCACATGGTGGACTCCAGCACGCTTCACGAGATCGACATCAGCGGTCCCGCCAACGCCCTGCGTGTTCTCCGAGCGATGGATTATCTGCTCGTGATCGTCTGCAGCAACTACCTGGTGCTGTTCCTGACGATGCCGTTGCTCCATCCAGGCATCACGAGGGATTCGCACTTCGCCCTCACTCTCGTCGTCCTCGTACCGGTGCTCTCCTTCATCATCTACACGGGTTGGCGGCATGTGGGGGTGATCGACGTGAATGTATGGCCGGCGTACTTCGCCGCATTTCCGCTGTTGTTTCTCTTCTCTCTTTTCATAGCTTGGGATCTGCTGGCAACCTCGGCACGCAAAGGGGAAGTGATCCAGAGGGAGGGATGGCTCTTCGTATTCCTGATGTGGGCGGGCGCCATTGGCGGCTTCGCGACCCTTAGACGGTTGAAGCGTATGCGCCTGGCCAACTTCAGTGCTCCCCTCGTCGACATCCT
>Ga0306923_10005502_pt1 | contig 12349 bp, 9 predicted proteins | sample sta12Can44000108_FD_203841 | JGI IMG/M metagenome (GOLD analysis project Ga0306923, IMG submission 203841) | Lab enrichment of tropical soil microbial communities from Luquillo Experimental Forest, Puerto Rico - statanox.12C.anox.44.000.108 (v2)... | ecosystem: Environmental > Terrestrial > Soil...
GCACGCAAGTCCATCGGCCCATTAATTATTTTCTGCAAATAATCAATCGATTCATTATAATCTCCGTTTCCAAAATGGAGCATTGCAAATTTGTAATTAAATACGAGCAGGCGGTGCCTGTCAACATACAAAGCATATTCCTGTAAGTTGGCTTCTATTTGCGGAATGAGTGCAACACCTTCTTTAAAAGATCCACGCATCAAATGCTGATTGATTTTTGCGGTATTGATGTATAAAGAAATATGTGTTCTGAAATTATCGTGTTGTGTTGCGGCTTCTGTTTTAGCAAAAGCTTCAAATTTCTTAAGTGTTTTATCAAATAACAAATGATTGCGTAAATCGAAATGTGCATTTAATAAATTGTGCATTCCTTTTACATAATGCCCTGTTTCAACAGCCAACATTTGAGGTTCTTCTTCAAAAGCATCAATCCATTTTTGGCTATATCTGTAATACATCAAAAAATCCTGGCGTATAAACGCATACCAGCAATAGCTTTGGTACAAATACAGCTTTTCGTAAAATCCGTTTACTTCACGTATGTTGGCAGGTAATTGATTTTTAAAATAAGCTTTAATATCTTTTTCGTCGTGTTCATTTCTGGCATGCCCGTTAATTACATACCATCGATATAAAAGAAGTGCCAGATTCGAATATCTTGTGACACGATTAATATGTTCGCTTATCCATGTTGCTTCTCTTGCCATTACTTCTGTTTTTTCTACAGAGCTTCTGGTAATATGAAGTGTTTCTATTTTCTTTTCAAGCGATAACGCCTGTACTAAAAAATTAAATTTTTGATTGGCTTTAGCAATTTCTTTTGCTTTTTCTAAAATCCTAAGGCTTTGCAGTTTTAATCCCTTATTGTAAAGCAACCTTGCATTATCTAAATGCTCACTCAATTGCAAGTCTACATTCTCGGTCGTTTTAAGTAATCGTAAGCTTGCCAGCAATTCTTTATATAGGTGATTTTTGAGGTTTGCCAGTTGAGGTTTGGTAATGGATGGCAGTTTCTTTAAAAGAAACGTTTCATCGTACTCGTTCATTTTGTCCAATGCATCAAAAAGTTGGATAATCTTAAGGTCTTCTTTTGCTGAGCTTCTTTTGATATACAGCTTAAAATGCCTTTTCTCCGACTTTTCCAGCGTTTGAACCAATTGAAACAATATGTCGGAAAATCTGTTGGACATAATGGTGTTTTCCTTTTAAAATCCTTATGTGGTAAGGGTTTTAAGATTTTTTTGGCTGCTTAGACATAAAAAAAACAGTATTAACTTGGTTTGATTGCTTGTTCAAACACTGCTAATTTTACATCGTAATTGAAAGCCAAGGTAGATAAAGAGGCAGCAATCGTTAGGGGGTAGGCAATCATTAAAGGCTCAAAAAATCAGTCGAACAAGGCTGATCCAAGTTAGACAAAATTTTTTTTCATATGGCAAGCAATCGTTAGAGGCCGTTCCGTTTCCACGGAAGGGTCTTTTTGTTTAAAGACGACGCAAGTTAACATTTCATTAATCCTGTCCAAATTTATTTTTTACAATATAAAAAAGCCCCGCAAATTGCGGGGCTTTTTTTGTTACCCGACCTGGATTCGAACCAAGACAATCAGAACCAGAATCTGAGGTACTACCATTATACTATCGGGCAATGCGGTGCAAATCTACTATAAACCTTAATCATTTGTATCATTATTCGCTAAAAGATGCATCATTCCGTTTTCCGGTATTTTGCCTTCGATGGGAGCAAAAAATTCGATGATTTTTTTAAAGTCGTTTTGCTCATTATCTGTTGTAAAAAACGGCTCCGATACAATAAGTCTTTTATTTTTAAAATCAAGCCCGGCCATAACAAGTGGTGCATTTGCGCCTTTAGCCATGTAATAAAATCCCGTTTTTAACCTGTTTGCTTTTTTTCGGGTTCCCTCAGGCGAAAGTGCCAGTTTAAATAGTTTTTCACTATTAAAAAGATTTATTACCTGTTCTACGAGATTATGATTGTTTGATCTTTCAACAGGAATGCCGCCCATCCTCCTAAACACAAATCCAAACGGCGGCTTAAACAATTCAGCCTTACCTAAAAACTTACAATCTCCCATTTTTAAAGCGGTACGATAAAGAGCTCCGATAATAACATCCCACCCACTGGTGTGCGGTGCCACCAATACAATATAACGAGGAAGATAATTGGGGAAGGAGAGATTGGTTTTCCAACCTAAAATATTCAATAAAAAAATACAAATACGAGTTGACAAGCTTTTCTATTTAAAAACGAAAGTCGGTTTTTTTACGGAATCTTTTAAGATGTTGATTTGAGTTTTCTAAATATATCTTTTTGCAATTATTCAATATTTTTAGAAAATATGCGTTTATAAATAGATATTTTCTATTTCTTACACCCTGCAGTTTTAAAACCTTAGCCATGCCTTCTATTAAATGCTTTACGGCGTCTGACATTGCCATTATTATGCAAAATATTTCCGGTATAAGAATGATGCTGCCCAACCACATAAGACTGCGGCCGGATGAAAGAAGAAGCATGTTTAAGTTAAATAAGAAAAGACACAAGTTTGTTGAATCTGCTTTAAAATTTATGAAAACAATGCCGGACACTGTTCCGCCGTATGTTGAAGTTTCTGATTGTAATAATTACCTGCAACTTTATCATCAATATACAGAACTGATTGATGAGGTTGATAAAATAAAAAAGCAATTAGAAGACATAAAACTGCAAATCGGAAATGATGTAATGAACATAACCAAAGCCTATTTTCACAATACAAAATTTGCTGCACAATCCGGAATTAAACAGGCTGAACCCATTTATGAACAATTAAAAATGAATTATGCTGTTGGAAGAAACAGTAAGAAAGAAAAGCTTGCGATAACTTCTTAATAAGAAACAATTGGGTGGGTAAAAGGGTTTATATTAAATATATATTATATTTTTTTGTTTGTATATTCATATATTTTCTTATTAAGCTCTCGTGGAATAATAGGTTTAACAACAATATCATCAAATCCAGAATTTCTGGTTTGTGATTCAACCTCAGACGCAAGGCTTGCCGTTAATGCAATGATTGGCGTTTTAATGCCGGTTTCTCTTATTTTTTTAGCAGCAGTATATCCATCCATAACCGGCATGCTTATATCCATCAATATTAAATGATGTTGTTCTGCATTTGCCAAACTGATAGCTTCTTGTCCGTTTCTTGCCACATCTACAACAGCTCCCCATCTTTCCAGGAATGTTTGCGCTACTAAAATATTCATTTCATTGTCTTCTACCAGTAAAATATTTTTTCCCATTAGCGGGTAAAAGCCTTCTTCTGGAGCAATTTTATCGGTATCGGCGAAGAATTTTTCTACATTATTTTCTGCAAGAGGAAATGACTGTATAAAATAAAATTCAGAGCCTTTACCTATTTCGCTTTTTAAATGAAGAGAGACCTCTTGAAGGTCTAATAATTTTTTGCAGATTGCTAATCCCAATCCCGTTCCCCCAAAATTTCTGGATATTGATGAATCTGCTTGCGTAAACCGTTCAAAAATTAATTTTTGGTTTTCTTCTTCAATGCCTATCCCTGTATCTTTTACAGATATTCTCACAGTTATTTCTCTTTCTGTTTTTGATTCTAAAGACAGCTCTAATTTCACAGATCCTTTATTCGTGAATTTTATGGCATTGTGAACCAAATTATTAATAACCTGGCTTGTGCGTGTTGGATCTCCTATGATTTTTTGATGAAGATCTTCGTCTGTAAATAATTTTAATTGAATCTTTTTTTCATTAGCGTAAGATTTTAGCCCCGCCACAATATTTTTTGCAAGAGCAATTAAATCCATTTCAACTTTTTCAAAGTTTATTTTTCCCGCTTCAATTTTATTATAGTCCAAAATATCATTCACAATAAACAACAAGTTGTTGGCAGAAAAACTTAATGCGTTCAGGTTGGCTTTTTGATCTTCTCTCGGATTGTTTTGCTGAAGTAAGTGTGTCATTCCGATTACTGCATTTAACGGTGTTCTGATTTCGTGAGACATCGTTGACAAAAAATCACTTTTTATTTTAAGAGCCTTTTCTGCACTAAGTTTCGCTTTGTTTAAGGTATTGGCAAACCTGAAAGAAAGTATAAGTGATTGCAAAAAGAAAAAAGTAACATAACCAATAAAAATTAATATTTTTTGTGGCTCTACAACATGAAAATATTCGAGATTAATAATAATATTTATTATCAACCCAACAGCCGTACTGATTAAGGCATATACAGCACCATTTCTTTTATTCTTTGCTGCCTTTATATAAACATAGAACGCATATCCAATGAAAAAAAACATGGTTATTAAAAAAGGATTGATTAATAACGTAAAAATATTCGGCGGGAAAAAAAGGGTTATTAAAATAAATAAGCAGCAAAGAGAAACAAGCAGTTTCATTACTATTATGCTAAAATCTTTTGGATATAATTGCCAGGTATATAGTGTAAACAATGCTATTGATGCAAACAATGATAAATATTCTAAATGTACCGTTAGCACCCACGGAATATTGGGGAAAAGAGAGTGGAGAACATATAAACCCGTGCCTATTATCCGGTAACTGTAAAAAATACAAAACAATGAAAAGTATAATATAACCTTGTCATGTTTTCCAAACCAATAGAGCCCAAAGAAAAAAAGTCCGCCCATAAACAAACAGCCGGTTAACAATAGATCAAACGCAACATCTTTTTCTCTTTGTGCAAATAATTTTTCTTTCTCTCCGATGATAATTTCTTTATACGGCCCGCCTTTTGAATGCCAGAAATTGGCTACTTGAAAAACCAATTCAAGCGTATCTGCGGGCAACTTTAGTTCTATTGTTTTGTCGATCCATTTCGGAACAGAGAGATGTTTGCTTGTATCTGGATTTCCATTGACCGATACAAGTGTCTTATTAATATATAATCTGTACGCAGAATATACATCCGGAATTACAAGCGCAAGGTCGGGTTTTTGTTTAGGCAATAAAACGGTTAATCTGTATGTTGCATAGCCGTTAGCTGTTAGTTCTAAACCACCCACTGTTACATTATTCCATAGTTGCGGAAATTTTATATATTTTGAATTTTTAAAATTTGTTTCCGGCCTTAATATTTCTTTCCAATAAAAATTCCAATCTCCGTTTAAACCAACTTCTGTTTTTTTTAAATCAATATTCCTTAAATCGAGAATACCTTTTTGGGCAATTGGTTTTTCTTCCGCTAATACTTGAGATAATACACCAACAAAACAGAGCAGCAGCAATGTTGTTTTTGCAAAGGGAAAAGGGTTAGGCTTTTTTTTCATTTGGACTATGGATACTTAAATTTACTTTCTTTTTAAAACACTAAAAATTAATTTCAATAGAATATTAACAAAAAGCCCCGAAGTTTCGGGGCTTCTTCTTCCAACAAGTTTCTATTTTATTTTTTTTCTAATAATTTAAAAAATTGATCTAATTGAGGTAAAATTACAATTCTGGTACGCCTGTTTGCGGCCCTTCCCTCAATAGTTGAATTATCTGCCACGGGAGTATATTGAGAGCGGCCGGCGGCTGTTATATGTTTCGGATCAAGTCCATAATTATTTTGCAGAATTCTTACTACGCTTGTTGCTCTTTTAACACTTAAATCCCAATTATCTTGTAAAACAGCGTTTTTAAATGCTAAAGAATCTGTGTGCCCTTCAACCATAAATTCAATATCCGGTTGATTTGCTAATACTTTGGCTACTTTTCCAAGTACAACTTTTGCCCTATCGGTTACATCATAACTTCCGCTTTTAAATAATAATTTATCCGAGATATCTATGTAAACAACGCCTTTATCAACCTTTATATTAATGTCCTTATCGTCCAAATTTCCAATTGCACCTTTCAAGTTCATTACCAATGCCATATTTAAAGAATCTTTTCTTGAGATAGATGATTGCAGGTCTTTTATATACGCATCTTTCATTCCAATATTTTCCATTGATTTTTTAATACTTTCTGCCTGAGAGTTGGAAATTACAGAAAGGTCTTTTAGTTGATTTAAAACCTGCCCATTGTTTTGTTTAAGATAATCTACCTGTGCATTTAAATCTTTAATCTGCGCTAATAATGTTGCATTTTTAGAGTTTAATCCATCGTTATCGGTTTTAGACGAATTCAGTTCTCCCTGAAGTTCTCGTAATTTATTTTGTTGATCCAGATAAGCTCCATTTAATTGCTGATATTTTGCTTCGGACTGTTTTAATTTTTTGGGGCTAACACAAGAAAACAAGATAACAGGCATGCAGATCAGCAAGAAATGCTTAGTTTTTTTATTCATCTTTTTGATTTTTACTTTGGATTAGAACGCAAAATTGAAGCCATTTATTGAAATGGCGTGAGAAAATTTAATCGACAAATTTTACTTCTTATTTATAATATCGGCTTCTTTCTATTTCCTCCCTTACCTGTTCTGGAACCATGTAACGTATTGATTTTCCTGATTTTATGTTTTTCCTGATTTCTGTTGCCGAAATGGTTAGCAGGGGGGCTTCTAAAATTTTCATTTTAACATTCTCATTTACTTCAACTTCAAATCCGGGCCTTTGATAAATAAAAAATTCATATTTCCGCAATAAAATATCGGGGTTTTTCCATCGGTGGATATTTTGGAAACTGTCGCTCCCCATAATAATTACAAACTCATTTCCGGGGTATTTTTCTTGTAGATAGACTAACGTATCAATAGTAAATGATGGTCGAGGTAACTTAAACTCAATGTCAGATGCTTTTATCTGTGCATCATCTTTCTCTATTGCCAATTGAACCAAATGCAATCTTTGATATTCGTTCAATAATCCAGAATTATTTTTCAAAGGATTATGCGGGCTAATTATTAACCAAACCTGTTGTACATCTGTATTATTGGCAACAAAAGAAGCTATCAGCAGATGCCCAATATGAATAGGATTGAAAGAACCAAAGTAAAGCCCGATTTTCATTTGTATTAATTATCAATATTTTATATCGTCTACTAAAATACTATCCGCTTCATTTAGTCTGAGGCTAAGCGAATAACCGGCAATATAAATTGAAATTGGATCGCCAAGTGGAGCAATTTGTTCTACTTTTACTGTTTCTCCGGGTACACATCCCATTTCCATTAATTTGATAAAGATTTCATCATTTTCAAACGAAGAAATCTTACCGCTCTGGCCAATCTTTAATTCACTCAATTTTTTCATTATAATATCGTTGTAACAAAAATAACTTTCAGTATCGGGTTTCTGTTACGAAATTTGGAGTAAGACATTTATTTATGCAAAAGATTTTTTTTCATTCTGCCGACAAGGGCTTTCGTTTTGATTCGAAAACAAGCCTGAAAAATTTTATTGTCGCTCTTTTTAAAAAAGAAAAAAAGGCATTGAAATCTTTACACTATGTTTTCTGTTCTGACGATTATTTACTTAATATCAATAAGACATTTCTGCAGCATGATTATTATACAGATATAATAACGTTCGATTTATCTGAATCTGATTTAATAGACGGAGAAGTTTATATAAGTCTTGATAGGGTGAAAGACAATTCTATTATCCAAAAAACAACATTAAAAGAAGAAATACTTCGAGTAATCTTTCATGGGGCCCTTCACCTCTGCGGATACAAAGATAAAACCAAGAAACAGGCAAGCGAAATGCGATTAAAAGAAAACCATTATCTATCTCTTTATAAAAAATCCCAGATCGGGTAATAATTGTTTCACGTGAAACACTGAAAACCACTTGGTTTTAACACCTCACTTTATTATAAACTCATCCACACGTTTCACGTGAAACAATTTTCCAAAATAGCTATAGTAACATTAAACGCTTGCTTCGTAAGCCAATTATCTTTGCGTTAAGAGTATACACTATGTTTCCAAAATACGATGTTATAGTTGTTGGCGCCGGACATGCTGGTTGTGAAGCTGCCGCTGCTGCTGCCAATATGGGCAGTAAAGTATTATTGATTACCATGAATATGCAAACTATTGCGCAAATGAGTTGCAACCCGGCAATGGGAGGAATAGCAAAAGGGCAAATTGTAAGAGAAATAGATGCGCTAGGCGGATACAGTGGTATCGTCACAGACAAAAGCATGATTCAGTTCAGGATGCTTAACCGTAGTAAGGGACCAGCAATGTGGAGCCCACGAGCACAAAGTGACAGAATGTTATTTGCTGCATCATGGAGAGAAATGCTTGAAAATACACCTAATGTAGATTTCTATCAAGATATGGTTGGCTCTATTTTGGTAGAAAATTCTAAAGCTTGTGGCATAATTACAAGTTTAGGTCACAACATAAAAGCAGATGCCGTTGTAATTACAAGCGGTACTTTTTTAAACGGCCTTATACATATTGGTGAAAAGAATTTCGGGGGAGGGAGAGCAGCAGAAAAAGCAGCAACGGGAATTACCGAACAATTGATTTCATTAGGCTTTGAAAGCGACAGGCTTAAAACCGGCACTCCGCCAAGAGTTGATGGCCGCAGCTTAGACTATACTAAAATGGAGGAACAAAAAGGAGATTCTGAAATAACAGGCTTTTCCTTTTTAAATACACCTAAATTAAAAGCTGAAAATCAACGTAGTTGTTTCATTACTTATACCAATACCATTGTTCACGATATTTTAAAAACCGGCTTCGACAGAAGCCCGATGTTTGCAGGAAGAATTGAAGGTGTTGGGCCAAGATATTGCCCGAGTATAGAAGATAAAATCAATCGCTTTGCCGATAGAGACCGTCATCAACTTTTTGTTGAGCCTGAAGGCTGGAATACCATAGAAATATATGTTAACGGTTTTTCTACATCGTTACCGGAAGATGTTCAGATAAAAGCTTTAAGAACGGTTCCGGGATTTGAAAATTGTCGAATTTTCAGGCCCGGCTATGCAATTGAATATGATTATTTTCCACCAACCCAACTGACTCACACGTTAGAAACTAAATTAATTCATAACTTATTCTTTGCCGGACAGATAAATGGCACTACCGGTTATGAAGAAGCTGCCTGCCAAGGATTAATGGCAGGAATTAATGCACATCAAAAAGCTAAAGGGAAAGAACCTGTAATTCTAAAAAGAAACGAGGCGTACATAGGTGTTTTAATAGACGACCTGATAAGTAAAGGAACCGAAGAACCTTATAGAATGTTTACAAGCCGTGCAGAATTTAGAACACTTTTGCGCCAAGATAATGCTGATTTAAGGCTTACAGAATTATCATATAGTTTGGGTTTGGCTTCTGAAACAAGAATGAAAAACGTTATTACAAAAAGGGACGATGTAGAGAAAGTAAAAAATATTTTACAGGAGACGTCTATAACTCCGGAAGAAATAAATCCATATTTTGAAACAATTGATTCTTCTGTTATTTCAGAAAAACAAAAAGCAAACAAAATTCTTTTAAGACCCGGCGTAACTCTTCCTTCATTATTAAAAACCATTTCTTCTTTAAATGAAACAATACAAGGTTATTCTCCCGATGTAATCGAGCAATCCGAAATTCAAATCAAGTATGAACGATATATTGAAAAGGAATTGGATATGGCGCAAAGAATGAAAGAGATGGAGGATTTAATTATTCCTCTATCTTTTGAATATGATAAAATTACGGCCCTCTCCGCCGAAGCTCTTCAGAAGTTTAAAAAAATCCAACCAAGAACACTGGGCCAAGCTAGCAGAATCAGTGGTGTAAACCCAAGTGATATTCAAATATTAATGGTTTATATGGGAAGATAATTATATTATTCATCTTCTTTCTAGCCTTCTTCACCGAAAATGTGATGAAAGGTTTTATTCCTATTACATTTTTCTTAGTTTTAGAAATCTTCAAGAATTTCATCAAAACAAATTGCATTATGAGAAAATTAAAACTCCTTTTGGCGGGGGTTTTCTTTGCTACTTTATTGGAAGCCCAGGAAACATTCCCCGTAAATGGTGTTGCAGACAAGCGTTCCGGCTGTTATGCATTCACCAATGCCACAATTATTAAAGACGCACAAACTACTGTACAAAATGCCATATTGGTAATTAAAGACGGAAAAATTGTTGGTGTCGGAATTGGTATCTCTATTCCAAAAGATGCCGTAATTATTGATTGCAAGGACAAATACATTTATCCTTCTTTCATAGATATTTATACTGATTACGGAGTAAGCACTCCACAACGCCAATTTGGTGCAGGTGGTTTTAATTTCAACGCTCCCGCACAGCTAACCAGTAACACAAAAGGTGCTTACGGGTGGAATCAGGCAATAAAACCCGAAACAGACGCATATAAATTATTTACAATAGATGATTCGAAAGCAAAATCTCTTCGCGACATTGGCTTTGGCTCTGTTCTTACACATGTTAAGGATGGTATAGCTCGTGGAACAGGCTCTGTTGTAACACTTGCCAATACAAAAGATAATTTTGTTTTGATAAAAGACAAAGCCTCTGCCCACTATTCACTCAACAAAGGAACTTCTACACAAAGCTATCCCAGCAGCATGATGGGAACAATAGCTTTATTAAGACAAACCTATTTAGATGCTCAATGGTATAAAACCAAACCAGCTAAAGAGGGTATAAACATTTCTTTACAAACATGGAATGATAATCAATCTCTGCCCCAAATATTTGAAGCAGATGACAAATGGAACGACTTAAGAGCGGATAGAATCGGGGATGAGTTTGGTGTTCAGTACATCATCAAAGGTGGCGGAAACGAATACCAAAGAATTAAAGAAATATCTGATACAAAAGCAGCATTTATTATTTCTCTTAATTACCCGCAGGCACAAGATGTAGAAGACCCAAATGATGCACGGTTTGTTTCTTTGGCAGATATGAAACACTGGGAACTTGCACCTACCAATCCCGCTGCTTTAGAAAAAGCTAATATAACATTTGCATTAACTACATCAGATTTAAGAGATGTAAAACAATTTTATTCAAACCTTAGAAAAGCTTTTGACTATGGGTTAACCGAAACCAAAGCCTTGGATGCTTTAACTAAAACACCGGCAACACTCTTAAATATATACGATAAAGTTGGAAGTTTAGATGCGGGCAAAATTGCAAATTTTATTATTACCTCAGGCCCTATTTTTAAAGAATCAACCACTATTTTACAAAACTGGATTCAGGGTGATAAATATGCAGTTAACGAAAGTGGCTGGAACGAAATTAAAGGTCAATATAATTTAACAATTACCTCTGCAGCCGGAACCTCTAATTATGTTTTAGACGTAAAAAATAATACTGCTGCAAGTTTGTACACAAAAGATACTTTAACGGCAAAACTTATAAGCGATGGTAAAACCGTAAAAATCACCTTTAATACCACACCACAAAGAAGATCTCAGTTTGGTGGATTTGGTGGAGGAGGCGGATTTAACCGAGGTGGTGGAAATGCACCAACAGCAGTCATTCAACCACAATTTAGGTTAAGTGGTTTTATAAATGGAGATACGTGGACAGGCAATGGAGAAGATACTGCCGGAAATAAATTATCATGGATTGCAACCTTTTCCAAAGCAACGACAACAAATGCAGATTCAACAAAAAAGAAAAATCTTGCATCCCAAAAAATTGCAAAAGTTACATACCCTTTTGATGGCTATGGAAACGAAGAACTTCCAAAACAAGAAACTATCCTTATTAAAAATGCTACAGTTTGGACAAATGAAAAAGACGGCATTTTACAAAACACCGATATATTGTTAAAAGCTGGCAAAATTACAAAAGTCGGCAAAGATATTTCAGAAACGGGGGCAAGAATAATTGATGCAACAGGTAAGCATGTTACTGCGGGAATTATTGACGAACACTCACATATAGCAGCCGCTTCCATTAATGAAGGAGCACAATCCGTTACTGCAGAAGTAAGAATCGGAGACAATTTAAATCCCGAAGACATTAGCATTTATCGCCAACTAAGCGGTGGTGTTACATCTTCTCATATTTTACATGGCTCTGCAAATACAATTGGCGGTCAAACTCAATTAATAAAATTGCGTTGGGGAGCTAATGATGAAGATTTGAAGTTCAAGGGTGCCGACCCATTTATCAAATTTGCACTGGGAGAAAATGTTAAACGTACAACATCTCCAAACAACAATCGTTTTCCTGATACCAGAATGGGTGTAGAAGAGGTTTTAAACGATGCTTTCGCCAGAGCTGTTGATTATGAAAAAGCATTAAAAACAGATCCTAAGGGGACAAGGCGTGATTTAGAACTAGAAACACTGGTTGAAATAAAAAATAAAAAGCGTTTCATTACTTGCCATTCTTACGTTCAAAGCGAAATTACTGCAGCAATGCGTATTGGCGA
>Ga0306923_10005504_pt1 | contig 12348 bp, 8 predicted proteins | sample sta12Can44000108_FD_203841 | JGI IMG/M metagenome (GOLD analysis project Ga0306923, IMG submission 203841) | Lab enrichment of tropical soil microbial communities from Luquillo Experimental Forest, Puerto Rico - statanox.12C.anox.44.000.108 (v2)... | ecosystem: Environmental > Terrestrial > Soil...
ACATCGACGGGCGCGGAGCGCAACTGCGAGATCCCGAACACCACGGCCCCGAGGGCCAGCGCCACCACTAGCCGCCAGAACCGAAGGCCAGAGCCAAGAACCCAGCGCATAACGGCACTACCTTCCACCGTTGGTGGTGATGCGCTAGGAACGCTAGGTTCGGCGGCAGCCGGGGGACATCCGCGCACGGGTGGAGAGCGGGAGGATTTCCGGCCTCCACCCACGGGTGGAGCCGTGGTTTTTACTGGCGGATGGTGAACTTTTTCTGGTCGTGGAGCGTTCCATATGTGTACGCGGTAATACCGGGACCGCTGGGTCGCATGCGACCAACTGGGTGCCGGACGGGGACTGGTGTGTGTGGGGCCTTTGGTCTCGGAGCGACATCTGGGGGTCGCGGTGACCAGCACGGGCAAGACTGCGGAAGCAGATACGGCGTATATCGATGCGGGACAGACCCTGCGCCAAGCGGGTCACATGATGCGCAGACTCGGGGTCGGTACGCTCGAGGTCCGCGGGGACAACGGCGAGGTCCGGGGGACCATCACCAGTGACATGGTGGTCCGGCGCATCGCGGCGGGCGGGGATCCGAAAACGGTCACCGTGGGGGAGGTGGCATCCGCCGTGTCTGCCAGGCGCCGCGCACCGGCCCATCCTCCCGGCGACGCGGCCCGGTGCGCGGCGATCACGGACCGGACCCTGGCAGCCGTCGGCTGAACTGGGCAGTGACCGAGGCCCTGCCGTCTAAGGTTCTTCACGCCCGGTTCGGCTAGTCAGGCCCTTGACGGCGCGCATGATCTGCCCGCGGCACCCCCGCCAACGCGGGCAGTCCGGGCAAAGCGAGCACTCCGTACCGTGCCGGTAGTGCTGGTGCGCGGAGTAAGGATGCCCGCATACGCAGAGGCCGGCACGTCTGTCGTATTGCACGGTCTAAGGATGCTACCCATGCGTAGCGGCGGTGATGCCGGTAAGAGCTGAAACCGGGGCCGGTTGCAGACGATGCCAGGCACCGCGTCCTGGAAGGCGCCGCCTCCAGGTCCCAGCCGGTACCGGCGGTGGATCGCCGGTGCGGTCACCGCGGTTACCCTGTCCGCATGAGCGACTGGCCGTTGTCACCCCAGGAAGTCCGGGCCTGCCGGGGATGAGATCATCCGTGCTGAGGCCGGTCTGGTGGTGGGCTGGTCCACTGCTGCTGGCCGCGGCGGCGCTGGCGTTCGACGCGGCCAAACGCAGGATTGCCTTTGGCGTGTGGACCACCGGGCCCATCGATGAGGTCGCGCATCTGTCCACGGCAGCTCTGGGCCTGCTTGTCCTGATCCGCTTTATCGACGCGCCGCGCCGCTTCTATGTCGCGGCGCTCATCGCATCGGTCGCCATCGATCTGGATCACATACCGCTCTACCTCGGGCTGCTGGGAGACCCGGCTCAGCGCCCGATCACACATTCGCTATCCACCGCGGCTGTGTTCGTTGCGGCCGCGGCGGCCAGTCGCAGGTACCGGGCCGTGCTGGCCGGGGTGGCGACCGGGCTGGTGCTCCATTTCGCGCGGGACATCGCCGAAGGTTACCCGGGGGTGCGGGTCTTCTGGCCGCTTCAGGGCAGTTCCTGGATGGTCAGCTACCGGTGGTTCCTGGGGCTTATCGTCGTGCTCACGGCCGCCCGGCTGGTGCTGGTGAGGGCCGGCCTCCTGCACACGCGCATCCCCGTCTTCCGTACGCCGTCCCGGCTTGGTTCAGTTCCCCGATTCCTGGACGGCCCCGCGACATCGGGTGACCACGGTCCGGGCCTGGAGCCGCAGGAGCCTGGTTTTGAGGCTGCCCGCGAGGCGCGGTCCCGCACTTCGTTACGGAGCCCGCCGCCCCGGTGGGCTCACGCATCGGCGCTCAGCACTGCGCGGCGAGGTCGCTTACCCAAGCTTCCACCGTTGCATCTGAATTCTGAACCGAAGCCGTCCCCAGTCCATGACCATGCGCCGGGGGAGGCGGTAGGGATCGGCCGGCGAACGGGCCGTTCCCGGGAGGGTGGTGCACGCGGTGTCGAACCCAGCCGAACGCACGGCGTCGACCGAACGGTCGTCGAAGTCGTCGCGGCGGCCAAATGGGTACGCGAAGTGTGACACGGCCCGGCCGATCGACTGCTCCAGCTCCCTCTTGGAGCCAGAGATGGTGTCCTGCTGCTCCCGCGCCGGACGATCCCGAAGGCGGACGTGATCGACCGTGTGGGCGCCGATGGTCACGGTGTCGCTGGCCGCCAGTTGCAGCAGGTCCTCCGGGTTGAGCGTGCCGGCATCAGGCGGGGAGGCGGAATCCACCTGCCATTGCTCCGAGACGGCGTCGAGTGCCCGTTCGATCTCCGTCACCCGAAGCGGCAGCAGGTGGCGGCGAACCGAATCGAGGTCCGCCCTGATCCCGGATGAACCGAGTGGGAGGCGGACGTTCCGGCCGCCGATCGGCAGATCGATCTCCCTCACGTGCGCAGGCCGCGCGCGCAACAGCGCTCCGAGGCGGTCCCACCATAGACCGTTGTGGTTTCCCAGAATGCCGCTGGTCACGAAGACGGTGATCGGTACGCCCTTGGCTTCGGCGATCGGCAGCGCGTTGGTCAGGTTGTCGCGGTAGCCGTCATCAAGGGTCACGACCACTCTCGGGCGACGCGATGGAAGCGATACATCGGCAAGCGTCGACGGTTCCCGTGCCCGCGACATCTCCTCGAGGTGGGCGGCAAAGTTGTCAGGGCTTACGCAGAGATGGAAGGGGTCCTCGACGCCTTCCGCCACCCGGTGGTAGCAGAGAATGAGCGTTCCGTCGCGCCTCATCGTAACGACACCCTACTGGTCAACGCGCCCGCTTGCCGGGCCGGCTGCGAGCACCGTTCTGCCGGTCCCGCTACAGTTCCGGGCAGCCTTCGAACGAATCCCACAGCTTCCTGCAGAGCCCCTCGACGTCCGGATCGAGCTCTCTGGTCTCCTGGGGGGATGGCCGCGCCCTTACCCGCGGGACTATCGAGCCAGGGGGCAACGCCAGTCCGATGTGGCCGGAAAGAGATCGGATCACCTCGTCGGGCTGGTTGCACGCTCGTTCGTAACGGAGGATCCGGACCCGGTCGTCCTCCCAGAGACGCTGGTCGAAATAGAGCTGGTTGCGGGTCCACCAGAAGAGCGCGGCCGCGTCGAATGGGGTAAGCCCTCGGTTCAGCAACTCGGTGACCGTCTCGCACGTCTCCTCGGTCACACCTTTGTATCGCCAGTTCAGCGCATCCCGGGAACGAATCGGCTCCAGATCCCGGTAAGGGTTGTCCGTGCCGAATTTACTCAGGTTGGACCGCGCGACCTCCGGGTAATGGCGAAGCATCCAGACCGCCTTCACCGTGCCGGCGGCATCCATGAGTTCGGTGGCTGAGGCGCTTTCCACCAGCGGTTTCGCCGCAACGACCTCGAAGGGGAGGCGGCGGATTCGTCCCAGCACGGTGGAATAGTCCTGCCAGGTCGTCTCCTCGGGGTCGGCTCCAGGCCCGACGAGACGGCGATCGTGTTCTTCGAGGATGAGTATCCGCCAGGACCGATCGAGGAAGGTCTGCTGGAGCATCGTGGTGCCTGATCGCTGGCATCCGAAGATCAACACGACGCGGCGCTCATTGGGGCGCGCCCGGACGATCGAGCGGGCCGAGCGTTTGGCCAGTGCCAGCGTTCTACGTCTGAACAGGGGTTCGTCGTCCCGGTTCGGCTGCCGGGAGAGGAGCAGTTTGGCAGATGCGCGTGCCTCCACTTTGGACTGCCCCCTCTATAGCGGACTGCCCCCCCTCTTGGGCGCTCCCTACGGTCTGCCGCTAAAGACGCGCGCACCTGACCGAGGACGCTGCGCCCATTGCGATCATCGGTGACAGGCTATCTGATCCGGCTGTCCTGCGAGGAGCACGGGCCGGCCACGTGCGGATCGTGGATCTCACCCGGATGACCCACCGGGCACGGGTTCGGCCGTGGGGTCTCGGCGGTAAACCCGAATCACCGCGGGCAGGAGGACGACGGCCTCACACGAGACGGCGACGAGCCAGCCGACGCAGATGCCCGTCATGCCCCAGTGGATTCCACCCAGCGCCGCGCCGAGCGCTTCTGCGGAGGTGCCGGCCGCCATCACCTTGGCCGCATGGCCCAGGCGCCCCTGCGCGCGGCGGATCGCCACGTAGTGGTCCTTGATCACGTAGGCGGGGCCCACCAGGACGAGCAGGCGCAACGCGGTGGTCCCGTTCACGGCGTAAGCGGGGCCGAAGAGGCGCAGGGCGAAGGGGGCTGTCACCCAGGCGACGACGACGATCCCCACACACAGGGCCATTCCGAGGGGGAGTGTCCGGCGAACATGGCGATGGAGGAGGCTCTGGTCGCCTGATATCTCGGCGAATAGCGACAGCGCCAGCAGGTACGGGATGACCATTGCGGTGGACTCCAGCAGGAATGCGGCTGTGAAATAGGCCAGTTGCCGCGGCAGGAGCACGAGAGCCGCAATCACCCCAACAATGTAGAAGACGGAATTGATCGACAGATTGAGCACGTGGTGCTTGAGGGAGAGCATGCCGTAGCGGCGGACGAGGGCCACCCGATGGGCGATGTTCCCTTCGCCGGCGGGGGTCGGTTCGAGCCGAAGCATGGGCATGCATACGACGACCGAGACGACCATCGTCAGTGCCCAGGCAAACAGCAGGCCAGGGGCTGTTCTGATGCCGACGACGACGAGGGCAGCCACGCAGGCCAGCTTCAGCGCGGAGGCCAGGCTGCCTTGCCACAGCTGAGCCGAGCCCCGGTGCACTCCGATTGCCGCGTTACTGAAAGTGAGCGCGGCCATCGTCGCCACTGATCCGATCACGAAGAGCGCGGCCATTGCCGGGTCGGCACCGATGATCCTCAGGCTGGCGCCCAGGAAGGGGGAGAGGACCAGCGTGCCCAACGACAGGATCAGCACAGTCAGGCACGAGATGTACATCCCGGTGCTGAACGTGACGCGTCGGGCCGGGGCCGGCACCGATTCGAGTTCGGCCAGCAGGAGGAGCGGGATCCCGAGGGCACCGATGGCTGCGAGAAAGAGTGCGGTCGAGGACGCGGCGGCCGCCAGGCCCACGTCTTGCGCCGAGAACAGACGCGTGGCGACGGCCCAGTAGGCGAGGCCCAGTACCGCCGTGGCCCCCTGTTTGCCCGCCAGGTAGCCGAAGGTCGTGAGGAGTCGCCGCAGCTCCGAGGGCTGCATCAGCAGTTTCGAGGCCTGCAGCAGTTTCGAGGCCTGCGCCAGTTTCGGGGGCTGCACCGGCAGTTCTGAGGCCTGCACCGGCAGTTCCGAGGCCTGCACCGCAAGCTCCGGCAGTACCGGCTGCTCGGTCGGCCTTACCGGCTCTCCGGCCGCGAACTCGCTCATGCCGCCCAGGGGCCACCCTTTCCCTTGTGGGAGCAGCACTTCTGGCCACGGCCGCCACCGGGTACGTGACCGGCAGCACACGCCACCAGAGTCGAAACCTGGCCGCCGTTCAGAGCAGCGCGCCCCCTCGACTCCTCTTCCAGGACAAGAATAGGCTACGTGTAATCAACACGCTTTTTGGGCCTGGCAGCGCCGAGCTTCGCCGGGGCAAAGCTCACCAGCGCTTCCGACTCGCTCATCTCGTCGTCTGGCTCCCGGAGGCTTATCCATAAGTGCTGGTTGAGGCCGTAATTCCGTGTCGGGTATGCCGGTGCTGACTGCCGTTCCCGAGCTGACCCCGAGCTGACGACCGGGGCCGGCTAATGCGTATCCTCTTGCTCGCCCAGTTCTTCCCGCCGGACATTGGCGGTGAGGAGCGGCACGTGCTCAATCTCGCAAACACTCTCGCAGAGCGCGGCCATGGGGTCGCGGTCGCCACCCAGCGAGTGGCTGGCGCCCCGGACCAGGAGGTGCTCCCATCGGGCGTGCGCGTGCACAGGTTCGCGACCATGGCCATGCGCTTGCCGGGTGTGTACTCAACTGGCCGTCTGCATCACCCACCAGTCCCGGATCCCCTCGGCGTCCGTGAGCTGGCCCGGATTGTCCGGCGGGAGCGCCCGGATGTTGTTCACGCCCATAACTGGGCCGTCAACAGTGCGCTGGCGCTGCGGCGGCACTCCGCCACGAGGCCACATTTTGGGCTCGTGCTGACGCTTCACGACTTCAGCCAGGTCTGCGCCACGAAGCAGCTGATGCGCGGGGACTCTCTCTGTGAGGGCCCTTCGATGGGACGCTGCCTGCCGTGCGCCACCACCCACTACGGCCGCGTGGTGGGTCCCATGACCGCGGTCGCCACGGCGGTGATGCGCCCATGGAAGGACCACGCCATTGACCACGTGGTCAGCGTGAGCCGCGCCGTCGCCATCGGCAACAACGTCCGGGAGGGCCCGGGCAGCAGCGTTATCCCCAATTTCGTCCTTGACTCTGCCGTCGTGCGGCCGAACGCCGATCCGGCGGAGGAGATGGTTAGCGGCACTCCGCCGGCCTTGCCCGGGGCAGGCTTTCTGCTCTTCGTCGGCGAGCTCTCGTTTAGGAAGGGTGTGCCAGCGCTGCTACGCGCCTATGAATCGTTCGGCGGGCACCGTCCGCGGCTGGTGCTTGTCGGGCGACGCACGCCGGACACTCCGACGCAGCTTCCTGCCGGCGCTGAGGTGCACCTGGACTGGCCGCATGAACACGTCTTGGCCGCGTTCCGGCGCTGCCTCTTCGCCGTCTTGCCTTCGGTTGTTCCTGAGGCATGCCCGACCACGGTCCTTGAGGCGATGGCCGCCGGGCGTCCCGTGATCACGACATCGATCGGCGGGATAGTCGACCTCATCGTCGACGGAGAGAGCGGGCTGCTTGTGCCTCCGGGGAACGATCGTGAGCTCGCGGCGGCTATGGGCCGCGTGCTTGCGGATGGCGGTCTGCGTGCCCGGCTCGGTGCCGGTGCGCTGGAAAGGGTGCGCGCGTTCACAGCTTCCGCGGTCGCAGAGCGGCTCGAAGCCGTCTATGCGCGGGTCGCCCCACGATCTCCCGCAACGCAACAGCCGAGGCGACGGCCGCACAGGTGGACGGCATGGTGAGCCAGAGCATTACAGAGGCAGTGTGATGGTGGCGATCCCTTCCGGCGACGGGACGAGGCTGCCGTCGGACAGAACCCTGCGCGTCCTCATGGTGTGCACGCGCTACCTGCCGGACCTGGGTGGGATCGAGACGCACGTCTACGAGGTCGCGCGGCGGCTGACTGCGCTCGAAGGCTTCGACATCACCGTGCTCGCGACTGACCGGACCCGCAGGCTTCCACGCGATGAAGTTCTCGATGGCATCAGGGTGTTGCGCGTTCCGTCCTGGCCGCCCGGCCGGGACTACTACCTCGCACCGCGGATCGCTGCCGTCGTTGGGCAGCGGGAGCGCTGGGATCTCGTGCACTGCCAGGGGATTCATACACCCGTACCGGTGTTGGCGATGCTCGCCGCACGGCGTGCCGGCACGCCCTACCTGGTGACCTTCCACACTGGTGGTCACTCACTGTGGCACCGTAACGCGCTGCGATCCACCCAGTGGCGGCTGGCCGGGTTGCTGCTGCGAAACGCGGTGTCGCTCGTCGGCGTCAGTCGGTTCGAGGCCCGGACCCTGTCCGGGCAGGCCCGCCTGAGAGGCAAACCCGTTACCGTGATCCGCAATGGCGGCACGTTGCCACCGCCTCCCGCGGGGACCACCGCCATACCGGGCCGGATCGTATCCAGCGGCCGGCTGGAGCGATACAAGGGCCATCACAGAGTCATCGAGGCCCTGCCACATGTTATGCGCGACGTTCCGGAGGTCCATCTAGTCGTGCTCGGAAGTGGCTCGTACGAGCCTGAACTGCGGGAACTCGCCCGGCGGCTCGGTGTCTTTGACCGGGTAACTATTACCTCCATACCGTCCGCGGATCGCGGCGCCATGGCTGAAGCCCTGGCCAAGTCGAGCGTCGTGGTCGCGCTATCGGACTATGAGGCTCACCCGGTAGCAGTGATGGAGGCGTTGAGTGTCGGGCGTCCGGTCGTCGGCTATGACGTGGCGGGTATCGGTGAGCTCGTCGCAGAAGGATGGGTTCGTGGAGTGACCCCGGGTGCGCCTGCCGCCGGAGTCGCCCGTGACATAGTCGAGGCGATGTCCTCGCCTTGCCTGGTGGATCCTGCCGAGCTGCCGACGTGGAATTCCTGTGCCGACCAACTCGCGCAGATTTACCTGACGTCGGCCGGGCTGCTCGCCCAGCCCTCCTAGAAGGACCGCCCCTGGGCCGCGTTCTTATTCACTGTCTACTCACCCGACGCCGCTTCGTCACCGAAGCGCCGCCCAGTCGCCCGGCCCCATGGCGTGCCACCACATACCCAACTGCGCGATCAGCAAGGAAGCCGACGATAGCGAATGATGTACCCGCTATTATGGCGAAGCTGCGCGCCACACCTGAAGAGTCTCCGCAAGCCGTTTCCCGCAGCCCACGAGCAATTCCATGAGGCAGCACATATCGCACGTATTGCCATTCTGTGGAGGTGCTCTCACTGATACCATTCATGGCAGCCAATGTTGCTTTACCTTGACCTTCGTAATAACATCTCCTGAGGAAATAGCTAAGGATGGTACGCTCCGCCGGGACTTGGTGGCCAACGACTGCATTCGGCTCATAGATCCAGGTTCCCCCACCATCGCAACCCGCCGTCCGCAGGCACAGGTCGGTATCTTCAGGGCGGGACCAGGAACCAATCTTCCCGAAGTCATCACGGAAACCGCTAACCGCGTCAAACGCCTGCCGGCGTATAGCCATAGCGTTGCTAAAGACGTTCCTCACCACGGTAGCGCTTTCAGGCATTCCCATGTAGGAGCAGCCAAGTGCCCAGTCGAACTCCTGAGGGAACCACCGCGGTCGGCGCGTCTTCCACAACGGCTCCAGCCGACCGCCAGCGCCCACCACTTTAGGGTCCTTAAAGTGCTGCAGCAGAGATTCCAGCCAGTTGGGGGAGGCGATAGCGTCATCGTCCAGGAATGCCAGCATCTCGCCCCGCGATGCCGCCGCTCCTGCATTGCGCGCACCGGAGGCCCCGCGGATGCCCGCGTTAGCAATCACCTTGACCCCCGGCAGCTCACCGGCAGCCTTGGCCATCAACCCGGGATTATGATCAATCACTACCACAGTCTCAAGGACCTCGACGGTCTGCGCCCGGACCGACGCCACCGCGTCACGCAGGCCATCCCAGCGATCCATCGAGCACGCCGGGATGATTACCGATACCGAAGGAAAACTCCTCGCAGCCGCCGAATACTCGCCCAAGTCTCTCCTTATAACCAGGTTTGCGTACGCTAGTGCAATTCGCCTGACTCTGCCGACGGCAACCGGCATTCATAAAATGGCTGAGGTACTTGAGGAAAATACCACGCCAGCGCAGGATTACGAAAGAGGGCGTTCGCGATACCTGACTTGTTCGCGAGCTCTCGTTCCACGGGAGTGGTGTATGGGGTAACTGATTCAGGTGTGACTGGCTTGCCCTACGTTACGGACGTGCTTGCCGATTGTGCTCGTTCCGCTGCTCAGCGTGATGTAGTGCTCGCCGGACGGCGACCGAGCCCGAGCGCAGGGCCGCCGGAGGACGCGGTTTCCGAAGGTAACGTCCCCCTGACATACTGGAGGAGGACTTGGGGTCAGCCTGTTGAGGTCCGCTCGCGCAAGACCAAGAGAGCGCCGTTCCCCGCGTTCAGCCAAGGAGTCCTTGCCGTCAGTGGGGCTGATTCACGACAAGACATGGCAGGGGGCAAACGATGGAGCTGCAAAGCTCATGGGCACGGCAGCTTGTTGCGCTCCCAAGGGGTACCTTTGAGTCCTCGGGTTCCGCATAGTCACAGCCTCGACGTCGGCAATGCATCGACGTTGCCCGAGGAACCCGTTTCCCAGCAGGCAAACCCCACCCGCCCAGGGGTGGCCTCACCGGCAGCCCCGAATGTGGGTCGGTCACGACTTGGATCTGTCGTTGCAATCGTGGGAGTCGGCCTGTTGATGGTGGGGGCCGGGGACGCCCTTGGCCACACGGGTCACCAGTCGCCGGTCGTGCCGCTCTTCTTGGCGGGGCTGACATTCATCTTCGCTCCGTGCGCCTGGCGTCTCACCGGTACCGCCGCTACGCGGAACGAGCGCATCTGGGTCTCAGTCATCCTCGGTCTCGGACTCCTGGCCTCCTATATGTTCCGCAGTCCGCTCATCTTCGACAACTTCGACGAAATGGCCCATTCGGCGACCCTCACCCGGCTTCTCGACAACGGAACACTGTTTCAGCCCAACCCCATCCTGCCGGTCAGCCCATTCTTTCCCGGTATCGAGCTCGTGACGATCACCACGAGGTGGCTGACGGGTCTCCCGCTGCTGCTCGACCAGATGGTGGTCCTCGTCCTGGCCCGCATCGTGCTCGTGCTCTGCGTCTTCCTCATCGTCGAGCGCGCTTGTCATTCATCGCGTGCGGGCGGCATCGGCGTACTCGTCTATGCGGCGAACCCCGAGTTCTATTCTCTCGGCGCGCAGTACGGTTACCAAACGCTGGCCCTCGCCTTTGCCGTCGCGGTCGCCTATTTGCTGTTCGTCTCAATTGACACAACTCAGCCCAAGTGGGGAGGGCTGTTCGCGCTCGCGCTTGTTTCCATCGCCGGGATGGTCGTATCCCACCACGTCACCGCGTGGCTCACGATTGGATTCCTCGTGGTGTGGGCGGCGGGGCTGCGCTTGTTCATCGATCCTCCCGGCCGGCGTGCAACCGGGAACCCAGCGCGTTCACAAGCAGCCGTCGCCTCCCGTGACGAGAAGGTCGCGAGGCGGAAGAAGCAGTCGCGGATCGTCGGCCTCGCTGCTCTGGTCGGCATTGTTCTCGCCGCGGCGTGGATCGCGTTCCTCGGCCATGTCCTCACCGGATACATCGACCCGCTCGTTCAGGGAGGCGCCAGAAACGTCGCTGCGATGGTGAGCCAGCTTCACGGAAATCGAAAGCTCTTCCAGAACTCGGCAGGCGGCGGAACGCCGTACTGGGAGGAAGCCCTCATTTTCGCGTCGGCCGTCTTCTTCTGCCTGATCATCCTGATCTCCCTCTACGCGGTGATCTGGAAGAAGAGCATCAGGGGCGGCAGGCTTCGATACTTGCCCGCAGCGATCGCGGCGACGTATCCGCTCGCGATGCTCACGAACATATCGTCTGACGCCAAGGAGATCGGCGCCCGCACAACCACCTTCATCTTCTTCGGTGTGGCGGTGGTGGCCGGGGGATGGCTGGCCGGGCGGCTCTTGACGCGGCGCCGGGTCATCGAGCGGATGGCGACGATAGGCGTCGCCATCATCTGCTTCCTGGGGAGCACGCTCTACGGCGGGGGCCCGCTGCCCATTCTGGTGAATGGTCCCTACATCATCGGCGCACATGAACGTTCGCTGGGTGCGCCGTCACTCGCGCTGGCGAATTGGGTCAGCACCCACCTCCCGGCAGGTTCCCGCGTCGCGGCGGACCGCGATAATGCGGGGCTGCTCAACGACTTCGGGCAAGTCGAGCCGGTATTTCCGCTCAATGGGTCGGCGAGCCCGGCCCCGCTGTTCTTCAACCAGCAGCTCACCCCGTCTGACATCGCCCTCATCCGTAAGAATCACATTCGCTACCTCGTGACCGACACTCGCCTCACCAAAGGGCTGCCGCTGTTTGGGGCATACATCGCACCCGGCGAAACCGCACGTCCAACCCGCCTGACAGCGGCAGGGCTCGAGAAGTTCAACTCGACTCGAGGGGTTTACCGCATCTACGACAACGGTGTGATCCAGGTTTACGATCTTTCCCCGCTCTTGGGTGAGCGCCCCTTCGTGGTGCCGAGTCGCTCTGTCCGCAGCATCAGGGCAACAGGAACTGCCGTGGCGGTGCTGGTCCTTGCCATCCTGGTTGCCGCCGTGTGGCTGTGGCGACTGCGCCGCCGAGCGAGACTCGTCCGGATCGACGAGCAGATGGTGGTCTGCGTGCTGGTGGGGGCGTTGGCAATCGCGCTCTTCGGGGCCTTCGCCATCCTGCTCATCCATCTGCCACCGGGTCCTATAGCCATCCTCTCTCTCCTTGTCTTGCTGGCGCTGGGCCTGCGCTCTCCAGGGTGGAAGATGCATCCCTGGCGCGATACTCGCCGCCGGGCGGCATCGCCTCCACCGTTGGAACCAGCGGCCGAGCCCCACATCGCATCGGCGGCGAGCGTCGCCGGAGGCGAAGTGACCAGCAGCGACGGCACCTCACAGAAAATCCTGGCGGGCGAGAGCGCGGTGGCATCCAGGAACGGGAGCCGGACGCCGAGGCGGCTGTGGTCCGACGCGGGTGACGGCCCGCCGATC
>Ga0306923_10005506_pt1 | contig 12346 bp, 12 predicted proteins | sample sta12Can44000108_FD_203841 | JGI IMG/M metagenome (GOLD analysis project Ga0306923, IMG submission 203841) | Lab enrichment of tropical soil microbial communities from Luquillo Experimental Forest, Puerto Rico - statanox.12C.anox.44.000.108 (v2)... | ecosystem: Environmental > Terrestrial >...
ATGAAGCAACGACTGGCTATTTCTGGCGCTGTTGCGGCAGTGTTCGCCTGCGCCGCGGTAGGGGCGATCGCTGACGATCGCGATCGGGACGATCTTCCGCATATCTACACCAAGACGCCGATCAAGCATCTGGTGGTGATCTTCCAGGAGAACGTCTCGTTCGATCATTATTTCGGCACCTACCCGATCGCGCAGAACAATCCCGGCGAGACGCCGTTCAAGGCGTCGCGGCACACGCCGAAAAGTATCAACACGCTTGTCACGCCACTCGATCCGACGCACGGCTTCGCACCGCTCACGGGCGTCGATCTCATCAACAATAATCCCAACCACAATGCCAACGTCCCGACGTTTGCGCCGAACAACAAGAAGACCAACGGCGCGGGCGCCAGCAATCCGTTCCGCCTGTCGCCGAGCCAGGCCTTGACCGCAGACCAGGGCCACAACGACCAGCCCGAGCAGAGCGCCTACGACAACGGCTTCATGGACGGCTTCCCGGCCTGGACCGGCACCGCCGGACCGCCACCGCTGGCGCCGCCCGCGGCCGTCAACACCACCGGCCTAGTGATGGGCTACTACGACGGCAACACGGTCACGGCGTTGTGGAACTATGCACAGCACTATGCGATGAACGACAACATGTACACGACACAATTCGGTCCGTCGTCGCCGGGCGCGGTGAATCTGATCTCAGGGCAGAGCAACGGCTTCAGCGCCACCGTGGGCGTCATCGGTAGCATGGGCAACCTGTTGCATCCGACCCATGAGACCTTCGGCGACGCCTCGAACAGTCCGAGCAATCTGACCATGGTCGGCGACGCCGATCCGATCGGCGACCAGTGCTCAACCGGCGCCGATCAGGTGACCATGGCCGGCCGCAATATCGGCGACCTGCTCAACGTGCCTGGCGTAACCTGGGGTTGGTTTGAGGGTGGATTCGACCTGACCATCACCAATCCGAACAACACCACCGGCTGCAACCGGCAAACCAATCCGACGGCACCAGGAACGCCGGCGTTCACCTCGCTCGATTACATCCCGCATCACCAGCCGTTCCAGTACTACGCCACCACCCGCAACGAGCCGCATTCGCGGCCGAGCTCGGCGGCGGCCATCGGGCGCAGTAACATTCCGGGCACGCACAACCCGGATCCGGCGAACCACCAGTACGATACCCACGACTTCTTCGACGCGCTCAAGGCCGGCAATCTGCCGGCGGTGAGCTTCCTCAAGGCGCCGGCCTACCAAGACGGTCACGCGGGCTACTCCGATCCACTCGACGAGCAGCATTTCCTTGTTACCATCATCAACGCGCTGCAGAAGAGCCGGGAATGGAGCGAGACCGCGGTCATCATCACCTACGACGATTCCGACGGCTGGTACGACCATCAGATGCCGCCGATCGTCAATCCATCGTTCTCGCCGACCATCTTCAATACGGCGCTGAACATCCCGACCGACACGCTCAACGGTGCGGCCAAATGCGCCACCGGCGCGCAGCAGGGTACGCCGGCGCCGACGACGCCGCTCAAGGGCTTCGGCGGCAGCCCGGCTTGGGGGCGCTGCGGCTACGGCACGCGGATGCCGCTGTTGCTGATCTCGCCGTTCGCCAAGCGTAACTTCGTCGACCACAGCCTGATCGACCAGACCTCGATCTTGCGCTTCATTGAGGACAATTGGCTCAACGGCGAACGCATCCAGGCGGGCGGCTCGATGGATACCATCGCGGGGTCGCTCGAGAACATGTTCGATTTCGACCATCGCGACCCGGACCACAGCCGGCTCATCCTCGACGAGACGACGGGCGCCGTGGTGTTCTCGAGCTTCGGCGACAACGACGACGCCGATCACGACGGCAACGATCGCTAATTGATGGCGTTACGCCGGCGCTGTTACGCTGGCGGCAAAAAACCGAGGGGGCGCGGTGGAAGCCGCGCCCTCGTCTTTTGCTAGCCGGAGCGCGCTGCAGGTGCAAAAAGGGCGCGGCGTAGACCGCGCCCTTTGTCGCTTCGATAGCTAGTGAGCGACTGGACTTAGAAGTCCATCCCGCCCATGCCGCCGCCGCCCGGCATCGCCGGCATAGCCGGCTTGTCCTTCGGCAGTTCGGCGACCATGGCTTCAGTCGTGACCAGGAGGCCGGCGACGGAAGCGGCGTCCTGGAGCGCCGCGCGCACCACCTTGGCCGGATCGACGATGCCCTTGTCGAGCATATCGACATAGTCCTCAGTCTGCGCGTCGAAGCCGTAGGTCTCGGACTTGTTCTCGGCGATCTTGTTGACCACAATCGAGCCCTCGACGCCGGAATTCTCGGCGATCTGGCGCAACGGCGATTCCAGCGCCTTGAGCACGATGTTGATGCCGGCCTGCACGTCGGAATTGGAGTTGTGCAGCTTGCCGATCGCCTTCTTGGCGCGCAGCAGAGCGACGCCGCCGCCCGGCACGATGCCTTCCTCGACCGCGGCGCGGGTGGCGTTGAGCGCGTCCTCGACGCGGTCCTTCTTCTCCTTGACCTCGATCTCGGTCGCGCCGCCGACGCGGATCACCGCGACGCCGCCCGCGAGCTTAGCAAGCCGCTCCTGCAGCTTCTCGCGGTCGTAGTCGGAGGTAGTCTCTTCGATCTGCGCCTTGATCTGGTTGACGCGGCCCTCGATATCTTTCTTCTTGCCGGCGCCGTCGACGATCGTGGTCTTCTCCTTCTCGATCACGATCTTCTTGGCGCGGCCGAGCATGGCCGTGGTCACGCTTTCAAGCTTGATGCCGAGGTCTTCGGCAATGAGCTGACCGCCAGTCAGGATGGCGATGTCTTCGAGCATGGCTTTACGCCGATCGCCGAAGCCGGGCGCCTTCACCGCCGCGACTTTGAGGCCACCGCGCAGCTTGTTGACGACCAGCGTCGCCAGCGCCTCACCCTCGATGTCCTCGGCAATGATGAGCAGCGGCTTGCCCGACTGCACCACCGCTTCAAGCACCGGCAGCATGGCCTGCAGCCCCGAGAGCTTCTTCTCGTGCAAGAGCACGTAGGCGTCCTCGAGGTCGGCCACCATCTTCTCGGCGTTGGTGATGAAGTACGGCGACAGGTAGCCGCGGTCGAACTGCATGCCCTCGACGATCTCGACCTCGGTGTCGAGCGCCTTGGCTTCCTCGACCGTGATGACGCCCTCGTTGCCGACTTTCTGCATCGCTTCCGCGATCATCTTGCCGATATTGGAGTCACCGTTCGACGAGATGGTGCCGACCTGGGCGACTTCCGCCGAGGAGGCGACCTTCTTGGAGCGCTTCTTGATGTCCTCGACCACGGCGCGGACCGCGAGGTCGATGCCGCGCTTGAGATCCATAGGGTTCATGCCGGCGGCCACCGCCTTGGCGCCTTCCTTGACGATGGAAGCGGCCAGCAAGGTCGCGGTGGTGGTGCCGTCGCCAGCGAGGTCGTTGGTCTTCTGCGCCACTTCGCGCACCATCTGCGCGCCCATGTTCTCGAACTTGTCGTCGAGCTCGATCTCCTTGGCGACGGTGACACCGTCCTTGGTGATGCGCGGCGCGCCGAAGCTCTTATCGAGCACCACGTTGCGGCCCTTGGGGCCGAGCGTGACTTTCACCGCATTGGCCAGCGTCTCGACGCCGCGCAGCATGCGCTCGCGAGCCTCGCCGGAAAATCTTACGTCTTTGGCAGCCATAGTGTTTGTCTCTCCATTTACTGAAACCTCATCCTGAGGAGCGAGCGAAAGCCCGCGTCTCGAAGGATGATGGGTTGAATTCGATGCTTCAGGCGATCACGCCCATGATGTCGGACTCCTTCATGATCAGGAGTTCGTCGCCGTCGAGCTTGACCTCGGTACCGGACCACTTGCCGAACAGCACGCGGTCGCCGGCCTTCACGCCCATGGGCGTCAGCTTGCCGGTCTCGTCGCGGCCGCCGGGGCCGACCCCGACCACCTCGCCCTCTTGCGGCTTTTCCTTCGCGGTGTCGGGAATGATGATGCCGCCCTTGGTCTTCTCCTCGGCATCGATACGCTTGACGACCACCCGGTCATGGAGCGGTCGGAACTTCAACTTCGCCATGTTGACCCTCATTGCCGCGCCCAGGCGGCCTTTGGCTTGGACTAAATGTCTTTATATTGCACTGCGTTAGCAGTCTTATCGGCAGAGTGCCAATAAGCTGCGGGTGAAATAGGGGCTTGGGCGCCTGGAGTCAAGCAGCGACGCGCTTGCGGCGCGCTGCGAATGGCGAAGGGCGAAGGGGTCGCTCGCCACTCGCCACTTCGCCATTCGCCGTCGAACGCTGATAGACTGATCCGGTAAGGGAGGGACCTCACCCGCATGCGTTCGCTCAGCCTCGATGAGGCCAACGCCATCATCGCCGCAACCTTTGCCGCGGCGAAGAAGGCGCGCTGCCGACCGATGAGCGCCATCGTGCTCGACTCCGGCGGCCGGGTGAAAGCGTTCCAGAAGCAGGACAACGCCTCGATGCTGCGCTTCGAGGTCTGTTACGGCAAAGCCTATGCGTCGCTGGCGCTGGGGCGGCCGTCGAAGCTCGTGCTTGCGAAGGCGAACGAGAAGCCGCTGTTCATGCAATCGATCGAGAACCTCGCCGACTATCCGCTGTTTCTCGAAGGCGGCGGCCAGCTCATTCGCGATCAGGACGGGGAGGTGGTGGGCGCGATCGGCGTCACCGGCGACGCCAACGAGATGGACGATATCTGCGCTGTCGCCGGCATCCACGCTGTCGGGCTTCGCACCGACAGCGACTTCTTCCATGATCCGGAGCAGATGCGGGCCTTGAGCATTCACTACGCCGACACGCCGCAGGATCCGCGCAAGCCGGCGCCGCCGCGGCCATCCGGCAAGGCGCCACGGGCCGCGGCCGCCGGCCGCAACGGCTCGCGCAGCCGCTCTGGGTCGCACGCCGTCAAATCTGGGCCCTAATCTCGCGCTCTCTTGTCTCAAGAGGTAGGCTTTGAAACAAAGTCGAAAGGACCAGGCGCTAGAACGGCCATTGTGGGATCATTCGGCTCCGCGGTCAGGTCTTCGAGGAGGTCCGTCATGAGCGCGCGCGGTCTTAGGGTTTTGGCGGGCGTGGCCGCGTTGAGCGCGCTGGCATTGTCCGCCTGCACCACCAGAACGCCGCCGCCCGAGGCCGCCGCCGCACCGCCGATGGGGCAGCCGGCCATCCCGTCGAAATATCGGCCCGAGGATCTGGTCGGCCGCTGGGGCTATGGCGCCTATCACAACGATTCCGACCTTACCCGGACCACCGCGGCGGCGCGCGGCCAGTGTGGCCAGCCGGTCGTGATCAGTCGCGGCCCAGGCGGCGGCATCATGATGTATCTCGCCGACAGCGCCGAGCTGCAGGAGCTGCAGCTCAAGGGCAGCCAGAACGGCAGGAACTATGTCGGCCCGGGCGGTGACGCCGGCGGCCCGCAGGATCGCGAAATCGTCTCGTTAGACGGTCGCACCATGGTGCTGCGCTGGATGGATCCGGAAGTCGCCGGCCGCTACGGCACCGGAGTCTATGTGCGCTGCGCCGCCGAGGGCGCGGCGCCCCGCTCCGCCGGCCGGCCGCCGATGCAACCGGCGCAGCGCTAGTTATTGCCGCTGAACAGCTCGTCGACATCAGTCTGCGAGAGGTGGCCGTCGTCGCTGACCAGCCGCAGACCGTGCAGCAATTGCGCGCCGTCGCGCCGCGCCGCCGATGGCTTCCGCAATTCCTCGAGCACGCGGCTGACATGATCCTGGATGAAATTGAGAGTCGACAACACCTTGGCGATGCGCTGCCCCGATAGATCCTGAAAGTTGCAGGCCTCGAAAATCCGGACCACCAGATCCTGGATGTCCTTGACCAAGCCCTGCTCGAACTTGCCCTGCAGCGCCGCGATCAAATTGTTGGCCAGCTGGTCGATTTCCTCGGCGGACGCCAGCACCTTCTGCGTCGCCTGCTCGGTGGCGTTGACCACTTCCTCGAGCTCATGGGCGATGCGGGTCATCCGCGCCATGCCGTCGTCGGGCAGCGGCCCGCCGCTTTGGCCGCCGATGGCGCCGGCGATGAGATTGAGCTCAGAGGTCAGGCGCGCCGTGTCGCCGTTGCGCGCCTCGCCGTTGAACACGTGCGGTTGCGCCATCGCCGCCACCATGGCGCGCAAGCCGGCGATCTCGGTCATCAGCTCGGCGTGACGCAGCGGCTCCCTGGGCTCGGGCACGCCGGCGTCGTGGCCGTCGAGCCGCGCGGCCGTCGTCTCCTCAATGCGGAAGATCTTGCGCGGCTCGGGCATTCGCTTCACCGACCCTGTCGGGTTCAACCTTAGCGGCAGGCCGCTTAATGGCGCGTTCACAGCTTTAGCGCCGGCGCACACCAGCCATTAACCATGACGGTGCGCTATTGACGCAAAATAAACTCTAATTTGATGAACAATGTGCAAATAACGCCGTCGCCTAAACTCGCGCCGGCGAAATTTACCAAACAGTCGCGGTTTGGGATTCAACTCGGCTCTGAGCGAGGCGCTTCAGCCTTGGCGGTCGCGTGCTCGCAGTGTGTAACGCGTAACGGTATCCGAGTATCCAATGCGGCGTGCTTTCGCTTCGGCGCTTCTCGCGAGCGCATTCGTCGTGCCGGCCGACACGGTTTGGGCCGGTCCCCTGCAACTGACGCCGAGCGCCTATGTGGCGAGCCGGAGCGGTGACGTTGCACCGCAACCGGTCGCGGCGCAGCCGCAAGGCTACGGGCAGGGCGCTCAGCAGCCCAATCTCGGCGGCGGCTTCATCCAATTCCTGTTCGGCAACGCACCGCGCGAGGCCACGGTGCCGCGGGCCTATCAGCCGAATTCTGACGAGCAAGCGTATCAGCGCGGCTATCAGCAGGACTACGGAACGCAGCAACAGGCCGCGCTCTACAACGCCGCGCCGCAGAATTTCGCGCCGTCGAGCCAAGGCGACATGGCGCATCCGCCGGTCGATCCGAAATTCGACCGCCAGGAAGTCGATTATCGCAGCTCGGAAAAGCCCGGCACCATCGTCATCGATACGCCGAACCATTTCCTCTATCTGGTCGAGGACAACCGTCGGGCGATGCGCTACGGCATCGGCGTCGGCCGCCCCGGCTTCACATGGCAGGGCGTCAAGACCGTCTCGGCCAAGAAGGAATGGCCGGATTGGTTTCCGCCGACCGAGATGATCCAGCGCCGGCCCGACCTACCGCGCTGGATGGCGGGCGGTCCGGAAAATCCGCTCGGCGCGCGCGCGATGTATCTCGGCTCGTCGCTCTATCGCATCCACGGCTCCAACGAGCCGTGGACGATCGGAGGCAACGTGTCGTCGGGCTGCATCCGGCTGCGCAATGCCGACGTCATCGACCTCTATAGCCGCGTCCAGGTCGGCACCAAAGTCGTCGTGATGTAAGCCGGCTAGAGTTTTACGCCGTGCACGGCGAGTAGCTGCGGAAAGTCGTCGCTGCCGAAGAATGCATATTCGCGCTCGCGCACGCCGGTGACGTGGTCGAGGCGCTTGAGCGCGGCGTCGACCTTCCCGGGATGGCACATGATGACGCCGCCGTCGGGCATACGGTCGAGGAAACCCGCGAACAGGCGCGCGTAGGCGGCGTCGGACCTAAATGCATAGGTGCCGGCGAAGCTCGGATTGGTGGGAAGCCCTTGCGCGGCGGCGAGCCGCCGGAAGCGGCGGCTCAAGCCATCGAGAAAGAGCGCCTTGTGATCGGTGAAGCGCTTGCGTGCCGAGCGCTGCCCGCACTGCCGCACCCAGGCGTGCGGCGCGACGCTCTTGGTGACGCGCAGCACGGCGTCGCGGATTTGCGGAAACAAATGCACGTGGTGATGGCCGTCGACGAAGTCGGGCGGCCGGCCGAAGGCCGCCGCGAACGCCTCGCACTGGCGCGAAATCTCGAGGGTCAAAAGGTCCGGCCGCAGCGCGCGCAGATGCGCGCGGCGTAAGAGCGCGAGGAGCGAGACGAAGGCGCCCTGATGCAGCGGCGCAAAGCCGTTTGACAGCGGCCTAAACGGTCCCGTCAAAGTCACGTGCAAGCCGATTGCGGCGCAGTCCTCCGCGGCCTCGATGAGCTTCGCCGCCTCGGCGCGATCGAAGTGCGGCGACGCCACCATGGCCGAGGTGGCATTGATGCGGCGGCGGGCGACGAGATCGCGGATCGCGGCGCTGACCGCGGGCGAAATGCCGTAATCGTCGGCGCAGATGATAACCCGCCGTGCGCTCATTCGGCGGCGGCGCGGGTGCCGGGCTTCGGCTGCGCGTTCGTGTCGCGCAGCTTCACGTCGTGCGCGGCGATGAAATAGACCGGCCGGCCTTTGATCTCATAGAGAATCTTACCGACATATTCGCCAAGCACGCCGAGCATGATGAGCTGCACGGCGCCGAGCACCATGACGCCGACGAATACCGAGGGATAGCCGGGCACGCTGATGCCGTAGACAAAGGTCTCCCAAAGGATCTTGCCGCCGTAGATCAGCGCGATCAGCGCGAACAGCAGACCGAAGACGGTGGCGATGCGCAGCGGCGCGACCGAAAAAGCGGTCAGGCCGTTGAGCGACAGCCCGATCAGGGCGCGCAGCCCCCACGTGCTGCGGCCCTCGGTGCGCTCTGCCGGTTCGTAATCGATGCGCTTTTGCTTGAAGCCGATCCAGGTCGCGAGCCCCTTGAAGAAGCGGTTGCGCTCCGGCATCTGGCGCAGCGCCTTGGCGGCGCGCGGCGAGAGCAGCCGGAAGTCGCCGGCGTTCTCGGGGATTTTGACGTTGCCATCAGAATTCAGCAGCGCATAGAACGCCCAGATCGCGCCGCGCCTGACGAGCGACTCGTTGGTGCGATGTGCCTTCGCCGTGTAGACCACGTCGCAGCCGTCATCGAGCCAGTGGCCGACCAGCGACTCGATCAGCGCCGGCGGATGCTGGCCGTCGCCGTCGATGAAGAGCACCGCGCCGAGCCGGGCATAGTCGAGGCCGGCCATCAGCGCGGCCTCCTTGCCGAAATTACGCGACAGCGACACCACCTGCACGTCGAGCACGCTCGCCGGCAGCGCGCGGGCGATCGTAAAGGTGTCGTCCGTGCTGCCGTCGTCGACATAGACGACCTCGCAGGCAAGCCCGCGCGTCGCGGCAAGCTTCTGCGCCACCTCGCCCAGACGCCCGTGGAGCCGCCCGAGGGAGGCCGCTTCGTTGAAGGCCGGCACGACGATGGACAGACCGGCGGCAGCGCCGTTGGGCGCGTCGCCGAAGCTGATTTTTTGCTCGATCCCGGCGCTCATAGGCTCATATCTGTTGTCTGTCATCTATAGCGCAATCGTACAACGCTGTCGCGGGCGCAAAGCCTGCCGGCCGGGCTGGCGCGCCGCCGCGGACGTGCTATGCGGAGGGCGATCATGGCGACGTCTCCCCGCATCGACGCCTTGCGCGCCCGGGCGCTCGACGCCTGGCGCAACCGCGGCATCAGCGTCAAGGCGATGTCGTTTGCGGTGATCGGCGTCGTCAACACGTTGGTCGATTTCAGCGTGTTTTTGCTGGCACGGGCGGCTCTGGGCCATTCCGCGGCGGCGCTTTCCGCGCTGACCGACTTCGGCGAGGCGTGCCACTGCGGCACCGCGATGACGCTGACGTTGGTGGTCGCCAACGTGATCTCCTGGAGCGTCGCCGTCACCGGCTCCTATGTGATGAATTCGTCAATCACGTTTGCCGCCGAATCCGGCCGCCGCCTGCAGCTGCGCGCTTATCTGACCTTCGTCGCCTCGGGGATCGTCGGCATGATCGCCAATACGGCGATGCTGTTGTTCGCCGCCGAGATCCTGCTGCTTCCGATCTGGCTCGCCAAGGCGGTCGCAATTCTGGCAAGCTTTGCGGTGAACTTCTCGCTGTCGCACTTTGTCGTCTTCCGGCCGCAGAAGTAACCGCCATGCCGTTGTTCACGCTCGACGAGCTTGCCGAGGCGACCGCGACAGTACGCAGCCTCGTGCCGCCGACGCCGGCTTACGCCTGGCCGCTATTGGCGCAGCGCTTGGGCCTCACCGTCGTCGTCAAACACGAGAATCACACGCCGACCGGATCATTCAAGGCGCGCGGCGGGCTCGTCTATGTCGATGCGCTGTGCCGCGCCGATCGCGGCCTCAAAGGTCTCGTCACCGCGACCCGTGGCAATCACGGCCAATCGGTCGCGCTTGCCGCCGCGCGCAACGGCGTGCCGGCGATCATTGTCGTGCCCGAAGGCAATTCGACCGAGAAGAACGCGGCGATGGCGGCGTTCGGCGGCGAGCTCGTCACCGCCGGCAAGGATTTCGACGAAAGCCGCGGCGTCGCCGCGCGGATTCAGGACGAGCGCGGCTATCACTATGTGCCGTCGTTCCACCGCGATCTGGTCAAGGGCGTCGCCACCTATGCGCTCGAGCTGTTTCAGGACGCCGCCGATCTCGACGTGGTCTATGTGCCGATCGGCATGGGCTCGGGGATTTGCGGCCTCATCACGGTGCGCGATCTTCTTGGCCTGAAAACCGAGATCGTCGGCGTCGTTGCTGAGAATGCGCCGGCCTTTGCGCTGTCCTTCGCCGCCGGCCGCCCAGTGCCGACCAATTCGGCGCGCACCTTTGCCGACGGCGTCGCCTGCCGCGACCCGCAGGCCGAAGCATTTGCGATCGTCAAGGACGGTGCCGCCCGCGTCGTCAGCGTCAGCGAGGACGAGATCGCGGAAGCCATGCGCGTCTATTACGTGGCCACGCACAATCTCGCCGAGGGCGCGGGCGCCGCGTCGCTCGCCGCGCTACTCAAGGAAAGAAACCGCTATGCCGGCAAGCGCGCCGGCGTCATCCTGTCCGGCGGCAATATCGATATGCCGGTCTTTGCGCAGGTGTTACGCGGCGAGACGCCGGCGGCGTGAACGGCGTCAGCTCGCGTGCTTCGACAGGCGGTTTTCCAGATCGGTCGTGGTGTTACGCACGCTGGTCGTGAAATCGCGCCAGTTATTGGCGACGACGTCCCAATTCACCATCGGCGCGGCAGCGGCCGCGGTCGGTGCCAAGCCATTGGCGGCGCGCCCGGTCGAGGTGTCATACAAATAAGCGCCACCGACGGTCACGATCACACCGAGAATAAACCCGAATAGGGCGGGCATGCCTTTTTCCTCCGTCCTCATGCAGCGCAAGTCAACGCCGCAGGCGGTAAAAAGTTCCAGCGCTTGGTCGAACGGTCGCGAGGCCTTTGGTTATTTGATCGAAAGACCGAGCGCCTTCACCATGTCGCCCCATTTTGTCACTTCGGCTTTGAACAAGGCGTCGGCTTGCGCTTGCGATCCGGAGATCGGATCGAAGCCCATGTCGGTGAGCTTCTTCTGCACGTCCGGCGTCTGCACGATGGCGTTGATTGCTTCATTCAACGTGCCGAGAATTTTCGGATCGGTGTTGGCCGGCACGAAGAAGCCGACCCACGATGCTGCGGTGAAGCCGCCAAATCCCTGCTCGGCGTAGGTCGGCACGTTCGGCGTCACCTTGGCACGATGCTCGGCCGCGATGCCGAGGCCTTTGAGCTTGCCACCGTCGATCTGCGCCGCGGCGCCGCCGCCGAGCGTCGACGCCATGATATCGACCTGGCTGCCGATAGTGGCGTTGATCGCGGGCGCGCCGCCCTGGAACGGGATCATCTGGTACGGCGCCTTAGCGAGGAATTTCAGAAAGTATTCCGCCTCGATGTCGGAGCCGGTGCCGACGCCTGGCACCGCGAGGTTGATGGTGCGGCCGTTCATGCTTTTCAGAAAGTCGACCAGATTGCTGGCGGGATTGGTCCCGGCGGCCACGAGCGATTCCGGGCTGCTGGCCGCGATGGCCACGGTCTTCAGATCGTCGGCCGAATATTCCTTGTTCTGGAACAGCGTCTCGTTGACGGCGATCGCGGTCGTGGTGGCGAGGAGCGTATAGCCGTCGGGTGCGGCGCGGGCCACGATGGTGGCGGCGATATTGCCGCCGGCGCCGCCGCGGTTTTCGACCACGACGGCCTGATGCAGCCGGTCGCTCAAGCCCTGGCCGATCAGGCGGGCGAGCGTGTCGGCGATGCCGCCCGGTGCAAAGGCGACGATGATGGTGATCTTGCTCGCCGGATAGGTTTGCGCGCCGGCCGGGCCGGCAACGAAGGCAAGCGTCGCGGTGGCTGCCACGACGGCGCGGCGGATGGTCGTTGGCAGCGGCATCGTCATTGTTTCCCTCAGCCCTCGCGCAGCACGCGCTCGATGCGCCGATCGGGAATAAGCCACATCACCGCGACCAGCACGTAGAGCGCAATCGACAGCCATGGGCTGACAAAGGCAAGGACGATGGCTGCGGCATAAAGGAGCGGCGAGATCTTGCCCTTGAGATCGC
>Ga0306923_10005507_pt1 | contig 12345 bp, 6 predicted proteins | sample sta12Can44000108_FD_203841 | JGI IMG/M metagenome (GOLD analysis project Ga0306923, IMG submission 203841) | Lab enrichment of tropical soil microbial communities from Luquillo Experimental Forest, Puerto Rico - statanox.12C.anox.44.000.108 (v2)... | ecosystem: Environmental > Terrestrial > Soil...
TTCGCTTGACAAGACCGGGCGGCGCGGGTAGAACGCCGCCCTTTCCAGGCACGTCCTCCGCGGCCCTCCGACGCGCGGCGGACCAATGCAGAGGTGAACATGGCGACAGGGCTGCTCGCGAAGAAGGTAGGGATGACGCAGATCTTCGACGCCGACGGGGACTGCATCCCGGTCACGGTGCTCGAGGCTGGGCCGTGCACGGTGGTGCGCCTGAAGACGGCGGCGAAGGACGGGTACGACGCGGTCGTGCTCGCGTTCGGCGCGCTGGACGAGAAGCACGCGCACCGGCTCACGAAGCCGGAGGTCGGCGTCTTCAAGAAGGCGGGCACCGGCGTCTTCCGGCACCTCAAGGAGATCCGGGTCAAGGACGCGAAGGCGCTCGGCGAGCTCAAGGCCGGCGACGTCCTCACCGTCGACAAGGTCTTCAAGCCGAACCAGCGGATCGACGTCTCGGGCGTCACGAAGGGCCGCGGCTTCCAGGGCGTCGTCCGGCGCTGGAGCATGAAGGGCGCCGCGCGCGACAGCTCCACGTCGCACGAGCACCACCGGCACGTCGGCGCGATCGGCCAGCGCAAGACGCCGGGCAAGGTGTGGAAGGGCAAGCACCTCCCCGGCCACATGGGCTTCGAGAACGTCACGATCCAGAACCTCACGGTCGTGGGCATCGAGGCCGACAAGAACGTGCTGCTCGTGCAGGGCGCGATCCCCGGCCACAATGAGGGGCTCGTGTTCGTGAACACGGCGGCGAAGGGCCAGCCGCGCCCGAAGCAGAAGCAGGAAGTCCGCGAGCGCGCGAAGCCGAAGGTCTAGCGCCGCGCCCGACCCGGCGCGCCGAGCGCCAAACGCGAACGCCGTCCCGGGAGACCGGGGCGGCGTTCGACGTTTCGAGCCTAGCGGCGGCGGCCGCGTGAGAGCCGCGAACGCGTCAGGGCTGCTCGGGGGAGCGCACGTCGGCGGCCGCGAGGGAACTCTTGAGCTGCGCGCACACGGGGAAGCTCCGCGGCGACTCGCGCGTCGAGCTCTCGTCGCGCGCCGACACGCGGTAGCAGTGGCGCTCCTGCGCCGCGGCGCCGAACACCTTGAACGTGCGGCTCGGGGTCGTTCCGATCGGGCGCTCCGCGCCGCGCTTCGTGTCCCAGTAGACGACGTACACGATGTTCGGGTTCTCGGACGGCTGCCAGGACAGGACGAGCTCCTTGGGCTCCTTCGCGGCGCGAAGCTTCCACGGCGCGGCAGGGGTGGACGCATCCGGCGTCCTGGCGCACGCCGGCTTCGTCGCCTGGGAGCGGTTCCCGGCCGCGTCGAAGGCGCGGACCGCCAGGCAGCTCTCGGTCGCCGGGTCGAGCTCCCCGACGACGGCCTCGAGGCCCGTGCCGGCGTCGATCGTCGCGACCACGCTGTCGTCCCGGAGGAGCTCGTAGCCGGCGACGCCGACGTCGTCCGTCGAGGCGCCCCAGGTCGCGACGACCTCCGTCGGCGAGCGCGGGATGACCGCGAGGGCGGGAGGAAGCGTCGGCGGGACGAGGTCCGGCGTCGTCACGCACGTGGGCTGGGACGGCGCGGAGGCGTTCCCCGCGGCGTCCGAGGCGGTGACGGTGTAGCAGTAGCGGGTCGCGGGCGAGAGCCCCTCGTCCGTCATCGTCGTGACGTCGCCGGGCGCGATCACCGAGGCCGCCCCGTCGCGCAGGATCGCGTACTCCTTCACGCCCACGTTGTCGCGCGCCGCGTGCCACTCGACGCGGACCCTGCGGTCCGACTCGGCGCGGGCGACCACGTGCGTCACCTGGGAGGGCGGGGTGAGGTCCGGGGTCGTCGCGCAGGCGGGGGCGGACGGGGCGGAGCCGTTCCCGGCCGCGTCGTACGCGCGGACTCGGAAGCAGTACTCGGTCCCGGCCCGGAGCCGGGTCACGCGCGCGGAGGTCGAGGTGGAGGTGATCGCCTGCTCGTGGAGCACCTCGTACCGGACGACGCCGACGTCGTCGCTGGACGCCTTCCAGCGGAGGGAGACGACGGTCTCGCCCTCCGCCGTGGCCAACACGTCCGTGGGCGCCGTGGGCGGCGTCACGTCGGGCGGCGTGGCGCAAGCGGGCGCGCTCGCCGCGGAGCGGTTCCCCGCCGCGTCCAGCGCGACGACGCCGTAGCAGTACCGCACGCCCGCGCGCAGCTCCGGGTCCGAGTAGAACGTCCCGCCGACCTTGGCGATCGCGTGGCCGTCGCGGAGCACCTCGTATGCGACGACCGCGACGTCGTCCTGGCTGGCGGTCCACTTGAGCGCGACCTGGCCCGGGCGCGGCTCGGCGGCGAGCGCGCCGGGCGTGGTGGGCGGGGTCACGTCCGGCACCTCGAGGCACGCCGGCGCGGACGGCTCGGAGCGGTTGCCGGCCGCATCGAGGGCGCGCACGGTGAAGCAGTCGCGCCGTCCGGGGGCGACGCCGGCGACGCGGGCGACCGGTTCTTTGGTGGTCGCGACCGGGCGGCCGTCGCGCAGCACCTCGTAGGCGGTCACGCCGACGTCGTCGGATGACGCGGTCCAGCTCAGGCGCGCGGCGCGCGGGCCGGCGGCCTCCACGGACAGGGCGCCCGGCACGGTCGGCGGCGCCGTGTCGGGAGCGAGGACGCAGGACGGCTCGGAGGGCTCGGAGCGGTGGCCGGCAGCGTCGAACGCGACCACGCGGTAGCAGTAGCGCCGACCGGGCTGCAGGCCCGCGTCGTGCGCCTGCGGCGCGGCGACCTTCGCGACGGCGACGTCGTCCCGGAGGACGTCGTAGCCCTCGACGCCGATATCGTCGCTCGATCCCGTCCAGGTGAGCTCGGCTGCTCCGGGCGAAGCGACCGCCTCGAGGCGCTGAGGCTGGGTCGGCGGCGAGAGGTCGGGCGCGCTCGGCGCCGCCGGAGGAGCCGGCGGAGGAGCTGGAGCGACCGCCGGCGCGACCGCGGAGCGCGAGCTCCCGTCGCGACTGCAGGCCGATATCACGACCAGTGACACGAGCGCGGCGACGGCGACGATGAAGGTGAACCGGCGCGTGTGTCCGGATGCAGGCCCGATCATGGCGACCTCTCGTACAGGTGCCTCTAATGTAGCATACGGGAGGTCGGACGAGGCGTACCTCGGCCCCTGGACGACCAGCCTGACGGGCATCAACGGAGGCCTGCGCGGCCGTGCCGCACGCCACGGCGCACGGCGCCAGCGAGGAAAGGCCACCGTCTACCGGGGAGGGCCCCGCGCGGGTGGGGCCGCCGGAGCTCTGCTCTGTGCGCAGGGAGGGGCCCCAGCGAACGCTGGGGGAGGGGCGCAGCCCCTCAAGGCGGGGAACCGTCGCGAACCCGGCGCGAGCTGAGCGAGCGGCGGGCGCGACGGTTCACGGGACCCGCCGAGCCGGGGTGGGGCCCCATGAGCTTTGCTCCTGGGGCGGGGGCGCAGCCCCCGTCATCAAATAGCCGCCGCCTGCCCCTTCTTCCGGTCGCGCTCGAGCTTGTAGCGGATGGTCTGGTCGAGGAACTTCTTCCGGAGCCGGATCGACTGCGGCGTCACCTCGACGAGCTCGTCCTCGGCGATCCACTCGAGCGAAATCTCGAGCGACATGTCGCGCGGGGGCGTGAGGATGATGTTCTCGTCCCGTCCCGCGGCGCGGATGTTCGTGAGCTTCTTCTCCTTGCAGATGTTGAAGTCGAGGTCGTTGTCGTGGCTGTGCTCGCCCACGATCATCCCGGCGTAGACCTTGTCGCCCGGCTTCACGAACAGCTTCCCGCGCTCCTGCCCGTAGAAGCACGCGTACGCCACGACCTCGCCCTCGCGGTCGGAGACGATGGCGCCGCTCTGGCGCTTCTCGATCCGACCCTGCCACGGCTCGTAGCCGTCGAACTGCGAGGACATGATCCCCTCGCCGCGGGTGAGGGTCAGGAACTCGCTCCGGAAGCCGATGAGGCCGCGGGCGGGGACGCGGAACTGGAGGCGGGTGCGCCCCGAGCCGAGCGGCTGCATGTCGACCATCCGCCCCTTGCGGAAGCCCATGCTCTGCGTGACGCCGCCGACGCCGTCGTCGGGCAGGTCGCACACGAGCAGCTCCATCGGCTCGTGGACCTCGCCGTCGATCGTCTTCAGCACCGGCTCCGGGTTCGAGACGGTGAGCTCGTACCCCTCGCGCCGCATGTTCTCGACGATCACCGCGAGCTGGAGCTCGCCGCGGCCGACGACCTTGAAGGCGTCGGGCGTGTCGGTCTCCTCGACGCGGATCGACACGTTCCGGTACGCCTCGCGGAAGAGCCGCTCGCGCAGGTTCCGGCTCGTGACGTACTTGCCCTCGCGCCCGGCGAACGGGCCGTCGTTCACCTTGAAGACCATCGACATCGTCGGCTCCTCGACGCTGATGCGCGGGAGCGCGAAGGGCGCGGCGGGGTCGGCGATCGTGTCCCCGATGCCGATCTCCTCGGCGCCGGCGATGCACACGATCTCGCCCGCGCCGGCGTCCTTCACCTCGACGCGCTTCAGCCCGTCGAAGGCGTAGAGCCGGACGACCTTGGCCTGGACGACCTTCCCCTCGTCGCGCAGCACGGCGATGGTGTCCGCCTCGTGGATCGTCCCCGACGCGACGCGCCCGATCGCGAGGCGGCCGACGTAGTCGTCGTAGTCGAGGTTGTCGACCAGCATCTGCAGGGTCTCCCGCTCGCCCGCGGGCGGGGGCGGGATGTGCGTGAGGATCGCGTCGAAGAGCGGCTGGAGCGACTCGGCCTTGAACGCGCCCTCGACGGTGTGCGCGGCCTTCCCCTCCCGCGCGATCGCATAGATGACGGGGAAGTCGATCTGGTGCTCGTTCGCGCCGAGGTCGATGTAGAGCGAGTAGACGAGGTCGAGGACCTCCTTCGCCCGCGCGTCCTGCCGGTCGACCTTGTTGATCACGAGGACCGAGGGGAGCCCGAGCGCGAGCGCCTTCGAGAGGACGAACCGCGTCTGGGGCAGGGGCCCCTCGGCGGCATCCACCAGAAGGAGGACCCCGTCCACCAGCCGGAGCGCCCGCTCCACCTCGCCGCCGAAGTCGGCGTGACCCGGAGTGTCGACGATGTTGATCTTCACGCCGCGGTACGTCACGGCCGTGTTCTTCGCGAGGATCGTGATCCCCTTCTCGCGCTCGAGGTCGTTCGAGTCCATGACGCGCTCGACGACCTGCTCGTTGGCGCGGAACACGCCGGCCTGTCGCAGCATGAAGTCGACGAGGGTGGTCTTGCCGTGGTCGACGTGTGCGACGATGGCGACGTTGCGGATCTGCTCGCGGGGGGTCATCGGTCCCTCAGGATAAAAGGCCGGAACTTATAGTCGTTTCAGTCCCGCCCGGGCAAGTGAAACCGCGATGTCAGGTGATATCGGAGAAAATCAACCGTGCGCCTGCCGCGTGGTACCATGGGGGCGTTCAACGGACGTTTTCGCGGGGCCCGGGGGCGCGGTAGCCGATGCCGCACGTCATCCTCTTCGTGGACGACGAGCCGGAAGTGCTCGCGCTCCTGAAGCGCACGTTTCCACCTCAGGACGGTTACGAGGCGGTGACGGCGTCGAGCGCCGACGAGGCGCTCGAGGTGCTCTCGCGGCGCGATATCGATCTTCTCGTCACCGACCAGCGCATGCCCCGAAAGACGGGGGTGGAGCTGATCTCGGAGGCGCACCGGAAGCACCCGGACCTCTGCGCGATCCTCCTCACCGCGTACACGGAGCCGAAGGAGATCGTCGACGCGATCAACCGCGGCGAGGTCTACCGCTACGTCGTGAAGCCGTGGGAGAGCGCCGATCTCCGGCAGACGGTGATCCGTGCGCTCGAGCAGGTGGAGCTGAAGCGCGAGCGCGAGCGGCTCCTCGCCGATGCGGAGCGGCGGCTGATCGCGCTCCAGGCCGCGGCCGAGATCGCGCGCGACGCGAGCGTCGCGGAGAGCCACGCGAAGCTCCTCGAGCAGGTGGTCGAGCGGCTCCCGCGCATCGTGCCCTGCGACGTGGCGGCCGCGCTCCTCGTCCTCTCGGGCAGCGCGCCCGTCCTCCTCATCCGCCCGGTGGCGCGCCTCAACGACGCCGCGCTCCTCCAGGTGAAGGAGCACGCGCTCGCGGCCCACGCCGAGCACGCCGGCGCCCGCGTCGCGGAGTCGACGCTGCAGATCCGCGTCCTCGGCGCCGCCGGCCGCGAGGACGCGTTCGCGTCGCGCCTGACCGTGCCGCTCCAGGTCGACGGCCAGACCGCCGGCGTGGTCCTCCTCGAGAGCGCGAAGCCCGAGGCGTTCACCGACGGCGACGCGCGCGTGCTCGACGTGTTCGTGAACGAGCTCGGGGCGGCGCTCCGCGCGTTCGGACGCAAGCACGAGAGCGAGCTGCAGCGGCTCGAGCGCGTCGTCGAGTGCATGGCGGACGGGCTCCTCTTCGCGCAGACCGGGAGCGACGAGGTGCTGGCGAACCCGGCCGCGCGGCGCATGCTGGGCGCGCCGCTCGAGGGACCGCTGCCGGTGAAGTGGCTGAAGGAGGCGCTCGGGTTCTACCCGTTCGACCTCGTCCGCGGCCTCGCGCCCGATCCGTCGGGCCGCGCCTTCGTGCAGGAAGAGGTCCACCTCCTCGACCGGACGCTCTCGTCGATCGTGTCGCCCGTCGCCGAGGCGGACGGGCGGCTCGCCGGCGTCGCGATCGCGCTCCGGGACGTGACCGAGCAGAAGCGGCTCGAGGAGCGAAAGGAGGAGTTCGTGCAGGTGGTCTCGCACGAGCTCCGCACGCCGCTCACCTCGATCACCGGCGCGCTCGACCTCGTCCTCTCCGGCCTCGCCGGGGAGCTCGAGGCGAAGCAGGCCCGCTACCTGCGCATGGCGCGGGAGTCGACCGAGAAGCTGAACGGGATGGTCGACGACCTGCTCGATCTCGCCCGGCTGGCGAAGGGCAAGCTCAAGATGTCGCCGGAGGTGACGTCGCTCGACGAGCTCGTGCGCGCGACGGTCGAGCGGTACCAGCCGGCGGCCGCCGAGCGCGGGCAGGAGGTGGCGGTCGAGACGCCGCCCGCGCCGGTGCGGCTCGTCGCCGATCCGAGCCGCGTCGGGCAGGTGCTCTCGAACCTGCTCACGAACTCGGTGAAGTTCGCGCCGGAGAACAGCGTCATCCGCGTGCGGCTGTTCCGCTCGTCGGCGATCCCGGGGATGATCGGCCTCTCCGTGTGGAACGCGGGCGAGAGCATCCCCGAGCCGGACCTCGAGCGGATCTTCGAGAAGTTCGAGCAGGCGCGGACGGACAAGAACCGGCGGGTGCGGGGCACGGGGCTCGGCCTCGCGATCTGCCGCGGCATCGTCGAGGCGCACGGCGGCGCGATCTGGGCGGAGAGCCCGGGCGACGGGGTGCGGTTCGTCGTCGTGCTGCCCGAGGAGCCGCCCGCTGCCGCGGTGGAGCGCCCGCCGCTCGCGCCGGACGCGCCGCTCGCGCTCGTCGTCGACGAGCCCGACGCGGCCACGATCGCCCGCGGCGTCCTCATGGCGCGCGGAATGCGCTGCCACGCGACGAGCGATCCGCACGAGGCGCTCGCGCAGGCGCGCCGTCGGCGGCCGCGGCTCGTCCTCTACGACCCGCGCGTCGCGGCGCTCGCGGGCGTGCCGCTCGCGGACATCCTCCGCCACGACGCCGAGACGCGGCAGGCGGCCGTCCTCGCCTTCTCCGATCCGTCCACGCGCGAGGCGGCGTTCCGCGCCGGCGCGGAGGCCTTCGTGCCGAAGCCGGCCGATCCGCCGGTGCTCGCGAACGCCGCCGAGCCGCTGCTGCGCCGCGGTCGCCCCGCGGGCGGGCGCGTGCTGGTCGTGGACGACGACCCGACGGTGCGGGCCATCTCCGCCGAGGTGCTCGCGAGCCAGGGCTACGAGGTCCACGAGGCCGACACCGCCGAGGCGGCGCGGCGGCTCGTCCGCGAGAAGCGGCCGCAGCTCCTGCTCGTCGACGTGCAGCTCCCGGACGGCGACGGCTTCGGGCTGCTCGAGGGGCTCGCCGACGCGCGCGCGGCGGATCCGTTCGCCGTCGTGTTCCTGTCGGCGCGCGGCGAGATCGCCGACAAGGTGCGTGGGCTCCGGCTCGGCGCCGACGACTACCTCACGAAGCCGTTCGACGCGCAGGAGCTGGTCGCGCGCATCGACGCCGTGCTCCGCCGCCGCGAGGCGACGCTCGCCGCCTCGCCGATGACGCGGCTCCCCGGCGGGCGCGCGATCGATCAGGAGGTGGAGCGCCGCCTCGGCGGCAAGATCCCGTTCGCGCTCACCTACGTCGACCTCGACAACCTGAAGGCCTTCAACGACACGTACGGCTACGCGAAGGCGGACGGGGTCATCATCCAGACCGCCGGGATCCTCCGCCACGCGGTCGCCGAGCACGGCGGCGACGGCGCCTTCCTCGGGCACATCGGCGGCGACGACTTCGTCGTGCTCACGACGCCGGAGCGCGCCGGCGCGGTGTGCCGCGAGATCATCTCCAACTTCGACCGGGTGATCCCGCTCTACTACGACCGCGAGGACCGCGAGCGCGGGTTCATCGAGGCGGCCGACCGCTACGGCACCCGGCGGAAGTTCCCGATCCTGTCGCTCTCGATCGCCACGGTCGCGGCGCCGCCGGGCCGGTTCGGCGCGCACGCCGACCTCGCCCGCGCCGCGTCGGAGCTGAAGGAGCGCGCCAAGCGGCTCCAGGGCAGCGTCCACCTCTATGACGAGGGCGCGGGCGGCGACGGCGCCGTCGGAGGCGGGGCGGCAGTCGCATGACGCTGCGCCGCAAGCTCTCGCTGTTCCTCCTCGCCGCGTCGCTCGCGCCCGTCGCCGGGATCGCGTTCCCGATCCTCGCCTGGGCCCAGCGCGAGGTGGCCGCGCGGTCGCGCTCGGAGTACCTCGCGCGCGCGGAGGCGGCCGCGGGGCGGGTCGCCGCCGACCTCGCCGACGCGGACGCCGCGGGGGACCCGGAGGCGCTCGTCGCCGACCCGGAGGTCCGCGGGCGGCTCGTGGCGCGGCTCGACGGCGCCGCGCCGGAGGGGGGCGGCGCGTGGCTCGCGGGGACGCGCGCGCTGGTCGCCTCGCGAGCGGCGCCGCCCCTCGCCGACGCGGCGCGGGCCGCGGTCCTCGCGCGGCTCGGGCCGGGCCGGGCGGGCGCCCTCGATCACGAGCGCACCGTCCTCGCCTGGGCGCCCGTCGGCCGAGGCACCGGCCTCGGCGTGCTCGTCGGCGCGCCCGCTGGCGTGGCGTACGCGCCGATCCTCGCCGTGCGCCGGATCGCCGTGGCGGGCTCCGCGCTGCTCGTCGTCGCCGTCCTCGCGCTTTCGTTCCTCGTCGCGCGCCGGACCACCGCCGGGCTCGCGCGCTTCGACGCGGCGGCGCGGGCGCTCGGCGCAGGCGACCTCTCCATCCGGCTGCACGTCGAGGGGCGCGACGAGTTCGCGAGCGCGGCGACGACGTTCAACGCGATGGCCGAGGAGCTCGGCGGGGCGCGGGCGCGGCTCGAGCGCTGGAACGAGGACCTCCAGCGCGAGGTCGATCTCCGGACGCGCGAGCTGCGCGAGGCGCACGCGCAGCTCGCCGAGACGCAGAAGCTCGCCGCCATCGGCCAGCTGGGCGCGGGCGTCGCCCACGAGATCAACAACCCGCTCACCGGCATCCTCGGCAACGCGCAGCTGCTCCTCGAGGCGCTCCCGAAGGACCACGCGGAGCGGGAGCCGCTCGAGAAGATCGAGGCGCTCGCGCGCCGCTGCCGCGACATCACCCAGAAGCTGCTTCGCTTCAGCCAGCAGCGCGCCGAGCCCGACTTCCGCGAGGTCGACCCGAACCGGGTGGTCCTGGACGCGCTCTCGCTCGCCGAGGGGCACGTCCGGGCGGCCGGGATCGAGGTGGACGTCGCGCTCGGCTCCTCGCTCCCGGCGGTGCGCGGCGATCCAGGGCACCTCGCGCACGTCGTCCTGAACCTCGTGGCGAACGCGCGCACCGCCTGCCTGGGCAAGGCGGGCGCGGGGATCCGGGTGTCGACGCGCGAGGATGGCGGCGTGGTGGCGATCGCGGTGCAGGACGGGGGGAAGGGGATCGCGCCCGAGCACCTGCCACGCATCTTCGAGCCGTTCTTCACGACGAAGGATCAGTGGAGCAACGTCGGGCTAGGGCTGTCGGTCTCGTTCCGGATCGTCGCCGAGCACGGCGGAAGGATCGACGTCGAGTCGCGCGTCGGCGAGGGGAGCACCTTCACGGTGCGCCTCCCGTCGGCCGCCGCGTAGGGGAAGACCGTGGGCGAGCGGCGGGAGCGCGTGATCTTCTGGTCGCTCGCGGCGTTGCTCGTCGCCGCGACGGCCGCCGCGTACCTGCTCGTCGTGGGCCCGGCGCCGGGGTCCGGCGGGCGAGGGGCGGCGCCGGTCGTGCGCGCGCCCGAGCCGGACGCGGTGCCGCTCCGGCTCGTGCTCCGCGGGGTATCCGGCGACGTCACGATCGTGCGGCGGGGGACGGCGTCGCCCGCGCACGCCGGCGACTCCGTCCGCCCTGGCGACGCGCTCGAGACGGCGATCGGCGCGCACGCCGAGCTCGGCGAGGGTCCCTTCGCGATCGCGCTCTCGGAGGGGACGCGCCTCGCCCTCCGCGAGGCCGACCTTGCGCGGGCGCGCCTGCGGCTCGAGGCGGGGCTCGTCGAGGCGCGCGCCGAGGGCGCTGCGCGGGTGGAGGTCGAGGTGCCGTCCGGCGGGGCGGCGCGCGCGAGCGGGGGGACGCTGTGGGTCTCGCGTGCGGGCGGCGTCACCGCTGCGGCCGTCCGCGGCGGGGAGGGCGAGCTCCGCTCGGCGGGCGGGGCGGTGTCGCTCGGCGACGGCCAGCGCGCGGCCGCGGCGGACGGCGCCTCCCCGTCCGGCGCGACGGCGATCCCCTCCGGGCTCCCGCTCGACGTGCGCTGGCCGCCGGCGCGGACGCGAACGACCCGCGTCACCGTCGCAGGGTCGACGGAGCCTGGCGCGCTCCTCGTCGTCGCGGGCGAGCGCGTGGAGGTGCGTCCGGACGGGACGTTCGCGTGGGAGGTCGTGCTCCGCGGCGGCTCGCAGCGGCTCGAGGTGCACGCCGAGGACGTCGGCGGCCTGAAGGCCGCGCGCGAGCAGGCCGTCACGCTCGACGCACGCGCGCCGCTCCCGAGCTTCGACACGAAGGGGCTCTGGCGCGGGAGGTGAGCCGGAAGCGAGCGTGGGCTCTGGTTCGTTCACGGGCTCTCGCATCCGGCCAGCGGGAATGCGCTCCCTCGGGGAGCGTTGCGCCGGAGTCGGACCCCTACGCTATCTTCGGCCCGTTCCCTCGAGGCCCGATCTGTCTCGCTGCCGCCAAAACGTCCCGGGCGCCGGGCGCCGCGCGCGGAGGTGCCGCGCGTGACCAGCGCGCTGCTCGCGCTGGCGCTCGCCGCGTCGCGCGTCCTCCTCCCCCCGTGGCCGCTCTCGCCCGACGGCGAGGACGTCGCGATCGGGGACGACGCCGCGCTCGCGGCGGAGGGGGCGTCGGTCGCGCGCGTCGCCCCCGGGCTTTGGAGGGTGACGCCCGCGCGCGGCGCGCGGACGGTGGCGCTCCGCTCGGGGAACGATCGCGTCGTCGGGGAGGTCGAGCCGCCGCCGGGCGAGGTGTCGATCGCCGCGTTCCCCGCGGCGCCCGTGAAGGGGCGCGACGCGGAGGTCGTGCTCGATCTGCTCGTCCGCCGCGCGGACGGCGCGATCGACGAGGGCGCGGCGCCGCCCGTGCTCGTCGCCTCGTGCGGCGCGGTGCGCGAGGTGGTGCCCTCCGGCCCGGGCCGCTTCCGCGCCGTGTACGTGCCCTCGCGGACGACGACGCCCGAGGTGGCGGTGCTCGTCGCGCACACGGCGCGCTGCCCGCTCTGCCCGACGCCGCGCGCGATCGGCGCGGCGGCCGTGCCGCTCGCGAGCGCGATCGACCTGCCCGGGCGAGCGGAGCCCGGCACGCGGACGACGATCTGGGTCGGTCGGCGCCGGTTCGGGCCGGTCCTCGCGGGGAAGACGGGCCGCTTCTCGATCCCGATCGTCGTGCCGCCCGGGCGCCGCTTCGTGGGCGCGGAGGTGGTCGACGCCGCCGGCAACCGCGCGGTGTCACGCGTCGACCTCGCGCTCCCCGACACGAGCCGCGTCGCGTGCGCCGTCTGGCCGCCGGCGCTGCCCGCCGACGGCGAGCGCGGCGCGAACCTCTGGTGCGCCGGCACCGACGCGCGCGGCCGGCTGCAAACGGCGGGGGACGCGGTCTTCTCGGCCGGCAGCGGCGCGCTCTCCCGGGCCGAGCCGTTCCGCGGCGGGCTCGTGCGCGTGCCGTACCGCGCGCCGCGCGGCGGCGCTGGCCCCGAGACGCTCTCCGCGC
>Ga0306923_10005509_pt1 | contig 12343 bp, 11 predicted proteins | sample sta12Can44000108_FD_203841 | JGI IMG/M metagenome (GOLD analysis project Ga0306923, IMG submission 203841) | Lab enrichment of tropical soil microbial communities from Luquillo Experimental Forest, Puerto Rico - statanox.12C.anox.44.000.108 (v2)... | ecosystem: Environmental > Terrestrial >...
GGGCGCCCACTCGGCCCCCAAGCCCGGCCGCGAGGAGCGCCGGCTGTTTGACCAACTGAAGGGCAAGGATATCTTCAACCGCGACATGCCGGCCTGGGTGAAGGGCGAATTCCCCGAATGGCTGACGCCGCGCCTGGAGGAGTTGTGGGGCGAGGCCATGGCGCGCGAAGTGGCCGCCATGCGCGACGAGGCGCCGCTGGATTTGCGCGTCAACACCCTGAAGGCCACGCGGGACGAAGCCATCATCGCGCTGAAGAAGGAAGGCATCGCCGCCGAGCCGTGCACGCTGTCGCCGCTGGGCCTGCGGCTGAAGTCGCGCGTCGCCCTGGTGCAGGTGCAGGCGTGGCGCGACGGCCTGATCGAGGTGCAGGACGAGGGCTCGCAGCTGGTGGCGCTGGTCACCGGTCCCAAGCCCGGCGAAGCGGTGGTGGATTACTGTGCCGGCGCCGGCGGCAAGACCCTGGCGCTGGCCGCCGCCATGCAGAATAAGGGTCGCCTGGTGGCCTGCGACGTGGCCGAATGGCGGGTGGACAAGGCGCAGGAGCGGCTGCGCCGCAACGGCGTCCACAACGTTACCCGCCGGGTGATCTCGGGTGAATCGGACAAGTGGATCAAGCGCAGCGCCGGCAGCTTCGACCGCGTGCTGGTGGACGCCCCCTGCACTGGCACCGGCACTTGGCGCCGCAACCCGGACGCCAAGTGGCAGCTGAGCGAAACGGATTTGCTGGAATTGGTGGGACGCCAGCAGGCCATCCTGGCCAGCGCGGCGCGGCTGACCAAGCCCGGCGGCCGACTGGTCTACGCCACCTGCTCGATCCTGCCCGAGGAGAATGAGCGCCAGGTGGAGACCTTCCTGGCCAGCCATCCCGATTATGTGGCGCTTCCCATCCCCGAACTGTGGCCCCAGCTGGCCGAGGGCATCCCCTGCCCCGTCAATGGCCCCTGGCTGCGCCTGTCGCCGCTGGCCCACGGCACCGACGGCTTCTTCGCCGCCGTGCTGGAGCGCAAGGCCTAGCCCCCGCCCTCCCCCGGCCAAGCCGAGGGAGGGAATGCGCTCCCCTTTAGAGCGGTGGACGCCGGCCGCGGAACAGGCCGACGACGATGGACACCACGAACAGCACCAGGAAGATGAAGAAGAGTACCTGGGCGATGTCCCCGGCTGCGCTGGCAACGCCACCAAAGCCGAAGACCGCGGCTACGATGGCGATGATCAGGAAGACGGCGGCCCAATAAAGCATGCTACCCTCCGTTGGCTTGTCTCCCACCAACGGCCATATGGCGCCAAGGCAAGGTCGCGTGTAGGCGCGCGCGCTGGCGATTAGGGAGAACCGGCCGCCGCCGGAGCCGAACCCGCCCATATGCGCGCGCCTCCTACTCCATCGCTCTGTTGCGCCCGCACATGCGCGCAAACGGAGAATTATGTCGTTGATCCGCGCCGCACCCCGGGCAATCATTCCGCCAATTGTTAAGGGGGATACCGATGCCTAGTTTCCGTGTGGTGTTTGCCATCGCCGCCGTTGCTCTTGCCAGCGGCTGCTCGTCCGTCATCGAAGGCCGCTCCCAGACGATCGCGTTCAACACCAATCCGGTGGGTGCCACCTGCATCCTGACCCGGAACGGCCTGACCATCGGCAACGTGCAGACCCCGGGCGGCATCGTCATCGAGAAAACCAAGCACAACATCCAGGTGGTGTGCTCGAAGGAGGGCTACGAGGACAGCACCGCCATGCTCAAGTCCGGCGTCGCCGGCGCCACCTTTGGCAACATCATCCTGGGCGGTGTGGTCGGCTGGGCCGTCGATTCGGCCTCGGGTGCCGACAACAAATACGATGACATCGTCAACGTGACGCTGAACCGAAAGCTCGAGCAGAAGTCCTAAGCGGCTGCGGAGGGAGAGCGCCCATGCGCGCCATTTTGCGTGCCGCCGTCCTGGCGCTCCCCCTCATCTCCGCCGCCTGCGGTCCGGCAGGCGTGGTCGCCAACTCGGCGGTGAAGAGGGTTCAGGGGGACAATGCCGCCGACCTCGAACGAGCCATCAAAACGCAAATGGCGCGCAATCCGTCGCTCCGCGACATCCAGGTCTCCGTCGCCATCAGCAATGTTTGGCAGGATGCCTTCCAGACCCGCTACAGCGTGCTGCTGGCCGGAACGCTTCCCAGCGAGGAAGCCCGCCGGGAAGCATACGCCACCACCCAAAGCGCCATCGGGGCTGGCGACGACGCCGTGCTGATCGCCGATCAAACCCGCATCGCTCCGCCCCGCTAAAGCAGGCTGAGGCTTTCCATCGGCGCGTCCTCGGGCCAGAGATCGCCCGCCTGAGTGCCCTTGCGCCCCTTGCCGGGCAGCATGGGCTGCACCACCGACAGCAGCTGCGAGCCCCAGAAATTATTGTTGGCCTCGTCCAACTGGTCCATCTGCTGGCGGTACTTCCAATCCAGGCCGGCAAGCTGGTCGCCATAGGCCCCCTGGATGTCAGCCACCTTGGTGGCGCCCTGCTGGATCAGGCCCTCGGCCAGGGCGTCGGCTGAACCACCGGTGCCGCCGATCCCCAGAGCGCCCAGGCGCGCCCGCTGCGAGGCCAGCGTGCGCTTGAGCAGGTCTTGCTGATCGCGCACCTGCTGTTGCTGCTGGCGCTGCAATGCCTGGGCCTGCATGTCGTAGGTCTGCTGCACCGCCGCCGCCTGCTGCGCCTGCTGCTGGCGCGCGGCACCGGCCATGGCCAAGGTCGACGCCACCGGCACGCCGGTATAGGCATCGATGGCGGCGGCCCCCACCTTCACCAACGGATTGCTTCCGGAAAACCCACCCATCGCCAACTCCTGCGAAACGTTCTTGTATTGTTCTTAGCAGCGCCAGGCGCGTCCGTCAAGGAATTCAATCCCAGATGGCGGAAATACGGGAGCGTGATGGAGAGTGGCTGGCACCGGAAACGACAAAAGGCCGCTTGGCGATGGGCGGCAGGGTGGTGGCGAGACAGCGCCAATGCTCGGCCGGCAATAAGGGGGCGGCCGCTCGGGCGGGAGCTATGGCGAGCGGGCGCTTGTCTGGCACGGTGGCCGCTTCCGATATGAGGGGACGGCGCAGTCGGGCGCCCTGGTATCCCGCCAACCACGGGCCATTCTGATGAACGACGGCTCTCCCCTCCCTTTGCCCCTCCCGCCTTGCGCAGCCACTCGCGGCGAGGCCGTTGCGTTCGGCCGGGCGCACTTGGCCGATCCGCCGCGTCGCGGCTATTTCGTCGCATGGGAATACCGCAACCATGCCGGCAGCTGCGCCTACAAGCTCTATATCCCCAGCGGCTATCACGGCCAGACGCTGCCCCTGGTGGTCATGCTGCACGGCTGCAGCCAGACGCCGGACGACTTTGCCGCCGGCACGCGCATGAACGTGTGGGCCGAGGCGCGCACGTGCTTCATCGTCTATCCGGCACAGGCCGTATCGGCCAACGGGACGCGGTGCTGGAACTGGTTCCGGCCCGAGCACCAAAGGCGCGACGACGGCGAGCCGTCGCTGATTGCGGGCATTACCCGCGAGATCATGGCCGACCATCCGGTCGACCCCGATCGGGTCTATGTGGCCGGGCTCTCGGCCGGCGGGGCGGCGGCGGTCATCATGGCCATGGCCTATCCCGATCTTTATGCCGCCATCGGCGTGCATTCCGGGCTCGCCTACGGCGCGGCCAGCTGCATGCTGTCGGCTCTGGCTGCCATGGGCCGTGCCGAGACCCGACTAGGCGGCGAGGCGCAACCACGCCGCCTGGTGCCGACTATCGTCTTCCACGGTGACCGGGACGCGACCGTCCATCCACGCAACGGCGACCTGGTGATCACCCAGGCGCGCCAAGCCGCCATGGCCAAATTGGCGGCCATGGTGGAATGCGGCCAAGTCCCCGATGGACGCGCCTTCACCCGCACGTGCCACGCCGACCCCACCGATCGGGTGATCCTCGAACAATGGGTTGTCCACGGGGCCGGCCACGCTTGGTCGGGCGGCAGTCCTGCCGGGTCCTATACAGATCCCCGCGGTCCCGATGCTTCGAGCGAAATGTTGCGCTTCTTTCTCGATCACAGCTTGGCATTGCATGCCATTCCGGGACCATGAGCGGCTGGGGGGGGGAGGACATGCGGCGCCTCGTTGCGGTTGCGGCAACAGCACTGCCGTTAAGGCGCTCACGGGTTCAATGCCGTCCAGCCCCGTACAGGGGTGTATCTTGGACACGAGTTGGACAAAAACGACAAAACCCCGCTCAAAGGCGGGGCTAAGTCATCGATTTCGCTTGGCGTCCCCTACGGGATTCGAACCCGTGTCGCCGCCGTGAAAGGGCGGTGTCCTAGGCCTCTAGACGAAGGGGACGAGGCGTAAGCGAGGGCGCTTTAATACCCGTGCCGGGCGGGGAAGGCAAGCGCTGTTTTGCACTTTTTGCCTGCCGCGGAAAAAAGAAAGGCGACCCCCGTGCGGGAGCCGCCCTTCTTATTACAGCCCTGACGTCAGCAGCAGCGAATAGTGCCGGTGCCGACGCCGTAGCGGGCGTCCTGACGGTTCCGGAAGAACTCCTCGTAGCTCATGACCGGCTGGTCGGGATGATTGACCAGACGGTGGGCGACATAGGCGTCGTAGTCCGGGATTCCCACCATCAGGCGGCTCATCTGCACCAGGCGATCCTTGATCATCTTGAGATCGTCAAGCATGGCTACCTCACTCCGCGGCCACCGGGCCGCTCACCTCGATGGCGGTGGGCTTGTCGATGCGCCGCGCCTTCAGGATCGAGGCCACGCCGTAAACCACCATGGACACCACCACCAGCACGAACAGGCAGGCCAACACGCCATCCAGCATGTTGTTGTGCACCACCTGGGCCATCTGGTCCGCGGTCTTGGCCGGGGCCAGCAGCTTGTTCTCGGCCATGGCCGCGCTGTACTTATTGGCGAGGGCGAAGAAGCCGATGGCGGGGTCGCTGGAGAAAATCTTCAGCAGGCCCGCCCAGGTCGTGCACACCAGCAGGAACGCGGCCGGCGCACCGCTGACCCAGGCCCACTGGCTGCGCTTCATCTTGAACAGGATGACCGTCACCATCACCAGCGCCATGCCGGCCAGCATCTGGTTCGAGATGCCGAACAGCGGCCACAGGCTGTTGATGCCGCCGAAGGGATCGATCACGCCGGCGTACAGGATGTAACCCCACATGGCCACCGAGATGCCGGTGGCGATCAGGTTGTTGGTCCAGTTACGGGTGGCGCGGAAGGGCGCGTAGACCGCACCGATCATGTCCTGGACCATGAAACGGCAGGCGCGGGTGCCAGCGTCCACGGCGGTCAGGATGAACAGCGCTTCGAACAGGATGGCGAAGTGGTACCAGAAGCCCATCATCGCCTTGCCGCCGATGACGTTCGAGAAGATGTGGGCCATGCCGACGGCCAGGGTCGGCGCACCGCCGACACGCGACAGGATGGTGGTCTCACCCACATCCTTGGCGGTCTCGATCAGCATCTCGGGGGTGATGAGGAAGCCCCAGGACGAGATCTTGGCCGCAGCCTGGGCCACATCGGCGCCGATTACCGCGCCGGGGCTGTTCATGGCGAAATAGACGCCAGGTTCGATGACGCTGGCGGCCACCATGGCCATGGCGGCCACGAAGGATTCCATCAGCATGCCGCCATAGCCGATGAAGGCCACCTGGCGCTCGTTCTCGATCATCTTGGGCGTGGTGCCCGACGAGATCAGCGCATGGAAGCCCGACACCGAGCCGCAGGCGATGGTGATGAACAGGAACGGCGCCCAGCTGCCCTTGAACACCGGACCGGTGCCGTCGATGAACTGGGTGATCGCCGGCATCTTCAACGGCGGCATCACGATGGCGATGCCGATCGCCAGGGCGACGATGGCGCCGATCTTCAGGAAGGTGGAGAGATAATCACGCGGCGCCAGCAGCAGCCACACCGGCAGAACCGATGCGACGAAGCCGTAGCCGATGATGATCAGCGCCAGTTGCTCACCCTTGAAGGTGAACAGGGCGGCAAGCGTCGGGTCCTCAGCCACGTTGCGGCCATAGACCAGGGCGCTCATCAGCAAGATGAAGCCGATGACGCTCATCTCGGCGATGCGGCCGGGACGAATGAAGCGGCTGTAGATGCCCATCAGGATGGCGATGGGGATGGTGGCGAACACCGTGAAGGTGCCCCACGGGCTGCCGGCCAGGGCCTTGACCACCACCAGGGCCAGGATGGCCAGGATGATGATCATGATGAGCAGGATGCCCAACGAGGCGATGGAACCCGCCACCGGGCCCATCTCGGAGCGGATCATGTCGCCCAGCGAACGGCCGTCGCGCCGCATGGAGCAGAACAGCACCATGGAATCCTGCACGGCGCCGGCGAACACCACGCCGCCGATGATCCACAAGGTGCCCGGCAGATAACCCATCTGCGCCGCCAGAACGGGCCCGACCAGCGGGCCGGCGCCGGCAATGGCGGCGAAGTGGTGGCCGAACAGCACGTATTTGTTGGTGGGAACGTAATCCAGGCCGTCATTGCGCCGCACCGCCGGAGTCGGACGGCTGGGGTCGGCGCCGAGCACCTTATTGGCGATGAACAAGCCATAGTAACGGTAGGCGAGCATGTAACAGCAGACCGCCGCCATTACCAGCCAAAGGGCATTGATGGACTCGCCTCGCTTCAAGGCAACGATGCCAAGCGCTATCGCGCCCAGCAAAGCCACCGCCGCCCATCCCAAGCGCTTCACTGAATCGGACATCGGAGCTCCTCCCCCGAGATTCGTTGGATCTCTTCTTGTAATACCAATTCGTCTATGCGGAAAGACCATCCCGACATGGGCAGACTTTCCCTGTGCACATTTGACAATGGCAAAAATGTGGTGATGACGGGGGCAAAGGTAAAGGAGGGGATATCTATTTCAACGCGCCGGGGCGAGGTCGTCGATGAACATCTGTACCGAAGTACTGCCCTGCCAGGTGTCGGCACGCAATGTTCCGGCCAGATGATAGGTGCCGCCGCGCGAGGTCAACAGCGCCTGGCCCAAATCGGTGTCGGCGGCACGGAAAGCGATGCCCTTCAGGCTGGCGCCGCCGGCGCCCTTGAGGATGACGCGCACGTGGTTGGTGCCCACCACGTCGGCCTTGATGATGCGGGCGGCCAGCACGGCGAAGCGGGGGTCGGGGTTGCCCGCCCCGAATGGGCCGAGCTGCTTCAAGGTCTCCACCAGATCGACGGTGCAGCCCGAGCAGTCCAGCGCACCATCCAGTTCGAGGATCGGCACCAGCTCGCTGGTCAGCTGGGCCTGCAAGCGATCGGAGATGAAACGGCGGAATTCATCCAGGCGCTCGCGCATTACGGTAAAGCCGGCGGCCATGGCGTGGCCGCCGCCGGCCTTGAGCAGGCCGGACTGGCGGGCGGCGATGATGGCGGCGCCCAGGTCGAGGCCGGGGACCGAGCGGCCCGAGCCCTTCCCTTCCCCACCGTCCAGCGCCACCACGCAGGCCGGGCGGTTGTAGCGTTCCTTCAAACGGCCGGCGACGATGCCGATCACGCCGGGGTGCCAATTCTCACCGGCGGCCAGCACCAAGGGCAGGCCGTCGTCGGCCTGGGTCTCGACCTGCTCGATGGCCTGTTGCAGCACCCCCGCCTCGATCTCCTGGCGGTCCTTATTATAGCCGTCCAGCAGCTTGGCGATCTCAGCCGCCTCGACGGGGTCGTCGGTGGACAGCAGGCGGGTGCCCAGCTCGGCCCCGCCGACGCGGCCGCCGGCATTGACGCGCGGCCCCAGCACATAGCCCAGGTGGTAGGCGTCCGGGCGCTCGCGCACGCCGGCCACGTCGGACAGCGCCGCCAGCCCCACATTGCCGCGCTTGGCCATGACCTTGAGCCCCTGCGTCACCAGGGCGCGGTTGACGCCCTTGAGCGGCACCACGTCGCAGACGGTGCCCAGCGCCACGATGTCCAGCCATTGCAGCAGGTCGGGCGCCTTGCGCCCCTGATACCAGCCAGCCTGCTTGAGCTCGCGGTTGACCGCCACCGCCGTCAAGAAGGCGACGCCGACCGCCGCCAAGTGGCCGTGCGGGCTGTCTTCGTCCAGGCGGTTGGGATTGACCAAGGCGAAACAGCGCGGCAGCTCGGGCTCGGCCTCGTGGTGGTCCACGATGATGACGTCCAGTCCGGCCTCGGCGACGGCGGCCAGCGGGTCATAGGCGGTGGTGCCGCAATCCACCGTGACCACCACGCGGACGCCCTCGTCCTTCATCTTCAGCATGGCGGGCGCGTTGGGGCCGTAACCCTCGGTGATGCGGTCGGGAATATGCACGCGCACGGTGGCGCCCGCCGCCTCGAAGAAGATGCGCAGCAGCGCCGACGAGGTAGCGCCGTCCACGTCGTAATCGCCGAAGATGCCGATAGGCTCGCCGTCCATCACCGCGCGGGCAAGACGCTTGGCGGCCTTGTCCATATCCCTAAGGTGGCTGGGATCGGGCAACAGGTGCTTGAGCTGCGGGGATAGGAACAGCTCGGCCTCGTCGAGGCCGATACCGCGCGCGGCCAAGACACGCCCGATGACCTCGGGCACGGCCAGACGCTGGGCCAGCGTCAGCGCCAGCCGCTCATCGCCGGGCGAGGCCTGCCAGCGCCGCCCGGTAACCGAGCGCTCGACGCCAAGGAAGGCGCCGGCGAGCAAGGTGGGGGCGGCGCTCTGGTGGCTCATCTGTCGTGCAGCTTGGCGTGCTTTTCGAAGTCGTGCCGGGCGGTCAGCATGCGGATGGTCCCGGTCATGGACCGCATCACCATGGAATGGCTGACGGCGCCACCCTTGTGGAAGCGCACGCCCTTCAACAAATGGCCATCGGTGATGCCGGTGGCGGCGAACATGACGTCGCCCCGCACCATCTGGTCCACGTTCCATTTGGCCGACAGATCGTCGATGCCGGCGTTGCGGGCGCGGGCGCGCTCCTCCTCGCTGCGCAGCATCAGGCGGCACTGCATCTGGCCCCCCAGGCACTTGAGGCCGGCGGCGGCAAGCACACCCTCGGCGGCGCCGCCCGAGCCCATGTACAGGTCGATGCCGGTCTCGGGCAGGCCGGTGGCGATGGCGCCCGACACGTCGCCGTCGTCGATCAGCACCACGCGGGCGCCGGCGTCGTAGATACGACCCAGCAGCTCGGCATGGCGCGGACGGTCCAGCATGCAGACGGTCAGGTCGGTGACCGCGACGCCCTTGGCGGCGGCGACGCGGGCCAGATTTTCCGCCGGCTCGCGGTCCAGGTCGATGACGCCCTGGGGCAGCCTGCCGCCCACGGCGATCTTTTCCATATAGACGTTGTGCGGCACATGCAGGAAAGAGCCGGAATCGGTGGCGGCCACTACCGACAGCGCGTTGTGGCTGGCCTTGGCGCAAATGGTGACGCCCTCCAGCGCGGTCAGCGCGATGTCCACCCGCGGCCCCTTGCCGCTGCCCACCTTCTCGCCGGTGTGCAGCGGGCTGTCATCCTCATCGGCGCCGCCGTTGACGATCAGGCCTTCCATGGCGAGGCTGTTCAGCGCCTCCTGCATGGCGGCGGAGGCGGCCTTGTCGGCCGCCCTCTCGTCGCCGCGCCCCATCCACAGGGCGGCGGCCAGCGCGCTGGCCTCGGTCACTCGCACCACTTCCAGGGCCAGGTTGCGGTCCAGGGCCTGCGGCGGCGGAACAAAAATGCGATGCGGCATGGGCAGGCGGGCCTTACAGGTGCTCAATGCGGATGATGCGCGGCGGCTCGACCACGGCGTTCAGGGCGCCGATGCGGGCAACGGCGCGCTCCATGGCGGCTTCCGAGGTGTCATGCAGGGTCATGACCATGGGCACTGTCTCGCCGGGAGCGCGGCCGGGCTGGATCATCTGCTCGACCGAAACCTGCTCGTCGCGCAGCGCGGCGGCGACGTCGGCCAGCACGCCGGGGCGGTCGACCACCATCAGGCGCATGTAATAGGCGCCTTCGCGGGCGCTCATGGGGGCCGGCGGCAGCGCCTTCAGGGCGCCCACCGGCACGCCGAAGGTGGGGGTGCGGCAGCCACGGGCGATGTCGACGATGTCGGCGGCCACCGCCGAGGCGGTCGGGCCGGCACCGGCGCCGCGGCCTTCATAGATGGAGCGGCCGACGAAATCGCCTTCCGCCACCACCGCGTTGAACACGCCGTCCACGCGGGCGATGGGCGCCTTGACCGGCACCATGCAGGGATGCACCCGCTGCTCGATGCCCTTGTCGGTGCGCCGGGCGATACCCAGCAGCTTGATGCGGTAGCCCAGCTTCTCGGCGAAATCGATGTCCACCGCCGAGACGTGGCGGATGCCCTCAATGTGCATGGACTTGAAGTCCACCGGGGTGGCGAACGCCAGGCTGGTGAGGATGCACAGCTTGTGGGCGGCGTCGACGCCGTCGATGTCGAAGCTGGGATCGGCCTCGGCATAGCCCAGCGCCTGCGCCTCGGCCAGCACGTCGGCGAAATCCCGGCCGGTCTCGCGCATGGTGGTGAGGATGTAGTTACAGGTGCCGTTGAGGATGCCGGTGACCTGGCTCAGCGAATTGCCGGCCAAGCCTTCCTTCAACGCCTTGATGATGGGAATGCCGCCGGCCACCGCCGCCTCGAAGGCCAGGCTGACGCCCTTGGCCTCGGCAGCCTTCGCCAGCGCGGTGCCGTGATGGGCCAGCAGGGCCTTATTGGCGGTAACCACGTGGAGGCCGCGATTGATGGCAGTCTCGACCACCTGCTTGGCGATGCCGTCCGAGCCACCGATGACCTCGACCACCACGTCGGCGTCGGCCTCGGCGGCCATCTTGGCCGCATCCTCGTACCAGGCCACCGACGCGGGGATAGCCACGCCGCGATCCTTGGAGCGATCACGCGCCGAAACGGCCGTCACCTGGATGGGACGGCCGGCGCGCGAGGCGATCGCCTCGGCATTGTCGGTCAACAGCTTGACCAGCCCGGCGCCAACGGTGCCGAGACCGGCAACAGCAATCTTCAAAGGTTTCATCAGCCGACCACCGCGCGTTGCTTTTCCGATTCCTCCAGGGCCTTGTCGTAATTGCCCAGGAAGGCCTTGATGTTGCGCACCGCCTGACGGGTCCGGTGGCGGTTCTCCACCAGGCCGATGCGGACGTAATTGTCGCCATACTCGCCGAAGCCGATGCCGGGCGCCACCGCAACCTGCGCCTCGCGCATGAGCAACTTGGAGAACTCCAGCGAGCCCAGATGGGCGAAGGCCTTGGGGATGGGCGCCCAGGCGAACATGGTGGCGGGCGGCGACGGTACATCCCAGCCGGCGGCATGCAGGCCTTCGATCAGGACGTCACGGCGCGCCTTGTACAGCTGGCGAATTTCCTCGACGCAATCCTGCGGGCCGTTCAGCGCGGCGGTGGCGGCCACCTGGATGGGGGTGAAGGCGCCGTAATCCAAGTACGACTTGATGCGGCCAAGGGCGCCGATCAGCTTCTTGTTGCCGGCGGCGAAGCCGATGCGCCAGCCCGGCATGTTATAGGTCTTCGACATGGAGGTGAACTCCACGGCGATCTCCTTGGCACCCGGGATCTGCAGGATCGAGGGCGGCGGCGCCACGTCGAAATAGATCTCGGAATAGGCCAGGTCCGACAGGATCCAGATGCCGTGGTGGCGGCAGAAATCCACCACCTGCCCGTAGAAGTCCAGATCGGCCAGCAGCGCCGTCGGATTGCTGGGATAATTCAGCACCAGGGCGATGGGCTTGGGCACCGAATGGCGCACGGCGCGATCCAGCGCACGCAGGAACTCGGCGTCGGGCGTCACCGGCACATAGCGGCACGAACCACCGGCGATGATGAAGCCATAGGGATGGATGGGGTAGCTGGGGTTGGGCACCAGCACCACATCACCCGGGCTGGTGATGGCGTTGGCCAGGTTGGCCAGGCCTTCCTTGGAGCCCAGGGTGACGATGCACTCGCTCTCCTGGTCCAGCTCGACGCCGAAGCGACGCTGGTAATAGCCCACCAGCGCCTTGCGCAGGCCGGGGATGCCGCGGCTCATGGAATAGCGGTGGGCGCGCGGGTTGCGCGCGGCCTCGACCAGCTTCTCGACGATGTGCGGCGGCGTGGGCTGGTCGGGGTTGCCCATGCCGAAATCGATGATGTCCTCGCCGGCGGCACGAGCTCGGGCCTTCATGGCGTTCACTTCCGCGAACACATAAGGGGGAAGGCGCTTAATCCGATGGAATTCCTGTTCCGTGCTCATGATGCGATCTTTCATCCGCCGATCCGAACCTCGGCACAAATCCTGGGCCCACAAGGGCGGCGGCGAGGTCGGGAAGGGCCATATCTAGCGCGGCCAGGGTTAAG
>Ga0306923_10005510_pt1 | contig 12341 bp, 9 predicted proteins | sample sta12Can44000108_FD_203841 | JGI IMG/M metagenome (GOLD analysis project Ga0306923, IMG submission 203841) | Lab enrichment of tropical soil microbial communities from Luquillo Experimental Forest, Puerto Rico - statanox.12C.anox.44.000.108 (v2)... | ecosystem: Environmental > Terrestrial > Soil...
TTCTCCAAAGCTCAAGATCTGGTCCTTCAGATCCGGAGTGAGGATGGGGCCCTGTTCCAGATAAATCAGCAAGCCGTGCAACTCGCGGGACTTCGGCGCAATTCGTTTCCCCCAACCCGCCGGTCGCGCCGGCCAGCAAAAGGCGCTTGACTTCCTGAAAAGTGGAAGCGGCATAGCTCCTGCCACGCCGAATAGGCGGATCCAGGCGCCGCGTGTTGCATCTCCGCAAGCCGGTCTGTGGTCTTTCCCATCGCTGATACCACAAGCGCCGGCTGATCCTCCAGCCTTGACTTGACAATACGTGCCACCCATTCAATCGCGGTAGCAGATGCCACCGAAGAACGTCCAAACTTCATGACACTTCATAACGATCATAAAGACCGTGGATCCTCCTCGGGTCGGCCCGAAGCCTCGAACCGATTTCATCGTCGATGAATTGGTGCATCGAAACAATACCTCAAAACAGACGTTAGAAGATCCCTTATTGATTCCTGAGGCCGACTTTATGTCTCTGCTGATCCGTTGAATTTGCGAACAGCGCCGAGAAGAACCCTTTCACGTAATTTTAATATGTCGGCGAGCCAAGGCAGCTGAATGATAGTAGGCTGTTAGTGCATCCGTGAGTTCACCACCAGCTGATAAGCTACGCGCGATTTTTTCACGAGGAGATTGGGACGAGGCCACGGCCTTGATCGAGCGGCTCGACCCGAATGTGGCCGCGGATCTGTTCCTGAGCTTGCCCTTCGAAGATCAGAAAATTTTGTTCCGGCGGTTATCGTTCGAGTTCGCCGCGCGTCTCGCGCCGATCTTTCCCTATTTCCACACGTTCGTCCTTTTGCATACGCGGCCTCGGGCGGAACTCGCGGCAATTGTCGACAAGATGCAACCAGCGGAACGGTTGATGTTCTTCGATGAACTCCCGGAGCAGGCCTGGGAGCAACTGATGGAGGAAATCTCGGGCGGGGCTCCGGAAAGCGCGGCCGCGTCGGCCGAAGAAGCGCGTCCCATCGTTTCTGAGGCACCGCCCGCACCGCCGATTATCGAAGCGCGGAGCATTGAGAAGGTCTTCGAGCGGCCGGGAGGCGGACGCGTACAGGTGATCGCGCCAACCGATCTTCGGCTTGAGTCCGGGGCAATCGTGGCATTATTAGGCCCCTCAGGTTCGGGCAAGTCGACGCTTTTGCGAATCCTTTCCGGATTGACCGCGCCCTCCGACGGTGAAGTTTTGTGGCACGGACGGCCGCTCGCTGAGGCCCAGCCCAACGTGGCCATTGTTTTTCAAAACTTCGCGCTGTTTCCGTGGCTTACGGTTCAAGAAAACGTCGAGGCGCCGCTGCTGGCGCGCGGATTGGAGCCGCGCGAGCGCCATCGCCGAGCACTCCTCACTCTCGATTCCGTCGGGCTGAAGGGCTTCGAGAGCGCTTATCCCAAGGAACTCTCCGGCGGCATGAAACAACGCGTGGGCTTCGCGCGGGCTTTGGCCGTGGAGCCGGAAATCCTGTTCATGGATGAGCCTTTTTCGGCGCTCGATGTGCTCACCGCCGAAACGTTGCGCGGTGAAGTGATGGAGTTGTGGCTGGGCAAAAAGATTCCAACTAAAACCATATTCCTCGTGACGCATAACATCGAGGAAGCAGTGCTGCTGGCGGATCGCATCCTCGTTCTCGGACGGAACCCCGCGCGGGTCCGCGCCGATTTTCATGTTCCGATGAAACAGCCTAGAGACCGGACGGCTGCGGAGTTTCTTCTCTACGTGGATTACATCTACAAGATGCTCACACAACCTCAGCTCGAAGCCCAGCCGCCTTCCGGCTTGGAGCATGAGCCGAGGCCGCATCAGATGCTGCCCGATGCCAGGCCGGGGGCGATCGCTGGCCTGCTCGAACTTCTGAAAGATCGCGGCGGCCGGGACGATCTGTATCGTATTGCTGAGGACCTGCGGCTAGAATTGGACGATCTGCTGCCGATTGTGGAATCGGCGACGCTGCTTTCATTCGCCCGGTTGGAAAAGGGCGATGTCGAGATCACTCCGGCAGGACAGGCCTTCGCCGATGCCGATATCGCCACAAGGAAAACGCTCTTTCGCCAAGCGACGCTCACCAACGTCACTCTACATCAGCAGATGCGTGGCGCTTTGGTTGGCAAGGCGGATCACAGAATGGGGCTCGACTTTTTTCGGGACCTCTTGTGCCGGCATTTTTCAGACGACGAAGCCGAACGCCAACTGGCAACGGCATTGGACTGGGGCCGGTATGCCGATCTTTTCTCTTATGACCGGCAGGCCGACCAGATCGTTGGGCCGGAGGCAGTACATACCGCGGGCCCTGAGGAGAGCGCGTCCGACAAATGACCCCGCGCACGTCCGCAGGCCCGCCATGGGCAAGCCTACCTTTGAAGCTGCCTTCCTTGCTCCATGAATTCCCAATCCTGATTTCGGGGCTTGCCTTGTTTTACGGGATGTTGTCGCTGACACGTTATTGGACCGGGCACGTGAATACCCAGGCGGAGATTCATCTGGTCCCAAGCGCGTTGCCCAAGTATGCGTTCTTTTCGCTGGCTCGAATCGGAATCGCGTATCTGCTCAGCCTATGCGTCTCGGTCGGCTACGGCTACCTCGCGGCGCGCAACCGAACCGCGGAACGATTCATGATTCCGCTGCTGGACACGCTGCAATCTATTCCGGTGTTGAGCTTCCTGCCGCCGGTGATGGTGGGGATGGTCGCGCTGTTCCCGACGCGTCAGTTAGGCGTCGAACTCGGCTCGATCGTGTTGATCTTTACCGGCCAGGTCTGGAATATGGCGTTCAGCGTATATGCCTCGATGCGCAACATCCCGCGCGAGATGTTGGAGGCGGCGCAGATCTATCGCATGACACGGCTGCAGCGTTTTTTTCAACTGGAGCTGCCGCACGCGACCATCGGCTTGGTCTGGAATTCCATGATGTCGGTCGCCGGCGGATGGTTCTTCCTAATGGCTTGCGAGATGTTCGTGCTCGGCAGCCGCGACTTCCGTCTTCCGGGCCTTGGGTCGTATCTGCAGACTGCCGCGAATGCAGGCGACACGGCAGCGGTACTTTGGGGCGTCGTCACGATGATTGCGGTGATCGTGCTCATCGATCAGATGATCTGGCGACCGCTGATCGCATGGTCGGAAAAATTCAAATTCGAGCAGGTGGAAGCATCGCAGAAGCCGCGGTCTCCGATTCTCGATTGGCTGCGGCAATCGCGCGTGCTGTCGCGTATTGGGCATGTTTTAGATCCGGTGCGGGAATGGCTGCGGCGGGGCAGTATCGCGCCAAACATCTCGGACGCGCGCAGGAGCTCGGCAAAACTATGGCGGACTCGGACCGCCCAATCGCTGGGCTTAGCAGCGCTGGCGTTGGTTGCGTATTCCGTGCTGAAGATGGGTATCATGCTGGCCGCATTAACTGCGGCCGACCTGCGCACCATCGTAGTCGGTGCCGGCGCCACCTTCCTGCGCGTGGAAACGACTCTGGTGCTGGCGGGACTGTGGACGATTCCGGTGGGCGTGTCGATCGGTTCGCGCCCAAGGCTGGCGGCTCTCGCGCAGCCGGTCGCGCAGATCGCCGCGTCGGTTCCGGCGACGGCGCTATTTCCAATCATCCTGTTGGTGCTCATCCGCGCGGGCGGTGGATTAGGGATCGGGTCAATGGTCCTGCTGTTGTTGGGAACACAGTGGTATGTCCTGTTCAACGTGATTGCCGGGGCCTCGGCGATTCCGTCGGACCTGAAGGAAGTCACGGCGATCTTCCACCTGGGGACAGTCGATCGATGGAAGAAGCTGCTTTTGCCCGCCATTTTTCCTTACTTGATAACCGGATTCGTGACCGCATCCGGCGGCGCCTGGAACGCCAGCATCGTGGCCGAATACTTCCGTTTCCACGGGCACACGTTTACGATCACCGGCCTGGGCGCGTCGATAAGCCGCGCAACCGATACCGGAAACTTCCCGATGCTGCTTGCCGGCACGCTGATCATGGCGGCGCTGGTCGTGACCATCAACCGCCTGCTCTGGCGGCGGCTCTACGGGCTGGCATCGACGCGGTTCAAGCTGGAAACCTGAACCGCCAGGTCAACGCTCCCCGCGTTTTCTCGCCTCAATCAGAGCGTTGCGAAGCACTTCGACATGTGCGATGCCTTCGAATCCCCCGATCGGGCGATGGCCGCGACTACGCCGTTGGACAACCACATCCACTCGGTGTTGTGGAAGAATCCTCCGCCATTTTCGGGCACCTGTTCGAAAAGCGACGCTAGCTCTTCCTCCTGACGTGAAGGGCGATCGAGGGCGGCAAGGAGATGGTCGATGCCGATTTCCGCGGGCCCGAGTTTTGTGCCAATGGTGTCGCCGTGAACAGTACCTGGTGTAGCGGATTTGGATCTGATGGCAATGCCTTTCCAAAACACATCATGTCGGCCCGTGACGCTTGCGGTCACTAAATGCTACCGGAGTTCGGCAACGACCTCGTGAACCGCGTTAATCACGAGGTCGGGGCGGTCGCGCTGGATGTAATGCCCGCTATTGTCTGCGATGATGCGCCGGCCGCGAGTCGAAAGCTGGGTGAGTTCCTGCTGCATCTCTTCAAACGCACGGTTCGTATCGGCCTCCAAATCAGCCGGAATATCGGGGTCATGGTGGTTGAGGCGGTGCGAAAGCACTAGGAGCGGAAGATCTCCGAGATCGCCTGCCCTGCGGGCCTGGGCAGCACTCTCGCGAAATGTACGGCGCTCGATCGCATTTTCGCGGGCACTATCGAACGTGCATTCGGCGGCACGGAGGGCGGCGGAATCACCGCAATAGCCGAGCAGCCGTGGAATCCCGATGGGCGCGGTGAGTTCGACGAATTCGGCTTCCCGAATCCATTTGGCGTCCGTTCCGGGAGGATCGGGAGGCAGCCGCTTGAATTGATCCGGATGCGATGAATCCACCAGGACAATCCCTGCGACGTCGGAGCGGTATCGAGCAGCATAGAGGCGGATGGTGAATCCGGCCATGGAATGCGCGACCAGGATGTACGGTGGCTGCAGACCGGCTGCGTGGAGTAGGTTATGCAACTCTTCGGCGAACACGCGGGCGGTGCGGGGGCGAGGGCTTGCCTGCCTATAGCCCATTCCGGCCCGGTCGTAGGAGCAGACTTGTACAAATTTTGCGATCTGCGGCTGAACCGTCTGCCACTCGATATACGAGTCGCCGAGACCGGAATCCAGAAGCACCGGAGGATTTCCGAGCCCGCTACAGTTGATATGCATCCGGTAGCCACCGACGTCCACGAGGCGGCCAGGCATGGGATTCGCTTTCCGTTCATGAATGAGACAGAGGTTCTGGTACAGGAGGCCGCCGAGAGGCGCGGCCAAAATCAGGATGGCGAGACCGAGAGTAATGCGCCGCAGGCAGTTTCGAAACATCCGGGGCACCGGGGCGTCACAGCCTGCGATTGCTACCGCGATTCGAAGCAAAACGCCGGCTTATCATCAGAACCAACACGGTGGTGAACAGCGAGGCGAAGATATTCCCCCCTGGCGGTCAGGAACTGCTGGAGCGCGGCGCCAGTCGCGCATAAAGCGTCGACGGCCACGACTTTGAAGTACACGATCGGCATTTCGGATCGCCGCCCACAAGATTGCAATAAGTGCAACCGAGTTCGCCATAAGCGTAAGCCCGAAGCATCAAGATAGACAAGGCCGATAGCGAGAGCCACCCGAAAGACAGACTAAAGCTTGACCTGATTGAAGCTGCACGCTGCCCCTCATTTAGGGCTAGCATCGATGCTGTCGATTACGACTGACGAGTTCGGCTGGGGCTGTGCGATTCCCCGGGGGGTTCGAGCTTCGAGGAATAGACTGCATACAGAGAAGAAGACGACACCGAAAATGATCCAGCCGGCCGTCTGTTGCCCCTCCGTTAGAGACCCTCTTGCCAAACCGAGCAAGAATACGAAGGTGACTATCACGAGAAGTGAAACGAGTATGGTCGCGGTTTCGGGAATCTCCATATTCAACAGGCGGTGCGGCCCACTACACCGTCTTGCGAATTCAGAGTAGCTGGAAAATCCTAAAGAAGGCATGAAGAAGACATAAGGTCTTCATAAAGGGACGCCTCGATGCTCGCGGCTGAAAATGAGTGGTACTAATGAGTGGTACTACAGTTGAAGAGACATGCTGGTGAACAAGAGCGTTTCGCTGCGATTTCGGCAAGCACTGTACAACCTGCGGGGCGGGTTCCTGATTCGTCCGCTCGCTATCGCTGTGACGTTGGGCTCTGCCGGCGCTCTATTTTCATGGCTGGAAGAAACGACTCCCGAGGTCAGCGCGTGGATCCCCAAGGTGATCTTTCCATCGCACGCCGATCCCCAAGTCGCACAGGTGATTCTGGGAGGCATCGGCGCCTCCATAATGACCGTGGTTTCGATTGTCTTCGCCATCCTGTTAATGACGCTGACACTGGCGTCGATGCAATTCTCGCCGCGGATCATGCTTGGATTCGTGCGGGATGGGGTAACCCAATGGACACTGGGCATATTCCTCGGGACATTCTCCTATTGCATGGCGGCACTCCCGGCGTCGCGTTCGCAGCCTGTTCCTTTTGCGCCCGTCGCGACGGTGCTGGGCGCAATGCTACTGGCGCTCGCCTGCGTGGCCTGGCTGCTCTTTTTCATTCACCACATCTCGCACGCCATCAGCGTCAACCAGATCGTCGATAAGATCGCATCCGAAACCGAGGTGGTGGTTGACGACACCATGCCCTGGCCCCGGAAACTGACTCGCATGGATGTCGATGAGCGGATCGACAGCCTGACGTGGGAGTCGTCCGTTCCCAGCGTGGTTTCCGGTTACATCCGGTACATCGATGTCAAGCGGCTCACGGCCCTGGCGAAGGCCTATCACATCAAGATCCGGGTCTTGCGCCGCGTCGGTCAATTTGTACCGGAAAGCGTGCCGCTGTTGATGATATCGAAGGCGGAGAAAGCAGCCCCGGAACAGGTCGCGGCGCTTCGAGCCGCGTTCGATTTTGGTCCATCGAGAACCCTTCAACAGGATGTCGAGTATGGCGTGTTACAAATTGTCGATATCGCGCTGAAGGCGATTTCGCCCGCTGTGAACGACCCTACCACGGCGATCAGTTGCGTGGATCAGTTGAGCCGGGTCCTGATCCGGGTGGCCTCGCGCGAGCCTCCCGAGTCAAGAATGTACGATCCACCGGGAGTTTTGCGAGTCTTTATTCCACGGCTCGGTTTCGACCGGCTGCTGGATTCGGCATTCGAACAGATCCGCATGTACTCGAAATCAGATGTGGCGGTCAGTCTGCGAATCCTCCGTGCACTCGGCGATATCGCCGGAACGACGAAAGACCCTCAGATTCATGAGGTGCTACTGGATCGCGCGAACCGCATCGTGGCGGGTTGCGCCGAAAAGCTTGAGGAGCACGAGATGACGGAAGTCCGCGCCCGGCTGTTCGCGTTACAGAAAACCTGAACAGGCGCGACAGACTTGAAAAGGACCAGCCTACCTCACATTTGGAATTTGTACCCCACCCACGGTTCTGTAATCACGTGCTTTGGATGGGCAGGGTCCTTCTCAATCTTCTTCCGCACCTGGTTGATGAAGGTTCGGAGATATTCTACCTCATCACCATAGTCAGGCCCCCAGACGGCTTGCAGTAGTTTCACATGCGCCATCGGTACGTTCGGATTGGTTGCGAGGAAATGGAGAAGATCGAATTCCTTGGGTGTTAGGCGTATATCGCGCCCGCTAACCTTCACGGTCCGGGTGGTGGGATTAATTTCCAAGTCTCCTGCACGGATGAGCGCCGAGTCGCTGGACACCGGAAGCCGCCGCAACGCCGCGCGGATTCTTGCCAATAGCTCCGGCATGCCGAAGGGCTTAGTTACGTAATCATCAGCGCCGGCGTCGAGGGCCGCCACTTTATCCTCTTCAGCGCTCCGGACAGTCAGCATGATAATCGCGGTATCCGACGTGCTTCGAATAGACCGGCAGGCCTCGAGGCCCCCCATTCCGGGCATATTGACGTCCAGCAAGACGAGGTCGAAGCGCTGTTCGCGCACGGCGTCGAGGGCTTCTTCCCCCGACCGAGCGTCGTACACGGCATAGCCCTCGGCCGTCAGGGTCGTTCGCATAATCCTTCGGATCTGGGGCTCATCGTCCACGACGAGAATCTTGGCTGAAGTCATCGGAGCTCTTCGGTTGTGAGCGGAAGCTTAATAATGAAACGAGAACCTTTGCCAGGACTGCTCTCGACAAACGCATCCCCGCCATGCGCGCGCGCAATCTCCCGTACCACGGAGAGGCCGATTCCGGAACCAGGGACAGCATTACGGTGAGATCGCCCGCGGTAAAACCTTTCGAATACGCGTTCGGCTTCAGGGGCCGTGATTCCTGGGCCGTCATCACTGACCCAGAATTGGACATCGGAGTCTCCAATTCCCGCCCCGAGCCGAATGGCAGATTTGCCGGGCGCATGCTTCAAAGCATTATCGACGAGTTGGCGAAGAGAGAGCTGGATCAAGTCGCGATCGATGTAGACATCGGTCAGATTCGTTACGATCGCGTTTTCAACAGGCCGATCTTCCAGCCGCGCGCGCATTTGCGCAGTTACCGTATTGATCACCTGGTTCGGCGAGACCCGTGTGCGACGCAATTTGAACTTTCCGCCCTCGATGCGCGACATTTGGATCGCATCGCTGACGAGGTTGTTGAGTCGGTCGGTTTCCTCATCCACGATACTGAGAAGCTCGCGATCTTGACCTGTAAGACGGTTCCCTGCAATGACGGTTGTGGTGGCAGCTTTGATGGACGTCAAGGGGGTCTTGAACTCGTGCGCGATGGCATCGAGAAGTGTGGACTTCAATTCCTCGCTCTGACGCGCGGCTTTGGCCAGGGTTTCGATTTCTTGGGTCCGCGCTCGCTCGAGGCCGATCGCCACGAGGCTACAAATGGCGTCAATGGCCGCGTCTGACACGATTCCTCGAAAGGCAAGAACTCCCGCAGGCTTGGTCCCTAACCGAATGACAGCAAACCGTGAATCGGGTCTATCCGCCCGCTCGATCTCACCGCTCAATGCCCTTTGGAGAATATCGGGCGGAAAGGTCAGATCCTCCGGCCCGGCCATGTAGGTCTGCCCGGAATGGGTGTCGAACAGTGCCACAGCCTGCAAATCGAATGCCTCGGCCACGTGACGCGCCAGCCACGATGGCACCGGATGATCGCCAGAGTCTAGAAGGATCGACCGCCCGAGCGAATAAAGACGCTCCAACTCGAGTTGGCGGCGTATGGCGGCGCTGGCTTGTCGCCTAACACTCGCCGACAGTTGGCCGGCCACGATTCCGGTGACTAAGAACGCGCCCAGAGCGATCCAGTTTTGCGGGTCTGCAATCGTGAACTTGCCGATCGGCGGGAGAAAGAAGAAGTTGTAACAGAGCATTGCGACGACGGAGGCGACGATGGTCTGAGTAAGACCCCAGGCGCTCGCAATGAACAACACTGTGAGCAGATAGGCAAACCCGGTTGTGGTCTGGTTGACTCCCGAATACTTGCAGGCCAACGTAACGGCAGCGACCGCGAGAAGCGTCGCGAACAATTTGCCACCCGACAGCCGAGTACGCTCCGTCGAGACGAGCATGTCTACATTCTCGGCCCCGGTCTACTCCACTGCAAGCGGATGCGCTCTGGCATTGGCTTACCCAACTGAACTGCCAAACCGCATCCACGGTCTCGGTGCTCTCCCAGCGGAAATCACCTCAATTCTCTGAGGAGTGGGCACGTCCACTTCCGGCACTCCGCCACCTACGCACTGCTACCGCACACCACACGGCTTCCACCAATCCGAACGGCCACGCTCCTTGGAGAAATCCGTAAGCCGAACCAAGAACGCAAGATCCGGCGAACGCCAGGATGAACCAACGGCTGCGCTGTTCGAGCGCATAAAACACCAGCATCGTCGTTACTGCGAATAAACCGAAGGCTGTCAGACTGTCCATGTGCATATCGTCATTTCTCATGGTACTGGCGGTCGCCCAGCTTCCGAACAGCCTGACAAAATCTTAATGACTTCCTTATGACTTCCTTACGAATCGCGGCCTATGATTTTCCCCAGTACCTGAGGAGTGCCAACGATGACCCCAGTCCACCCTGGCGATGAACTGGATCACTACCGTTTGGAAAGGCTCGTCGCACGCAGCGGTATGGCGTCAATCTTTTGCGCTACGGATATGCGCACTGGCGCACAAGTCGCCCTCAAAATCCCTCATCCTGAGGCGGAGTGCGACGTCGCGTTTTATGAGCGATTTCAGCGCGAAGGGCAAATTGGCCGCGAATCGGATCACCCCGGCGTGATCAAAGTGAAGGAGTCGGAGAATTCCAGACGTGTGTACCTGGTCCTGGAGTGGGTCGACGGCCGGCCGCTTCGCGAGATCTTAGCTGAGGAAGGCAAGCTAGACCCGGAACGAGCAATACACATCGCTCGCTCCGTGTGCGAAGCACTCGATTATCTACACGCGAACGGAGTGGTTCACAGGGATCTTAAGCCCGAAAACATCATGGTCGGTCTGGGCGATCGGATTAAGCTGATCGATTTCGGCATTGCGCGAAAGGCTGGAGCCCGCCGCCTAACGTTTGGCAAGCTCTCCAATATCATGGGCACCGCCGAGTATATTGCTCCCGAGCAAGTGAAAGGCAAGCGTGGCGATGCGAGAAGCGACCTATTTGCGCTCGGCGTCATCCTTTTTGAAATGCTCACGGGGAGCACGCCGTTTCCCGGTCCCAATCCCTTGGCGGTGATGAACTCGCGGCTGAAGAGCAATCCCGTCCGGCTGCGTGACGCGAATCCGGCGCTGTCCTCGGAATTGGAGGCGATTCTGATTCGGACGCTGGAGCGGAATCCCCGGAACCGCTATGGCAGCGCGCGCGAGCTGGCCTCGGAACTGGAGCACCCCAGCCGCGTGAGCGCCCGCAGTCCCAGGGCCGCAATCGCGCCGGTTCCGCGGCCGGTTCTCCTCTATTCAGGTTTGGCGGCGATCCCGGTCTCGATCTTTTTGCTGCTTCTGTACGTGGCCAGCCATCAATGAGTCGGTCTTTATCTAATTTTTATGGAACCCTTATGAATTCCTTATGGGACTCTTGTGACTTCTTTACGGCCGAAATTTTACGCTCAGATCGGATGGATGGCTGAAATGACAAGCAAAAACCGAACCGGGCGCGGCCCGGTCGTGGCCAACGAGGCCTCGCTCAAGCCGGTTCAGCAATTCGACGCTACGGGCACACTGGAAGTCGTTGTGCCTTATACCAGCCCGGAAATGACGGAGAAGGTCGTCGAACGCGCTGCCGCGCTCGGCGCCGGTCTCAATGTCCTCCTGAAGCTTGTCGCCGTTTATGTCGCTCCCTACCCAGCCGAGCTTCGCTGCCCGTCTGCGATGGAGCGGCACCTCACCGCCCGCTTAACGGAACTTGGCGAACGCACGAGCCTGCCTTCTTGCGTTCACCTCGTCGTGTCGCGCGATCGGGTGGAGGGATTTCGGCAGGTTCTGCGGCCGGGATCGGCCGTACTGTTGGGAAGCCGGAAGCGTTTCTGGCGCACGCGCGAGGAGAAGCTGGCGCGCGAACTGACCAGGCTGGGCCATCACGTTTCCCTGATACATTTTGATTGAGGAGTCGCCGTCATGCTCGATGTCGCGTACGTTGCGATCAGCATCCTGTGTTTCGCCGTCGGTTGGGCGTTTGTGAAAGGATGCGATCGCCTCTAAGGATTCACTATGGAATACGCAATTTCACTGTTGATTGCTGTGGCGCTGGGCGTGTATCTGGTCATCGCACTCCTTCGCCCCGAGCGCTTTTAGGGGGAAACGAATGACTGCGAATGGATTGTTACAGATCACGATCTATTTCCTTGTCCTGGTCGCGCTGGCGAAGCCGCTCGGCCTGTACATCACCAAGGTCATGCAGGGCGAGCGCACGTTCATGCACCGCGTCTTGAGGCCGCTGGAAGCCGGGATCTATAAGCTCTGTGGGATCGACGAACATGCCGAGCAGCACTGGACGAGCTATGCCGGCGGCATCCTGTTGTTCTCGGTCGCTACGCTGCTGGTGACGTACGTGGTGCAACGCATCCAGCAATGGCTCCCATGGAACCCGGCCGGCCTGGGGAATGTTGGTCCGGACCTCTCGTTCAACACGGCGATGAGCTTTACGACGAATACCAACTGGCAGTCGTACACACCGGAAACCACCGTCAGTTACCTCACGCAAATGGTCGGTCTCGCCACGCATAACTTCTTCTCGGCCGCGGTTGGTTTGGCCGCTGGCGTTGCCGTG
>Ga0306923_10005513_pt1 | contig 12334 bp, 13 predicted proteins | sample sta12Can44000108_FD_203841 | JGI IMG/M metagenome (GOLD analysis project Ga0306923, IMG submission 203841) | Lab enrichment of tropical soil microbial communities from Luquillo Experimental Forest, Puerto Rico - statanox.12C.anox.44.000.108 (v2)... | ecosystem: Environmental > Terrestrial >...
TGATGCACGCCCACACTGCTTCGCCGCGTCGCAGCAATGCTGTTCAGACTTTAAAGCGAAACGTTGCATTTAAGGGAGGGGACGCACGTCCCACACGGCGTCAATATCCGCCGAGGTGACACAATTGCGATTCAGGAACGCAAGCCCATCAAGAGGAGCGTCATGAGAAAGCTACTGGCCCTTCTGATAGTTTGGTTGACCACTTCGGTGCAAGTCGCCGGTGGTCAAGAACAACAGACCGCTCAGATTGGAGATCTGAAGCTGGAGAGCGGCAACGTTATTCGCGATTGCGTGATCGGTTACCGCACCTTCGGTAGCCTCAATCGAGAAAAATCCAACGCGGTAGTGTTCCCGACCGCCTTTGGCTGGAGGTCCGCCGGGCTGGCTAGCCGCATCGGACCAGGAAAGCTGGTTGATAGTGAAAAGTATTTTGTCATTGTCGTAGATTCTCTTGGTGATGGAATATCGTCGTCACCATCGAACAGCAAGATGCAGCCGGGACTGAGCTTCCCCAAGTTTTCCATCCGAGACCTGGTGAATGCCGAGCAGAAGCTGGTTATGGAGTCACTGCACCTGCCGCATCTGCACGCTGTGATCGGCTTTTCCATGGGAGGGATGCAAGCCTACCAGTGGAGCGTTTCCTACCCCGCCGTTGTCGACAAAATTGTTTCCATCGTTGGATCGCCTCAACTGACGTCCTATGACATGCTTCTGTGGCGGACTGAGGAGCTGGCGCTTGAATCTGATCCGGATTGGAAAGAGGGTCGATACACGCGCCAGCCTGCGCTGCGTTTGATGAACATGGTGGGGGCGCTAATGGTGCAAACGCCGCAGTTCGTTGCCACGAACACTTCGCCTCAAAAGTACGAGGAATTTGAGTCTGAACAGGTCCAGGGCCCAGACGACTTAGACGCCAATGATACGCTGCGGCAAATCCAGGCCTTGCTCACCGCTGACATCGCCGCTCCCTTCGGAGGTTCGCTACAAGGCGCTGCTGCAACCGTTCGAGGCAAGACGTTGGTCATCGTGAACAAACAAGACCATGTGGTGAATCCGCTGCCCTCCATCGAATTTGCAAAGATGCTCCATGCACAGCTGATCGAATTGGACAGCAGCTGCGGTCACCGTGCTCATAGATGCGAGATGGAGCGTATCGGTGCGGCGGTTGCTGCATTCCTAGAAAATTGATCCGAGGCGTGGTGACGTCGACATCGGATGCTAGCCAGCCGGTCGCGCAGCTCTTCTGGGTCCTGCTGCTGAGAATTCCTGCTTATTATCGACCGCGAGTGCGCTCTGGACGCGCTACTTTCGGAGGCTTGCGGTCCGGGTCGCGAGCGGTCGGCGCGGCGAGGGGTTGGCTCGCGCGGTTTCCGCTAATCTGTGGGGATGTGGAACGGGTTCCGCTTCATCAGTTTTGGCTCAATCGCTACGGTGGCACTGCTGCGCGTCGTCAGCGTGCCCGGCGCGGAGCCTGATGCGCCCTATGCAGAGGCGCGCAAAGCCTTTCAGGACGCCTATGCGCGTGTCGCCGCCAATTTTCCGGATGAGTCCGCCGCCGACAGCCGAGCGCTGAAGAACTATCCTCTGTACCCGTATCTGGAAGCCGCACGCATCCGGCAGGCGCTGAATGGCAGCCCCGATTCACTGGCGCGGGTGGATCAGCGAGCTGCGGATTTCATTGCAGCGCACGAGCAGGTGCCGGTGTCGCGGGGACTGCGCCGCGCATGGTTGGACAGCCTGGCGAAGCGGGCCAAATGGGGCCTCTTCATCGAGGCCTACCGCGATGCCGGCGCGACGGATGCGGCGCGCTGTCAGAGTTTCACCGCACGCATCGAGCTCGGCAAGACCGAGGACCTCGCCCGCGACATCGCCAGGCAATGGCTCACTCCACGCAGCGTGGCGGAGTGCGCGCGTCCCTTCGCCTGGCTCAACGCCAACGGTCTGCTCACACCGGATCTGATCGAGGAGCGCGTCCGCTTGGCGCTGGAAAGCGACAACGTGGCATTCGCTCGCCAAATCATACAGCAGCTTCCCACAGACCGGGCCGCACCGTACCTGCAGTGGGCCTCGCTGCTTGAGCACCCGCAACGTAGCCTGGACGCACTGATCGCCTCGCCAGAGGTCGCGGCGGACCCAACGGCTCTGCTGGCCGGGTGGACGCGGCTTGCCCGAACAAATCTGCCAGCCGCCAGGGAGCGCTACCAGGGCTTAATCAGCGCGCGCGGCCTGACTCGCGAAACGGGGAGCCCTTATGCTCTGGCACTGGGGTTGTCGCTGGCCCGGCACCACGATCCTGCGGCGCTGGAGTATTTCGATCTCGTTGCCTCTCGTGATCTCGATGATTCAGCCCTGGAATGGCGGGCGCGCGCCGCAATTCTGGCCGGGAACTGGACGCTGGCGTCGAAATCGATCGGTGCGATGTCCGAGACCAACCGGCAGACGGCTCGCTGGCGCTATTGGGCTGCGCGCGCGGCGGCACAGCGGCACGACTTCACCCAAGCGTGGCGGCTGTACGAGTCGCTACAAAGCGATGACAACTACTACTCGGGAATGGCGGCCGCACGTCTGCATCGGGCGGTGGTTCCGCGGCTCCAGACCCTGCCGGTCGACCAGGAGTTGCTCGCGTCCATCGAGCGCGTCCCGGCGATGGAGCGCGCCCGCGAGCTGTTCCTCTGTGGCATGCGCCAGGAGGCACAGGCCGAGTGGCAGCTCGGCTATGGTTCGTTGTCCGAGGCAGGGCGGTTGCAGTCTATCCGTCTGGCGGCGGGCTGGCGATGGTATGACCAGGCGATCGCGGTCGCGAGCGCGCAGCAGGTGTTCAACGACTACGTTCTCCTGTATCCCCGTCCGTTCGATACGCAAGTGGAACAGGCAGCACGCCTGGCGCAGGTGGCACCCGACCTCATCTATGGGGTTCTCCGCCAGGAGAGTCTGTATCGAGCCGATGCCGTGTCGAGTGCGGATGCCCGGGGTCTGATGCAGTTGCAGTTGGATACGGCCCGCCACACAGCGCGTCATTGGAAGCTGCCGCAGCCTGATCTCTCGGATCTCTTCGATCCGGCGACCAGCATACTGCTTGGAGCCGCTCAATTGCGCACACTGCTCGATCAGTTCGATGGCCAGATTCCCGCCGCGTTGGCGGCCTACAACGCCGGGGCGACGGCAGTGATGCGGTGGTTGCCCGGTAAGTCCATCGATTCTGATGTCTGGATCGAGAACATTCCGTATGGTGAAACGCGAGGTTACGTTCAGAGGGTTCTATGGCACGCGTTGACTTTCACGTGGCTGCACACGCGGGAAGCTCAACAAACGAAGTCCTGGCTTACCCCGATTCAGGCGATGCAGCCGACGGATTCGGACCCAAGGACTTTACCCGAGGTTAGAGGGACGGACGCGGGCAGGACTGAAGGTGTAAGAATCATTACGGCGTCAGGCCCGCGGACTGAATGACTCCACAAATTTCAGCATTGCCACGAAGTTTATGCTGATTATGACTCCCTGGATACCCAGATAAATCACTCTGGTCAGATCGAAGTGGGGATGGTGTTCGACCGCATAACGGCAGTAATCAAAGAGCAGGGTCAGGAATACGACCGCGAGCGCAGCGATTACCGCTCGGAACAATCGGCTTTTCATTCGCTTCTCCAGCATGGCGGCGCGAGTCCCTGAGAGCTGGCCGGGGAAGCAGTCTAGGTGGAGCACCTCAGCTCAGGCTGCAATGCGCATCCAGGTTTGTGATTTCGCTCACATCGGAACGTCCACTGCGACGTCGTGCCCGTCAATTCGTCGGCCCCGTATCTCTCACGAGGCGGTTGGGCTGCGCAGGTAGGCGAAACCGCCTTCCTTGACGTAGAGCTCGCAGCGCTCCTGCGTTCTCGGGTGATGCGAGAAGCGCGTCGGGAGCCGCATCCACGTGTGCGCATCATAGCGTCCGTGTTCATCCTCGAACGACCCGTCGAGCACGAACAGCTCTGCACCACGCGCGTACGTCAACTCGCCGGGCGCCGAGTCAGGCGACCATCTCTCGAGCCTGGTCGTATCCTGGTAGCCCGGCTGGAGATAGAGGCTCTTGCGCTCGCGTCCCCCGCCCAGCGGCTGCCACGACATCGTGTGCGTGTTCACTGCGACGTGCGTGCGGTCCATGCCCGGATACTGCCGGAGCTTCACGAACAGCAGGCAGCCGTCACGGGAATAGGGGGCATGACGAAAACCCTGCGGATTGAGCAAGTAGCTGCCGGCGGGCCAATCGCCATGCTCATCGGAGAACACACCCGCGAGGACGAGAATCTCCTCGCCGTCCGGGTGGTCGTGCGGCGGAAACTGCGAGTGCTCCTGGTAGCGCACCACGGAAGTCACCTGGCCCGATTCCGTCGGACCGACCAGATGCAGACGCTTGCGCCAGACCGTGCTGCTGGGACTCGCGCCCCAGGGCATGAGCTTCGTGTGGACAACGACACGAACCGAGATGTCGCCGTGTATTGCGTCGGCCATGATATTGCCTCATCGAGACGAACGCGGCGGGCTCCGCCGGACAGCGCATGCGTGGAGCGCCAGGCAATCCGACGAGATCTACGTCGTCGATTTTATGCTTCTTGATGCCGGAACATCTGCTCCGGGCATTGGGAATACGAATCGGGTCGGGGATTGGTGGCCAAGCGCGTTGCCACCGTACAGTACCCAGGGGTTTCGGGTCACACGAGATCGTAACGGGCCCCTTGACGGCGGCTGTGGCCGCTGGAGAACTTCCACGCCACCGCCGGGGACATATCGGTGTGGTGATGCGTTATTTTCCACGCTCCAGCTTCTCGTTGATAGATGTTCGTCACCCGAATCACGGCAACGAACTTCTGTCCGCCGAGTTTGGCCTCGACATGCTCAACGCCAACTTCGTATGCGACCTCCCCAGCGAGGCGGATGAGTTGGTCTTTCAGTTCAACCTTCCCTTGTGAAGACCTTTGAGCTATTTGCTCCCATGTCTTCCGAACTTCGGCCCATCCCACTTGTCGTCCGCCCAACGGATGCATCGCTGTGACGAATGAGCGGTGCGACCAGACATCGGACAGCGCGCGGGCATCGCCATTGAGCATACGCGTCAGCGCAGCGTAGAACTGCGTCGATACCTCGCGGATTTCTCGCTTTGTGGTCATCAAATGACCTCTTCTTGCAGATGAGATATGCGTTATGCAGCCGTAGCGGAGGCCAACTCACAGAAGCGGACGCGGCCGAGAGTGGGCATTGGGCGGTCGCCGGGGGCTCCGCGGCTGTTCAGCATGGCTTCCGTCATCAGCGCGTACACGTCAGTTGATGCAAGCTCCAGCCACTCGACCTCCATCTCGCCGGAGCTCGCTCGAACGATAGAAGCCGGGAGCTCACGACCCTGCAGGCCGAGAGCTGGGACCAGCGTCTCGACAACGACATTGGCCGCAGGGCGGATACCAAGCTCCGTTTTTACCAAGGCTCCGGTAGTACTGACGTTCTCCAGGCAACCGAGGCATCTGCAACCGCCGTCCCGCAACTGCATACATCTCAGTCGGACCGGTATGTTGGTCGTAAGCCGATGTCCCCAGCGATGCTGCATTGGCCCTCTCCCTCGGGCTCTGCAAACAGCGCCCGTAGTCGCAATGAACCTGTGCCGACGCCTAGCGAAACACCAACACTGGGATCTTGCTATGGGTCAAGACCTTTTGCGTCTCACTGCCAAGAATGAATGCTTGGGCGCCACGCCGTCCGTGAGATGCCATCATGATCAGGTCGCAACCCCTCTCCTGCGCCGTTGCGATGATCGCCTCGTACGGCTGGTCACTGCTCTGAAGCGCAGTCTCACACGGCACGTCCGCCGCCTTCGCAGCTTGCACAATGACCGCTAGGAATCGATCCGCATGGGCTTTGCAGTCCTTTGCGAATTCCTGCCTGGTATCGGTCACCATTTCCGGCCCATAAGCAAGCACATGAAACTTGGGCATCGCGTATAAGCCAGTCACTCTCGCCTTGATGCTCTTTGCGAACTGCACGGCAGCCTGAATTGCAGCTTCCGAAAGTTCGGAGCCGTCGGTCGGTACTAGAAGGTGCTTGAACATATCCATCACTCCTCTGTTTGAACACAGCCGGCGGTCGCTTTCACGACAAACGTCGTGCGGTGCGGCATGGCGGTATTTCCCAGAGATCCCCGCGGGCAATGCTCCTTAGGGTCATTGCCCGCGGCGTCTCCCACCCACTCGCAAGCCCACTACTGGACTTTGATGGTGGTGAGCTTCTTCACCTCCGACCGCGCTTTGGGTACGTGAATGGTCAGCACCCCGTCCTTCGACTCTGCCTTGATTGCGTCTTCGTCGATCACATCGGGCAGCGCGAAGGTGCGCGAAAAGTTGCCGTAATAGCTCTCAACCCTATGGAACTTCTCGTCTTTCCGCTCCTCCTCTTGGCGGCGCTCGCCACTCAGCGTGAGCACGCCATTCTCGTAGGTGACTTTTACATCCTCTTTCTTCACAGCCGGCAATTCCGCCCGAATCAGGTATTCCTTATCGGTCTCGCTGATGTCAGTCGCAGGCGACCACTCGAAATACTCGCCCGTCCCCAGTTGCGGCCTGCCGAAGCGGAAAGATCCTGGGAAGCGATTGAACATCAGGTCCATTGCCTCAAAGGGTTCCCAACGCATGAGGTTCATAAATAACTCGCTCCTTTATTGCTTGACTTGAGTGTGACTTGTACTCCTAAGCTAGGCCGCAGTGCATTCGTATCAGTGCCTAGTCAGATCGGCCGCGGGCGCACGGGCGATCGAGCGAGCGCTTCCCGCCGGGTCACGGGGGGGCAGGGGCGGCAAGATTGGGACGGTCGGCATTTGGAGGTACAATTTCCGAGAACGTCACTCGAGGTTCCCGGTTCACTCATAACAACAAGGGAATGGGAAACCGCAATACAGCTTGCGCGGTGTGAGCTGTCGTCGGACAACAGAGTCAGGTGTCACATGCGAATATTGCTGACGACGACCTTCACGCTTCTGGGTGTTACCGCATTCAATCAGGTGCTGTCTGCCGAGTCCCGGCCATCGAAAGCCGTGCTCGTGACGGGCGCCAGCACGGGTATCGGACACAAGATCACACAGCGGCTCGCCGCTGACGGGTACTTTGTTTACGCGACGGCGCGCAAACCCGAGGACTTGAAGGCGCTCGGTACAATGAAGAACGTGCAAGCCCTGCGCCTCGACGTGACTCACCCTGAGGATATTGCCGCAGCTCTTGAAACAATAACCAAAGCAGGCCGCGGTCTCTATGGGTTGGTGAACAATGCGGGCATCGCCACCATTGGCTCGGTTGCCGACATGAAGTTTGAAGAGTACGAGCTGGTGATGAACGTGAACGCCAGCGGGCCGGTAAGAATGATCAAGGCGTTCGAGCCGCTTATCATCGAGCAGAAAGGACGCATCGTTAATATCGGGTCGATATCCGGGGTACTCGCGTCACAGAATCTGGCGGCCTACTCGATGAGCAAGCACGGAATCGAGGCACTCACCGACTCCCTCGCAGCGCAGCTCATTGCGGTCGGAGTTCGGGTCAGCGTGGTGGAACCTGGAAACTACAACTCGGACATCGGCAAGAACGCAGTGGCCCGAATGGGCGTGGACTCGCCCGCGGTTCGTTCGACGGGCTATGTAGCGCACGCGGATCGATCCAACTACAAGGAGCCCGACGAAGTGGCAGCAGCGGTCGAGCAGGCGCTGTTCGAGCCGGAGCCGAAGCGCCGCTACATGGTGGTTCCGAATCAGGAAGAGGCGGAAGTCACCATCCGCAAGCAAATCGAGCAGCTCGTGCAGCTCAACGAGGGTCAGCCGTATGCCTACGACCGCACCAACCTCGTCAAGATGCTGGACGAGGCACTCGCGAAAACCCGACCCGACACCCACTGACGGCGGACGCAAAAGTAAGGCCGCCAGCGGCCAGCTGCGAGTCAGCGCTGCATCGGTATGAGCTTATCCATCGGCATCAGATTGTGGTTCAGGTGGAGCATGACCCATAGTGAGCCGAACACGATCAGGCAGACGATGAGAACACCGAAAGCAAGCGCGAGGATGTTGTTCTCATTGTCGGGGTCTGTCGTGATGTGCAGAAAGAAGATCAGATGGATGCCGATCTGCGCCACCGCCAGCACCAGCAGCGCCACGGCGATACCGGAGGCATAGATCTCACGGGTCTGATCGGCCCAGAACGAGGCGATCGTGAGCAGCGTGGCAAGACCCAGCCCCAGCAGGTATCCGCGTACTTCCTGTGCGAGAGTTCGCCCCTCGGGGCGACCTGGCACACGATCGCCACCGACGTACGATCCCGCCTCGTAATCAGAGTGTTCAGTCATGGCAGCAGCTCCGGTGGCAGCACGCCCACCAGATAGACGAGGTTGAAGATAGCGACCCAGACGATGTCGAGCGCGTGCCAAAAGAGGCTGAAGCACAGGAAGCGGTGGCGGATGTCCTGCCGGAAGCCCTTCGCATAGAACTGCGCCATCATGGTGCCGAGCCACAGAAGCGCGACACTCACGTGTGCTCCGTGGCATCCGACCAAGGTGAAGAACGAGGAGAGAAACGCGCTGCGGCTGGGTCCGGCACCGCGGGCGACGAAGCCGCTGAATTCGCGGATCTCGAGCACGATAAAGGCAAATCCCAGCAGCCCGGTGACGAGCAGCGCGATTTGGGTCCATTTCTGGTTGCGGTGTCCCACCGCAAGGCTCGCCATCCCGCACGTGAAGGTCGAGGCGAGCAGGAAGGCGGTCTGGGCGGCGGTGTTGTGAAGGTCAAACAACTCGTGCGCGGCTGGACCGCCCGCGGTGTTCTTGAACAGCACCGCATAGGTGGCGAAGAACGCCGAGAACATGATCACGTCGGAGAGGAGGAAGATCCAGAAGCCGTAGCCGACGATGATGCGTTTGGGCGCGGGACCGCCTGCGCCGTGACCGGTGACGTGCACGGGCGCGATCCCGGCGGTTCCGAGGGCGGGATCCGCGCTAAGGCGCAGCGCGTCCGTGCTCATCGCGGCCGCTCCTCGAGCAACGCCAACGCCTCGGCACGCGCCGCGCGATTGGCGCGATCGAGACGGGCCACCTCCTCGGCAGGAATCTCGATCTCAGTGTGATCGCGCCAGGCAAAGGCCACGAACGTCACGTAAGCGCCGATGAGTCCGAGTATTACCAGCCACCAGATGTGCCAGATGAGAGAAAACCCGGTGATGACCGCGAAAAACGCCGTGACGAACCCGGTGGGGCTGTTGCGCGGCATCTCGATGGGCGCGTATTCCGGCTCGGGGGTGACGAGCTGCCGCCGCACACGGGCCTGCTGCTTGATCGTCCAGTACGGCTCGTCACTCGTGACAGTGGGCAGGACTGCGAAGTTGAACACGGGTGGCGGTGAGGTGGTCGACCATTCCAGCGAACGTCCGTCCCAGGGATCGCCCGTCAGGTCACGCCGTTGCGCCCGGCCACGAATGGAGACCCAGAGCTGCGCGACCTGCAAAGCGACGCCGCACAGGATGATGAGTGAGCCCACCCCCGCGACCACCAGCCAGGGGTACCACTCCGCCCGGTCGTAGTGCTGCATACGCCGCGTCATGCCCTCGAGCCCGACCACGTACAGCGGCATGAAGGCGACGTAGAAGCCGATGAGCCAGCACCAGAACGCGGCCTTGCCGAGGCGCTCGTCGAGCACGAAGCCAAAAGCCTTCGGGAACCAGTACGTATAGCCTGCGAAGACGCCGAAAACCACGCCGCCGATGATCACGTTGTGAAAGTGCGCCACGAGAAACAGGCTGTTGTGAAGCACGAAGTCGGCGGCGGGTGAGGCCACCAGTACACCGGTCATCCCGCCAATGACGAAGGTCACCATGAAGCCGACGGACCAGAGCATGGCGGAGCTGAAGCGGACGCGGCCGCCATACATGGTGAAGAGCCAGTTGTAGATCTTCACGCCCGTGGGCACCGCAATGATCATGCTGGCGATGCCGAAGACCGCGTTCACATCGCCGCCGGCGCCCATGGTGAAGAAGTGATGCAGCCAGACGCACAACGACAGAATGCAGATCGCCATGCTCGCGACGATCATGGAGCGGCGATCGAACAGGGGCTTGCCGGAGAAGGTCGACACGACTTCGGAGAAGACCCCGAACGCAGGCAGAATCAGGATGTAAACCTCCGGGTGTCCCCATGCCCAGATGAGGTTCATGAACATCATCGCGTTGCCGCCCGCTTCGTTGGTGAAGAAGTGAAACCCGACATAACGATCCAGCAGCAGCATGGCCAGCGTCGCCGTCAGGATCGGAAAGGCAGCGACGATCACCAGGTTCGACGCGAGCGCGGTCCAGCAGAAGATCGGCATGCGCATGTAGCTCATGCCGGGCGCACGTATCTTGAGGATCGTGGTCACGAAGTTGATCCCCGTCATCAGCGTGCCGATGCCCGATATCTGGATAGCCCAGAGGTAGTAGTCGACGCCGACGCCGGGTGAGTAGGTCAGCTCAGACAGCGGTGGGTAAGGAAGCCAGCCGGTGCGCGCGAATTCCCCCACGACGAGCGAGATGTTCACCAGCAGCGCCCCGGCCGCTGTCAGCCAGAAACTGACGGAGTTCAGGGTGGGGAACGCCACGTCGCGCACCCCGAGCTGCAACGGTACGGCAAAGTTCATCAGCCCGATGACGAACGGCATCGCCATGAAAAAGATCATGATCGTGCCGTGCGCCGAGAAGATCTGATTGTAGTGCTCGGGCGGCAGGTAACCCGCGGCGTGAAACGCCAGCGCCTGCTGCGAGCGCATCATCAGGGCGTCGATGAAGCCGCGCAACAGCATGGCGGCGGCCAGCAGGCAATACATGATGCCGATGCGCTTGTGGTCGACGCTCGTGATCCACTCGCGCCACAGGTACGGGATGTACCCCTTCGCGGCGACCCAGATGAGCAGGGCGGCGATGACGAGAACGACCAACGCTCCCGCTGCGAGTGGGATCGGCTGACCAAACGGAATAGCCTGCCAGGTTAATTTTCCCAGCATGTCAGTGCTGCCTTCCTGCCAGCACGATGGGGCCGGCTGCGGCACTCCGCGCGGTTGCTGGTCCTGCACCCGGCGGCAGCCTCTGCTCGACGATGTCCTCGAACAGCCCGATTTGCACGCTCTGGAACGTGTACGGAGTAACGTTCTGGCTCTGCCTGAGGAGGTTGCGGTAGGCGGCCTCATCCAACACCGGCCCGGACGCGCGCGTGGCTGCCGTCCATTGCGTGAACTGTTCGGGCGATACCGCCTCCACGTCGAAGGCCATGCCGGGAAAGCCGTCGCCGCTGAAGTGCGCCGAGAGGCCGGGGTAGACCCCAAGTTGATCGGCCTGCAGGTTGAGCCGGGTCGTCATGCCGTACATGGCATAGATCATGCTGCCCAGCCGCGGCACGAAAAACACGTTGAACACGCTTGCCGACGTGATTCTCAGATTGAGCGGCACCCCCGTCGGCACCACCATGTGGTTGATACTGGCAACGTTCTGCTCCGGATAAATGAACAGCCACTTCCAGTCGAGCGACACCACTTGCACCTCGACGGGCTTGGCCTTGGACTTCAGCGGCTCAGCGGGGTCGAGCAGATGGGCGCTGATCCACGCGATACCACCCAGGAAGAGGATGACGAGCGCAGGAATGGACCAGACGAGGAGCTCGAGCCGTCCCGAGTAAGCAAATTCCGGCAGGTACCGGGCGCGCGTGTTGGACGCCCTGAACCAAAACGCGAAGGCGAGTATCGCCACAATCGTCGGCACGACAATGCCGAGCATGATCGCCACCGAATCGAGCAGCACGATGCGATTGCCCTCGCCAACCGGACCTACCGGCGAGAGAACGGCGGTGTGACACGCGGCAAGTGCGAGGAGCAGCACCGGCACGATGCTGCGCAGCACGGCAGTACCTCCCACTCTCACGGCACGCAATCTCCGGAATTGTGCTGCGACGATCGGCCGGCTGACGCGCCACAAGCGATGTTGACTGGGCGCGTTGGATCACCATACTCTCATGTACGCTCACTTTCCATTGGTGTCTCGACGGCTGACTCACCGTCGCGCCGGACTGTTGCTTGTGGATGATCGGCTGAGCACTGCCGACATCGCGGTCACGACCGTGTCAGTTTGCTGTCAGCTGAGCTCGTGCCTGAGCGCAACCGCGACGCCGAAGTCATACGTTGTTCGGCGACGCACTTTCCATGCTGCGACTGATGGCCGGAGTGTCGTCGTCGCTCAGCCGTACGACCTTCAGGGCTCGTTACAGGAGGATCCAATGACCGAATTCGTAAGGCCGCGCGCCGTTGGGTTCAACCACGTAGCGC
>Ga0306923_10005518_pt1 | contig 12331 bp, 10 predicted proteins | sample sta12Can44000108_FD_203841 | JGI IMG/M metagenome (GOLD analysis project Ga0306923, IMG submission 203841) | Lab enrichment of tropical soil microbial communities from Luquillo Experimental Forest, Puerto Rico - statanox.12C.anox.44.000.108 (v2)... | ecosystem: Environmental > Terrestrial >...
GGTAAAATTGTTATCGGTCGCCGAGGCGGTGGCGCTGGCCCGCCGTGGGGCGCCCGGCGACAAGCCGCTCGTCGTCGCAGACTACACCGACAATCCCGGCGGGGGTGGCTATGGCGATGCGACTGCTTTTCTGAAGGGCCTAGTCGAGGCTCGCGTCGAAAGTGTGGCTTTCCATGCGATCTGCGATCCCGAGGCGGTAGAGCAAGGGATGCGCGCCGGGATCGGTGCCAAGACGACCCTGGCCCTCGGCGGCAAGACCGATCCGGCGATGGGCGGTGCGCCGCTCGCCTTGCACGGCGAGGTCATGTGCCTGACCACCGGCCGGTTCATCGCCTACGGGCCGATGGGCGGCGGGGTCGAGCGCAATTACGGGCCATCGATGGTGTTCCGCGTCAACGGCATCGACATCATCGTCATTACCAACAATGGGCAGGCTGTCGATCTCGCCCAATTCACCTCATTGGGCGTCGATCCGACGCGCTACCGGACGGTCGCGGTCAAGTCGATGCAGCACTTCCGTGCCGCCTTCGAGCCGATCGCCCGCGAGGTCGTGCTCGTCGACACTGGCGCCTTATGCTCGGAGACCTATACGCCCGAGCTCTTCACCAGAGTCCGCCGCCCCATCTGGCCGCTCGATCCAATCCCCGACCCCCACGCGCCGCCACCCTGACCCTCTGGCGAATCGGCAAAGGCCGCCGCACGTCAGCGGGGTGATGTTTCTCACGACCATTCGGTCCGTCGTTCTGCTGGGGGATAGGACGAAGCATCGTTTGCGTCGTGTGAGGTGGTTCACACCGCTGGCAAAAGAATGGGCTTATCAGGCAGAAAAGTGGACGTGGCGGAGGAGCGAGCGGAATGCCGGAAGAGGCCAACTCTGAACGCGGTTTGGAGCTGTTAACTAATGGGGGAGGTTCGAAGGGTTTCACAAACGCGGTTCGCGGAGCGCTCCTGCACCACATCCCGATGTGGGGATTGTTGATACTCGCTGGGCTGGGGCTGCTCGGCGGGTTGTTCGTGGGGTGGTACGCGGGCAACAGCGATCTTGCGGCAAAACGTTGGAAAGCGCGGAGCCAGGCGATCGCGAGCGACAGCTATCTGGAAGGTGTCACGCCGCATCCTATTCCCGAACATCCGGGTAAGCTATCGCAGGACTGGACCAAGCCCCACGTCGCTATCTATTCAGTGGCGTCTACGCGCTCACCTCGCCTGCACCCGACGTTGCGTGATCTGGCAGAGCGTGGCCAAGCTCGCGCGATTGATTTCATGGCGCACGATTCGGTGCCGAAGCCGCACGCGTGGCCAGAGCTGCTAAATGCTTTGAACGATGGAAGCGAGCCAGGACCAGGGGAGATCGACCCGTTCAAGTTCGACCGCGTGCTGGTTGCGACGGTAACGAAGGGTGTCAACTGGAATCCGGGAGACCGGATGATGTGGACCAGAGTGTTCATAGAGCCGATTAATTTTAGGTTCGCTGGCTACACGGTTGCGGACACGGATAACGCTACGGTCAAGGTGACAAGTATCGAGGCCACGAAGACGCGAAAGTTCTCTGCAGATCTTGGGCTCACAGTGCCGGGGTTGGAAGAAGGACCTAAAGCCAGTCTCGCCCCGACCGATGAACGTACCATCAAGGAGACATCGGACATCACGGCACAATACGAGAAGCTCGGCATTGATATCCTCCCCGGCTTTCTTCGAATAATCAGAGAAAGCGAAACTGGGGGAGATGTTGTTGGTAACACAAAGATTTCACTTTCGGTAATGACAGATATATCAACGATTTACAAGACATCTCTAGACGAAAAATACTTAACTTCTAAGCACAAGAACGATCTGGTTCTGCTGGTAAGGAGCACAAAGCTTGATGAGGTGTCTGACGGCGACAAGAAAAAACCTTCAATCGACGTGTTGCCACAGGCTCCAGTTCCGCACTGCCCGCTGAGGGCCAAGGTGTGGATCCTATATGAACAGCGTCATATCGAAGCCGGGCGCAAATATTATGATGAAGCTCGGCAAGCTATAAGCTTCGTACGGGATAAGGATGCCGAACAATACGTGGATATCGTCAGCGCTGATGATGTGTCGCCGGCGGTATGGACGTTGAAAATCTGCGCTGGTCAATGCGATCCCAATGGAAATGATCCGAACCTTCAGGCCTACGTATCAGCAGGTGGTCAGAAGCGCGACCTGGTTTTCACGGACTACGGTGAAGCCGTCAAACTTGCTCATTGGCTGCGATATCAACGCCCCGGCGTGACCCTCAACAAACTGCAATTCACTTACCCAGTTGCGGGACAAGCCAGCCTCGTGCCCTTCAAGAAAACCGAAGACGAATGTCGCCTGCATGCGGAGACGGTGGAGTAGCGATCGGCCTCCCTTCAGCCGCACGCGGACACCCACCGGAACAAGCTCTTGTTCCTGTCAGCCGGCGATGTCGAGCCCGAGATCGAGGATCGGGGCGCTGTGGGTGATCCAGCCGCACGAGATCAGGTCGACACCGGTGGCGGCGACGGCAGGTGCGGTTTCGAGGGAGATCCGCCCGGAGGCTTCGGTGACGGCGCGGCCGTCGACCATCGCGACTGCTCGACGCAGGGTCTCTGGCGTCATGTTGTCGAGCAGCACAGCGTCGACGCCGATCTCCAGCGCCTCGGCGAGCTGGTCGAGGGTGTCGACCTCTAGCTCGATCTTGACGAGATGCCCGGCCTGGCGCCGCGCCCGTTCGAGCGCTTGGCGGACGCCGCCGGCGAGGGCGATGTGGTTGTCCTTGATCAGCATCGCGTCGTCGAGACCGAACCGGTGGTTGGCGCCGCCGCCGAGCCGCACCGCTTCTTTTTCAAGGACCCGCAGCCCTGGCGTGGTTTTGCGAGTGCAGACGATTTTGGCCTTGTAGCCAGCGACCGCGTCGGCCAAGGCCCGGGTTGCGGTTGCGACACCGGACATTCGGCTGAGCAGATTGAGCGCGGTGCGTTCGGCACCCAGCACACCGCGCGCTCGGCCGCTGATTTGAGCGACCGTTTCGCCGCGCGAAATCCCCTCGCCATCGGCCCGCCGCCGCTCGATGCGCAACGCCGGGTCGAGCAGTTGGAAGGCAAGCAGGGCCGCATCGAGCCCGGCCAAGACACCCGGCTGACGTGCTGCGATCACCGCCTCGACCGTCGCCTCGGCCGGTACCACCGCTTCAGTCGTGATGTCGCCGGCGCGGCCCAGATCCTCGATCAATGCCGCCCGCACCACCGGCTCGACGAGCAACCGCAGCGTCACGTCGAGCCCGTCACCCCATCGCCAGCATGCGCTCGACGGCGCGGCGCGCCTGATCGGCAATTGCCGGGTCGACGGTGACCTCGTGCGTCATGGTTTCGAGGCTGTGCCGGATCTTCGGCAGGGTGATCCGCTTCATATGCGGGCACAGGTTGCAGGGCCGCACAAATTCGAGATCGGGGTACTGCAGCGCCACGTTGTCGCTCATCGAGCACTCGGTCAGCAGCACGACGCGGGCCGGGCGCTCCTTGCCGACATAGCCAGCCATCGCGGCGGTCGAGCCGCTGAAGTCGCATTCGGCGATGACCTCGGGCGGGCATTCGGGATGGGCCAGCACGATGATTCCGGGATGGCTCTCGCGCAGGCTCCTGATGTCCTCGGGCGTGAAGCGCTCGTGCACCTCGCAATGGCCACTCCAGGCGATGATCTCGACCTTGGTCTGCGCCGCGGTGTTCTTCGCCAGGTACTCGTCGGGCAGCATAATGACCCGCGGCACCCCGAGCCCTTCGATGATCTTCTTGGCGTTGCTCGAGGTGCAACAGACATCGGACTCGGCCTTTACCGCGGCCGAGGTGTTGACGTAGGTCACGATCGGCACGCCGGGATGGCGCTCGCGCAACAACCAGATGTCGGCCGCGGTTATCGAGGCGGCAAGCGAACACCCGGCTCTGAGGTCGGGGATCAGAACGGTCTTTTCTGGGTTCAGGAGCTTGGCGGTCTCGGCCATGAAATGCACGCCGGCCAGCACGATCACGTCGGCATCGGCGCGCTCGGCTTCGCGGGCCAGTGCCAAGCTGTCGCCTACGATATCGGCGACCGTGTGGAAGATGTCAGGCGTCTGATAATTGTGCGCCAGCACCACCGCGTTGCGTTCGTGCTTGAGCCGCAAAATGGCGGCAACATCGTCGGCCAGGATGGCCCATTCGAAAGGCGGGACGTGCCGCTCGACCCGCCGGTAGAGCTCGGGCAAAGGCAACGTGGCGACGACGCTCGGGGAAGCGGCTTGGAGCATTGTTTTCTCCTCCATTATACTCATTATGAGCATTATCTCGGTCTGGAAAAGCCGGACGAAAACCGCCCGGCCTCCAATTATGCTAGCTATGAGAATAAGGCGCGCAAACCGGCTGTCAAGATACTGTCACGCGACGTCCGGCGCGCAACCGCAATCCAGGTGCGAGGCGTTCCAGCAGGACTTCGCGCCGAAAGCGGACGAGCCGGGCTGGCCGGCCGCCGGTCTCGATACTGATCCCACCGGTTTCTTCGACCAGGCCCTGATGCTCGACGAGACGCCGGAAATTTTGCTTGTGCAGCCGCACCCCCGACAGGGCCTCGACCGTGCGCTGCAATTGCAGCAGGGTGAAAGCAGGCGGCATCAGCTCGAAGACGACCGGCCGGTATTTGATCTTGCCGCGCAGGCGGCCGATCGCAGTGGCGAGCACGCGCCGATGATCGGCTCCCATCGGCACGCCGAAGACCAACCCGTCGTTCGGCGGCGCCGGCCGCCCGAGATCGCGCCAAGATTCCTGGATCAGACCAGCCTCATAGAGCAGCTCATAGCGTTCGAGAACCAGCTCCTCGTTCCACGATCGGGCGAAGGCGAGCCCGAGCCTTTCGGCGCGCAGCCGCCGCTCCGCCTCGCTCGCGGCTTGCCTCGCCCAGGCGGCAAGACGCGCTTCGAGGTTTGGCAAGGTCGGCGGCTGGCCAGCGCGCCAGTCTTCCCACGGAAAATAGCGGTACCAGTTCTGCCACGCCGCCCCGCCGGCACCACCCGGGCGGGCTTCGCGCACCAGCGCCAGATAGGCCACCGTCAGCGCCCGGCCCGCTAGAGCGTCTTCGACCCGGTCGCGATCGCCAAAGGTATAGAGCTGCTCGACATAGCCCAGTTTTTGGGACGTCTGCCGTTCGACCCAGGCGCGCAGCCCGACTTCCAAGGTGCGATGCTCGACCTCCAACGGCCCCGACGGCAATGCCTCGAACGGCTCGCGCCCGATGCGCACCGTCAGCACGCGCGGCTCGTCGATCGTCGCCGTCACAATCACCGCGCTCAGTCGGATCGACAGCGAGGCCCCGCGGCCGCTCTGACGCGGCATCGACACGGCGGCGCCGGGCCCCTCCATCCGTCGAGCACTCCCTCAACTATCCGGCAAAGTCTAGCACATCCTCGGCGTTCCGCAGCCCGGTCGGCTCGGCAGCAGATAAAGGAGCGCCGCATCGGTCAATCAATGATCGGTGGCAGCGTCAAGACCGCCCTTCCAACGCCCGCAGCCGGCTGTCACCTCGACGGCGTTGGCAAAAGTGGCGACCACTTTCGCCAATTCGACTGCCTCAGCCGGCGCGAGCACCCCCCGCCCGACCGCCGCGACAATCGCCTCCGTCGCGGCGGCGAGATCAGCTGGCATGCGCATTGGCGGAAGCGCGAATGGAACCAGCCGCTGACGGTGCGGCGCGATCACGCGGTCGAGACAGAGCCGCAACGCTGCCGGGTCGCCGCCGAGGGCGAGATCGACAGCCTTCCGGGTCAGCGCCTCGGCCTCGCCCTGGAGCAGCAGTTGGGCGGCCAGGTTCGATCGGTTGCGACATCCGCGTGGACGGCCCTTCGGATTACCGGAGTGGCCCTTCTCGAACGGGCGTCCCCGCTGTTTTGCTGTTTTTGCAGGAAATCATCAGCGACCATTAACCTTTACTCCGCAGAAATCCCATAGTTGCGAGCCTCGCGGCGTGAAAAAACAGCGGGCTTAGACCTGCTGGCCCGCGATTGATCAACGTAAATGTCGTGAAGTGCGGCTGTGCGTTTTGGTCAGCGAGAACCCGAGCCGCTGGTTGCGATAACAGCATGATGCAGAGCAATTTGTCAAGCGATAAATGCGACGAACCACAGAATAAGAGGCCATGCGCTGGCATTCTCGCGGCGCGCGACAAGACCTTCAGGGATCGGCAGCACCACGAGCCCCCTTCGCGGCGAAAAAGGCGCCATAGCGGTCTCGGTGACTCGTGACGGGCTGAGATCGCACGCGACTTCACCCAAGGCTACAAAATGCTGATGCATAGCCGACCCTTCCAACGGTGGCCGGCAGGCTGTTCTTCATAGGAAGGACCATGAGGTGCGGTCCAGCGTGAGGAGAGGTGAAACCCCTTGCCGGTTCCGGATCAAACCCGAACCGCCGATAGAATCCCGGGTCACCCAACACGAACACGGCGTCCCAGCTTCCCCGCCGAGCCCGTATCAACGCTTCGCGGACGAGCGAACTACCAACACCTGATCTTTGCCGTTGGGGCCGAACCGACAATGGTGCGAGGCCAAGCGCTTTGAATGGCGCTCTCATCTTTAAGAGCATGACATGACCGATGATCCACGCACGATCGACAGCAACCAAGGAAAATGACGCCGTCACTGTCCGCGCGAAGCTGATCTACCAGCATAGCTTCGGCCGACCGGCCAAAGGCGGCTCGAACGACATCGTCAATCCCTGCCCGATCGTGCGGGACTTCTTCGCGAATGAGCATCCCAGAATTATACGGTGAGAGCTCGCTGGCACGATCCTGGCCTCGAAACCGTCGGAATCTGGCGGATGTCGGCCAAGATATGCGGCCCGCGGCAGCTGCAGTTGATTTAGGTGATTGTCGTCCGCTACCTCTAGTCCGGAGACCGCTATGCTTAAACTCGTCTTCTTCTGGTCCGCTCTTTGGACGGGAATCGCTTCCGCGCAGTGAGGTGAGGTCAGTCTTACGATTTTCCCCGTCGAGGATGGCGCGAAAGGTACGCCGAGCGTCTTCGACTACCGCGCTGAAGAGGCCGGCACGCCAGCTCCCGTCCGCTTGATGACACCTGCCAGAAGCGAGGTGTTGGACGGCGGGTGGTCTGGCTCCGCTGTCGACTCCAGAGTATTTGAGGGGCCACACCTGATCGAAAACCGGCGTGGCGGTCATCATCGACGGCCGGCGAAGATCAGGATTTTACCACCCGAAGCGCGGAGACGATGATATGACAAACTTTGAACGGCGCCGGATCGGGCGCACCTCGCTCGAAGTGACCGTAACTGGGGCTCGGCTGCGCCACCCTCGGCGGCGCCCGGATTCCCGTCAGCAGCGAAACCGCGGAAACGATCGTGCGCGCCGCCTGGATGGCCGGCGTGCGCTACGTCGACACGGCGCCCGTTTACGGCGTCGGCCAGGCCGAGCGCGCCGTCGGCGACGCGCTGCGCGCTCAGCCCCGTGACGACTGGGTATTGTCGACCAAGGTCGGGCGATTGCTGCGCCCGATGCCGCAGCCCCCGGCACAGATCGAGCGTCGGCAGCCATTGCCATTTGGCTTCGTCTACGACTATTCGCATGACGCCATTATGCGCTCATTCGAAGACAGCTTGCAGCGCCTGGGCTTGGCGCGCATCGACATTCTCTATGTCCACGACATCGGCGCCTACCAGCACGGCGGCCAGGCGCCGCAGCACATGCAGACGTTGCGCGACAGCGGCTACCGCGCGCTCGAAAGGCTGAAGCACAGCGGTGCGATCAGCGCGATCGGCATCGGCGTCAATGAGCGCGAGGTGTTGCTCGAGGCGATAGAGTGGGGTGACTGGGACGCGTTCCTGTTGGCCGGTCGGTACACGTTGCTCGAACAGGCGCCGCTCGAGGACTTGCTCCCAAAATGCGTCGCGCGCGGCATCTCGATCATCGTCGGCGGGCCGCTCAATTCCGGCATCCTGGCCGGACGCGACACCTGGAACTATAACACCGCGCCGCCGGAGATCGCGGCGAAGGCGAAAGCGATCGGCGCCGTCTGCGAACGACACGGCGTGCCATTGCCGGCCGCGGCCCTGCAGTTTCCGCTGGCGCACCCAGCCGTCGCGGCAGTCATTCCGGGGCCGCGCGACGTCGCAGAATTCGAAGCCAATCTGAAGCTGCGGGAGTACCCCATCCCGGCGGCGCTGTGGACGGAACTGCGGACCGAGAAATTGCTGCACCCCGACGCGCCAACCCCCGGCTAATCAGGCCGCGGTCTGCGCCGGCCGGGCGGCGCAGCGCTGCCATGAAGCCCCAAGCCCCAGGCGAGCCGGCGCGCGATCGCCGCCTTGGTCGCGATCACGGCGATTGCCTTCACTCGGGTCAGCCACGACGACCACAGCCTCGCGGTCGACGAAATTGCCCCCGAATCGAATGACGTGAACACCGCAATCCGATCCGATTGATGATAAAATTTGCAGCCGAGTTGATTGGCATATTCCCGTTTCCGTTCGGAATACTGCCCAGAGGAGAAGGTGCGGCATGATCCCGGTTTCGGCGCGCAATATCGAATTTGTCGGCCATACCGACCAGGACGGACGCGGCGACGGCGTGCAGGTCATGGTCCATAAGGGTCATGCCTTTGTCGGCCACATGTTCAGCGATGGCTTTACGATCACGGACGTCAGCGACCCGCGCCGGCCGCGCCCGGTGAGCTTCGTCGCGGCGCCGCCAAATTCGCGTGCCTTTCATCTGCAAACTCACGGCGACCTGTTGCTCACCGTCAATGCCCCGAACATCTGGGTGTTGCAGGGCTATTCGGACCCGAACGACTACTTCAAGGCCTCGATCACCGAAACCTTCACGAAGCGCGAGAAGACCTTTACCGCTGGTTTGCGCGTCCTCGACATTTCGAAGCCGGCCGAACCTCGCGAGATCGCGTTCATGCCGGTCGATGGGCTGGGTCTGCACCGCCTGTGGTATGTCGGCGGGCGCTACGCCTATGCCTCGTGCCATTGGCAGGGCTTCACCGATCACGTGCTGGCGATCATCGACATGGCCGAACCGACCCGTCCCGAGGTCGTCGGTCGCTGGTGGCTGCCCGGCATGCACACCGCTGGCGGCGAAACACCGAGCTGGAGCGGCCGGCGCTATGCATTGCACCATGCAATCGTCAGCGGCAATCTCGCCTACGCGGCATGGCGTGACGGCGGAATGACGATCCTCGATGTCGCCGACGCGACCGCGCCAAACCTGCTCGTCCACCGCAATTGGTGCCCGCCGTTCGGCGGCGGCACCCACACGCCGTTGCCGCTGCCCAGCCGCAATCTCGCGGTCTTCGCCGACGAGGGCAATCTCGACAACTGCGCCAACGGCATTCAGCGCTGTTGGGTGTTCGATGTGCGCGAGCCAGCCAACCCTGTCCAGATCGCCGCGTTCCCGACCCCGGCCGAAGAAGACTATTGCAAGAAAGGGGCGAAATTCGGCCCGCACAATTTGCATGAGAACCGTCCTGGCTCTTTCCAGAGCGAGCAGTTGATCTTTGCCACCTACCAGAATGCTGGTGTGCGGGTGTTTGACATCACCGACCCGTTCGCACCGCGCGAGGTCGCGCATTTTGTGCCGCCCGCGCCTGAAAAGATGGTCGACCCGCGCCCGAACCGCCCGCGCGTGATCCAATCAAACGATGTCTACGTCGCGCCGGACGGGCTGATGTACGTAACCGATGTCAACGACGGCCTAACCATACTGCAATACCGGGGCTGACGACCTCGAATGAACTGGATCGCGGTGGTCAGTGACCTGTTGACCTCTATACCAACATCAGATGGTCGCGCGACGAAATGACGATGGCGGGCGCCCGTAGGTCGCACGAAACGCGTCGTTGAACCGTCGGATGCTGCGGAATCCGGCGGCGAAGGCGATGTCGGAAAGCGGCATAACTGTGTCATCGATCAGCCGTTTCGCTGCGTGTACACGCCGCGTCGCGGCAACCTGGCTCGGGGTCGCGCCCGCGTGGTGAAGAAATAGCCGCAGCAAGTGGCGTGGTCCGATCCCGAGACGGTCGGCGAGGTCTGCGACGGCGGCGTCATCGAGAAACCCTTCTTCGATCAGCCGCATCCCGCGCGCGACAGTGCTGGCCGTCCCGTTCCACGCGGGGCTCCCGGGTGCCGTTTCCGGTCTACAGCGCAAACACGGCCGAAAACCAGCACGCTCGGCGGCCGCTGCCGTCGCAAAGAACCGAACATTCTCAGATTTCGCGGGTCGCACCGGGAAAACCGGGCGACAGTAGATGCGGGTTGTGAGTACACCCGTGAAAAACGCACCGTCGAAGGCGGGGTCTCGTGCCAAGCGCGCACGATCGCAGGTCTCCCAATCGAGACCAAAGGGCAATCCGGTCTGCATGGACATAAGGTAAAGCGAGACCGACAGCCGCCGTTAGATGAAATCGGACTCGATCGGCGGATCACGTCCGATCTCGGCCAGCATCCTCGGGCCTGCACGATAATTTGCGGCTCATGCGAGATCCGTCGATTGTGCGTGCGGCAATTACGACAAAGCTTTACCGCGGCTGGCTGGTCGTCGCCGCTGCGTTTCTCGTCGCGATGTTCGGGTTCGGGCTGGGCTTTTACGGACCAGGAATATACCTCGTCGCGCTCAAAGCCCGCCACGGCTGGTCAATTGAGGAACTCTCGTTGGCGATCACCGCCTATTACGTGCTTGGTGCCGCCCTACTCTTCTTGGTCGTCGGACCCCTGTTCGAGAGGTGGGGTGCGCGACCAGTCGTCGCGACCGGCACCGTCGCGATGGCCTGCGCGGTGGTTTTGCTGACGCTGGTAACCAGGCCCTGGCAGATCTATGCCACCCTTGCGCTGATGTCCCTCGGATGGGCCACGATGAGCGGCGCCGCCATCAACATCATCGTCGCGCCCTGGTTCGACAGGCGCCGCGGGTTGGCCCTGAGCTGGGCGATGAACGGCGCCAGCGCTGGCGGCGTCGTGATCGCGCCGCTCCTGATCTTGTCGATCTCCCGCTTCGGTCTCTCTGGCGGTCTCGCTACGGCGGCCGCGGTGATGGTGGCCGTGCTTATCCCCGCTGCGATGCTGGTGCTGCGCCCGAAACGTCCGGAGGAGCATGATCCGGCGGATTGTCGACCGAGACGGGACGCGCCGTCCCGGTCCGCTATTACGCAGTTTGCCGAGGTCTCGGACTTTTGCCTTGCGCGACTGTTGCGCAGCCGCGCCTTCGTCACGACATCCATTCCATTCGCCCTCGCCCTTACGGCACAGGTCGGATTCCTCACGCACCAGGTCGCATTTCTATCACCGACCATCGGTATCGTTGCCGCTGGTTGGGCGGTCGGCTTGACGACATCCGCCGCAGTGGTCGGCCGCATCGCGACCGGATTTGTTGTCGACAAGCTCAACCGGCGGGTCGTGACCTCTCTCAATTTCGTCGTGCAGGCATTCGGAATGGCGATCTTGGCGACGAGCGCGAAGCCGTCGTTGCTCTACTTTGGCTGTATGGTTTTTGGGGTTGGCGTAGGCAACGCAGCGTCATTGCCGGGCCTCATCGTCCAGCAAGAGTTTCCAAAACACCATTTCGCGCGGATTATCAGCATCGTCGTCGCAATCAACCAGTTCAGCTTCGCGTTTGGACCGACGCTGCTCGCCGGACTCCAGCACGCGCGGGGTACCTACGCGGCAGCGTTGCTTGTGTGCCTCGCGATGGAGCTCGCGGCAGCAATCGTCGTTCTGTCGCCTGCCATAATCCGACGCGGTGTGACGGCCTAGTGCTGCATCGCCACACCGCCCGCGTGTGATCCCGTCAAACGACGTCCGCGTCGCGGCGCACGGGCTGATGTACGTGACGACGTCAACGGCGGTCTGACGATACTGCAATTCAAGGGCGGATTACCTCGAATGAACTCGATCAGGGTCGGCCGGTGGCGTCAGGCGGGCTCAGGTTCCACCCACGATCATCCCTTCGAGCTCGATCTCGGCGGCGAGGCCCTCGCCGTCGCGCCCGATCGTCAGCACGGCCAATTTGCGGCCGCCTTGCCGGTAAGTCACGGCGCAGTCTTTGGCCGCAGGGTTACCGTCGACCTCGACGCGATCCCATTTCGCGGCGTGCCCGACGTAGGAAAGCTGCAGGTCGTGCTGCTGGGTCCAGAAGAACGGCACCGCGTCAAACCGTTCGCGCGCACCGAGCATGTTGCGTGCAGCAATCTGGCCCTGCCGTTCGGCGACGACCCAATGCTCGATGCGGATCGCCTCGCCGGTCAGCCGGTCAGGCCATCGGGCTATGTCGCCGGCGGCCCAGATCCCGGGAACATTGGTTTCAAGATAGGCGT
>Ga0306923_10005519_pt1 | contig 12331 bp, 19 predicted proteins | sample sta12Can44000108_FD_203841 | JGI IMG/M metagenome (GOLD analysis project Ga0306923, IMG submission 203841) | Lab enrichment of tropical soil microbial communities from Luquillo Experimental Forest, Puerto Rico - statanox.12C.anox.44.000.108 (v2)... | ecosystem: Environmental > Terrestrial >...
AGGGCGCGGTTTACTCGCCCGATGGCATTTTGATTCAGTTTGACGGCGGGACGATCTGGCAGCGCGACCTCCCGCCGCCACCGCCTCCGATTGTGCATCGCCGCCGCAGGTATTGAGCGGCGTGAACTTCCGAGCCACCACACTGGGCAGTCACGCTTAACAAGATCGAGCCGGACGATCGGCCGGGTGCAGGGTTGCTGGCGTTTAACTTCGAGTCCAGTATCGGGCCGGCACGATTTTCTTGCAGGCAATTGGGAACACCAGATGCCGGACTCAGTACGCGACCGCCCCGAGCCGCGAGATGATGTCATCGTCTCGGCAATCCGGCTCGGCTTGCTTGCGTTTCTCGTCTACTGGACCTTTGTGCTGGTTCAGCCCTTCATCGCGATCATCGCATGGAGCATCATCCTCGCGGTCGCGCTCAACCCTGTCTATGTTTGGCTGACACGGCTGCTCAAAGGTCAACACATCCTGTCTGCTGTCCTGGTCACCGTAGTCAGCTTTCTCGCTGTTCTCGGACCGGCAGCCTGGTTCGGCCTTGGCCTGATCGATGGCCTGCGGACGCTCGCCGAAGGCCTGAGCCTGGGAAGTTTTAGCGTGCCCGAACCCCCGCAGAGCATCAAGAGCTGGCCGCTGGTCGGAAAGAGCATTTACGATTTCTGGAACCTTGCATCGACTAATCTTGGCGGCGCGCTTGCCAGTCTCGCCCCGCAGCTTAAACCGATGGCGCGGCCGGTCCTTTCCATGGCAACAAGCGCGGGTGAGGGTATTCTCAAATTTCTGCTGGCTTTGGTGCTGATGGGCTTCCTGTTCGTGCCGGGACCGCGTCTGGTCCAGGGATTTCGGATGTTCCTGATGCATATTGTGGCGGAGCGGGGAGACGAGTTTCTCGCTCTTGCGGGGGAAACGATCCGTTCAGTTTCACGCGGCGTTATCGGCATCGCAGTGCTGCAATCCGTGCTGGCCGGGATCGGCTTCAGACTTGCCGAAATCCCGGCGGGCGGCCTCTTGACCGCGCTCGCCCTGTTTTTCTCGATCATTCAGATCGGCGCCGGGATCGTCATCTTTGCGGTTGTGGTTTGGATCTGGATGACGATGGATACGACAAGCGCGCTGCTTCTCAGCGCCTATTTGGTGCCGGTAGCTTTTCTCGACAACGCGCTGAAGCCGATCGTCATGGGTCACGGATTGAAAACACCCATGCTGGTGATCTTTGTTGGCGTATTGGGCGGTACGCTGGCGCACGGCGTCGTTGGCCTGTTCGTCGGCCCGGTCGTGCTGGCCGTGGCCTGGCAACTCGCGGTCGCCTGGTTGCGGGACAGCACGGCGAACGCGCCGGGCGAACACGGCACGAAGCAGGGGTTTGAAGCCGCCTAAAGCGTTCAGTACACCTCCGGTACGAATTTCACTCCCTGCGGCGTGTTCTGGTCGTTATAGCGACCCTTGTCTGATCGCTTGGGAAGCCGGACTTTTTCGCTAGAGATGCGCTTGTAGGGTATTTGTTTCAGCAGATGTGTGATGCAATTCAACCGCGCTTTTCGTTTGTCATCGGAGCGGACAATGTACCAGGGGGCGTGCTTTGAGCTGGTGGCCTTGAGCATCAGGTCACGGGCGCGCGAATAGTCGTACCAGCGCCGGTATGACTCCAGATCCATCGGGCTCAGCTTCCACTGCCGCATCGGATCTTCGATGCGTGCATGAAAACGCCGTTCCTGCTCATCCATGCCCACCTCAAGCCATAGCTTGATCAGGATGATACCGCCGTCAACGATGTATTTTTCGACTTCCGGGCACAGCTCCAGAAAATGCTCGTGCTGGTCTGGCGTGCAGAACCCCATGACGTATTCGACACCGGCGCGATTGTACCAGCTGCGGTCGAAGATAACGATTTCTCCCGCAGCCGGAAAATGCGCCATGTATCGCTGCATGAACATCTGCGTCTTCTCGCGGTCTGACGGCGCGGGGAGGGCGATCACGCGGAACACGCGCGGGCTCACTCGTTCCGCAATCGCTTTGATCGTCCCGCCTTTGCCGGCGGCATCGCGTCCCTCGAACACGATGATGGCGCGCGTTCCCTTGGCCTTTACCCACTCCTGCAGATGGCAAAGCTCGACCTGAAGCTTGCGCATCTGCTTCTCGTAAGCTTTCCGTTTCATCTTGGAAGGCTGCTGCTTTTGGGCCATTGCTTGATCCCCTGCCTCGGTCGAGCAAATAGTCTGACATTACCGGCCATTGGAAAATTGGCTGGGGACGCTCAGGCCCCCCAGCTCAAAGTTACGCCGATATCGCCTGGCATACCGCCGGGAAAGTCGATGACCTGATAGGCTATCTTGTAGCCGCGCGGGCGCAGGTGATCGTGCCAGAGCTGATAGATCTCCTTGGGAATTCCGGTCAGCGTCTTTTCCCAACCAGCCTCCCTCTGGTTGATGGCGCGGCCGCGATCGGTACAAAGTATGTTCGGGAACCTGTAAACCTGCACTTCGTGCAAGCCGTTTCTTACCGCTCGCTGGATAATGGTCGAGGCGAGCTTGATCTTATCGTCCTCGGAGAGCCCGGACGGCTTGCTGAGTTGCTCGGTCAACGCTCTTTTTTCGGCCTCCGCCGCGGCTGCCGCGCGCGCCTGTTCCTCGGCCTTCTCGGCTTCCTTCAGCGCGGCCTGTTTCTGGATTTCCTTCGCGGTGGGCAGCAACTGATCGATGTTTTCAGCCATGATCACTCTCCCTGAAATAGATGCTTGTCGCGAAATATCCTGTAAGGTTAGCGCGATAGCGGGGCTTGAGCTACATCAAATGGCGCCCGTGGGTTGGGAATATTCGATCGACGCCGACGCACGCCTTATAGTGACGGCCGTGGATCCTATCCTAGCCTCAGTGACGGATCGAAAGCGAAAGGAGACACAGGATGCTTCGTGGTTTTCGCCTGCTCATTGCCGGGGCTGTCCTGCTCGGGATGACGCTGATGTTTCCCGCACAATCGCGGGCCTTCGATCTGACCGGAGCCTGGGCAAGCCATTCCGATTTGTGCGGCAAGGTTTTCACGAAGAAGGATACCCAGCCCGTCTTTGCGGAGCTTTCGGACCTGTACGGCTCCGGCTTCATCGCCGACGGCAAGCGCATCATAGGCAAGAGCGTTCAATGCACGATCCAGTCACAGAAGCAGGACGGCAACAACCTGGAAATCGTGGGGGCCTGCGCCACCCCCATCATGAATCAAAACCTCAAGTTCAACGTGAAAATCCTCGACGACGACAACATCGACCGGCTGTTCGAGGAAATCCCCGGGATGACACTCAGATATGCGCGATGCAAACTTTAGCGGTCCGAGGCCGGCGCCATCCGGCGAACGGCCAACGCAATCGCAGCGGGGATCTTTCAGGCCGCGAGCTTGCCGCTCTTCAGTCATCGATCTCTCGTCTATGCCGTGCCGCCGCCACCCCGACTTGAGCATTCAAAGTCGAATCCTGTAAACCGATGCCCTTGCCACCACTGCATGCATCCACCGGGCTGCTCAGCGTGCATTATGGAGATGTTCGATGAAGGGAGGACTTCGCCTCCTCGCTCAGGCCTCGCTGTTGATCGTCACGTGGGGCGCCATTTTCGAGGTCGGGCTGCGAGTACAGCAATACTTCGGCCCGCTGTACGATCTCGAGATGGCGAACGTGAATCTGGATTGGGAATCCGACGTGCTGAACCACAAGCCGGAGCCGCAGAATCAGAACCTTTGTATTTACGGCGATCTGACCGGCTTCAGCTACAAAAGATCCTACGACCGGAACGGCATCAGGATCGTCGACGACGGGCAACTGATGGCCGGCTGCAAAAACCCGATTTCGGTCCTGTTCCTTGGCGATTCATTTATGGAGGGTTACGACGACAAGAACACGCTGCCATATCACGTTGCCGAATATTTCAGGAAAGAACGGGGAATCTGCCTGAAGACCTACAATGCGGGATACACGTCTTATTCCCCCTCCATCTTCATACCCCAGGCCAAGAAGCTCCTGCCGATCGTGCGCCCCGACTATATCGTGGTAGACGTAGACGAGACTGACCTGTACGACGACTACGCTCGATATCGAAACCTGATCGTTCGCAACGAACGCGGGCAAAATATCGGCGTGAAGGTTTCACCCATCGGACACGAATGCAGTGTCGGCCTGATGGAGGCACGCCAGCATCCGTTGTACCTCATGCGGGTTGCGGCGAAGCTTTGGCTTTCCCTGGTGCATATGCCGTCCGTAATCAGGAAATACCGCTCGGACGATCTCACCCTGTTTGGCTATTCGCGGGACGATGACCCCAACCTCGAACAAAAATATTCAAGGCCGTTGTCCGTCTTCCGGCAAAATTTGCAGGAATTGGCCGAGGTGTTGACGGATTACACCAAGGACGGGAGCCGGGTGTTATTCATCTATCACCCGCACATCGAGCACCTGAAGCCTGACGCCGCGGGCCATGTGTGGAACGATATCGTCAGCTCGTCGGTGCAAAAAACCTGCGTCGCAAACAACCTGGTTTTCTACAATGCTACGCCCGCATTGAAGCGGCGTTTCGGATCGAAGCCGGAGAATTTTTATTGGCGGACGGGCGACATGCACTTCAATTTCAATGGTCTGGAAGAATATTCCAACGCGGTAGCGGCCTTCATGGCCTCCGAGGTGATCAAGCCGAAGGACTGACGGCGCTGGATTGTGGGCCGGCTCACAGTCCCGGTCGTGCGATTGGATTAGATTTGCCTTTGAGAGCCAACCGCTCGGAGGCAAGCCATGAACACGTCCGACTGGTATATCGTTCCGGCGACAATCGCTTGCACCTCGGCCTTCGTATTCCTTGTCCTGATTGTTATCGGCGCCTGGTAGATTGAGCCCGCGTGATCGAGCGATGGATGTGAGAGGCCGCGATTGAAGATCGGCCGATGTCAGCGCCGCTTTTCAAGGGCGGCGGCGATGTCGTGGGCCGCAAGTCGGTCAGGTTGTGGTCTGGCCGGGGTGTTTAGGAAGCAGATCCAACGTGCGCACAAGGTGTTCGCGCCAGTCGGGATGTTGAACACTGATCATTTCGACAGCCAGCATCGAGCATTCGTCGCAAATGCAGACCAAAGCTTGCGGCGCGGCAACAAGTGCCATCACCTCACCTTGCTTCTTGCCGCAGAACGAGCAGGTTGGTGTCGTCATAATCCCCTCACGAGGGCCAATCGACCCGCCACAATTGAACCTTCCCGCGTGCGCGCGTTACCAGGGTAGCAATCTAGCAAAAGGAGGTTCGCATCGTGAAAAAGACAGCCCTTCTTTTGATAGGTGCACTGGTTCTTCCAGTGATTGCATCTTCGAGCCTCGCGGAGGCCGGATACTGGCGAGGCGGGCCGGTGGTCGGCGTCGGTGCGCCACTGATAGCGGGAGCGGTCATCGGCGGGTTGGCTGCCTCAGCATATGCATATGGGCCCGGAGATTATGGTGTTCCCGGTCCATATGGATATTACGGCTATAATTCCGGCTGCCCGCAGCGCGGCTATGGAGCATATTATAATTGCGGCGTCTACGCGGTTCCCGGGTATGGCGCGCCCGCTCCTTATGCTTATCCCTACAGCCCCTGGTAGGATCGCGACTCGTCAAATATCCAAGTCAAACGGCCAAGCCGCTCCCCAGTCTCTTCATGATTGAGTCGGGCGAACGGCAACAAGCAACAGAAAGAGCAAATTTGCCGGCAAGAAGAACAACAGGGCATAGCCGAGCGGATCGCCGGGCAACTTGAAAACATAATAGCCGAGCCACGCGATCAGCGTGGCGTTAAGAAGCAAAAGAGCAACCCGAAAGAGCGTCATCGTCCACCCCCCAACCTGGCCAACAACTCCCGCCGTCTTGTCGCCTCAAGACGGCGAACCTCCGTCGGCATCATACAACCGATTCGGGGTAGGCGGGGCTTCGTATCGGCAACCTCGCTGGCGTGATGGTGACCGGCCCCGCCGTCGCGCACCAAGATTTCGGGCTATTGCTTAGACCGCTGCCCCGGCCCCGACATCGGTGCGGTTTCGGTCGGCAAACCGACCGCCGGCGTTGCGTCTCCATTTGCACCTGGACCTATCGGTTGCGCATAAAAGAGCCAACCCATCAACGCGCAAGCAAATGCGAGCAACAACAACGAGAGCACACGAACAAAAAGAACACGATTAGTCAGAATGGGTCTGGCAAAGCGTCTCATGGCACTCCCCCGGTGGCACCGCACTATCCCCATGGCCCTCGCGCCGGTGGCGAGCCGTCCCAGGGGCTGCGAGCAGGATCATCGGCCTCGTTCGTCAGCCACGGCGTCGCGCTGTGCGTGCCGATTTGGGCCGCGAGCTGCTCCAACGCGGCGATGCGGTTCTCGGTCGACGGGTGCGTCCTGAAGAGATTGTCGACGCCATGGCCTGACAATGGATTGATAATGAACAGATGCGCGGTCGCCGGATTATTCTCGGCCTCCATGTTCGGGATTTGATGGGCCCCGTCTTCGATTCTGGCCAAGGCGGCGGCGAGCCACATCGGCTGTCCGACGATGCGCGCGCCGAGATTGTCGGCGGCATATTCGCGCGAGCGGCTAATCGCCATCTGCACCAGCATGGCAGCAAGCGGTGCCAAAACCATCATGACGATCGAGGCGATCGCACCCGGCCCGCTATTGTTGTTGCGATGGCCTCCGAAAAACATCCCGAACTGGGCGAGCATCGAAATTGCGCCGGCGATGGTAGCGGTGATCGTCATCAACAGCGTGTCGTGATTTTTTATATGCGCCAACTCGTGGGCGATCACGCCGGCGAGTTCTTCTCGGTTGAGGGACTGCATCAATCCGGTGGTTACGGCGACCGCCGCGTTTTGCGGATTACGGCCGGTCGCAAACGCGTTCGGTTGCGGGTTGTCCATTACGAATACACGCGGCATGGGCAGGCCCGCGCTCGCAGCGAGTCCGGCCACAAGTTCGACGAGCTCGGGCGCGGAATGTGGATCGACCTCGTGGGCACCGTGCGTCGACAGCACCATGCGATCCGAATTCCAATAGGCGAAAAAGTTCGTAGCGGCCGCAATGGCAAGGGCGATCATCGCGCCATTGCTGCCGCCTATCAGATAGCCAACTCCCATGAACAGGGCTGTGAGGCCAGCCAGCAGGATTGCAGTGCGCAAGTAATTCATCGCTGCCTCCATTGTTCATGCGATCGATCACCCAGTTGATGAGATGCCCTGGGGGCATCTCCTGAGTGTCGCTGAACCGAAATCGCCTGGTGTGGTGGTCCGGAAGTTCTCTTCATTTTTGCTGCAAGTCAGTCAAGAGAACTTCCGAACCAAAACCACACTAGAATCTCGGGTTTCCAGTGTCCTTTCGAATCCGAAGTTTGCAAAAGAGCCCGCCGCAAACTGCGGCGAACTTCGGATTCGGGACATTTGCCTGGCAAGGCGCGATCCATTCCTGGTGCGACGTGGCTACCGGGCGTCAGGCCGCAGCCTTGTTCTTGATTGCCCCAATGAGCGCCGTGAGTATGGCACCGCCCGCGCCGCCAGCGACCACCTGTGAAATGACGCCGCCGACACTCAAATTGCCCGTCTGCGCGGCGGCCATGATCGATGGCAGCAATAATGTCACGACCTGGCCGAGCACTCCGCCCCCAACCAGCCCGGAAACAACATTGCCAATCGTACCAAGATCAAAGTTTGGCGACGCCTTGCCCGCGCCAACACCGCCAAGAGCTCCGGCAACGAGGTTGATCAAAATCTGCTCCATGTCGATCTCCCATAACCTGCAATGAAATTTCGAAGCGATCCGCTTTGCATCCAAGACGTGAAACATGAATCGAGACACGCGCTTCCATGCCGCAATCTTTGGATGCGCGGCAGGGATGCGGGGCCAGCAACCTGGCGCTCGCCCTCATCGGCGGAACAAAAGCTAAACGGCCTATTGGGTCGATATTGATCTAAGTCAATCAAACCGCGAAAGCCGTCATCGAACCGTCAAGAAATCAATCGCAGCCGCCGGGCTTCGTCGATCTCTTCTGCCGGTTGCTGCCTTCATGGCCACTGGTTTTCGCGATGAAACACCGCTAGCTTTTGCAGGCTCCCAGGTGGGCTTTTGAACGCATTTCGACCACGGAGCCACTTCTTGCAAGAGCGCCTGCGTCGCACATTTCGCGCACAATGAGTGCCCCGACCAATAGGAGGACGCAATGAGTATTCTATGGACCATCATAATTGGCTTTGTAGCAGGGGTGATAGCAAAGCTCCTGCATCCTGGAGGCAGGTATGAACCTTCGGGCTTTATACTGACGACGGTGCTCGGCATTGTCGGAGCCTTCGTCGCAACGTACCTTGGCCAGGCGGTCGGGTGGTACAAGGCTGGCGAAAGCGCTGGATTTATTGGCGCAATCGTTGGCGCAATCATCATCCTGGTAGTATGGGGGATAATCGCACCTCGTATTCAGAAGACCTGAAGCAAGGCGCAGATTCTCTTGTCGTCGCTGGGCGCAGCCCATCATCCCGGATCGGCGCTCGGGATCAACGCTTCGTCAGGAAAAACCGACTTTCAGACAAGCGCCGACTTTTGTCGATAAGGCCAGCGCAAGCCATCCGCCGCGGTGATGGCCGCGAACTTTATTTCGGGAGGCATTCAACATTAAACGCGATGATGATCTGAGCTGGGTCAGCCTTACCCAAGCTCTTCAAGTCTTCTAAACCACTCCTTAGCTTGGCTCCCGCTTCTCTCAAGCTGCTTTCAAGTGTTGCCTTGGCCGTCTTGCATCGCTCTTCATTCGAGAACTCCTGGAACACCACGGTTGGGACAAGCCGCCATTCCGCCCTTTCGTTTGTAGCGGCCGGGCTGACTGAGTAGGAAAAGACGTACATCAGGACCCACATCGGTATCCTCCACCACATGTGATGGGAGGGCAGTTGCGGCCATCGCCCTGACGCCATCATCGACAAGACGGTAGCGCCTCGCTTACCTGGGTGTTGATCCAGATCAAAGGTGCTGACCTGGACAATGCCTTGATCGGTTTCCGCAAATACCGTTTCATGCCGTTAAAGAGCCGGGCAGGAGCCACCGAAAATGTCGGCAATCGTGGTGGTGGCGATCCTTGCCCTTGCCGTTCTGGTGATGGCACTGGCCGGGTCGCATTTCGCGCGGCGAGCATTGATATTTATGGTGGGCCTAACGGCGACCGCGTTGGTGGCGATCTGGTTGATGTTGCGCAATGGATAGCGCACGACCACACAGGCTCAACCCTTGGCAGGTCACAAGTTCTGGATTCCTTCAGATGACAACCCGCGCAGCACTGCTCTGGATTATCCTCGCGCTGGGAGCGATCTGTACCTCAGCGCCGGTAATCGCCCAGACCTACGATCCAAATTATCCGGTCTGCCTGCAGATTTATTCGTCTTCGGGCGGTTACATCAGCTGCCGGTACACCTCGATTGCCCAGTGCAATGTCACGGCCTCAGGCCGGGGCGCGCGATGCTACGCCAATCCATATTACTTACCACGTGGGCGGCCGGCGCGGCGGCACTGATTTCAACCTGAACGAAAAACACCGGCGACGGGGGGCCGGGGCAGGGATCAAACGATCGGGAGTTTGACGTCATGTTTCTTATTCCTGACAGGGCCACCTTCCAAAAGAGTTTAGAAACGCTTCCCCTCGTCACCTACCAGGCCGGCGAAACTGTGATAGCCGACGGCTCGAGGACCGGTCGGCTGCTTGTTCTCAAGAGGGGAACTGTCGCAATCGTCAAGGAGGGGACCGAGATTGCAAAGGTGGCCGAACCTGGCGCAGTGTTTGGCGAGCTGTCTGTCTTGCTGGACCAGCCGCACGCAGCGGACGTGCGCGCGTTGGAAACATCACAATTTCATCTGGCCGACGCGAGTACACTTCTCACGCAAAATCCGATCGCGGTACTTTATGTCGCGACGATGTTGGCCCACCGCCTCAACGGCGCCAATCACGCCCTAATTCAACTAAAGCAACAACTTCTGGCCGGCGAGCCACAGAGCGTTGTCGCCAAAACGGTCAGCAAGATGGAAGGATTTCTCGTTGCCAGCTCCAGCCTTGTCTACGCAGGATATCCACAGGATCCCTACGCATGACAGCTTCAGGTCGTTCGCAGCGCAACACCGCGAAGTTCGCGTTTACGCAATGGCTCTGTCCGGAGTTTGCAGGCCAAGCGACTTTGCGGTCTAGAGGTTGAACAACCAATTCGAAATTCGTCGGCTGAGGCGGTTCGGCGGGCTTGGCGCAAGCGGCGCGCTCAGGTCCTCGCCAACATTTTGTTCAAGTGGTAATCTGAAAACGGGCGAAAAGAGGGATGGTAATGATACCGTCAGTCTCGCAGTTGGTCGTCTGGATTGTCGTCGGCCTGATCGGCGGTAGTCTTGCCTCGCGGCTGATCACCTGGGATCGTGAGGGCTTTGGCAACTTCCGCAACCTGGGCCTCGGTCTCGTCGGCGCGCTGCTCGGTGGATGGCTTTTCCGGTTGCTCAACCTGCTTCCCGGCCTCGACAAGGTATCGGTGTCGCTGCGCGACATCGTCGCAGCCGTTGCCGGATCGCTCATCATCCTTGCGGCGATCTGGTTAGTGCGAAGCTACAGGAAGTGAACCACAATTGAGGTCAGGCCGCACATCCGCGCCGCGCTTGCCACAGGCCCCCGCAGATGAACCGCACGGAGAGAGCTACGTGTCGGCTCTCTCCGCGGTATCACCTTATTCGTAAGCGCAGCAGATAATGCGCACAAACAAAGGCGCGAAAATCGCAGCGAGCAGGATGTTCGTCAATTCGACGCCGCTCGGAAACGCGTGGGTCGTGTAGAGCACCACCAGAATGCCGATGACGACGAGCGCAACTATCAGCGCTAGCGTGGGCCATAAGCACCGCCCGATACAAGTACGGTAGGTGTCCCAATTGACCCTCCACCAGCCCCATTCTTGTTGCTCGCCTCCCTTGCAACAGCACACACAGACGGCAAGCACGGAACCGAGGATCACAAGATAGGCGAGTCCGGGTCCCACGTGTCTGAAAACCCACCACCACAGAAAGCCGAACACAATTGTGATAATGATTTGAGGCATGCTATTCCCCCAATGTTAGGGCGAAAGCGATCATGTCGAGTTGACGGGAACCGAGCTTTGCGCCCGATGATCTACCCTGCGCGTAAGTCTTAGACTTATTTCATCGCGCTCCAGACCGACGTCGAACGGTTTTCCCCATTTTTTCGTAGACTATTGTGCGCCGCATCGCGTGGTCTCGCGCCACCATTTCTTCGCCCTCAGCCCAGATCTCGACCTGGCTGTTATTGTGCCGGTTGAGCCTTCGGGGCGACTTTTCGAGCAGCTTTCGGAGTGGCCGCCGGCTTTACCAAAAAGCGATTGAAACAACCCAATCGCTCGTCCTCCTCTTTGAGGAATTTGCAGTCGGCAACCGCCTTTGCAACTGCCGGTTTTGGCTTTGGGTCTGGCGGTATGATGCCATCATAGCAATTGAGCCGCTCCTTCGACGCGTCTTCTATCGCCAGGCAACTTCGCAACTTATCGATTTGTGTTTCGGCGTTCGCGTTGGTTGAAAAAATAGCGCCGAGAATTACAACCCTCAGCCATGTCCTGTGACCGTTCATGGTTTTTCTCGCTTTCAATTGAGGCCTATTTCACCAGGCGGCGGACGGCCTCAGGCCCGCTGTGATTATCCCTTTGTCCGCTTTTGCTCCTAAAGCGATGAGGTTACTGCGCAGCAGCAAAATGACGCGATGGGGCCACTAGCGGCCATCACTATATTCAATTGCGACAGGACTACGATATTCAATTGCGACAGTACTACGCCCGATCTTCCACCCCCCTGCGTCTGAGCGCATCACCGTTCCGCTTGAGCATGCTTGGCGTGAAGCGTGTCTGTTAACACCCTCCAATCTTCGGGGCTCTTTGCTTTACTCTGATCCAAATTAGATGGCGGAAGCCTCGCCGGTCTGATCAGAAACACCCTGCAAACCTGGCCATAGAGAATGAGCACGAATCTGTATCGTCAAAACATAGAAAATCACCGCCGTGGACCAGCCGAACAGCAGCACGCCGTTCATGGCCGTTATCGGGCCAAGCAGATTCCAGCGCCTCACCGGCACCACGTCTCCGTATCCGAGTGTCGTATAATTGACGAAGGCAAGGTACAGATGGTCCGTTCCCGAAGGGACGGCGCCAACGAGCGCATGTGTGATCGACCACACCACGATTTGAGAAAAATGACCGGCCATCAGTATCGAGACTGCCGCAACCATCGCCACAACCAAACTCAGCGCCGGTCGCGACGGTGGTAAAATTGGTCTGATTCCTTCACGG
>Ga0306923_10005520_pt1 | contig 12328 bp, 11 predicted proteins | sample sta12Can44000108_FD_203841 | JGI IMG/M metagenome (GOLD analysis project Ga0306923, IMG submission 203841) | Lab enrichment of tropical soil microbial communities from Luquillo Experimental Forest, Puerto Rico - statanox.12C.anox.44.000.108 (v2)... | ecosystem: Environmental > Terrestrial >...
GTCAGAATTTTCGGAACCGACACACGGTCTACTTTCCGTTGCGGAGCCACTTGCAGACATCGAGCCAGCAGAAGCGCAGATAGCATGCAACGCACGCTGTAAATTGTTGATTCCACAAGCAGAAAGTGAGAAACCCTTAAGCTATCGGCTGGCGCACACCCCTGTCATTAATGCGCGACCATCGCCATCGTGGCCCTGTGTTTTTTCTTGAAGAGTTTTTCCGCCGAGAACGAGAAACTTCCCTCTCGCAGTCGGTTTCAAGCCTTTCCACGTTTTGCCAGGACTCTAAGGACATACTGCAGTCGTTGCGCAAGCAACCAGATCGTGCACTAGGTTTGTGACATTGGGTGTACCCCACCCCGATGCAGGGTCCCAGCCAGTGTCTGCATTAAACCCGGGGGCCGTCCCTGGCATTATGTTGTTGCCTACGTTGATGTCGTGAAAGTCGTTGGCGTAAGCTGGGGACCGCGCCAGTTCGTAGATCGTTGGGTTCAAGAACCCGAGCGGCTGACCAGCCAGCTGATTGGCCATTGCGACGATAGCAGCCCATTGTGGCGATCCCGCACTGGTTCCGCCCACGATGAAGAAAGCGGGCACACCCGCCAAAGTGCTATTGGCCACCAGCACGCCGCCGTGAATCGCCGCATTGTAAGAGACATCCGGTGTGGTTCTGGATGACAGGTTCAGCCCACTCTGATATGACGGCACCGAGAAGAACAAGCTGGGTGCGCCCCCCGTGGTTGATCCCGGCGCGAATGCAGGCTCGTTCCAGACCTGCTCCCCGCCGTAGCCGACCGGCGTGCAGGGGGTAGTTAGAAAGCCAGTAGCCGAACTACAGGGGCCGGTGAACGTTGCGAGGCCTGCCGAGCACATCGTGGCCGCCGGACAACTTAACGTCGTGGTGCCAGGTTCGGAATAGGGGTCCCCTTCTGTGCCGCCGACGGCAGTGACGAGAGGATCAGAGGCAGGGAAAGAGGCATTCGCCAGAGTGCCAAAAATGAGCTTCTCAGCGCCACGCATAGAGGAGTTTGCTGCACCAGAGTCCCCAGCTGACGCAATTACCGTAATCCCCGCTGCCTGCGCAGCCAGATAGTTCTTGTGAGCCTGTGCGATCTGTGCATTGTTGCCGTTGATCGCGAACTCCCCAGTGCCAAAGCTCTGTGACATGATGCTTCCGGGGTATTTTTCGATCGCGGCTGCTTCGGCAACGTGGATGGCATTCCCACTGCTAGTTGGCGCCACGACTAGCACGATGTTTGCACCTGGGGCCATTGCATGGGCGTACTCCACATCCAGGCTGGTCTCGAGAGTCCAACCAGGCACCCCATGCAGCTCGTTGGAGTTGGGATTGGAATGAAACGGTGGACATCCTTGTGGGCAGAATATGGTAAAGGACGGTGGTGCGGGGATTCCGAAGACAGCGTCGAATCGGGCCAGGTCGGCCTCAATCGTAGGGCTTCCGAAAGCATCGACAATAAGAATCGTTTGGCCAGTGCCGTCTAGGTCGGCTGGGAAGTTGTACGCCGCCCTAAGAAAGCTTGGCCCGTAGCAGATAAGTCGGAGTCCGGAACCGGTCCTGCAGTAAGGCATCCCGTCAGGAATGGTGGTTTCCGGACTCACCTGGACATGCGGGGGATTGGCGATGTAGTTGAAGTCTTGTGCGGACACGACACCAGTCACTCCAACCACCAGCAGGCCGGTCAACATCGCCGCGAGGGTCAGTCCCTTTGTGTTCATCTGAAAGCTCCTTCTAGGTGCGTGAATGGCGCGCCATCCAATGGTAGGGAGGGAGGGGGAGAAAATTATCCTTCTGGGGCACATCCTGAGTCAACTTCACGTCAACAACTCGGCCGGCCCCGCTTGGTGCGCACGGCATCTCTGTGCAGCATGTCGCGAACACTTTTCGATTTGCTCTCGAAGGTGTTGCCGTGCTTGTTGAACAATCTGGTCGTTAGACTCTGGCCTTGCGGGGATTCCTTCGACGGCCGCTCTCTGCCCGGGCCTCATCCAGACCGAATCACGAATACGTCTCGCGGCGGTTTACCCATATTACGGGGCCGCCGCTCAAAACGCAGGCGACCGTGCCCAATGAAGCCAACGGACGCCGACTAGCGCACCTGTAACCGATTGATTCCGCGTGCGACGATTCAATGCGCTACTGTCAGGGCAGAGGTCGCGAGCTCGAGTCTCGTCGGCGCATTCTTTTCAAGTACTTCCCCTGACGCGCTCGAATTTTGGGACGAGACTTGGGACGTAACCGCCGCGAACCCACCTGAAAGTGCCGCGAGCGCTTTTCGGTTGCGCGTCGAGCCGAACATCGGGGTAGTGCGCTGTGGCCACCGTTGCCTGGGCCTCTGAGAAGACCCTCTCTTACGCCTTTTTCAAAGTATTTCTAGACGTTCTTTGCCTTATGAGCTTGCGCGGAACCTACACAGTCTAACCGGCGACGTGAAAAGATTCGTGCAGAACTGGCGCGACTCAATCAGCGTCGCAGGGTGAGAGGTAAGCGCCGACTCTGTCGCAACAGTCGAGAACGCTTTGTTCGATTCGTTCTGATACGATTCATTTTGATATTGCGGTCGATCTTGAGGTTGCGTGTGGGGCTGAGGTCGCGTATTCAAGAAATGACAAACGTCCTTGACCGCGTTACTGAGGTAAACCGTCTGCGTGCCGAATATCTTTTCGCCGCCCTTGGCGGAGATCATGAACCGGTAGCTGCCCGACCAGCCCCATGCGGACAACATATAGTCCGATTGCTCTACGTTGGTGGTGAGCGTAATGTTCGGGCACTTCTGACCTAGGTGCTTTAGAATCGCGACTTGATCGACGTTGGATTGTCGATCCAGCAGCAGCTTCAGTGGCCTTCCCGTGTGCTGCGCAATTGCCACAGGCGCCACACCTGCAAATAACAGCATGGCGCGCCAGACGATAGGTCTCTTCATTGCAGATTTCCTTCAGTCCCAGGCTGGGACTAACGGTCTGGATCGAGAAAACGGGTAGACGCATTATTGCCAGAGACCGATGATTCGGGGCACCTGTCAATACTTCCAGCTCTGAACAAACTAGCAGGTGCGGGCGCGCCATCGCCGGGGTTTAAACTAGCGACTGGAACCACCTCACAGGCGCCTCCCTCCTCAACGTCCCCTAACCGGCTGGGCTCCTTGAAAAAGGGAGGCGCTTCCTAGCACAAAATTATTTTCGAGAACGTTGCCCCGGGGCAAAGACTTAGCCTCCATTCGGCCCCAAGGTAGCATCGTCAGGAGGCAACCATGAGGATCAGTTTAACTTTAGTGGTGCTCCTGGCTACCGCAGCTCTACTGGCGGCACAGGAGAGTTGGCAAACCAAAAGGCGTCTCGTCCTCGTAGACGGCAACGAACTTTACTCACGATGTCAGAGTTACGAGAGAAACGTACGCGTCACCGAGGGTCACGTAGAGTTCACTGGCGAAGGTGCTGATTTGGTTTCAGCGGGTCAATGCTGGGGCTACGTGTTCGCCGTCATCGACTCAATTCCGGAGGGTGAGGGTTTTGACCCCAACAGTAGCGTTCTGGGCAGCCAAGAGATCGACGTTGCGATAAAGTACTTGCAAGACCATCCGGAACTAAGGCCCTACGGCGCGTACTCTCTTGTCAGGACGGCCCTAACGCAAGCATTTCCGCCGAGAACCAAGCGTTGAACGGAAGATGGTTCTTCAGTCCTGCGGCCCAGCGCGCTGGGGTGCCTGAGGAGCAATCGACGGCGACGCCGTGCCGCAAGAGACCAAACAGTTGTGCCAAAAGATAGTGCCCCCGTGGGCCGTCGTGCTGTGACGGCTGTCACACTATGCGCGGTTCGGGATTTAGTTCTTCAAACTCCTCTGCGATGAGCTTGGCCAGTGCGTCGGTCGAGGGCTTGCCAGTCTTAAGCCTAGCCACAATCTTCTGCGCCGCACGAGCACTTGTCGATTTGCTCTCGTAGGTGTTGGCGTGCTTGCTGCACAATTTGGTCATCTCGGATTCCTCCGGCCTCAATTCGACCCTTTCCACAATGCTTTTAGACCGGGAAGCAGCGTCAGCACCATGAGGCCGATAACGGCCAGCATAATAGCTGCCGCAATCGAGACGAGTCTCACTACACGACGTTCGGTTTCATGGTCAGGTCTTCAAATTCCGTTTCGCCGCCATTCAGCACGCGCCTCGTTCAACTGAATCACGAACACAACTCGCGGCGGTTTACCCATATTCGCTTTAGGCCGGAGATCGCAGGCGCCCGCATCGTAGATTTGTGCCAAAACAGCTTCGATTTTGTCGTGCCAGTAGTTGGTAGCCAAACCTTGCGGGAAAGCTGAGCTTCCGAACCCTACCGAGCAAAAGTCGGCAGATGTACGAGATCGCTGTCTGGAACGGCCTCCACCGGTTGGCCGGCTCTGCGCCAAGCTGCTAGGCCACCCGCGATGACAAAAGCGTTGAATCCTTGCTCCCTCAGTAGATGCGCCACCCGGGCGCTCGTGGCTTCGCGCTGTCAAGTGCAATACAGGTAGATATCCTCGTTCTTAGGAAGTTTGGTGACTTCCTCGGAGAGGTTATTTGGCTCAAGTCGAATCGAGCCTCTGATTCGGGCGGCGCCGGAATCGTAGTAACCATGGCTGCGTACATCGACAAGCAGGATCCTCTCCGATCCTTCTGACTGCAGCTTTTTGGCCAACTCGAGCACTTGCACCCGTGGCACAATGCGGTAGACGCGGTATTTCCAGTAACGCCAGAGACGATTGGCGAGGAACACGATCGTAGCCGCAATGAGCACAATTTCCATTGCGCGTCCTGCCTGTTGAAAACCACGTGCGATCGCGGCGAGAAAATCGTGGAACAGAAATCCAATGACGCCGTACGCTAGGGCATAAAAGTTTGCCCCCACGAGATCCAAGGCCAAGAACTGGGCGAGAGGCATTCTCATGCTTCCAGCCAGCGGCGGGGCCATGGTGTTAACGCCAGGGATGAACTTGGCGAGCAGCAACGTTGTGCGGCCTCGCTTGTAGAAGGATTCTGCGGAATGCAGAATGCAAGTTTCAGGGTTAGCTGAGACCTTGCAGAGGTAACCCAACAGACCCCATCCCAGGTGCCGACCGAGGACGTAGAGCAGTGAGTCACCCAATAGCATTCCAACGACAGCAAGCAGCAGAGCTGCTGGGGCGTACAAAACTCCTGCGGCCGCCGCGGCTCCGCCGGCAACCAACGCAAGCGCGGCCGGCACCGGCAGTCCGACCGCCTCCAAAAAGACAGTCAGAAGGATGATGCCGTATCCGTGTCGCGCCATCAGCGATACAAATGTGCTCACCTGCTCACACCCAAACAGTCCCCTTCTCGCTTCCCAGCCGTCGAAAATCAGATCCTGCTACCTGGCGCCCCGGAATTTCGTCAACGGGTCGTCGACGTCGCCATGAGCCGCTTGTTGCGAACATAAAACCGGCGGTCCCGCCAGTGGATCGGCTGCGGAAAGAAGCTCACCACCCAAACGGCAAAGGCAAGAAGATCCCGCGGGCCAAGCATCCACATTTTCTGTCGAACGAGCCAGTCCTGCATGCCTCGCGCGCCCGCGGTGATTGCCATTTCGCGCCGCAGGAGAACGTAAACGATCAAGAAGGCAAATTCGCCAAGCAAGGACTGCGTCAAAAGCGCTGCTAGAAAAGACCACACCAGAATCTGTGTGAAAATCAGGCCAAGGTGCCCCCAGGGACGCGAATAGCGGATGCTGAGATTCCACCGAAGCTGGTGGCGAAAGGCCTCGCCGAGCGTTTCACGCGGATAGACGATGTCAACTGGAAATGGGCTGAGTTCGACGCGGTAGCCGCACGCGGCGAGGCGATTCCCGAGTTCGTAATCGTCGCAAAAATAATCGACTAGCGCTTCGAACCCGCCGATCCGCGCAAGATGCGTTTTGCTCGTCGCCATTACGGCGCCGAGCATGAAATCGAGGCTCCCGCCCCCAAGCATCCATGCGACCAGCACGCCCGGAGCAAAATCGGTGCTGTTGCCGAGCGCCTCGAGATTTGCCGGGAATGTGCCGTCGGTGAGGCCCCGGTAGAGGCAGGTAACGCCGCCAACTGCTGGATCGCGAAACGGTGCGACAACCGCCCGCAAAAATCCGGGTTCGACGCGCACGTCGCTATCTGTGACGATCAGGATTCCGTGGTGTGCTTCGCGGGTCAGGCGGCAAAGCTTGTTCACCTTATCGCTCGCACCCAGCGGTTCCGCTCCCATCAGCAAACGAATTCGACATTGCGGAAAATCGCCGATCAACTGTTGGATTATCGGCACGGCCGGATCGTTTTCATCGGTTACGCAAAAAAGAATTTCGAATTCGGGATAATCTTGGCGGCAGAAACTCGCGTAATTTTCGTACGTCTCACGGTCGAGCCCGCGAATCGGCTTAAGGATGCTTACAGGAGGCAGGCATTGAGACTCGGTTACCTCGCCAGGATTCGAAACAAAACGCGCGCGCCCGAAAAATCGATCGGCAGCGATGATCGCGGCGAGGGCATAGCCAGATGACAGGAACGCCAACAGATACACCGCGTCGCGAAGCAGAATCCAAGCCATGCCGGAATCCAGCGTGCTAGCCCTTGCCCAGCGCGACCAATACGACTCCGAGGCATACGATCAAGACGCCCAGCCAGCGCTGCGGGGTTACCCGCTCGCCAAGAAACAACCTGCCCCCGAGCGTCCCAACAGCGTAGCTAAGCGCCGTGGCAGGAAAGACGAAACTCACTTTTGCAACCGATAGCATTCCCAACAATGCAAAAAAACCTGCTGCCATCATGCTAATCCCGATCCAAAAAGACGGCAGCTTCATCGCACGCCCGATCGAACGCACCACCGAATGCGGACGAAAATCGGTGACTTCGCCGACGAGCTTCATCGTGTGCGACATGCACATCTCGCCCGCAGTTCCCGGAACGACGATCAGAAAATAGAGGAAAGCCGCATTCAGCACGATCACTGCTCCGTGGTTCGCGGATGGGTGTGCCCCACCACAAAAACACCCATGCAAATCATTGCCACGCCAGCCCAGCGCAACGGACGCACTGACTCGTGCAGGACAAAACGAGCCAGCAACGCGACCACCAGCGTGGAGATCGAAGATGCCGGCAGAACATAGCTGTAATCCGCCCAGGAAAGAACCAGCAGATAGGCGACGAAAAAGGCCAGTAGAAGACTGATGCCGAGCCAGACCGTTTCAGAAGTGAAGGCGCGGTAGAAAAAACCGAACAGCCCGGAAGGCGCCGCATCCGGCATCGGGCCAATCTGCTTCATGCCCTTTCCGAGGAACATGTCTCCGAGCGGGGCCACGGAGACCATGATCACGATCAGAACAACCGTTTTGAGATGCAGGACTGGCGCTGGCGCCGGCGTCATGCGCCTTGCGACTCGCCAATCCCGGTGCCCGTCTCGATGGGAGGCATCGGCGGCACCGCCACGAGAGCCTTCTTGTCGACGCCCTTCTGCTGCCGTGACACTTTGATGCGGTCCCTGCGCAGTTTCAGGAAATCCACGGCCTCGTGATAGAGACGCTTGCGTTCATGTGAATCCCAAAGTGCATCTCGCACGATGCGCCACACAACCTTCGGGCGAAAATAATAGCTGTCATAGAAACGGTTCACCGCTTCCACCATGTATTCCTTCGAAAGGCCGGGATATTCGAGGTGCGGAAGTTGATGGCCCCCGTCATCCGTAATGGCCTCACCTGCAAGGAAACCGTCGCGAGCGCCCTGTTCGTAAAGCTCGGTGCCAGGATAGGCATGGGCCATCGATACTTGGATCGTCTCGCAGTCAAGGTCTTTCGCAAAGTCGATGGTCTTCTCAATCGTGTCTTTTGTCTCGCCCGGGAGCCCGATGATGAAATCGCCGTGAACGTGAATGCCGACTTTCTTGCAGTTCTTCACGAAGTTGCGGCCCATCTCGAGCGTCTGGCCCTTCTTAATGTTTTTGAGAATTTGCGCATCGCCGGACTCAAAACCGACAATCAGCAGTCGACAACCCGCGTCGGCCATCGCTTTCAACGTATCGTAATCGCCGTGCACACGCGCCGTACAAGACCAGCGGAAACCGACCGGCTTGAATTCCTTGCAGAGTGCGACTACGCGATCCTTGCGAATATTGAACGTGTCATCGTCGAAGAAAAATTCCTTCGCCTGCGGGAACATCTCGTGGGCCTGGCGGAACTCCCGCGCGACATTTTCAACCGATCGCGTGCGCCAGGCATGTCCGGAAAGCGTCTGCGGCCAGAGGCAGAACGTGCACAGCGCCGGACAGCCCCGGGCCGTGTAAAAGGAGACGAACGGATGGAGCAGAAACGGCACGTTGTAGTTCTCGATGGTCAGATTGTTCCGGTAAACGTCCGTGGCAAAGGGCAGCGCATCAAGCTCAGCTGTCTGGAGCGTCGGGCGCGTCGGGTTGTGAACGACTTGGCCATCCTTCACGTAGCTCGCACTGGCAATTTCCGCTAGGGGCTTCCCTTGCGCATACTCGACGACGGCGTGATCGAACTCCCCGCGAACCACAAAGTCAATGTCGCTGCTGGCCAGCAGACTCTCGGCTGGCTTGATCTGCACGTGCGGGCCGACAAAAGCAATTTTTACGTCCGGGTCCTGCTCCTTCATTGCCTGGGCCATACGCAAGTCGCTGTAAAAGCCGACCGTGGAGGTAAACAACACCACAAACTCATAGTCTTTGGCCGTGCGGACGACCTCCGGCGGGCTGATGTGGTGCGGCGGCCCATCGAGCAGGCGGCTCCCCGGCAGCATCCCGGCTGGATAGGAGAGCCATACCGGGTACCAATACGACTCGATTTCGCGAGTGGCCGGCCAACGCGAGCCGGCGCCACCGTCAAACTTTTCGAAGCTCGGCGGGTTTAGAAACAGGGTTTTCATTACCGACGGCATCTATCGTATCTCCCTCAGCCGCAATTGATGTCTTTCATTCTACTGTAACTCTCAAACCAGCAATAGCTGGTTTTTCAATCCATGTTATTGAAAAACCTGGGTTAATTGGCCGGTTGCCTGTAAGAGGCTCAGCTGCGCCTGCTGACGGGCAAAATCGGCGTCCAGAAAGGCTACCCATTTATCGCTTTCCTCAAGCCGCGCCTGCTCCACCTCCTGCAATGTCGCACGCGCCTGGTCATATCTCGCCTCTACCAGTTGCAGGTTCTGCTGGCCAAGTTCAAGGTCAAGGCGAGCCACTTCGCGATCCGCCTCGAGTTCGCGCAGAGTATGGGCTCTTTGCTGTACCTCCGCGCGCACCTGCTGCCTTTTGGCCCCTACGTTGAGCTCCGCTTGATCCAATTGGCGCTTCGCCAGCGTGACCTCCGCCGTGGTCTTGGCAGCGAACAGCGGAATCCTCACCTGTATACCGACATTGACGTTGTTTCGCTCGAACGTCTTGTAAAACTCGGCGTAGTTGTTGAATTTGCTAAGGATTGCGTACTGCCCGACGAGATCAACTGTCGGAAAATAGCTCAGCTTGGCGCCGTGAAAAAGACGCTCGCGCGCGGCACGCTCATTTTCGGCTTCGGCGAGACTACTGTCGCTTTTGAGCGCGAGGTCCACGACTTCGGTCTGAATGGCGGCCGTGCCCGCCGACAACGCGTCGCTGAACGACTGCTCTTCGGTTTCGAGCTGAAGCGATTGGGTGTCGATCACTCCCGTCAAATCGTGCAATTCTGCCTCCAGGGCTTGTTCTCGATCTTCGAGCTTAACCACCCGTTGATGGATGCGCGCCAGCTCCAATTGGGTGCGCGTTGCTTCAATGGGAAGCTCTTGATTTGCGGCGATGCGCTCGCGCACAACTTCTAGGATCTTTCCCCCGCTTACTTGCTCGTTTTTGAGTAGGTCGAGCGAATCGCGCACCTTTCGAAGTTCGAGATACGCCGAAGCTGTTTCAACGCGCACGTTGTCGCGCGTGCGATCCAGTTCGATTTTCAGGCTCTTAGCTCGCTCTTCGGCAGCGTGCTGCTGGCTTTTCAGCAAGGGATTGAACACGGTTTGTGTGTAATCCAGCTCGAAAATCGAGGGCGCTTGTCCACCCGGCAAGGAAGGAAATCCATGTGTGTACGCCAAACCAGCACCGGTATACACATTGGGCAGAAAACTCGCGCGATCGACTCCAACCTCGCCCAGCGCCACGTTGTACTGAACTTGTGCGAGCTTGACCTCCCGGCTGTTCTCGAGGGCCAATATCACCGCCTGCCTCAGAGTGAGTGGCGAAGACTGCTGGGCTTGAGCGGGCCCGGTGAAAAATGTCATGCATGCCGCTAGCGCAAACGCCGATCGGTTGCTGTGGGGTCGCTGAGTCATGAACCATTCACTCGCTTACTCATGGTGCAGCGCTTCGGCCGGCTGCATCCTCGCCGCGCGATTTGCGGGAAGATACCCAAAGATCAAACCTGTCGACGAGGATACTATAAACGCCAAAACTACCGAGATCCACGATACAGGAACGACAATACCGTCCGTATCCGGAATGAAACGCAGCAGGAAATTCAAAACCACGGGAATCGAAATCGCAATCAGAACTCCAGCGAGTGCTCCGATTCCGCTGAGGGCCAGTGCTTCCATGAGAAATTGATACCGAATGGCATCGTGCGAAGCGCCGATCGCCTTGCGAATGCCGATTTCACGAGTGCGTTCCCGCACTGTGACCAGCATGATGTTCATGATCCCGATCCCGCTGATAACAAGCGCAATGAACGCTACCAAGATCAGTACCGCCATCAGACCGAGCGCGATGTTGCGGGCTGTCTCGAGTATCCCGGTCAGGTTCTGGACGCGGTAATGAGCACCTGCGCGATGCCGCTCCTGCAAGATGTCAGCTACCTGCCGCGTCACGAGCGGCACGTCCTCTGGGCGGTCCGCTCGCACGTAGAGCGTGTGAAAGTTGTTCATCCCCGTGTAATACTCGAGCAGCGGGAACGGAATGAGCACAGTTTCGCGGGCAATTTCGCTTTGTCCAATCGCGACGACTTTTTCCCTGAAGATCCCAACGACGTGGAAGTGAAGTTCCCCGACCTGTATCTCGCTGCCGACGGGATCTTCTGAGGGAAACATTCGTAGCGCCAGCGGTTGGGTGATGAGGCAAAACTTGGCCCTCGACTGGAAATCGTCCGGCGCGAAATACCGCCCGCGCAAGATCTCCAATCTGCGAACCTGCTCAAATCCTTCCGTAGCACCCACCAGGTTCACCTGTCGCTCTTGGCCGCGCACCGAAACTGACATCACTACGACGTTCGTTCCCGCCGTCTGGGTCACAAGTTGTGGCAGACTTCGACTGACCACCGCAAGGTCAGCCGGACCGATCTGATCCGACACGGCCACAGGCTCCGCTTCCCCTGCCGGGACCACGTTTGCATAGACCAGGTTCGCGCCCACCCCTTCAATCTGGGCGATCACGTACCGCTGCCCGGCCAGCGCAATCGTAACCACTAGCACGATGGACGCGCTTCCGATAATTACCCCCAGCATGGTAAGAACGGAACGCAGTTTGTTGGCCAGGAGTGCCTGCGCTGCCAGTTTCCATATCTCAGCCCAAAAAGCGGACTGGCTCTCTCGGCTAGCCATGCTCATCGTTATCAACCGAGCGTTCGTCTCCTTGAACGGAATTCCCGAGGGGCTGGAACCCCATGTCGGCCCCGCTCGTTCCAGAGGCTGCGCCCCTGAGGCTTGGGGAGACCGAGCATGGAACTTATTTACGACCCACACAGCTCCCTTGTGGGCGAAACTACGGGAGCCCGTTCATTTAGACTTTTCGAGCCGCGAGAGGCGCACCTCTGCGTCTTTGAGCTTTGGGTTCAGTTGGAGCGCAGCGCGATATTGTTCGGCTGCTTCCGCTCGCTTTCCCTGAGACTCATATAAGCGGCCCAGCCAATCTCGTGCCCGTGCGTGCGAGGGCCAGTCGCTGCGCTCCGGCGTGCTGGCCAGATAAGATTTTAGATTGCGCTCCGCGTCGCTGGGACTCGTGTTCGCGAGGACCGCTTCCACGCCCCGATAGTAAGCCAGGCGGGGATCATTGGGGCTCATGCGCTCGGCCGCTTGGATCGCCCGAGACACGTCGGCTGGCTTGCCCTGACGTTCAAAAAATTCGGCTGTTTCGAAATACGGGTCGGGCTTCTTTGGATCGCCAGCGAGCACTTGCCGAATTTCGTTCTCCGCTTCTTCCGGCTTCTTGAGCGCCTCGTGGTAGTAGAGCGCCCGGGCTAGATGGCCTTGCACAGGATCGATCGCCGCGATAGCGTTCACCTGTTCTAACGCTTCGTCCTTGCTACCTCCCACGATCCACGGAGCGGCAATACAGTACTCCT
>Ga0306923_10005521_pt1 | contig 12328 bp, 10 predicted proteins | sample sta12Can44000108_FD_203841 | JGI IMG/M metagenome (GOLD analysis project Ga0306923, IMG submission 203841) | Lab enrichment of tropical soil microbial communities from Luquillo Experimental Forest, Puerto Rico - statanox.12C.anox.44.000.108 (v2)... | ecosystem: Environmental > Terrestrial >...
TTCTTCCACTGCTGCATGCTCGGGAGGAGCGCCACGACGCCGTTCAGGTTATGCACCTGCAGAAGATCGACACGGCCGGTCTTCAGCCGCTCGAGCGAGCGGGCGAGACTCTCGGCGCCGCCAACCCCGAAGCCACCACCCACGAGCTTGGTGGCGATGAACATCCGCTCGCGCGTGCCGAGGCTGGCCAGAGCATCGCCGATCAACGCTTCGCTGTCACCGTAGGCGGCGGCAGTGTCGATCACCGTCGCCCCGAGGTCGCTCATGCGCGCGAGCTCGGCACGGATCTCCTCGCGTGCGGATTCGTGAAAGGAATCGGTCCCGATCCCGATCGCCGGAAGGCGCTCCCCGCTCGCGGGGATCGCCTTGGTGATGAGCGGCAGCGCGGCGGTGGCGGAGGGCTCGGCGGCCACGAGCCCGCGGCCGAGCAGTGCGCCGATCGCCGCGCTCACGGTCCCCGCTAGGAAACTGCGGCGGCCGCTGCTCACGAGATCCGCGGGTCGCGTGCAGCCGGGTCGCGCGGCAGGAGGAGGGCGATGAGGCGCCATAGGGCGTGGAAGAGCAGCCACACGATGAGTGCGAATGTCAGCGCGAACACGATCGCCTCGCCCGAAAGGGCGAAGGTCGGCACCCAATCGTGCAGCGTCGCGGCCGCGAGGGCGGGATCGCCGTGCATGATGAGATAGGTGGCCTGGTGGAACAAGCTCCCGTGCAGTGCATCGACTGCGCTCTGCAGCTGCTGCACCGTAGTCGCCAGTGTGCGGATGATGGCGCCTTCGTCGTGAAACTTCGGATCGCCGCTCTCCAGGTGATAGCGGATCAGCCGCTCGATATCGCCCTGGTAGTACTGATCGGCGAGCCGTTGCCAGGGCGCGAGATCGAGGCGGGCTTGATCGAGCCGGCCGCCGAGACGCTGCCGATACTGGGCGATGAAACCGGGCACGAGGCCGGCAGCGACGACGGCGCATACCAGCAGTAATCGATCGAGCAATCCGCGCAGAAACACCATCGTCAGGGCTCGCGGCAGTGTCCGGGTAAGCTTGCACGAATCCCGTCGCACCGCACAGTTCGGCGCCGCCGCGCGAGAACTGCGTCACGTCGGGGCAGATTCCTCTGGCCGGGGTTACGGTTTGGCCTCAAATTTGATCCTTCGCCATCGGTGACATCTGCACTCACGAGCCCATGATCCGCCGCAGGCGGCCAAAACAACAATCCGACGTGGACCCAGCTGCCGAGCCCGGGGTAGGAATGCACTCCGGGGCGGCACCGCGCTGGGTCGATGTGCTGTGCATCGCACAGGTGGTCTACGTCGTTACGGTCGCGGCCGTGATGCTGACGGGCTTTGGCGGTCCGACGATCACCCACTACGTGGGGCTGGTGTCGGATGAGCCGGCGGCACTCGTCGCCCTCATCATCAGCGCGGCGACCGCCCGCTACAGCCCCCGCGGCCCATTGCGCACCGCCTGGATCCTGCTGACCGCCGCGCTCGGACTCTACTTCATCGGGACGGTGATCGGCGTCAGCTCCTGGCTCCAGGGCCAGGATCCGTTCCCCGGCCCCGCCGATCTCTTTTATTGTGCGTTCTACCCGGCCCTGGCGGCAGCCTCACTCGCGTTGCTGCGGGCGTACGCGCTGCGCGTCGCGTGGGCGCAGCTGACGCTCGATGCGACGATCTTTGTCGTCGGGTTCGCCGCCTTCTTCTGGTTCCTGGTGCTTCGTCCGGCGGCGATGAGCGTGCAGGTCGACCTGCTCAAGCAGGCGCTGAGCCTCGCATACCTTTCATGCGACTGCGTGCTGGTGCTCATGCTGGGCGTGCTCCTCATTACCGGCGCCGGGTTGGCCGGGGGCAGGCGGGTGCCCTCGCTGCTGCTCGCAGGCTTTGCGACCACCTTCCTCGCCGACATCCTCTGGTCGCTCGCCAAATTGCGCAATTACTACCTGCCGGGCGGCTTCTACGACGTGCTGTACATGATGTGCTACGTGCCGCTGGCAGCGGCCGGTCGCGAGCAGATGCGGGCAATGCGCGCGCCCGCGCCCGAAACCGCGCCGCACTCGGACGCGATCGCCCGCGCGCTGCCCTATGCCGCCATGCTGGCGGCGTTCCTGATGCTGGTGTACCTGGCGCGCGGTGACATCGGCGGTCCGGCGACCGCGATGGCGATGATCGTGTTCGCGCTCACATTGCTGTTCATGGTGCGCCAGAGCATCGCGTGGCGCGGGGCGGCGCTGGTGCGCGAGCGCCAGGCGGTGCGCCTGGTCGAGGACCGTTATGCCTCGCTCATCGCCAATGCCACGGATGTGATCATGATCGTGGCGGCGGACGGCACGCTGCGTTTCGCGTCGCCTGCGGCCGAGCGCACGCTCGGTCTCAAGCCCGAGTGCATCATCGGCCTGAGCCTCGCCGCGCTGTGGTCGGGGGAGGATGCGGAGAAGCTGCGCATGTTCCTCGCCGAGGTCGCGGCAACGCCCTCCGGAACCGTCGGCCCCGTGGAGTTGCGCCTCGAGCGCGGCGCGCGCCGCTGCGTGCTCGAGAGCGTCGGCAACAACCTGACGCAGGACCCCGCGGTCGAAGGCCTGGCGCTGAACTTCCGCGACATCAGCGAGCGCAAGGCGCTCGAAGAGCAGCTGCGGCAGCTTGCCTTCCACGACCCGCTCACGCTGCTCGCCAATCGCAACCTGTTCCGCGATCGCGTGCAGCACGCGCTCGCCCTCGCGCAGCGCGGGCGCAACTCGGTGGCGGTGATGTTTCTCGATCTCGACAACTTCAAGAACATCAACGATTCACTCGGTCACGACGCCGGCGACCGCCTGCTGCAGGCGGTCGCGCAGCGCATCGTCAAGACGACACGTTCCTCGGACACCGTAGCGCGCCTCGGGGGCGATGAGTTCGCGGTGCTGGTTGAAGGCATTGCCTCGCAGCGCGATGTGGGGCGCCTCGCCGATGCGCTCATCGATACTCACAATCTCCCGTTCACGCTCGATGGCATCGAGGTGCGCGTGACGGCGAGCATCGGCGTGGCACTTTCATCGGCCGACGCCGGTGCCGAGACGCTGCTCAGCAATGCCGACATCGCCATGTACCACGCCAAGGCGGCGGGCAAGAACCGTCACGTCAGCTTCCAGCCGCAGATGCAGGACATGCTGCAGGAGCGGCTGCGGCTCGAGGCGGATATCGGCCGCGCGCTCGCTCAGCAGGAGTTCTTCCTCGAGTACCAGCCGATCGTCGACCTCGGCACACGCGCCCTGCTCGGTGTCGAGGCGCTGGTACGGTGGCGCCACCCGGAGGTGGGCGTACTGATGCCCGCGCGCTTCATCCAGGTGCTGGAGGAGTGCGGTCAGGTTGCCAAGCTCGGCCGCTGGGTCCTGCGCCAGGCCTGCCGTGACTTCTGCGCCTGGCGCAGCGCGGTGGCCGGCAGCAGCGGGCTGCGCCTGGCGGTCAACATCTCCGGCCGGCACCTGCAGCACGGCGAGCTGGTGCAGGATGTCGCGCAGGCGTTGCACGAGTCCGGGCTCGAGCCCCACAACCTGGTGATCGAGCTGACTGAAAGCACCACCATGTACAACACCGATGCCAACCTCGAGCGCTTCCATCGCGTCAAGGCACTCGGCGTGAGGCTGGCGATCGATGACTTCGGTACGGGCTACTCCTCGCTCTCTTACCTGCACCGCTTCCCGATCGACATACTGAAGATCGACCGCTCGTTCGTCAGCCATCTCACCAACTCGGATAATGGACCAGAGCTCGCGCGCGCGGTGATCACCCTCGGCGAGACGCTCGGCCTCGAGACCGTCGCCGAGGGCATCGAGCTCGAGCCGCAGGTCGCCGCGCTCCTGGCGCTCGGTTGCGTCGCCGGGCAAGGGTTCCTGTTTGCGCATGCGGGTGCGCTCAGTGACCTCTTGCACAGCACCTTCGTTGCGCGCCGCAACGCACTGTGGAGCGGGCCGGCCGGACGCGAGGAGCTCACCGAGCGCGGCTGGTTCAAGACGCCGAAGGTAGCGCGGCGCCGAGCCGGCGCGGCCTGAAGTCCCGTCACGGCACCCGCGCGGCGGACAGCTCGCCGCCCCGCACGCGGCTGGGCGCCGCCCGCGAACTCGTTGTATCGTTACCGGATGATCGTGGTCACGGGCGGTGCGGGTTTCGTCGGCTCGAACATCGTCGCCGCGCTCGCCGCGAGCGGCGCGGCGGTCGCGGTTTGCGACCGGCTGCGTCAGGAAGACAAGTGGCACAACCTCGCCCGCGTCGGGTTGCGCGAAGTCATCGCTCCGGAGGCGCTGCTGGCGTGGCTACCGGCGCACGCCGCGGCGATCGAGGCAGTGGTCCACATGGGGGCCATCTCCTCGACCACCGAGACGGACGTCGACCTGATCGTCGAGGTGAACTTCCGCCTGTCGCAGGCGCTGTGGCGCTGGTGCGCGCTCGAGGGCAAGCGCTTCATCTACGCCTCGTCGGCCGCCACCTATGGTGCCGGCGAACAGGGCTTCGACGATGATCCGCGGCGGCTGCCGCTCCTGCGGCCACTCAATGCCTACGGCTGGAGCAAGCACCTGTTCGATCGCTGGGTCGCGGGCACGCTCGCCGCTCAGGACGCGAGTCCGCCGCAGTGGGCGGGGCTGAAGTTCTTCAACGTCTATGGACCCAACGAGTACCACAAGGGCTCGATGCGCAGCGTGATCGCGCAGAAGTACCCGCTCGCCGCCGCCGGACAGCCGGTAACGCTGTTCCGCTCGGGCCGCCCCGACGTGGCGGACGGCGGTCAAAAGCGCGACTTCATCTACGTGCGCGACTGCGTGCAGGTGGTGCAATGGCTGCTGGCACACCGGCAGGTGAATGGCCTCTTCAATCTCGGCACCGGTCGGGCGCGCAGCTTCGCCGAGCTCGCCGCCGCGCTCTTCGCAGCACTCAAGCGCCCGCAACATATCGAATACATCGACGCGCCCCCCCAGGTGCTGGCGCACTACCAGTACTTCACCGAGGCGCGCATGGAGCGGCTGCGCGAGGTGGGCTATACGCACCCGTTCACCTCGCTCGAGGAGGGTGTGGCAGAGTACGTGCAACGTTACCTTTCACAACCCGATCGCTATCTCTGAAGCCCGCGCGACGCTAATCGCATGAGCTTCCGCCACGTCATTCTCGACCGCGACGGGGTGCTGAACTACGAGGCACCCGAAGGCAGCTACGTGCGCGAACCGGCGGAGTTCCGCTGGCTGCCGGGTGCGCTAGAGGGGCTGGCGCTGTTGCGCCGCGCGGGCGTGCGCCTGTCGGTCGCCACCAATCAGGCAGGCGTCGGCCGCGGCCTTATGAGCCTCGCCCAGCTCGCTGCCGTGCACGAGCGCATGCAGACGGAAGCGGCCGCGCACGGCGGCGCGCTCGATGCCGTACTGTACTGCCCACATGCTCCCGAGGAGCAGTGCTCGTGCCGCAAGCCCGCACCCGGGCTGATACAGGCGGCTTTGGCACGCTCGGGCATTGCGGCGAGCGACAGCATCGTCGTCGGCGACGATCGTCGCGACCTCGAGGCGGCGGAGCGCGCCGGGGTCGCGGCCGCACTGGTGCGCACCGGCAAGGGGCGGCACACCGAGGCGCTGCTGGGCAACGCCGCCGTACCGGCCTACGATGACCTGCGGGAGCTCGCGCGCGCCATCCTGACCGCTCGCCCTGACACGGGTGGCCGCCGCCGAGGCCCATGAGTCATAGGATGCGTCATGACGATACATGAGGTGTTTGCAGATCACTCGGCCGTGACGGCGCGCGCCGCACTCGAGCTGCCGCCGGTACTCGAGCGCGCCGTCGCCGCCATGCACGGGTGCCTGCGCGCGGGTGGGAAGATCCTCGCCTGCGGGAATGGCGGCAGCGCCGCGGATGCGCAACACCTCGCCGCCGAGCTGGTCGGCCGATTTCGCGAGGAACGCCAGGCGTTGGCGGCGATCGCGCTCACCGCGGACACCGCACTGCTCACCGCGCTCGGCAACGATTACGGCTACCAGCGTGTGTTCGCGCGCCAAGTCGAAGCACTGGCCCAGCGGGGCGATGTGCTGCTGGCATTCAGTACCAGCGGCAACTCGGCGAACGTGGTGGAGGCGGCGCACACGGCGCGGCGCCTGGGTTGTACCGTGATCGGATTTACCGGTGCCGGCGGCGGCGAGCTCGCCCATCACGCGGATGTGCTCCTCAAGGCTCCCTCGAGCACGGTGGCGCGGATCCAGGAGATTCACACCCTCTGCATCCACGTGCTCTGCGAGTCACTCGATGCGCTCATCCGCGCGGAGCCGGCCTCGTGAGCAGCGTCGGCGACACGGGCACGCTCCTTGCGCTCCCCGAGCGCTTCGCCGACCTGAGTGTCTGGGTGGTCGGCGACCTGATGATCGATGAGTACGTGAGCGGTGCGGTCGAGCGCATCTCGCCCGAGGCCCCGGTGCCCGTGGTGCGCGCACAAGGGAGTGAGCATCGGCTCGGAGGTGCCGCCAACGTGGCGCGCCAGATCGCCACCCTGGGCGCGCGCGTCAGCGTTGCCGGGGTGTGCGGGGACGACGCGGCCGGCGAACAGTTGCTGACGCTGTGCGCCGGCGCCGGCATCGATACCCGCGCGGTGCTCAAGCTTCCCGGCCGCCACACCACGCGCAAGCTGCGCGTGTTGAGCCACAGTCAGCAGCTGCTGCGTCTCGACTGGGAGGACGTGCAGCCGTGTACGGCGGAAGTGAGCGCGCGGCTGCTGGCGCAGCTCGCCTCGGGCGACCCTCCCGATGCGATCATCCTCAGCGACTACGCCAAGGGCGTGCTGACACCCGCGGCGATCGCCGGGATCCTGCGCGCGCGTGGCCCGGTCCCGCTCGTGGTCGATCCCAAGCACCGGGATTTCGGGCGCTACCGGGGTGCGACCACCGTGACACCGAACTTGCACGAGCTCGAAGTGGCCGCGGCATGCACCCTCGACGTCGAGGACCTGCCGGGTGTCGCTGCAGCGGCGCGCACACTCATGACGAGCGCGGGTCTCGAATCGATGGTCGTGACCCTCGGCAACCACGGCATGCTGGTCGTGCCCGCTGCGGGCCCGGAGGTCGCGGTGCCGGCGATGCGCCACGAGGTGTACGACGTGACCGGGGCCGGCGACACCGCGATCGCGGTGCTTACCCTCGCGCTTGCCGCGGGTGCATCGCTGGCGCAGGCCGCGCAGCTCGCGAACGCCGCGGCCGGCGTCTCCGTCTGTCAGGTGGGTGCGGTGGCGGTCTCGGCGGCGAGCATTCGCGATGCGCTGGCCGCGCATCCCGATGGCAAACTGCTCTCGCGCCACGAGCTCACAGCCAGGGCTGCGACCTGGCGCACCGCGGGCAAGCGCATTGTGCTGACCAACGGCTGTTTCGACCTGCTGCACGCCGGGCACCTCGCGCTCCTCAGCCAGGCGGCGAAGCTGGGGGATGTGTTGGTGTTAGCCATCAACAGCGACGCCTCGGTGCGCCGTCTCAAGGGTTCGGAGCGGCCGCTCGTTCCCCAGGCGGAGCGCGCGGCGCTGCTCGCGGCACTCACCTTCGTCGATGCGGTCACGATCTTCGAAGAGGACACACCGCTTGCGGTGTTGGATGCGGTCAGGCCGGATGTGCTGGTGAAAGGCGGGGATTACCAGCCCTCCGAGGTAATCGGGCGCGAGCTGGTGGAGGCGGCCGGCGGCCGCGTCGTCATCGTGCCGTTGACGCCCGAGCGATCGACCAGCTCGCTCGTGGCACGAATTCGCGGCGCCCGCAGCTAAGGCTGCCCCACGAAATTGCGCTTACCGTGACCGTTGGGATCGCGCCGATCGGGAACATGCGCAATTTCGCGCGGACCCCGGCGGGGCAGCCGGCTGAGGCGCGGAGCACCGTCGACCATTGCCGGCCGACGCAGTATTTGCTACAAGCCTTTTCTCCCTGGGGAGTAGCCGCCCGGCATCGACCGGGTCGTACGTCAACACACTTGGGTGGAAGCCCGTGGCGTACGAGGCTTTCGAGCATGGCGAGACCAACGGCAGACCCTCCGGCACGAGCGACGGAGGACGCTGGCGTTCGGTCGCAACCGCTCGGTCCGGAGTCTCCTGATGGAAGCGTTCCTGGTTTCGCTCTCGACGGTGGCCATCGCCGAGATGGGCGACCGCACTCAGCTCCTCTCACTCATGCTCGCGGCGCATTACCGCAAACCCTGGCCGATCCTGGCTGGGGTGCTGTGCGCAACGCTCGCGAATCATATCGTCGCAGCGCTGGTTGGCGTGCGACTGGGCCGCTTCCTCACGCCCGCGATGCTGGACGCGGCGGTCGGCGTGAGCATGATCGGCATGGCGCTGTGGGCACTCAAGCCCGACACGCTGCAGGAGGGTAGCCGCGGGGGAACTGCGGGTGCGTTCGTCGCGACGACCGTGGCATTTTTTATCGCCGAGATCGGTGACAAGACTCAGATTGCCACCGTGGCGCTGGCGGCGGCGTATTCCAACCTCGCCCCTGTGGTCGCCGGTACCACCGCCGGCATGCTGCTGGCCAATGCCCCGGTGGTATTCCTCGGCAAGGCGTTCTCGGATCGGCTGCCGCTCACCGCCCTGCACCGCGTGGCGAGCGCGCTGTTTCTGATCCTCGGTGCCGTCTTCATCTATCGGGCAGTGCATCACTCGCCCTAGGTTGGCTTCCATCACCGTCGCGGCGACGCGACCGCGGGCGGCGGTAACACCGCGCGCCGCTGCGCTCACTTGTGGAGATCGTCGATCCAGCGCACGAGCTCCGGCACCTCGACGGGCGTGATGTCGAGATTGACGACCAGACCCTGCTGCCCGCTGCGGGCCAGTACGCAGTGCAGCTCGAGCTCGTCGCTCGCGTTGATCTCCTGGTGCGGTACGTAGGGGGGAACGTAGATGAAGTCCCCCGGCGAGGCTTCGGCGACGAATTCGAGCTGCTCGCCCCAGCGCATGCGCGCGACCCCCCTCACCACGTAGATGACGCTCTCGAGGTCACCGTGATGATGGGGCCCGGTCCTGGCCTTGGGGTTGATAGTAACGGTGCCGGCCCAAAGCCGGTTCGCACCGGTCAACTGCGTGGTGACGGCGGCTCGGCGGAACATGCCGAGAGTCTGAGGGGTGTTGTCGTCCAGCTCATCGGCGCGGATGATCCTTACACCGCGTGATCGCCACCGGCTCGCGTTTCCGCTCATGGCTACTCTCCCGCTGCCTTGTCCCGAAAAGTACCACGAACGCACTGTGCTTGCGTTGCGGTGCCGAGCCGGACAGTGCTCGGAGGGTTCCGGCCGCGTGTAACATCGCGCCTCATGAGCAGCGACAGCATTCGCGAGCTGTTGGTCGAGGCGGCGCTAAGGTCGGCGCACTACATCGAGCAGCTGCGAGTGCGCGAGGTTCGCGCGGATCCTGCCGCGGTGGAGCGCCTCAGGAAGGCACTCGCGGCTCCCTTGCCCTCCGAACCGAGCCGAGCGGGCGATATCCTTGCCTTCCTCGATGACCATGGATCGCCGGCGACGGTCGCGAGCGCAGGTGGCAGATACTTCGGCTTCGTCACCGGCGCAGCGCTGCCTGCCACCGTTGCCGCCCAGTATCTCGCCTCGGCCTGGGACCAGAATTGCTTCAGCTTCGTCAGTTCACCCGCAGTCGCATGCATCGAGTCCACGGTGCTGCGTTGGTTGAAAGAGGCGCTGGGCCTGCCCGCTGCTGCGGAAGGAGCGCTGGTCACGGGCGCGACCATGGCGAATTTCACCTGTCTTGCGGCTGCGCGGAACTGGACGCTCCAGCGGCACGGCTGGGACGTGGACCGGCAGGGGCTGTTCGGTGCGCCTGCGCTGACCGTCGTGCTCGGCGATGAAGCACACGCCACGATCTACAAGGTACTTTCCATGTTGGGACTCGGGCGCGAACGGGTGCTGCGCGTTCCGGCGGACGCGCAGGGACGCATGCGGGCTGACCGGTTCCCCCCCATCACCGGGCCTGCGATCGTCTGCCTGCAGGCCGGCAACGTGAACTCCGGTGCCTTCGATCCGGCGGAGGAGCTCATCGCCCGGGCGCACCAGTACGACGCCTGGGTGCACGTCGATGGCGCGTTCGGTCTTTGGGCGCTCGCCTCTGCGGAGCAGGCTGCACTTGCGCGGGCGTTCGTCGGCGCCGATTCCTGGGCGCTCGACGCGCACAAGTGGCTGAACGTACCGTATGACTCGGGAATCGCGCTCGTCCGTGAGCGTGCGGCGCTCGCGCGGGCGATGTCGATGAGCGGCGCGTACCTCCTGCCGAGCGAGCACCGCGATGCCATGAACTTCACGCCGGACAGCTCGCGGCGTGCACGCGCCATCGAGATCTGGGCGGCGCTGAGGTCACTCGGGCGCTCGGGCTTGGCCGAACTGGTGAGCCGCAATTGCCGTCAGGCGCAGCGGATCGCCGCCGAGTTGACGAAGGCAGGTGTCGACGTCCTGAACGAGGTGGTGCTCAATCAGGTCGTGGTGGCGTTCGGAGACGATGAGCGGACCCGCCGCGTGATTGCGCGGATCCAGGATGGCGGCACCTGCTGGTGCGGCGGCACGGTCTGGCGTGGGCGTGCTGCGATGCGCATCAGCGTCAGCTCCTGGGCAACCAGCGCTGAAGACGTGGAACGGACCATCGCGGCAATCCTCGCGGCTCACCGCCGCGCTTGATCCGGAGCGTCTGATTCCCGCCGACTCCGGCGGTACAGCTCCAACAGCTGGCACACTTCCCCATCTTCGAGCTGCTCGAAACGCGCGTACCATTCGCCGATCGCAAACAGCATCGCCGGGACCTGCAGGATGACGAGCTCGTCGGCTTCCGCCGCGAGGAGCTGCGCCGCCTGCGGCGAAGCGACCGGTGCCGCGACGACGATCGCAGCGGCGCCACCGGCGCGCGCCGCGCGCACCGCCGCGAGCATGGTGGAACCGGTAGCGAGACCATCGTCGACCAGGACCACCGTCTTGTCTTTCAGCTGGAGCGGCGCGAGGCCCGCGCGGTAGACTTGCTCGCGGCGCAGGAGCTCGCGACGCTCCTGCGCCGCGATGCGCTCGAAAGCCTCGGCGATGCCGGGGATCTCCTGCTCGATGGTGCGCTCATGCACCACGATTTCTCCCGCGGCAACCGCACCGATGGCGAGCTCCGGCTGGCCCGGCATGCCGATCTTGCGGACCAGCATGACATCGAGCGGCGCGTCGAGAGCGCGCGCGACCTCATACGCGACCGGCACGCCGCCGCGGGGCAGCGCGAGTACCAGCACCGGCTTCTGCAGTGGCCGCTGCTGCATCGCGCGCGCGAGTGCCGCTCCCGCTGCCGCGCGATCGGGGAAAACACGAGCAGTCAATGCCATGGCAGCCCTGCCCCCATCACCGGCGCGCCCCGCGAGGCGGTACGAGTCGCGTTGCCATTACGCGAAGTCCCTGAACGTCGTGGCGGGTTGCTCCGTCGGGACACCCGGCTGGGCTGCCGGCTCCGCATCCGGGACGAATCGCCCCTCCGCACACACGATACTCGCATTACCCCCAGGCCACCGCGGGGGCCGTGTGTTGGCACCTTTCATCACATACACTCCCGACCGAGCGCTCGGTACAGGGGGCCGGCCGAAATCATCCTTGACCCTTAATTCACCCACGCTGTAGATCTAGCTACTGCGCCTCCCCCATGAACGCCAATACTTCGGTGCTTGCGGCGCTCGCCGCCGCACTGCTCTTTGGTGCAAGTACTCCATTTGCCAAGGCGCTGGTCGGCGCGGTGCCACCGGTACTGCTTGCGGGGCTGCTGTATGCGGGCAGCGGGATCGGCCTCTGGGTCGTGCGGGTTGCGCGCGATGCGGGCTTCGAGCGCACCAGCCTGTCGCGGCCGGAATGGCCCTGGTTCATCGGCGCGATCATTGCCGGTGGAGTGGTGGGTCCGATCCTGCTCATGTACGGCCTCACGCAGACGAGCGCCGCGGACGCATCGCTGCTGCTCAACCTGGAGGCAGTGCTGACGGCGCTGCTCGCCTGGATCGTGTTTCATGAGAATGCTGATCGGCGCATCGTGCTCGGCATGACACTCATCGTCGCAGGCGGGCTCGTGCTGGCGTGGCCCGCGGCCGGCGCAGGCCGGACGAGCGTGGTCGGAGCGTTGTCCGTGGCCGGTGCCTGCGCGTGCTGGGCGCTCGATAACAACCTCACCCGCAAGGTCTCGGCCGGCGACCCGCTGTTCATCGCCGGGACCAAGGGTCTCGTGGCGGGGATTACCAACATCGCGCTGGCGCTCGCTCTGGAGGCGCGGTTGCCGCGGCCCGCATTGAGTGCAGCGGCCATGGTGGTCGGATTCCTGGGATACGGCGTGAGTCTCGTGCTCTTCGAGCTGGC
>Ga0306923_10005526_pt1 | contig 12325 bp, 7 predicted proteins | sample sta12Can44000108_FD_203841 | JGI IMG/M metagenome (GOLD analysis project Ga0306923, IMG submission 203841) | Lab enrichment of tropical soil microbial communities from Luquillo Experimental Forest, Puerto Rico - statanox.12C.anox.44.000.108 (v2)... | ecosystem: Environmental > Terrestrial > Soil...
CGCTTGCCACTTGCCCCCTACCTCTTTGACGATGGTGAGAGTTCCTTCCCCATTCGAACTGAACGCTAGCCCCGCGCCCGGGTCAAAGCCTGCGGCATCCGGGTTCGCCCCTATGGCGGGCATCGCCACCACTTTCAGGCTCTTGATGTCGGTCACGGTCATCATCTTGTTGTCGCAGACGGAGAACAGCACGCCATCCTTGCTATCCATGGCGAGACCGGACGGCTCCTGGCAAGGGGCGATACTGCCGGTGCGCAAGACGGCTGGTTTGGCGGCGTCGATTTCCACGATGGCGCCTTTGTCCTCGAGATTGACATAGAGCTTGCCGGCTCCGTCCGCAACGCAGAATTCCGGCTTACCTCCCACCGGGAAGGTGGTCAGCGGTTCGCCGGTCTTGGCGTTGATGGCGGTCGAGTCATTGGAACGTCCGTTGAATGTGAAGACGCGTTGCGTCTTCGGCTCATAGCAGATCGCATCTGGGTTCATCCCCGTAGCGGGCTCGCCGCTCTTAGCCAGGGTTTTCACATCGAAGATGGTGACGCTGTTCGATTGGCCATTACTAATAAAGCCCTTGTTCATGTCGGGCGCGAGCGCCACCCCGTGTACGCCATGCAGCTGCGGGATCGAACCCACGGGTTTGCCGCTGTCGAGATCGACTATGTCCACGACTGTACCGTGCGTCGCGTACAACCGGTGCGCGCTGCTGTCGACAGTCACGTAATCCCAGCCGCCGGTGCCGCCGATCTTGATTTTGTTGAGGACGTGGTAGCCTTCGGCTGCAAAGGCCGCACTCGCCACCAGAGCAACCGTCATGAACTTCTTCATCCGTCTTTTCTCCTTGGTCCGGGCGTTTCCGAACCCTGTTGAATCAATTACTCCTGCCACCGATATAGTAGCGGACGGCCGGTGTCACCACCAGCGAGAGGATCATCGAGGCCAACACGCCGCCGATCACGGCGATCGCCAAAGGCTGCAGCATTTGCGAGCCGGCTCCGAGGCCAAGAGACAGCGGAATCATGCCGGCTACGGTCGCAAGCGCCGTCATCATGATCGGACGCAAGCGTCGTTCGCCGGCATGCAACATACTTTCGATCTCTGGAATTCCGCTCAACAAATATTTCTGGTCGGCGTCCAGCAGCAGAATCCCGTTCTTCGCCACGATGCCGACCACCATGATCAACCCCATAAATGACGACAGATTAAAGGTCTTGCCCGTGACCAGCAGGGCAACGAAAACTCCCGAGGTAGACAGGAGTGCGGAGCAGAGCACCGCCACGGGCGCTGCAAAATTCCCGAATTCGAACAGCAGCACCATGAAGACCAGCACGATGGCCAGAATGAGTACGAAGACCAGGTCACGAAACGATTTCTGCTGCTCCTGGTACTGGCCACCGTACTCCACGCGAATGGAGGGCGGAAGGTTCAAATCAGCTACCACCTGCTGCACCTTCTTCATGCCCTCGCCCAGGCTCATGCCTTCGAAACGCGCGGTGATCTGCACATTACGTTGCAGGTTTTCACGCCGGATTTCGGTTTCGCCGGGAATCTCGGTGACACTGGCCAGGGCGCCGAGTGTGGCAACTTTGCCGGTGCTGCTTACCAACGGTGTATTGCGGATGGCATCGAGGGAGGCGCGCGTCTGCTCAGGGAACCGCACGCGGATCGGGTAGGCGCGGTCATTGAGAACCACCGGCGCCGTCGCCGGTTCACCCTGGAGGATGGCGCTGGCATCCAACTCAGCTTCCTGCGGCGTAAAGCCGGCCCTGGCGACCACGGAGGGATCGACGTTAAAGACCCGTGCTGGTCCGCTGATGGTGTTCTCGATGCCGTTGAGCTCGTCGACAACCCCTGGAATCTTCTTGATGGCGTCTCCCACGCGCGGCGCCCACTGGTTGAGCACCTGCGCGTCCTGCGAGAAGAGCTTGATGACGCACGGCTCGGGCGCGCCTTGCAGATCGCCGATCATGTCTTGGAGCAATTGCGGGAACTCGACGTCCAGGACCGGCTCGGCCTTGGTGATCTTGTCGCGAACCTCGGCGATCACCTCGTCCCCGCCGCGTTTACGATTCCGCCTTAATTTGACCGCGATATCGCCGGTATTGGCTTCGGTGACCGCCGCCAGGCCGAGTTGCAGACCGGTTCGGCGGGAAGTACTCTCGACTTCCGGCGTGGCGCGCAGGATTCGTTCTACGTGGCTGACGACGCGGTTAGTCTCCTCGAGCGACGACCCTGCCGGCATGATGTAATCGACGATAAAACCGCCCTCGTCCATGGCCGGCAGCAGGTCCGTGCCGAGGTTTTTGAAGCACAAGTAGGAGGCGGAGATCAGCGCCATGACGAAACCGGTCAACATCACCGGATGTTGCAGGACAAAACGCAACAACCGTTCATAGGGGCGGAACAGCCAGTCCGGAACGCCACTATGCTCAGTGCCACCGTCGCGATGCTGCTCGCGGATAAAGTAGTGGCTCAGCGTCGGAGTCCAGGTGAGAGCCAGCGCGAGAGAAGTGAGCAGCGCCATGCCCACCGTAATGGCGAGAGCCCGGAAAAACACGCCAGTGACGCCGGTGATCGAGATCAGCGGCACGAACACCACGATCGGGGTCAGCGTGGAACCCACCAGCGGAACGCGGATTTCGCGAATCGCGCTGCGAATAGCCTGGGCGCGCGACTGGCCCCAGTCGCGATGCAGAACGATGTTCTCCACCACCACAATGGCGTCGTCGATCACTAGACCGACGGCCGCCGCCAGGCCGCCGAGCGTCATCAGATTGAACGTTTGATTGAGCGCCTTCAGCACCACGAAGGTCAGCGCAATGGTGGCGGGAATCACCAGGCCCGCAACTAAAGAAGTTCCCCAGTCCCGCAAGAACAGCACCATAATCAGCGAAGCCAGGATCAAGCCGATCAGGATGGCATCGCGCACACTCTGAATGGAATCGCTCACGATCTCCGACTGATCGTAGAACGGCTGCAATTGGATGTTCTTGGGAAGAGTCTTGCGGATCTGGGCGATTTCGGACCGCACCGCATTCGCCACCTCCACCGTATTGCCGTCCGGCTGCCGAAATACGTTGAGCAGCACAGCGGGCTTGGTGTTGGCGGTCACCACCGTATAGACGGGGGTGACCGAAGGCGTGACCGAGGCGATGTCGCGGATGTGCACCAGGTTGCCGTTGGGCGCCGTTTTGACGACGATTTGGGAAATCTCGTCGGGGGTGCGGGCCTGCCCGCTCACCAGGCTCAGCACCAACTGGTGTTGCATTTCGATCAGACCGGGCGAATCGATCAGGTTGCCGCGGCCGATGGCGTCCAGAATATTCGGGATTGTGGTGGCCGTCTGGATCAGCTTCGACGGGTCGGGCTGTACCTGAAACTCGGGTTGCTGGCCGCCCTGCACAACAATGCTCGAGACGCCCGGTTGCCGGTTGAGCCGCGGCTTAAGTTCGTAATTCGCCATCTCCCAGATCTGGGTTTGGGGAACCGTATCGGAAGTCAGGCTGTAGCCCATGATGGGAAAAGCCGCGAACGTCAGCCGGTCCGCAGTCACCTTGGCCGTGGAAGGAAGAGAAGTCTGGATGCGCGCGACGGCCGCGTTCACGAGCTGCAGCGTGCGGTACATATCGACCTTCCACGAGAAGAACAGGTCGACTTCAGCCGTACCCCGGCTGGTGATGGACCAGACATAATCGAGACCGGGGACGGTGTTGACGGCTTCTTCGATGGGCCGGGTCACGGTCACCTGCATCTGGTCGATCGGAGAGACGCCATTGTCGACGCCAATGATGATCCGCGGGAAATCCGTGTCGGGGAAAACCGCGATCGGGATGGTCAATGCCAGATAGATGCCCACCGCGACCAGAGTCAGGATGACGAAAATGATCGGTTTGCCGTGACGCGCCGTCCAGTGCTGCTCGTCAGCGGGAGTCGGGGCCGTGACCCGCGTGTTGGCCGTGAGTTGACTCATTTCGATTTCGATGCCTCGGGCGGCGGCGGAGGCGCGTCCTCGTCTTCATCCGCGTTCTCTTCGGCGGCCCCGACGACTTTCACCTTCGCTTTGTCATCGACACCCAGACCGCCGACGGTGACCACTTCCTCGCCTGCCTGCACGCCATTCAAGATCTGGGCCTTGTCACCGTATCGCACTCCCACTTCAACAGGTCTCAAATGCGCGGTCGAATCGCTACTGACCGTCAACACCGCCGTGCCACCCTCTTCGCCGGGAAGAATCGCGGACGCCGGCACTACTAACGCATTGCGAATGATGCCGATCTCAATGGCGGCATGCACGGCGGCGCCGGGCTTGAAACGCTCGCCGGGGTTGCCAGCGGTGATCCAGACCTGAACCGTGGTGCTGTTCGGATCGGTGGCGGGGCTCACCACCGTGACTTTACCTTCCAATTTCTCGCCGTTATCGGTCTCGGTGATGGTGGCGGGCTGGCCAATTCTAACGGCGGTGGCCTGAGCCTGCGGAACATTAATGCGCGCCACAATGCGCGAGATGTCCATGACCGTCATCAGAGGCGTGCCCGCGCTGGCGATTTCACCCGCATAAAGCGGCCGATCGGCGACCACGCCGTTGATGGGACTGTGGATTGCCGCATAGCCCGCCTGGGCCTCAGCCGCTTGCATATGACCGCGGGCCGCATCCTGCAGCGCCTTGGCGCCCTTGACCTGCTCCTCTCCGCCTACGCTCTCGAGGGTGCGCAAGTGCTCTTTGGCAGCCTCCAGCTGGCTCTTCGCCTGGGCATAAGCGACCTGGGCATCATCCACTAACTTATGCGCGATCGCACCCTGATCGAGGAGTTTTTGCCGGCCTTCGAGAGTCCGTTGTGCCGCGTCGAGAGCCTGCTGGTCCGCCTGGACGTCCGACTTGGCTTTGTTCACTTCTTCGGGAGCCGTAGCCGAAGCCAAGTGAAGGGCGGCCGTGGCTTGATCGAGCTGGCCCTGGCTTTCAGCCACGGCGGCCGACAGGTCGCGGCTTTCGAGAGTCGCTACAAGCTGACCGGCCTTCACGTGGTCACCCCGGTTCACCATGAATTTTTGCACCGGCGCGCTGATCTTGGACATGATGCTGGCCTGGTCCTGGGGGTACAGCACACCATCGGCGTCGACCGTTCGGCGGATGGTGTCCTGGGTCACGGAGGTGACCTGTACCGGCGCCGGGGCTTCGGCCTTGGCTTCATCGTTCTTTTTCGAGCAGCCGGAGAGCAGCAAACCGCACGCGGCGACGACGAGCAACTGGTTTCTATGTTGCATAAACTAGAACGTCCCTGTCAAAGTCTGCAGAGTGGCGAGCGCGACTCGGTAGCGGGCCAATCCATCGTCGTTGGCGTTGCGAGCCTGAGTCACGGTATTCTGCGCGTCCACGAGTTCCAATATCGTAGCCTCGCCGGCCTGGTAGCGCAAGGTATTCAGGCGGAGGCTCTCGGTGGCGAGGTCGGCGGCTTCGCGGAGCAGATCCATCTGTTCGCGCGCGGTCTGCGCTTCCTGATAGAAGGCGTTCAGGTTGCGCACGAGCTGGCGCTGGGCCGCGCTCAATTCCACCTTGGCCTGATGGCGCCGGACCTGGGCCTGCCGCAGGCGGCTCTTCCTTGCGCCCCAATCCAAAATCGGAAGGTTCAGCGAGGCGGTTAAAAAATAGCCAACCGAGGGCACGGCGCCACTTTGGGCATTGGCTGCGACGATCGTGTTCCAGCCGATCTGGTTCGCTTCCAGTCCGTAGTCGACATCGAGCGAGAGCGTGGGCAGGAAGGCCTGACGGGCGATGGTGACTTCCTGACCGGCTCCTACCACGGTTTCCATGGCGGCACTTAGATCCGGATTATCGCGCCGAGCCATGACCTGAACCTCGGGAAACGGCGGCAGGGCGGAAGAGAGGTGGAGGTCGTCGACGACCTGAAAATCCACATCGAAATTGGTCGAGATCAACACCGCCAGATCCAGCCGCGCGTTTCCCATCGTAAGTTGGGATTCGCGCAGGGTCTGATTCTGAGCATTGTACTGCAGTTGAGCCTTGAGCACATCGCTGTGCGGAGCTTCGCCGCCCCGTTCGAGTTCCTGGCTGATGGTCAGAAACTGCTGGGCCTGGGCGAGGGCGAGTTGGGCGGTGGCGTACTTCCGCTGGGCGACGACGAGGGCGTAATAGGCGCGAGTCACGGTGACAACCAGCCCGCGCCGGGCGATTTCCGCCTTGGCCTGGGCCACTGCTTCGGCGGCCGAGGCGCGGCGATAGCCGGACGCACTGAAAGTGCCAGGGGAAAGATCCTGGTGGAAGACCCCCCACTCGCGGTAGACGTGGACGCCGTCGTTGGTGACGTAGCGCCCGGAGGGGAGAACTCCATTACCTTGGGTATTCAGGAACTCCGACCTCACGCCGGCCGCAGGTAGCAGCGAAGCACGCGCCTGAAAACGGTCCTCGCGGGCGAGCTGGGCGGCATTTTGGGCTGAGAGATACTGCGGCTCAAGCCGCGCGGCGCGCGCCAGGGCGTCTTGCAGCGTCAAGGTAGGCGGAGGCGGCGTTTGGCCTCCATTCGGAGCCGGCGGCTGGAGTTGGACGAGTGGGGCAAGATTGGAAGAAATCGGGCCCTGGCCGAAGGCTGGCGACAACAACGGGGCCAACGCCAGGACCATTCCGGCACACAGTCTGGCGCGGTTTAAGGTGATCGGTCGGTGCTTCCGCAAAAGTCCTCCTAATAGGCGCGAGCAACAGAAAGACAACTTCAGCCAGTATAAATCCGGCGAAATGAACGCACGATGAATCGGGGGATAGGAGCTAGAGCGATTTGAAACTGCACTGGTATAAACGAAATTAATCGAAATTTCGCGCTTACCATAATTATCGCTCATGACCGAACGGCGGCGGGGCGGGCGCATGAGCGCGCGGGGTCGAGGGCGGTGGCAAGCCAAGGGCATTGGGGCGGACCCGGCGCCGCGGGGCGCTCATTTTTTTGGGGGGGGGCCGGAACGATGGTCGCGGGGCACACGGCCCTAAGACTCAAACTGAGCGGGCCTGCACGGCTTGAACGATCGCGGGCATTTTAGGAACCGGCGCAATCAGGGAATCCAGAGTGCACGCGTCTCACGCCACTGGAAATGAAAAGGGAAAATTGGACGGTACGGGTGGAATCGGAAATCGCAATCCGATTTCAAGGGGTATAGCTCCGAGTATTTTCCCTTTGTGTGCCAGGTTCGGCACCCAGATTAGCGGATTTTTAGAATCTGTAGGTTGCAGATTCTTCGGTGCGGGCCGAAAATAATTCCTCTCCAAAATTAATTGCGGAAAACGGGGCTGGGTTTGGGCGGCTGGACAAAGGGGAATCCGGGGCACGCGAGCGGCCCGGCGGGCTCGGGAAGGGTGCGGAGCTTGGGGCGGGCCGGGGTCGAGGGGCGAGAGGGAAACACGCGCATGGTTGGGCTGACCGATCGGGAGCGAGAGCGCGGGCGCTCGGTATAATTGCCAACATCGAAGGTGCGATCCTACAGGCGGGGGTGAGAACGGCGGCGAAGCCCCCAATTCAGGAAATTAAGCAGAGTTTTGTACCCAGGATGCTCGGGGTTCCGGTGGTACACGCGTTTTTTCTAAGCGTGCGGTGCACAAATGGTGTTTCTGCTCGGTAGTATCTTGTTGTATCGTCGGCGCCAACGAAGAATAACGAGGATGCTATGGTGGACTGGGCAAAAGGTGGTAAGAGACCCGCTTGGACGAGCGGCCTTTGCGTTCGGCATTAGTGTTTGGCCTCGCAGGCAAAATTCTGGCTCAGAAGCGTAGTAGGGACACGCGATGGCTTGTGTCCGCCACCGCAGCCTACGCCCTCGCAGCAACCTGTGTCTTGGGTGGCCTCGCTGTGGCTTATAAATAAACTTCCTTAGGAGCCGTCACGAACTCACAAACCGCAGCACCTCCGGCTCCCTCGATGCGGATAGGTAAAATCGACCAGAAGGTTGGCACGGGGACGCGGTATCGGTATATAAAGGACGGTCCAGTTGTGCAGGACAGTTCCATACATCCAAACACGGCGGAAGAGGGGGCTGGTGGGGCGAGAATATAATGATGCGCCGATTTGTGAAGGGTTTGATGGTCGTCTTGATGCTGTTGCTCTTGGCGATTTGGGCTCGTAACTGGTTCACGTCTGGTTCCGCAGAGGTTGTGGAGCCATCACGACCGTCGCCAGCGGCAAGTGACGGAATGGATCTTCCTAGCAGAGCAGGCCATGCGATGACGGTTGCACATCGGGCTGGTCCGGACTCACTCTATCCCATCGGACAAGTAACGCGAGGATCGACAAATCCCGACGTCACGCAAGATAATATTGAAGAAACGATCTGCAACCCCAATTGGCATACCAGCGCTATTCGTCCATCGAGTTCCTACACTCGAAAGCTTAAGCAGCAACAGATTGATGCCTTGGGATTGCCGGGGACTGTTTCGGATTACGAGGAGGACCACCTCATTCCTCTGGAGCTTGGAGGCCATCCAACCGATCCTGACAATCTATGGCCGGAAGCTTATGAGCCCAGACCAGGGGCGCACCAAAAAGATGGAGTTGAGAGGTATTTGCATGACGAGGTCTGCACTGGAAACCTGCGCTTGCGAGATGCCCAACGAGAAATTTCCCAAGATTGGTACGAGGTTTATCTTCAAATTCATCCTTCGGCAAGGAATCAGGAATCGGTGTCGGATCGTTAAACCTCTCTGACTCTAAATCTCCGCGAAGAATCGGAGGGCTGCCTCATTCGCAGCTCAATACCCGCTCACTGCCGTGCCAAGTGCACCGTAAACGTGCTTCCCGCGCCGGGCCGGCTGGTCAGCTCCACCTGCCCGTGATGGGATTCGGCGATCCACTTGACGATCGAGAGGCCTAGGCCAAAACCGTCCTGCTGGCGGGAGCGGGACTGGTCGGCGCGGTAGAAGCGCTCGAACACGCGTTGGGAAGCTTCGGGCGCGATACCGACGCCGGTATCGGCGATGCGAATGCGCACGTCAGGCCCTTGGGCTTCGAGCGTCGCCGAGACTTTGCCGCCGGCCGGCGTATAGCGGACTGCGTTATCGAGCAGGTTCACTACCATGCGGCGCAGCAGACCTTCGTCGCCGCGGAAAGGCACATCCTCGCCCGAGCGGCACTGGAGCTCGATCTCTCTCGCGGTCGCCAGAGGCTGAACGAAACGGCAGCATTCTGCGAGCAGATCGTTCAGATACAGTTCCTCGACCCGCAATTGGACGCGCCCGGCATCGGCGCGCGCCAGATTGAGCAGATCATCCACCAGCCGGGAGAGGCGCTCGGATTCCTGTTGAATGGTGGCCAGAGATTCGCGGTACTCGGCCGCAGTGCGCTCGCGGGAAAGCGCCACGTCGGCCTCGCCGCGGATCACGCTCAGGGGTGTGCGGAGTTCGTGGGAGGCATCCTGGACGAAGCGGCGCATGGTGTCGAAGGATTGATCCAGGCGCGAAAGCAACTCGTTAAAGGAGACGGCTAGCAACGTCAACTCTTGGGCGGCCCGGCCGATTTCGAGCCGCGCGTCCAGATTCTGGCTGGTGATGAGCTGGGCTTGCGCGGCCATCGTTCCCAAAGGCGCGAGGCCGCGGCGCGTCAGCAGGTAGCCGCCCGCGCCGGCAATCAGGATGAGCACCGGCAGCGCGATGGCTAAGGTGCGGCGCAGGGCTTCGAGGTCGGCGGCGATCAAATCGAGCGGTTCCACCGCCAGGACCAGAAAAGTGCGGCTGCGGTACGACGCACGGCGAGCCGCTGCGCGCGCGCCGTGCTCCCCCCAACCCGGCAGCGCCACGACGGTTTCGGGAGCCGGGATAGCCAGTGCGGTTTCGGCGGCCACGGCCAGCTGGGGCAGCTCAGCTGGCGTGCCTCCCGCAAGCACTTGGGCATTCTCCAGAATGGCAATTACCTGGCCGGACGGCTGCAACTCCCCAAGCACGTCGGCCGCGGCGCCAACGGCATCCCCCCTCATCTCTACGAGCTCCTCTTCCAACAGCTTGGCAGCGGTAGCGGCCTGGGAAACCAGGGTTTCATCGAGCCGCCGCTGCATGGAACGCGCAAGAGTGCCATAGAGCAGCACACACAGCAGCAGCAACAGCAGCGAAAAGAAGACCAGGTACCAGGCGGCGAGCTGCAGGCGGAGGCTCTTAAGCATCACCGGCCCCCTGCTCGGCCGCCAGCAGATAGCCTTCGCCGCGGCGCGTGTGAATCAGACGCCGGCGGGGCTCGGTGTCCATCTTGGAGCGGAGACGCTTGATGTACACGTCGATCACGTTGGAGAAGGGATCGAAGTTTTCGTCCCAAACATGCTGCGCGATCTCCTCGCGCCCGACCACGCGGCCTTGGTTGAGGAGCAGGAATTCCAGCAAAGCATACTCCTTGGCGGTCAGGGTGACGACGCGGCCGGCGCGCTCGACGGCATGGCTGGCGGTGTCGAGCTTGAGATCAGCGACGCGTAAGGTCGCGGGTCGCAGGGCCGTGGAGCGCCTGAGGAGCGCCCGCACGCGAGCCAGCAATTCCTTGAAATCGAAGGGCTTGGTGAGATAATCATCGGCGCCGGCGTCAAGGCCGGCCACCCGGTCGTCCACGGCGCCGCGGGCGGTGAGCATCAGGATCGGGCTGAGGCGCCCGCGCCGGCGGAGCTCGCGGCAAACAGCGTGTCCATCTTTATGCGGCAGCATGACGTCGAGGATCACCAGGTCGTAGTCGTTCTCCGATCCCAGGTGCAGGCCTTCGACGCCATCGGTAGCCACGTCTACGGCGTAGGTCTGCTCGCGCAGGCCTTTGGCCAGGAACCCGGCGACCCGAGCTTCGTCTTCCACCAGCAGAATTCGCACGCTCTTTCTATTCTGCTCGACTACGGATGAACACACAATGAACGCTTGATTTCACAAAGTGTTAACACCACCCGCCGGAAGGCCGCAGCTAAGATCGGATAAGGTATCCTGTGGCTTCCATTCCCGTTGCCCGCGGGCGCTCTGAAGTGCGCATCTTCCCCACTTCGCTTGTTGGCGTGGCGGAAAGGATTGCTGCGACAGTAGCCTTGATTGCCGTCAGTCCGGCGTTGTGTGCCAGCGCAGCCGTCCTGGCGCTCCAATCGGGACGGAGCCCGCTTATCGCGCATCGCCGCGTCGGCTGGCGGGGGTCCACGCTCTGGATGCTGAAGCTCCGCACGATGTGGGACGATGCCCAAGATCGCGGACGCTTCCGCTGGATCGAGCCTATCGACGACCAGGCGGGACCCCTGCAGAAAGACGCCGACGATCCGCGCGTCCCCAGTGCCTTCGCCCGGTTCTGCCGCCGGCACTCGGTCGACGAACTGCCGCAACTGCTACACGTGATTTTGGGGGAGATGGCATTAATCGGCCCTCGTCCACTGACCGCCCGGGAGCTCGAACGCTACTATGGACGAGACGCGGAGGAAATCCTGGAGGCGAAACCCGGACTTGCCGGACTGTGGCAGATCTCGGGGCGCAACCGGCTGACCTACTCCGAGCGCCGGGACCTGGATCTTCGGCTCGTCCGGGACGGTTCGCTTAGAACCTCGCTGCGCGTCCTCGTTGGCAGCCTGGCGCAGGTTTGGACCGGGGAAAACTCCTGGTAATCTCACTCCACAATCGAGTCAGTGGGGAAGGCTGCCGGTTCGCAGACGCGACGCGAACATGGAAAATATCTGCCTGGGACAGGCCTGAGGGCGCTATCGCCGGGCAGTTCTGTGAGGTTGCACGCCGTCGACATCAGGCCTTTCCCTTACGTGCACGTCTATCACACCAACCGGCTCCCCGGTAGCTGCCACGTTGGCGGCGCCGAGCGTGCCACGCCGGCATCCGGAGCAGAGCAGAGGGTTCGGGCTGATCGTTTTCCCGTAAGGGCGAAGGTCCTCGCCGCTCGAACCGGGTTTGTGCTGCACTCTGGAGCGAGGTCCGGAGGAGCAAAATTATCGGCTCTGGTTTTTCAAGCGCGCGAGCAGGCAAGACGAATTCCGACCGCCGTCGATTGCGGCAGCAGCTCGGGGCGCCGCTACCTCGTCCGAGCGTTCCCCACGGAGGCCAGCGACGGCCCGGCGGTGGTGCCGCGCGGCAGCAGACTCGGGCCCGACGGGATGAAAATTTTGTTCACGTCGCTATCAGCCGCCACCACCAGACCCAGGAATCCGGATTGCATCTCGTCCCAGTTCTGGTCGCCCCACCAGACGGTCTTGGTCGGATCGGGATTGAACTTGTTGTTGATCGAGTTATCGTAGTGCGCGATCGCCAGAATCTTGGTGCCCTTGGGCACGGGGACCGGCTTCGCCAGCTGATATCCCACTTGCCAGTTGAAATCCCAGACACCTT
>Ga0306923_10005528_pt1 | contig 12323 bp, 16 predicted proteins | sample sta12Can44000108_FD_203841 | JGI IMG/M metagenome (GOLD analysis project Ga0306923, IMG submission 203841) | Lab enrichment of tropical soil microbial communities from Luquillo Experimental Forest, Puerto Rico - statanox.12C.anox.44.000.108 (v2)... | ecosystem: Environmental > Terrestrial >...
TGGCCCGCACCTTCGTGATCGCGGTCCCCGGTCTGACCCTGCCATTCGTAATCCGCGCCGCAGTCATCGGCGGTGTCGCGACTGCGACCGAGGTCTCGACCGTCGGCGTCGTCTACACCACTTTGCTCGGGCTACTTGTTTATCGCCAGTTCGAGTGGCGGCGGATCTACCCGATCCTGGTCGACACGGTGTCGCTGACCGGTGCGGTCATGCTGATCATCGGCACCGCGACGGCGATGGCCTGGGCATTGACCCAGTCCGGATTCTCCCAGTGGCTGGTCTCGGTGATGGCCGGAGTGCCGGGCGGCACGGCGGGGTTTCTCGCGATAACGATAGTCGCTTTCATCATCCTCGGCAGCGTCCTCGAAGGGCTGCCTGCGATCGTGCTGTTCGGTCCATTGCTGTTTCCGGTGGCCAAGACGATGGGCGTGCACGAGGTGCATTACGCCATGATCGTGATCCTGGCGATGGGGATCGGTCTTTTTGCGCCGCCCTTTGGCGTCGGCTATTACGGCGCTTGCGCGATCGGCCGGGTCTCGCCGGATGACGCGCTATGGAGGATCTGGCCTTATATCGGCGCGCTCGTCGTCGCCCTCGCCATCGTCGCCGCCATTCCGTGGATATCGATCGGATTTCTCTGATCGAGCGCGCACCCGGTCGCTGAGACGGTCCTCAGAAACAATGCCTCGAGACCAGCTCGAACCAGCCGATCACCAGCCCTGCCGTGCAGAAGATGATCCCGAGTGCCGCGCGCGCCAAATCGGCTCGCGTTGGCAGGAGAGCAAGTTGGGCACGGATGGCCTGCAGCTGCTCTTCGATGCGGGCCAGATCGGTGCGCGGCTCGTTGGCGGGCCGCATGTATACGATGTTGGACATGCCGGGATGCTATCGGAAGCTGGTTAACAGTCAGTTACCGGAGGAGACGGTCGCGCCGGTTCCACGGTCGCTGAACTACCTTCACTGCGCCGCTGGCTGCGCTTTCGTCAATAGATGGGAACCGAGCCGTTGGCCCGACGACGCCAAAACCTTGCCCGGCAGTATGACGGGCGGTTTGCGGCCGCCGATGATCAGGGTGCCGGGCCCGTTGACCAGCATCTCGCCCTTTGCGCCCGGAGCGAGCGGTGTCCCTCGCGCGGTGATCAACAGGTCCTGCAGCCCGTCGCTATCGAGTTCCCAGTTGCGCACCGGCCCGGTGTCGAGATGAATGAAGCCCGAATGTGGGTACCAACCCACCCCGCCACGGCGCATCGCACGTGCCACCGCCATCGCATCGGCGAGCCTGGTGGCGAACCGCACGTCGAGCGCCCGGCCGTAAAGATGCTGGCTGTTCTCGGCGACTCCAAAGGTCGTACGGGCCAGCATCGCGTTGGTTTCGGGCGTGCGAAAGGCCGACAGCACGACGGCACTCGTCTGGCCCGTGGCAGCCATGACATTGGCGAGAAAGTCGATCACGCCGACATCGATGCCGGTCATCCTGCCGGAATGCTGGTCGCGCAAGAAGACGCACAACTCATCCATCACCCGTGCGATCGGGCCATTGGCATCGCGATAGGCGCCGTCAAAGGTGGTGCCGGTATGGGCATCGATAAGCCGCAAGCGGAACCACTCGGGGGCGACCGGCGTTGCCCACCCACGATAAGGCGGCACGCTCAGCAGCCCGGCCGCCCGTAGCAGGAAGCGCCTTCGGTTCATAGTCCCGATTCTAGACCACATCTGCGCCTGAGCAACCGGATCAACGGGGGTATAGCAGGGTGGAGACAACGGCGATGCCGGCATGCAGCGGCCGGGAATATCCGCAAAGGACCAACAGCATTAGCGTCACTCATTCGAAGACGCGATTCGGCAAAGACAAGCAGCAGGCAGGTCCGGTGACAGTCTTGGAACGATCGAGCCGTGCAAGACGTTAACTTGAGATGGCACGTATCTTGATCGTCGACACTCAGACTGAGCTTTGCCATCAACTTGTCCGGCTGCTCGAGCAAGCAGGCCACCGCGCAACCGCCGTCGCTACTATTTCGGAAGCCGCCAGTCTTCTCAAAGAGCATGTTCCCGACCTGCTGGCGACGAATGTCGTGCTGACCGACGGCTCAGGCACCAACCTCGCCAAACAGGCAGAGGCCGCGGGGGCGAAAGTTCTAATGATAACGGGCAGCCCCGACAGGATCGTTGAGTTTGATGATGCGGGACAGCGGTACCTGTCGAAGCCGTTTCCGCCCGAGGCGTTCTTGCGACGGGTCCAGGAGATCCTTTCGCAAGACTGAATACGCTATTCGCTGCAGTGCACGCGCGGACGAACCATCGTTTCGCTTAGCGGTCGCGGTGGATCGAAGAACCCAATCGATGGTTCGGAGAGTGTGGATTAAGACCGGAAAAGGAGCAGCCATGAAGACCGCTCTAGGTGAGCAGAGGGTGCTATACAGTAGCTCGAACGGAGACAGATGGCTTCTCAGGCGCGATCCCGCTAACGGGGACGTCTTTGTCAGGCACGAAGCTAATGTCCCATCAGGCGGCAAGCGGACCGATATCGATATCGGCGAATTTCTGAGCCGAGGACAGCGAAATCCCGAGCACCAAGCGCTATTGCGGCTGATTGGAACGCTGGTTGAAAACAGGCCGCAGTCCGCGCGGAATTAAAAGCCTACTGGTGGAATGCCGTTAGTATGAATGCGCTAACGAATTGGCCGCGCAACCGGCTTTTGCGTGCCCTGCCATCCGCCGATCTGACGCAGCTCATGCCGGCGCTTGAACGCATCAGCTGCGAGCGCGAGCAGGTCCTGATCGACGTTGATAGTCCGCTCGACCATGTCTTCTTCCCCGACGTCGGTGTGGTTTCGGCGGTAGCGGTTTACGCGGACGGCCGTGTCATCGAGATGGCAACGATCGGCAGGGAGGGGTGCACGGGTATGCAAGCCGCGATCGGTGCCGAGACTTCCTTTTACCGGCTTCTCGTCCAGATCCCAGGTGGCGCAGCAAAGATGGCGCGCGCGGCGTTCATACGCGCCATGAGCTCGGTGCCGTCCTTCCGAGCTCTGATCTACGCTTATCTCCAAGCCTTTCTCGAGCAGGTCCTGGTGTCGGTAGCCTGCAACGGAGCGCACAGCGTAAAGCAGCGGTTATCGCGTTGGCTGCTGACGATGCGTGACCGCAGTGACGACGACACGCTGCAGATCACTCAAAGCCTGCTCGCCGAAATGCTGGGTGTCCAAAGGCCAACGGTCACAAATGCCGCTCGCGAGTTGGAGCGCGCCGGCTTGATTGGTCGCGGCCGACGGGAAGTCTCCATACTGGATAGACGGGGCCTCGCGGAGGCCTCTTGCGAATGCTATCAGTTGGTGCGGGCACGTTTGGCTTTTCACCTCCCTAGGACGTACCCGTAAATGGGGATTTCTTGCGATCCGTAATATATATTACCGACACGTTGCGTAAACGCGGTCACAATCACCCTGATAGGGGGCTGGAACCACCTCCTGGTCTGATGTTATCCGCAGAAGCACGTGTAGGTGAACATGCGCACGGCCACGATCACATTGCGCGGAGCAGATTTCGCCGGGGAGATGATCGAGATGAGAACTTGGCTCGATCAGCACTTGTTTGAGCCCGCAAGATTTACTTATAAGTAAGACGGAGAAATTGTCGTCGTCTCAGTCGATTTTCAGGAAGATGACCATGCAGAAGTCTTCCAGAGTCGCTTTATCGGCCGGCCTGAAGCGGATTTTCCACTTCGGGGAGCTGATGAACCATTGAGCCGAGCTGCGGGCGAGCGCTACAGGAAGAAAGAAACACCCCCGACAATGGCCCAGGCTTGCTGGTGGCGACTATTGGCGGAAGAGATCCGGACGGAAGCCGACAATTTCAATTCGGAGTCGGCCAAGGAGACGATGGAGTTGGCCGCCAGGGGTTGGGAGCGACTCGCTGAAGAGCTAGAGCATCGACTGGCGAAAAACGGCGATCAACAGCAAGGCTTCGTCGGATAGGCAGTGTTGCCGCTCGAATATGGTCGCAGATGCAGCACTTCGGCCTCTCGCTCGCCGTCCACGCCGAATGCCGAACATCGATCTCGGCAATATTCGCGAAGAGCCTTGGGCACCCGCCGACCCCGTGATGCCGGCCGGCTGGAACTCTTTAGAGCGTCTCACCAGGTCTCCTGTTGGGTGCGGGGCTCAAGCTGCTAATTTGGGGCGGGTTATTGACGGCTAATTAATTTGGGGCGGGTTAATGACGGTTAATAAGTGCATTTTAGTCGTTTTGTAACTTTCGGTGAAACGCTCCATGAAAGAATCTACCCCGATATTGGGTCGTCGCGATCTGGCCGAACTGTTGGAACGAGCGCGGCGCGCCTGTGAAGAGGCGATGAAACTCTCAGACGATCACCGGTTTATCGTCTCGTGGTATCGGATGCGTCCGCGTTTTGCGATGTGGTCTTCTTCTCTGCTGGACGGTGAAGACTAGCGAACTGCCTCAGGCACAGCATTCAGCTCCGGTCGCCGCTGGACACGCGGCGTTTGCCGTTGCCGGCGGTGTCGACACTCCACTTTACCGAATTGACAACCTCACGCGCCTCCTCACGGCCGGCTTTCGACAATTCCCGCCCTCGTTCCGCTTGCTGCCGGGAGATCTTGGTCAGCGGATGAGCCTCTTTGGCCTCCTGGTGGACGCGTTCAGCAGCCTCCCGCACCTGCTCGGCGAGCTCTCGGGCTCTCGCCAGAACGCGGTCGAGTAGGGGTTGGGGACGAGATCGCCGCCGCACCGTCATGATCTTTACCTGTCGCTCCCGACACTCAAACCCCGCGCCATAGCCCGGCGTTCCCCTGGGTCTCGATCACCTGCACCGGGAAGCAATTCCTGCGGGCCGCATTCGGAACAGAGGCGCCAAACATCCGTTTGAAGGGATGAAGACGAGGAGTAGGATCAAACCCGCGTAGGCTCGAAGGGTGAATATCATGATGCCCAGCCTTCCGATCGTCGGCATTGGTGCCTCGGCGGGCGGGGTCGAGGCGCTGGAGCAGTTTTTCGAATCTCTTCCAGCCGGCAGCGGGCTGGCGTTCGTGATCCTCACCCACTTGCCGCCAGATCGCGACAGCATGCTTTCCGAGATACTCGGCCGAGCGACGCGAATGCCAGTCGTCGACGCGCGCGATGGCGAAAAGGTCGAGGCCGAGCACGTCTATGTTCTGCCTCCCAGCGCGATCCTGACGATCCACGAAGGAACTTTGCAACTGCGTCGGACCGGCCCCACCGATCGCGAACGCGCGCCGATCGATGTGTTTTTCACCTCGCTAGCCGAGGACCAAGCCGAGCATGCGATTGGCGTCGTGCTCTCCGGCGGCGGTCATGACGGCACGCTCGGTCTCAAAGCGATCAAGGAGCATGGCGGCTTGACCATCGCTCAGGGCACGAATGTGACCCGCCCGCGTTTTGCCGAAATGCCGTCGAGCGCGGTGGCGGCGGGCATCGTCGATCTCGAGCTGCCGGTCGAGGATATTCCCGAGCGGATCATCAGCTATGTACGCAACTGGGGCGATTTCGTTTCCCAGCCTCCGCGGGACGCCCTAGCCACAATCTTCAACCTGTTGCGCACCCGGACCGGGCACGACTTCCGCGACTACAAGGAGCGCACGTTTCAGCGCCGCATCCAACGGCGAATGCAGGTGGTTCAGACGACAAAGCTCGAGGATTACGCCCATCGGCTGCAGCGCGAGCCCGACGAGGTCAGCGCGCTGTTTCGTGACCTGTTGATCGGGGTCACCGGTTTCTTGCGCGATGCTGCGGCTTTTCAGGCGCTCGAGACATTGGTCATCCCAAAGCTGTTCGAAGAAAAGAGCGGCGACGACGAAGTGCGCGTCTGGGTCCCCGGTTGCTCTACCGGAGAGGAGGCTTATTCGATCGCAATCTTGTTGCGCGAGCATCTTGAAAGATCGCTGTCACCGCCGAAAACCCAAGTCTTCGCCACCGACATCGACGAAACCGCGTTGGGTGTTGCGCGGGCGTCGCGTTATCCGGCAAACGTGGTCAAGGAAGTCTCAGCCGAGCGGCTCCGGCGCTTCTTTGTTCACGAAGCCGGGACATATCGCGTCGCCAAAGAATTGCGCGATATGTGCATCTTCTCCGTCCACAGCGTTATTCGCGACCCGCCGTTTTCGCGTCTCGACCTGATCTCCTGCCGCAACCTGCTGATCTATTTAAAACCCGCACTTCAGGCGCAGATTATTCCAATGTTTCATTACGCTCTGCGCCGCAGCGGGTATCTATTTCTTGGAAGCTCGGAGAACGTTTCCCGGCACAGCGAGCTGTTTACCTCGCTCGACCGAAAGAACCGGATCTTTCGGCGGCGCGATCTGGTTGCCCGCCCGCCGTTGCCGTCGCCACAGTTTCTGCCGCAGGCGCGGCGCGGGGGGTCGGTTGGGGGGGGACAGAGCGGGCTGGTTCAGCGATCGGACAACTTGCGGCGGATCGCCACGACGATTGTCGAGCATTTCACGCCGACTTTCGTCATCGTCGATGAAGACGGCCAAGCACTCTATTTCTCGTCAGGGACCGGAAAGTATCTGCAGCCCGCCGCCGGCCCGCCCAATCGCGACATTATCGCCATGGCTCGTCCGGGCTTGCGCGCCGATTTGCGCACCGCACTGCACCACGCGCGGGAAACCGGACGGCGTGTGGTGCGCGATCGCATTCAGCTGCAGGTCAATGGCAGCGTTCAGACGGTCAGCATCGCGGTCGAGCCTGTCACTGAAGGAAAGGAGATCGCCTACGGGGTGGTGTTCACTGATCGCGAGCCGATCAGGGCCCAAGACGAGATTGCCGAGGCGAGTAATCCGGAGAGCCAGGACAGGGCCGTTCACGAGATCGAGAAGGAGCTGCAGGAGACCAAGCATCGGCTTCAGTCGACGATCGAGCAGCTCGAAACGGCGAACGAGGAGTTTCGCTCCTCCAATGAAGAGCTGCAATCGGTCAACGAGGAACTACAATCGACCAACGAAGAGCTCGAAACCTCGAAGGAGGAGCTGCAATCGGTCAATGAGGAATTGCAGACCGTCAATTACGAGCTCAGCTCGAAAATCGACGAGCTTGATCGCGTGCATGCTGATCTCCGCAATTTGTTTGAAAGCACCGATATCGCAACGATTTTCCTCGACCGAAATCTGTTGATTCGCAGCTTTACACCGACGATCACGGAAATCTTCAATCTCATTCCCGGTGACCGCGGTCGTCCACTGACGGACATCGTCAGCCGTATTGGCTACTCGGACCTCGTTGACGACATGCGAGCGGTGCTCGGCGGCGGCGCGATCGTCGAACGTTCGGTGAGCCTTGCCGACGGCAAGGGTCATTACCTCGCCCGTATTCACCCCTATCGCGATAGTTCGATAAGCATCGACGGCGTGTCTCTGACTTTTGTCGATATTAGCGGCATGGTCGCCGCCGAGGAGCAGCAGAAAATCCTCACCGCGGAACTCAGCCACCGCGTCAAGAACACGCTCGCCGTCGTCTCGTCGATTGCCGAACGGACCCTGGCGGATAACGTGATAAAAAGCAATCTGATCGGCCGTTTTCACGCTCTCGGCCACACCCATGACGTGCTGTCGGAGAGCGGCTGGACCGAAGCCGGACTACGTGAGCTGATCTCCGCCCAGCTGTCTCCGCATGGGGCGGGTGACGGAGCTCTGCAGATCAGCGGACCCCCGGTCATGCTGAAGCCCCAGGCCGCCCTGTTTATCACGCTGGCGCTTCACGAGCTCTCGACCAACGCCGCAAAATACGGCGCTCTGTCGGTTCCCGGCGGCCGGGTCACGGTTTTCTGGATCATCACCGGCGACCGGCCTCCACAGCTCGAGATCGATTGGCAGGAGGAAGGTGGACCAAAGGTCGATGACTTTGGGGCGGCGGGCTTTGGCACGGAACTTATCGAGCGCGGTATTCGTTTCGAATTGCAGGGTGAGGCAAGGCTAGAAACGGTTAACGGAGGCCTCCATTGTAGGATCGTCATCCCGGCGAACCCGCAAAATCTGAGCTTCGGGTTGTCGGGGAATAGATCAAAAACAGAGGACCCGTCATGACAGGTGTGCTCAAGGGGGTCAGAGTATTGGTCGTCGAAGACGAATATCTCGTTGCAATACTGATCGAGGAGATATTGGAGTCAGCCGGATGCGTCGTGATGGGCCCGATACCGCGACTTCCGGAAGCACTTGACGCTGCCCATCATGACAATTGCGACGCTGCGGTGCTCGATGTAAATCTGGCCGGCGAGCGGATCAATCCGGTGGCCGACGCTCTTTCGGAACGGAATGTCCCATTCCTGTTCGTGACCGGCTACGGTGCAAGTGCGCTACCGAGCGAGTACGCCGAGCGGCCGCGTCTCTGCAAGCCGTTCCGGATGGCCGAGCTTCTCGGTGCTCTAGCGAGCGTCGTAAATTCTCCGATTCAGGGAGCCCGCGCTTAGAGGTGACATGGGAGGGTAACGCGGGTAGGGAGCGAAACATCACGGCAGCAAGACCGGTTGATCACGCCTCGCGGATGGAAGCGTCGCGCGCCCGCTTAGCGGCATCTCGAAAAAATCTGCCTAAGCACGGCGGTCATCACCCGTGAAGGCCATGTAACCATCAACCGGACCCTGGAAATGCTCGGCATCGGCTTCCCGCCCGATGCTGCGGATGACCGGCAAAAAGGCGCCCGATCCAAGGTTCCCCGCGCCGATCTCGCTACCGCGGGTCGGCTCCGACAGCGTACTGGAGATGAAGATGATAGCGCGGTCGGCGTTGGGTGAGCTCAAAGAGCTGGTGGCGATGACCGAACAATGCGCGGCGCAGGCGCGAGTTGCCAAACAACACGCCAAGCCGTGGAGTAAATCGAGACGCTTCGGCGCTTTCCCGAGCAGCGCCCTTTAGTTCGTGACGAGACCGAAACCGTGGACGCTTGATACGGAACCAAAGCGAGATTGCTTCGACTAACTCGCTTAGCAGCGTTGCACTTTGACGCTACTTCCGATTGACGACGCTTAACAAGCTAAGCCCTGAAACCGGCTTCGGTGGGGCAGATTTCCCAGTCGCCTCTCTAAATCGTCCGCCATCCGATCATAGGTTAGCGCGACATTCGCCATAGTCTCCTTGGCTCCCTCGGAGGTAAACCCATCTGCCTCCGTGCGGATTTCTTCCGCCATCAGACGCCACCAGCACGCCCGCTCCATCGTTTCCAGTAATCTTGGGCGTTCGCAATTGACGAACTGGCTCTCGTTTCCATCGAAATGTTTCTTAAAGAGTTCGGCTTGCTCTTCCGCGGTGAATTGGACGTGTATAATAGTGCTTTCCCTTTCGAGATCGTACTTGAAGCTCGATGGAGCGCTGCTATGGCTGTCGAGCCATCCACGCATCTCGGCCATTTCGAGCGAAAGATCGACTGTGGGAGGCAGCTTGATGATTATGGTCCGCATCCTGATCTGACCCCCATTTGCGACTCGACTAAATTTTCTCCAACCGTCGTTCCATGTTGCTGGCCATCCGATCAAGCGCTTGCGCAGCGTAGTGCAGCGTATGCTTTGCTGACGCAGAGGAGAAGCCGTCTGCTTCTGTCCGTATTTCTTCCGCCATCAAACGCCACCAGCAGACCTTGGACATCGATCCTTGTGCGGATATTTCTTCCGAGCCGCCAAATTGGGCTTTAAATGCATCCGCATTATTATGTTCGTTGAGATCTACATGAATGATATTCCAACCTGAAAGGTGATCGCAGGTAAATCGGTGAGGCTGACAGCGGTGATCGTCTAGCCAGAGGCGCATCGCCTTCATCGTGCCGGAAATATCGGCGGCCCGGTGCAACTTGATGACGATATTGCGCATACGCGTCCCTCCCGGCTTTCGTTGATAATACGCACAGACAACGGCGCGCATCCATCGTGTTGGTGTAGTGAGGCCAGAAATCCCGCCTGAGCGCGGCCGACGTCTCAACCGCCGTCCGGCCCGTAAAGCCGTAGCTCTTGCACACGCTCTTTGATCGCCGACAGGTCGGCGTTCACTGTCAATACGCGAATGATCGTACCCCTGTCCTGCCGCCATGGCCCTCCCATGGCCTCGTGCTCTGCTTCCCGAAACGCCACCCATCGGCGTTGGGATGAGCGCACCAGCTCTCGCGACTTGGGGTCCAGCCCCGCCAGCACTTGCTTATAGACTTCGTTCAGGCGCTTGTCCCACGCTTGGATCGCCTCGTCGGTGCAATCGACCATCCCCGGTGTGCTCGCTCCCTCGGGCGTGGCGAGGCAGGCATCGAGTGCCGCGTCGATCGGGTCTTGGTCGGCCGCCAGAGCGGGGAGCGACAGCAGCGGCAACAACAACAACGGCAGGGCGCGCATGCTCGGCGATCCCGGCGGCTTCAATTCTTTCAGTCGCCGTAGGCCGGGGTGCCGCGGGCGAGGCCGCCATGGATGTCTAGCATGCGGCTGCGCCACGCCCTGACCGGGTCATCGGACGCCAGCAATTCGAAATCGCTGATCGCACGCGCCCATTGGAAGGCGCCGAAGACGGTGTAATCGGCATAGGCGGGGCCGCTGCCGGAGATGAAATCCTGCCGCTCGAGGGTGCGGCGCACCGGATCGAGGCTTGCGCGAAATGCCGGTAGCCGCGCCTCGCGATCGCGGACAACCTCCTCCAAGGTCTTGCCAAAGCGCTCCTCGCGCGAGCGGCGAAAATAGTTCTGATCCTGCGGGCGCGAATGGCGATGGATGTCGAGGACCACGAGCGGGATGATGCCTGGTTGCAGCACCGTCTCGGTCCAGTTCTGCACAAAGCGCGCAAGCGCGCGGCCGGTGTCGCCGCCAAACAGGGACGGCCGGTCGGCATAGTGCTCCTCGAGATAGTCGGCGATCGTGGTCGAATCGTGGATTACGGTGGCGCCGTCGACGATCACCGGGACCCGCCCGGTGTTGGGCTGCGGCAGCCGGTCCTTCTCAGTAAAGCCCCACGGCACGGACTCGACCGCGAGCCCCTTATGTGCAAGCGCCATGCGGGCACGCCAGCAGAACGGGCTGAAACGCCGGTTTGGGTTGGCGCCGGCAAGGTCGTAAAGAGTGATGGTCATCCCTTGGTCCTCACGTCAAATCGCCACAATCGGGTATTATCTTGGCTCGATGAGCAGGGAGGAGAATAGGATCGGCGGCCCTCCCTGCTTGCTCGCTCAGCACCACGTTTTCTGTCCCTCAGGCGCTCCCTCAGCGAGAGGTTACGAAGGGCAGCAAGACATTGATCTAAATAGCGTTTCGTCCCAAGTGGGGAGGCCACAAAATTTTTCTCCCTGAGCTGAGGGAGGGCGCCTCAGTCGGCTGCGGCGGCACTCTCGGGATGCCGTTCCCAGCGGCGCGCAGGGGTGTTGATCGGGTCGGTCAGCGGGGCCGCACCAAAGGAGGCGGCCCGGCGCTCGGTAGGGGCGTCGGCGTAGAGGGTTGTGCGCTGGCGCGGGACCCGGCCAAGCCCGCGGATCGTCGCGTCCATGCTCTCGGGCGGCATCTCCTGGCCATGCACCGCACCGGCCGCGCGCGTGATGCTCTCGTTCATCAAGGTGCCGCCGAGGTCGTTGGCGCCTGCCCTTAAGCAAAAGGCGGCCCCGTCGCTGCCCATCTTGACCCAGGATGTCTGGATGTTGGTGATGACCGGGTGAAGCACGAGCCGCGCCACCGCGTGCATCAGCACCGCCTCGCGCCAGGTGGCGCCGCGGCGGGCGCGGCCCTTGAGGTAGATCGGCGTCTCCATCGGCACGAAGGGCAGGGGCACGAACTCGGTGAAGCCGCCAGTCCTCGTCTGCAACGCGCGGACGCGCAATAGGTGGCGTGCCCAATGCTCGTAGCGGTCGGCATGCCCGTACATGATCGTGACTGTGCTCCTGAGGCCCGTCGCGTGGGCGGCTTCCATGACCTCGAGCCACTCCGCGGTCTTGATCTTGTCGGGGCAGATCACCGCACGGACCTCGTCGTCGAGGATCTCGGCCGCGGTACCGGGCAGGGAGCTCAGCCCTGCCGCCTTCAGCCCGTGCAGAAAGTCGGGGACGGTCCGCCCGAGGGTCTTGGCGCCCTGCCAGACTTCGAGCGGCGAGAAGGCGTGGATGTGGACGCCGGGTACAACCTCCTTGATCGCATGGCAGATGGCGAGGTAGGTCGCCCCGGTATATTCCGGGTGAATACCGCCTTGCAGGCACACCTCGGTAGCGCCGCGCTCCCAGGCCTCCTCGACGCGCCGCCGGATCTCCGAGAGGTCGAGGTCGTAGGGCCGGCCGCGTAAATTCTCGCTGAGCTTGCCCTTCGAGAAGGCGCAGAACTGACAGCGGAAATAGCAAATGTTGGT
>Ga0306923_10005529_pt1 | contig 12322 bp, 9 predicted proteins | sample sta12Can44000108_FD_203841 | JGI IMG/M metagenome (GOLD analysis project Ga0306923, IMG submission 203841) | Lab enrichment of tropical soil microbial communities from Luquillo Experimental Forest, Puerto Rico - statanox.12C.anox.44.000.108 (v2)... | ecosystem: Environmental > Terrestrial > Soil...
CCGATTCCTTTTTTTCCCATGTCCGTCATTGCGCCGGCGATCTGCAAGAAATGGTCGAGAAACTTGATGGCCATGTCCTGGTAAGCCGGATCGCGCCGGCTGAGCACGAACGACATTCGCAACATGTTGAGGCAGAACATCGCCATCCACGCCGTGCCGTCGGATTGCTCGATGTAGCCTCCGGTGGGCAGCGGCCGCGAGCGGTCGAACACGCCGATATTGTCCAGGCCGAGAAATCCGCCCTCGAAGATGTTCAGGCCTTGCGGATCTTTTCGATTCACCCACCAGGTGAAGTTCAGCAGCAGCTTGTGGAAGACGCGCTCGAGAAATTCGAAATCGCCGTTGCCGCTATTTTGGTTGCGGTCATTCTCGAACACGCGCATGGCCGCCCAGGCGTGCACCGGCGGGTTGACGTCGCCGAATGCCCATTCATAGGCCGGCAGCTGGCCGTTCGGGTGCATCAATCGCACCTCGCACAGCAGCAGCAACTGCGCCTTGGCGAAATCCGGGTCGATCAAGGAAAGCGTGACGCAGTGAAAGGCGAGGTCCCAGGCGGCAAACCAGGGATACTCCCATTTGTCCGGCATCGACATGATGTCGTCGGCGATGAGATGCGCCCAACCGCAGTTGCGTCCGTGCCTGCGGCTCTCGGGCGGCGGAGGTTCAGCCGGATCGCCTTCGAGCCATTGCCGCACGTTGAAATCGTAGAACTGCTTGCTCCACAGCATCCCGGCAAAAGCTTGGCGCTGGATGCGGCGCATATCCTCGTCGTCAATGTCCTTCTGCTGAGCGGCGTAAAAGGCATCTGCCTCGGCCTTCCGCTGCGCCACCATCTTGTCGAAGCCCGCCCAAGCTTCCGTGCGCGGCTCGCCCGCGCGCAGCCGAAGACGGATCGTGGTGCTGCCGTAGGGAGGAATGGCGCGGACATAGAGTCCCCCCGCTTTGGTGCCCTCACCCGCGGGATTGACCGCGTCAACGCGGCCGTGGATGACGTATTCGTGGAAGGCGTCCTTGCAGTAGCCCTGCGCGCCGTTGACGCCGAATAAGCGCGCGAAATTGGTTTCGTTGTCGCAGAACAGCAGGCGATCGGGCGTTTCGAACGCGATGGCGTAGACGTCCAATTTCTCGTGCTCTGCGCGAACGAGCCCGGCGCCCTGATCCTTCAATCCGGGTCGCGTCACGCCCTCGGACCAACTCCAGATATTGCGGAACCAGACTTGCGGCAGGACATAGATGGACGCTTGTTCCGCGCCGCGATTGTGAACGGTGATCCGCATCAACACGTCGTCCACATCCGCCTTGGCGTACTCGATCTCGACGTCGAAATACTTGTCTTCGTCGAAAATGCCGGTGTCGATCAGCTCGAACTCCATCGCGGACGAACCGCGGCGGGCGTTCTCTTCGAGCAGCCACTCGTAGGGGTACGCGGCTTGCGGCAGCTTGTAGAGCATGCGCGCGTAGGCGTAGCTGGGAACGGCGTCGAGGTAATAGTAAAGCTCCTTGACGTCCTCGCCGTGATTGCCCTCTTCGTTGGTCAGGCCGAACAAGCGTTCCTTCAGAATGGGATCACGCCCGTTCCAGAGGGCGACCGACAGACAGAGCAACTGCTGGTCGTCGCAGAAGCCGGCGATGCCGTCTTCGCCCCAGCGATAGGCGCGGCTGCGCGCCTGGTCGTGGGTGAGGTAATCCCACGCGGTGCCGTACGGACTGTAGTCCTCGCGCACCGTGCCCCATTGCCGCTCGCTGACGTAGGGGCCCCAGCGTCGCCAATTCTTTGCGCCGTTGCGGCTTTGCGCGATGCGTTGCCGTTCGGCGTCAATGTTCTGCGGCATCGGTGATCGACTCCAACGCTTCGTTCATGGGCCCGCTCAAGCGGACATGCGATGCATCTCGCAGCAATCGCCAGGCATCAAGCGTGCAGGCGACGGACCATGCTTGCGCCGGCGCGCCGCGCGGCTGGTGCGGGGAATCGCCGTCGAAGATCTCGCCGATCGTGCCCACTCCCTGGTCCTCGAGCGCATCGCGCATGCCGGCCAGCTGCTCAAGCGCGGCGCTTGCGTTGCCGCTCACCCGGTAGGTCGCGAGGCAGAATGGTCCCAGCAGCCAAGGCCAAACCGGCCCTTGATGATAGCCGCCATCCCGTTGAAAGACGCCGCCGCCATAATGCGGATGGTATGCCGGACTTCCCGGCGCGAGCGAGCGCAGACCATACGCCGTGAGAAGATGGCGACGGCAAACCCGCACCACATTTGCCTGGTCCGCAGGAGAAAGCGGGCTGTGCGGCAGGCTCACGGCGAATATCTGGTTCGGCCTGATGCTGGCGTCGTCGCCGTTCGGTCCGTCGATCACGTCGTACAAACCTTCGCCATCGGCGCGCACGAAGCGTGCAAAGCTTCGTTTCGCGGCCTCCGCCGCGGCACTGAAGCCGCCGGGCTTTCCCAAAATTCCCGCGAACGTACTCATAATGTGCAACGCGTTGTACCACAGCGCATTGATTTCGACCGGCTTGCCAATGCGCGGGGTCACAACCCAATCACCAACCTTGGCATCCATCCAGGTGACTTGCACGCCGGGCACTCCGGCCTTGAGCAGGCCGTCGGCGCGATCGACCGCGATACCGTAGCGTGTTCCCTTCTGGTGCCATTCGATCATGTCCGATAGTACCGGGAAGACCTCGCGCAGCGCGGCTACATCTTTGGTGGCCTCGAAATAGGCGCGCCAGGCTTCGAAAAACCACAGCGAGGCATCTGCGGTGTTGTAGTCGGCGTGTTCGCCGGCGCCGGGGAACACATTGGGCAGCATGCCCTGGCTGACGAAGCTCGCGAAGGTCGCAAGGATGCGGCGCGCGACCTGCGGCCGGCCGGTTGCTAGCGTCAGGCCGGGCAGGCTGATCATGGTGTCGCGGCCCCAGTCGCCAAACCACGGATAACCGGCGATGACGGATTGGCCATCGGGCACATTCGCAAGCGGCCGGGCAAAAATGAAGGCGTCGGCCGCAAGCGCAAGCCGCGCGATCCACGCCGGCGCATTGCGCATGGCGGGACTGCTGGACGTCGCAGTGGAGACGGCGCTGCGGTCGTGATCGAGCCGGCGGCGGAGTGCGGCCTCGAGATCAGCCGAGGGCTCCGCGTCGAGACTGGCAACGATGCCGCGCCATTGCCCCGGCACGAGCGGCAGCGTGACCTCGCCGACGCACAGGTGATTGTCGATCGACTCGAGGCCGCGTTCGGCTTCGACGGGAAGGTCGAAATCGCGGTACCAATCGTGCTTGGGCGCAATGCTGCCGCCAGGCGCCCGGATGGTCAGCGAAAAGAGACCCGCATCGGTGACCAACAGGCGCTCGCCCTCAACCGCGATCTCGGGCGCAAAGCTTCCCACCGCGCTGGTGCCATGGTGGTCGCGATGGTTGGCAAGCAACGTCACGCGCAACGACAGCGCGTGTTCCGGCGCCTCCGGCGGCGGCCGCAGCCGCCACGCCGCGTAAGTCGTGTGGCTGCCGGGTTCCATCCAGATGCGCGCCTCGATCCAGTGCTCGCCGATCTCGTAGGTCCAAACCGGAATGGAGTAATCGAGTTCGAAGCTGCCGATGCGGATGTGGCCCGCGGGCGAGATGGCGCCGCCCTTCCAGCGGTTCGTGAACAGCGGCCAGGACTGGGGGCCTGCGATCACGGTGGCATCGGCCTTGGCAAGAATGAGGCGGCGTCCGAGCGGCGAGGCGATCGGCGCGATCAGCAGGCCGTGGTAGCGCCTGGTCAGGCTGCCGGCGATCGTGCCGGCGGCGTAGCCACCGAGGCCGTTTGCGAGCCACCATTCGCGTCGCTCGGCTTGGCCGAGATCGCCGCAGATCGCGCGCGTGAATCTGATCACAGATGGAGCGGGAATGGCTGTCACCGCACGCCGTCTGTGCGCCTATCGCGGCTTCAAGGAGAAGGCGAACCGCAGCGAGCCCATCTGCGCATCCGCAGCGACGTAGAGAAAGCCGCCGGCCAGCCCGAAATTCTTCAGGAAGGGCCAGAAGTTCTGGCTCCATTGGTCGCTGTTGAAGGGGAAGCTCCAAAAATTATGAAACAGGACGGCGGTGACGATGACATAGAACACGAATAGCAGCGCCGCCTGGCGGCGATAAAAATCGTCAAGGATGCAGCCGAGCACCAGCAACAGCGCGGCCATCGAGTCCGGCAGCGCGATCAAACCATGGGCGGCCTGCGCCATCGACGACTGGTGATTGAAAATCTTGTCGAGTGCGCTGAATGGAAAGATCAGCACTAGGCAAAGTCTGGCAATGAAATCGAACACTTGGTTTTCCTGGGTCATGACTCGCTCTGCTGACGTCGGAGAGGTACCTGCCGCTATTCCTCGATCAGGCGCAGCGCGTGGCCGTTGGGGTCACGGATCATCAATGCTTTCTTGAATCCAAATTTGGCCTGCGCCTCCGGCGGGATCGTCACCACGCCCGAGCTGATGAACTGCGCGCCCGCTTGGCGCAACCGGCCGGCAAGGACTTGGAGGTTTGTGCTCACCAGCGTCGGCTGCCAATTCCAGAGATCGTTAGCCTTGGTCTCGGCGGGCATCACCCGCCCGCCGGGCGGCGACTTGTATTCGAGGAACTCGACGTGCGGCGGCGCCGCGGGCGGCATCATCGCCGTCACCAGGCAAGTGTCGTTGAGCAAGCCGTCGAGCACGTCCTGCGTCATTCCGCTGTTCAGGGTGGTGACGCCCACGCGGAAGCCGAGCAGGTCGCGGTAGAACGTGACGCCCTTCTCCGTGCTGGGCACCGTCATCGCAGTATGATCGAGGCCGCGAAAGAGCCTGTTGCTGGGCTTCTGCCATGTGGGGTCGCCCTTGCCGGCGGGGAAATATATCAACTCGAGGGGATGACGTTCCGGGTCGTGAAACTTGATCGCCTTGATGCCGGCCGCCCCTGCATTCGACGCGGGGATGGTGATGGGATGCGAGGAAATCTGCCGCACATTGTTCTGTTCTAGAATCTTGTAGGCCGCATCCATATCGCTGACCACGATGGCCATGTGCTGGAACCAGGCATCGTTGCTGTTGGACCAAACCGGGATGAACCGTCCGGTGGGCGGCGAGACATATTGGGTGAGCTCGATCGTCTGCTCGCCAAGATTCAACTGCACGATGCGCATGTTGGAGTTGAATACGCCGACCAGGGCGTCGTACTCGCTGCCGACGACGCGAAAATCGGCGAGCTTCTCGAACTGCAGCACGTTGACGAAAAAGTTTGTCGCACGCTCGATATCCCCGACGGTGAAGCCGATCGTTTTCACCCGCTGCACGGCTCCTGAACGATCCTGCGCGCGGCCAAGCGGAAGCGACAGGAGCAAGAGGGCCAGCGCGCCGGCCACGACCGCCGCCATGCGCGCAAGCGCTGGTCTGCGCATCTGATAGGCAACGTTCATTCTGCTGCCTTTCCAAGGCTGACGTTTCCGGAGCGCTGCTCGCAAGGTTTCTTCTCTCGTTCGAGATTGTGCGCCGTGTTCACGAGCGCAATGTGGGAGAAAGCCTGCGGAAAATTCCCCAACAGACGTTTTGCGGCGGGATCATATTCTTCCGACAGCAGACCGAGGTCGTTGCGGAGCGAAAGCAGCCGCTCGAACAGTTTGCGGGCGTCTTCGTCCCGGCCGAGCAAGACATAGGCGTCGGCCAGCCAGAAGCTGCAGGCCAGGAAAGCACCCTCGCCCGGCGGAAGACCATCTTGGGTCGCAGCCGTGTCGTAGCGCAGCACGAAGCCATTCCTCACAAGCCGGCGCTCGATCGCCGCGATGGTGCTTTGCACGCGCGCGTCCTCCGGCGGCAAGAAACCGACGGCGGGGATGAGAAGCGCACCGGCGTCCAAATGCTTTGATCCATAGGCCTGGACAAAGGCGCCCACCGTCGGATCGAACCCTTTCTCGCAAACTTCCGCGTGGATCTCGGCTCGAAGCTGGCGCCAATGATCGACCGGCCCTTCGAGGTCGAAGGCCTCCGCGCTTTTGATCGTGCGATCGAAGGCAACCCACGCCATCACTTTCGAATGGGTAAAGTGCTGAGGTCCTCCGCGGACCTCCCAGATACCCTCATCTGGCAAGCACCATATCTCTTCAAGGTGAGAAAGCAGAACGCGCTGAAAATCCCAGGCTTCTGCAAGAGATTGCAGCCCGCCGACGCGCGCCTGGTGCAATGCGTCGAGAACCTCGCCGAAGACGTCGATCTGTAATTGGCCCGAGGCCGCGTTACCGATCCGCACCGGCTTTGAGCCCGCGTAGCCCGAGAGCCACGGCACCTCCCATTCGGCGAGCCGCTTCTCGCCGGCAAGTCCGTACATGATCTGAATTTGCGAGGGGCTGCCGGCCGCCGCGCGCATCAGCCAATCTCGCCAACTGCGCGCCTCATCGTAATATCCCCCGTTCATGAACGCGAGCAGCGTGAGGGTCGCGTCGCGCAGCCAGCAAAACCGGTAGTCCCAATTGCGCGGCCCGCCGATCTGCTCCGGCAAGGACGTGGTCGGTGCCGCCACGATCCCGCCGGTGGGTGCATAGGTCAACGCTTTGAGGGTGATGAGCGAGCGGCACGAGGCGTCCGAGTACGGGCCGGTGCTTTCGTGCGCGCTCGCCCAATCCTCCCAAAACTTCTGCGTTTGCCGCAGCGCATCTTGCGGATCGAGCGGCTCCGGTAGCGGCAGATGCGACGCCACGTAGGTGAGAACGAATGGAATGCACTGCCCGGCAGCGACCGTAAAGTCTCCGACCGTCGTGAGGTCCTTGCCCTGAAGCTTAACCGGCGTTCGCAGGACCAGCATGTCAGGGCCGGAAATCGCCCGAAGATCTCCGGCGTCGGTCTGCTTCACCCACGGGATCGACGCACCGTAGTCGAAGCGGATGATCAATTCGCTGGCCATCGCGACGGTGCCGCGCTTGCCCACAACCAGACGCACGAGATGCGAACCTTGCCCGCGCAACGGCATGAAGTCGATGAGCACGGCTTCGCCTTCCGCCGTGGCGAAAGTCGTCTCCAGGATCAGCGTATTGGGCCGATACCGGCGCGTGATGCGCGGATTGGCTTGCGCCGGCGCGATCCGCCAACGTCCGTTGCGCGTATCACCCAGGAGGGCGGCGAAACATGCATCGGAGTCGAAACGCGGCCAGCACAGCCAATCGATCGAGCCGTCCTTGCCGAGCAGCGCCGCCGTCTCGCAATCGCCGATCAGTCCATAATCTTCGATGCGACTGCCAGCCATGCCGATATCCAGTGGGGTCTCGCGACGACGGGCGCGAGCGTTCGTTGCGCGATCGTCAAGTCGAGATCCGTTCGCCCGCTCGCGTCAATTCAGCTTCAATCCAGTTTCACGTTGGCGGCCTTGATCACCTTGGCCCAGCGTTCGACCTCCTCGCGCATGTAAGCGGCCATCGCCTGTGGGGTTCCGCCGATGGGTTCGGCCGAAAGCTGCGCGAGACGCTCGCGCACGTCGTGCTCGCGAAGCGCCTCGTTCACCCCGGCATTGATCTTGTCGACGACCGCCGGCGGCGTCTTGGGCGGCCCTACGATGGCGAACCAGGCCGCGGACTCAAAGCCTGGGAGCGTCTCCGCAATGGTCGGCACATCCGGCAACGCGGTCATCCGCTTCGGAGTGGCCACCCCCAAGAGCTTGAGCTGCCCGCCCTTCACCAGCGCGAGCGATACGCCGAGATTGTCGAACATGAGATCGACGTTGCCGGCCGCGAGATCGGTCAGCGCCGGCGCCGAGCCGCGATACGGCACCTGCTGGAATTTGACGCCGGCCATCAGCTGGAACAACTCGGAGGTCAGATGCGAGGTGGTGCCGTTGCCCTGGGTGGCCGCGGTGAGCTTGCCGGGGTTCGCCTTGGCGTAGGCGATGACGTCCGCGACGCTCGCGAAGGGCAGCTTGGCGTTGACGACGAGCGCGTTCGGCACGCGGCCCATGATGACGATGGGCGTGAACTCGGCCGGATCGTAGCCGAGGCGCGGATAGAGATTCTGATTGATCACGAGGGGCGGCGGCGGGGCGGCGAGCAGCGTGTATCCGTCGGGGTCCGCCTTGGCCACCGCCTCGGCACCGATATTGCCGGCAGCACCGGTGCGGTTCTCGATAACCACCGGCTGTCCCCATTTCTTCGTCAGCCAATCGGCGAAGACGCGCGGCATCACGTCCGCGGTGCCGCCGGCGGGGAACGGGACGATGATCTTGACGATGCGCGAGGGGTACTCCTGCGCCTGGGCAGCGGACGAAGCCGCCAATGCGGCAGCGAGCACCAGCGCGGCAGCGGTGCCGCGGGACCACAAGCAACGATGCCGAGCGTCGATACGTCTGAACACCATCAGCGTCTTCTCCTGGCCGGAGCAGTCATCGCGGCGTTGCATTCCAATCATTCGACGACGATCTTGGCTGCCTCGACCACCGGCCCCCACGTCTCCAAACTTTGCCGGATCAAGTCGCGCATCTCCTCCGGAGTGCTCGCGAGCGGGTCGGCTTCCAGCGCATGGATGCGCGCGCGCAATGCGGGGTCGCGGAATCCCTGCCCCACCGCCTGCGAGACTTTATTCGCGATCTCCTTCGGCGTACCCGGCGGCGCGGCGAGCGCCATCCAGGTATCGGCATAGACGCCGGGCAAGGTCTCGGCGATCGTGGCGACGCGGGGGTAATCCTTGAGCCGCTCGCGGCTGCCGGTGGCGAGCAATTTGAGCTTACCCGCGTCGATATTCGCTTTGTTGGCGAGAAGGTAGTCCGGCACAAGATCGATGTTTCCGGCGAGCAGATCGTTGATGGCGGGCGCGCTGCCGCGGTAGGGGATCTCGGTCATGCGGAACTTGCCCTTGAGCATCAAGAGCTCGCCGAGGAGGTGCCCGGTCTGGCCCTTGCCCTGGTGACCGTAATTGATCTTTCCAGGGTTGGCGCGCGCATAGACGATGAGATCCTGCAAATTGCCGAAGGGAAGATCGGGGCGCACGATCAAGATCAGCGGATAGGTCGCGAGCACGCTGACCGGCTCGAGCGCACGCGTGTCGAACGATGCTTTTGCAAAGAGCAGATGCGTGATGCTGAAGGTGAGCTGCGCCGCGCACAGGAACGTGTAGCCGTCGGGCGCCGCGCGCAGCACCGACTCGGTGCCGACGCGGCCGCCGGCGCCGCCGGGGCGGTTCTCGACCACCACCTGCTGACCGAGATTGCCGCCCGCCTTGTCGGCGGCGAAGCGGCACAAGAGGTCCGCGGTGCCGCCCGCCGGATAAGGGACGACGAATGTCACCACGCGGTTTGGATAACCGCTCTGCGCCTGCGCGGCACCGATCAGCGATGCGACAAGAAACGCGCCACAGACGCTGCCAACGCTGCGAAACGTGCTCACTCGTAAAACTCAGGCGACATCTTCTGGCCGTCGCGCTGCGCCTTGTCGTGGTTGATCCAAAGCTGCGCGTGTTCCTTGGCCATGACCTCCGCCAAGCGCTGCATCGAGGCCACGGTGTTGTCCTTGTTGTCGTTGTTTGCCGGCACCCGCCGGTTGTCCCAATTGTCCTTGAAGTGGACCGCGTCGCCCGACAGCAGCACGGCGCCGGTCTTCGGCAGTTTGACCAACAGGCTCTGGTGGCCAGGCGTGTGGCCGGGCGTGGAGACGATTAGCACGCTGCCGTCGCCGAACACGTCGTGATCGCCTTCGAGCTTGGTCACGGGCTGATCCGGCTTGAAGCGCGGACCGGCCGGCGAGGGCCATTCGTATTCGGCCTTCTGCACCAAGAGCATACTCTTTGGGAACATCGTCATGTTGCCGATGTGGTCGGGATGGGTGTGGGAGACCGCAACATATTTGATGTCGGACGGCTTCACGCCGAGCTGATCGAGCTGCGCGGCGAGCGTCTTCGGCCGTCGCCAATGGGTCATGCGCGGATCGGCGGGACGTTGGCCGTCGGGCATGGCGGCGATGGCGTCGGTCACGCCGGTGTCCCAGAGAAGCCATCCTTGCGGATGCTTGATCAGATAGCAGCTGTCGACGAAGTCCATCGACTTGCCCACATTCACCCCCGGCGACCAGCGCGAAATGTCGCCGGCTACGCCCTCGCCGCAGTTAAAGATGTAGAGCCGCTCGACTGCCGATTTGCCGCCTTGCGCGGACGCCTGCGTGACCGCGAGCGAAACCGCAAGCGTCCCGGCCAGGGCGAGACCAAGGTCAATTGGCTTCATGACGTTCCTCCTGCCGTTTTGAGCTTCGGTGCGAGCGGCGCGCGTGAGTCCGCGTCGAACACAATAATAACACGATCATGAGGCGGGTGGCGTACCGCCCATTTCAACGGCGCCGAAGCCCCTTCTTTCGTCGCGCGCCTTCTGGTAACCATGCCGCACCGTGTTGTGTAAGCGAGGCCACGATCGCTCTATTTATGATGAAGAAAAGCGAGAACGACCACAACCAGGCGCCACGTAATGGCGCCGCAAGACGAGGGTTCCAATGATCAGCCATTCCATCCGCGCCGCCACGGTGGCTACTGTCTTTGCAGTCGCGATGTCTGTTGCCGGCCCCTCCGCGCATGCGGCGTCGTTCGACGGCCCGTGGAGCGTGCTTGTCGTCACGCGAAGCGGCCCGTGCGATCAAGCCTACCGGTATGGCGTGACGATCTCCCGTGGAGTGGTCTATTACGCAGGCGGCGGGCCGGTCAGCCTGACGGGGCGCGTAGCGCCATCCGGCAACGTCACCGTGCGCGTGTCGAGCGGCCCGCAATACGCCATCGGCACGGGGCGGCTTTCGCGCAGCAGCGGCCACGGAAGTTGGCGCGGCCAAGGCCCGAACGGAGCCTGCGCCGGCGTATGGAGTGCGAGTCGAAGTTGAGCGCGCACGCGGGTCGCTGCGTCGAACCTCCGCTCGATTCCGCAAGAGCGCCGCCGCGAATGCCCGGATGCTAGACCTGGGAGGCATCGGAGCGATCGGAGAGCGCCGTGCATAGAATGCGCATAGTTTCGACCCTTGCCGCCGCGTTGATCTGCGTGGCGCTGCTGGAATCGCCGCTGCTCGACTGGACGTCCGCGCAGGCGCAGACGCATGCCGCGGCCAAGAAGAAGGGCGAGAGAAAAGCGGCGACGCCCAAAGCCGGTGCGCAGCAGCAAGAAGAGCGCGCGGCTTTCACCGCGCAGGACCAGGACGCCGCGGTCATTCCCGGCATTCCGGACGCGCGCGTCTGGGGCGATTCGGACAGCGCATTCGCGCGGCTGTTGCCGCAAGCGAGCGGACCATGGCTGGCAATTTCCGGCGGCGGTTCTGACGGCGCCTACGGCGCGGGCGTCCTCACCGGCTGGAGCGAAGCGGGCACGCGGCCGGAATTCGCCGTGGTGACGGGGGTCAGCATCGGCGCGCTGATTGCTCCGTTTGCCTTCCTGGGCCCGCGCTATGACGAGGAGCTGCACAAGAATTTCACGACGATCGGCGCCGCCGACATCTTCGAAGATCGCGTGACGCGCGACAGCCTATTCGATTATTGGCCGCTCAAGCGGATCATCGAGCAGCGAGTGACGCCGGCGATGCTTTCCGAGATCGCTGCCGAGCACGCGCGTGGACGACGCCTGTTGGTCGCGACCACCAATCTCGATGCCGGACGCCGCGTGATCTGGAACATGGGCGTGATCGCCGCGCACGGCGAGCAAGGGCTCAAGCTGTTTCGCGACATCCTGCTCGCGTCCTCGAGCATCCCGGGATTTTTCTCGCCCGTCCCGATCGAGGTCGAGGCGAACGGCAAGAAATTCCACGAGCTGCACGGCGACGGCACGCTCACTGCTCCGTTCTTCGTCGTGCCGGAAACGATGCTTTCGCCGCGCAGTACGACGCGCCCGCCGTTCAGCCAGCTCTACGTGCTCATCAACTCCAAGCTCGGACCCGAGTTCAAGATGCCCGACCGCAACGTTGCCGGTGTGCTCGGCCGCTCGATCGGCGTGGCGTTGACCTCGGCGCTACGTGCGGAAGTCATGCTGGTCTATATCGGCGCGCAGCGGCACGGCATCGCGCTGCACATGGCCCCTGTCGATCCGACGTTCGAGCATCCGAGCCGCGGGCCGTTCGACGGCAAATACATGCAGGCGCTCTACGAGGTCGGCGTCGCGGCCGGCAAGAAGGGCACTGCCTTCGGGGACACGCTGCCCGAACTTTCAATGCGCGGGTCAAACAGCCAGCAGTAACGAGCCCGGTTTACCGCAGCAAGAGCCCCCGCTCGGCAGCGAGAGAGACAATGGGTTTTGCTGTCGCTCAACTCACTCCGCTGCCAGGCGCGAGCGCGGTGCGGTGATGCGGACCGCAAGCCGCCACGCCAGCCAGAACATTGCGAAATAGCT
>Ga0306923_10005535_pt1 | contig 12317 bp, 10 predicted proteins | sample sta12Can44000108_FD_203841 | JGI IMG/M metagenome (GOLD analysis project Ga0306923, IMG submission 203841) | Lab enrichment of tropical soil microbial communities from Luquillo Experimental Forest, Puerto Rico - statanox.12C.anox.44.000.108 (v2)... | ecosystem: Environmental > Terrestrial >...
GGAGCAGCTTTTTGCTCTCCTCCGGCAGCGCCCGCACCAGCGGCAGGATGATACTGCGCGACGTGACCTCGGGGTTCAGCGCACCGATCGCGCCCCAGGCCAAGGCCGCCCAGCAGGTGAAGCTGACTGGCTTGCGGCTGCCGTCCGGCATGTTCTCGACGCGATCGACAAACGCTTCACTACGACGATAACAGGCGTTGATGATCGCCCGCATGTCGTGATTGTGCGGAGTGAGGGCGTGCTGCAGTTCGCTGAGCGCGAAGGTGACCTGGCGCTCGTGGATAAAACGGAACAGCGTCGCCGCCGTGTAGGACGACCGCAGTTGCCCGCGATGGGCCAGGGTCTTGACGATCTCCAGCGCGACGCTCTTACCGGCGGCTTCGACCTCCGCCTGGAAACCGAGCTGCGGCATAATCGGCAGGGCAATATTCTCATCCTGCACGACGTGGCTGACGAGCGACCATATCGTCATGACATTCACGTGATGGTCCGACGCAACCAGGTATCGCGGGATTCGTGCGGCCACCTTTGTCGCTGTTGCAGCGACGTCGATAGGGCCAGTCCACGGCGGGTCTTCGGGCTCGACCTCGATCCCGGGTGTCTTGGTCGGCTTCGGCGGCCTAGCCGCCCGGCGGGCCGCAGCAACCGCTCTGCGCAACTCCCCCGGGGCAAAACCGAGGGCCTTGGCAATGCGCTGGATCTCGACATCGGCGTCGACCGGGTCGAGGGTCGCGAGCCGGCGGATTTCGCCGGCCGGTGACAGCTTGACCTGCTTGGCGCCGGCAAACAGTGCGATCAACGCCGCCAGCCCCTGCTTCTGCAGGATGGCGTTGGCGTCGACCTTCTCATCTTCTATCGGCGTGGGGGTGACACATACCGCCGCGCCCTGCGAGAGCAGGTGATCGAGGCCTTTGGTCAGACCAGTATCGGGCGCCGAACCTTTAGGATCGCCGTCGCGCACGACGACGACGCGTATAGGCTTAGACATAGTCGGCCACCGTGGTGTGCCGCAATGCGTCGATGCCGGGCAGCGCGATCACCGCGAAACGCCGCGGCATCTGGAGGAGCGATAAGCCGTCCTCGAGGCCTTCGGCGATCGCCAGATCGACCGCGGCGTCGCGTGGCTCGACGGGTGGCGGGGGGCGCAGCACAAAGACCGCCCCGGGTGAGCGCTCGAGCTTGAAGGTCTTGCGCGGCGGAGCAACGACCGACTTCTTTGCGTCGAGATCGAGGTAGGTCAACTGACAGCCGACGACCCTGCCCTTATCCCGCAGGACCCCGACAAGCGCCCCCTCGCCGATCCTGGCGTGTTCGAGAAAGCCTATGCAGTCCGGATAAGGCGGCGGCAGACTGCGCGAGCGGAGATAGACCTCGCCGCGGGTCCCGAGCACCGGCACATAGGTGTCAAGTATGCTCTGCGCCTGCTCCCGGCTCGCATTGGCATAGGCTTTCGACAGCCAAAGAGCAGCATCCTCGGCATCGTCGTCAGCGCCCTCGGCGATAACGAGGCTGCCGGTGCCGGGGTTGTTGGCGAGCCAGGCGCGCGCGTATTTGACGGCCTCGGCAAAGGGGCCGCGACCGAGGCCGATCACCGCGTCGAGCGTGTGCCAGCCGCAAATACCGCTACCAAAACAGTAAAAACAGCCTTTGCGACGGTTGACAAAGAGCCCGCCACAATCAACGAGCTCTACCTCATCGTTCGGGCAGACGACCGGCCGCGCCCCGGTGATCGACGCGATGACTTCGATCATGAAGCTGTCGAAACGCCGGCTCTCGGCGGCGGAGAGGCTGCCGCTCACGGCTCTGCCTCGGCCGCACGAGCGCGCACGGAAAGTGCCGGGCGAGCTCGTCGAGCAGCCAGCGCCGCAGCTGTTCGCGTTCTAGGTCATGCGTAAATCTGGCGTCACGAAACGGCGTGACATTAGCCGAGTTTGTCCCCATTTTGGAAAAACCTTGTCTGCGATTTCTCCTTCGGAAGAGGATTTCGGCCGAGCGCTCCAATGCCCGGCCACTTCTTTACGGAGCGCGGTCAGGGCGGGGCGCGGGCGTTTGCGGCTGGGTGTGGCTTCGCATCGCTGCGGCGGGCGGCTTTTATGAGCGCGGCCAGGTAGCGCGTGGGCGTCTCGGGATAGCCCGGTGCCGTTGTGTTGATTTGTCCTTGATGTTGCGAAAGCGCGGCTCCTGCGCCGTGACCGCGTTTCGGGTCAGGCGGGCTCTGCCGCCTCCGCGATCGCATGACATCGGATCGGCTCACCGGCTGGCCCGATCGGGCTCTCCGGCATGGCGGGCACGTCGCGAGCGCCGAGGTGGCCTCACGGTCGCCGGCCCACGAGCTTTTCTTAATGTCTTTGCAAACCATTCAAGAAACGGATCACGCACAACTAATATACGATTGCCAGAGCGAATAAATATTTCGTCCTCGTTCGGGATTTCACGGCGGCTGCGTTTATTCTGAACCGACCCCCAGGCGATCGCGAAGCCGGTCAACTCGTCGATCTTCGAGCCGAGGAACACCGGCGGCATGTTTTGCTTCATCTCGGCAATGAGATGCTCGATGTAGTACTCCATCACCACAGCCTCTCGTGAGCCATTGCCCATCACGGCCCGTCCCGCCGAAGATCTACATGATCGGCATGTGGTATGCAAGCGGGGTGACTTGCGGTGGCGACGTTGACCCTTGAGGCTTCCCAACCGTCGCCCGTGATGCTCGGGATCCCGGACCACGTAATTGATGGCCTTGTCGGTTACCGTCTACCTGCCACCAGGCCGCTCACGAGATGAGGCCCAGTATGCTGAACGAGGCTTTAAGACGAGGCGCCGCCATGCGGCCGGTCGAAGAATAACCCACGGTCTGCATTCGCGACCGGCGGCGGCGCCCCGTTTTCGCTGCTGTCTAGGGACAGGCTAGGGATAAACTGGAGGGAACCGCGCCCCGCTGGTTCGGGGTTAAGCAGAAATACACGCTAACTTTCTGTTTTGATTGATACGAGTGGAGAGACTTGAGCTCCACCTCCTCTCGGACGATAGAATTTATAGTTAAATGTTAGCGACCGCAATCAATTGATCGGCTGGATTCCCGATGGTCATAAGAGCCGAAGTTCCACAAATTGCCCTCGGGATCGCGTCAGGAACAAAGGCGGCCACCATAGGGCTGATTCTCTTGACGCTCGTCATCGCTCCTGATAGGTAATCATTTAGTTACATAATATGCTCCCCTTGCAAACCAACAACGACGTGTTCCGCGCCATCGCCGACCCGACGCGCCGGGCGATCCTTGATCGTCTGCGCGCGGGACCGGCCAATGCCGGCGCGCTCGCCGCTGATTTCCGGTCAAGCCGGCCCGCAGTCTCCAAGCATCTTCGCGTACTCCGTGAGGCCCGACTCGTCGTCGACACACGGGTCGGACGCGAGCGTGTGTACACGGTCGACCCCGTGCCGCTGCAGAGCGTGGCCGGCTGGCTCGAAGGCTATCGAGCGTTCTGGCAGTCCAGTCTCGCTCGATTAAAGCGTAACCTGGAGGGAAAATGAGCAGCACCGACAAGAGCCGGGCGCGTGCGGTCGCCGACCTCACCGAGGGCTACGTCCTGGCCAGCGTGGAGATTGGCGCTGCCCCGGAGCGTGTTTTCCGAGCCCTGGCCTCGGACGAGATCGTCGACTGGTGGGTCCGTCCCAGCGTCTTCCGCACGACAAAGTGGACCGGTGACGTGCGTATCGGCGGCCGTTGGCGTGCTTCGGGTGAGGTCAACGGACAGCTTTTCGCCCTCGAAGGAGAGTTCCTCGAGATCGATCCGCCGCGAAAGCTCGTGCACACCTGGCATCGGGTCGGGACTCCGGGCGCCCCGACAACAGTGACATACCTTCTGGAGCCCTTTGACCAAGGAACGCGCATCACCCTCCGACATTCGGGCTTCACCTCGCCCGAATCGTGCACCAGCACCAGCGCTGGCTGGGAGACGAGCTTCGAGCGCCTCGCGGAAATCCTGGCTACGAAACGCCCGCTGGGCGGCGCTCAGGACAAGGTGGGTGGGCGAACCGACCGACGCTTGCTATCACCTTCGTGTCGCCGATCCCAGCGAGGAAAATGCACGATGGCTGCGGAACCGACGCCGAAGGGTGCGTGGACATCACCGGTCTTCTGTTTCTCTACATGCTCATCAATTTCGCAGAGAAGGCGGTTGTCGGCCTCGCCGCCGTGCCGATCATGCAGGAGCTCGAGCTTACGCCAAGGCAATTCGGGCTCGTCGGATCCAGCTTCTTTTTTCTGTTCTCGCTCTCGGCGATTCTGGTCGGCTTCGTCGCCGACCGCGTGGCCGCGCGGTTTGTGATCCTGGCATTGGCACTCTCCTGGGCGCTCGTGCAGTTTCCGATGGTTGGCGCAATCGGGCTGTCGACCTTGCTCGCCTGCCGCATCCTGCTCGGCGCCGGCGAAGGCCCGGCCTTCTCGGTGGCGGTTCACGCGCTCTACAAATGGTTCCCGGACGAGAAGCGGACATTGCCGACCGCCGTCCTCGCCCAAGGTGCGACGTTCGGCGTGATCCTCGCGCTGCCGCCGCTCAACTGGATCATCGTCAACTATTCGTGGCACTGGGCGTTTTTCGCACTGGGCATCTCCGGGCTGCTTTGGGTCCTGTCTGACTGCTCCTGGGCCGCGAAGGACCGCTCACCAAGTCGGTGCAACCTGTCGAGGGCGGTGGGGTCCTCGAACGCATGCCGTACCGGCGTCTGCTGCTGGCCCCGACCTTCATCGGCTGCTGCATAGCGGCCTTTGGCGCTAATTGGGGGCGTCGCTCGGTCTCACCTGGTTTACGCCTTTCATCGTGAAGGTTCTCGGCTACTCGCAGGCGAGCGCGGGCTTTATCGCGACGCTGCCATGGGTAATGGGCGCGACCATGGTTCTGGCGACCGGCTGGCTCTCGCAATTCCTGATGGCGCGCGGCGCCTCTTCCCGTTTGGCGCGTGGCGTGCTCGGGTCTGTTCCTTTGATTGTCGGCGGGTTGATCGTGCTGATGATGTCTTACGTAGACAGTCCGATCGCGAAAATCGCCCTGCTCGTCATTGGCGGCGGTCTGATCGGATCGATTTTCGTCGTCTGCCCGGCGATCATCGGCGAGTTCGCGCCAGTGTCGCAGCGCGCGAGCATCATCGCGACCTATGGAGCAATCCAAAGCCTTGCAGGCATTCTGGCTCCCGCCGTGAATGGCGGCGTGATCGAGAGCGCCACCACGTTGGTGCAGCGCTACAATGCAGGCTACCGGATCACCGCATTGGTCCAGATTTTTGGCGGCTTGGCCGGGCTGCTCCTGTTAAGGCCCGCCGCTGAGACGGCGCGGCACTTACCCCTCCTCCCCGCGACGACGACAGCGTAGCCGGAGAGATAGGCTTACTTGGCCGGTTCGACGCCGTCGGCTTCGACGAGGTAGGTAGCCACGAGATCCACTGCCGAATCTACTGCCGCTCGTATTTGACGACGCGCCGGACGCGTCCCCACTCGCCCGGCTGCACGACGTAGAGGTCGCTGTGCGAGTCGACCCAGATCCCGTGGCAGGAGCGATGAACCGGCCCGTCTCCCCAGCGGGCCAGGCGCTCGCCGTCGAGGGTCAGGATGCTGATCCTGCCGCCATTGTGCTCGGGGATGTAAACGATGTCGTCATCGTCGACGTAGAAGAACGCCGGGCCGATCAATTCGGTCGACCAGAGGGACAGCAATTTGCCGTTCTGGTCGAAGATCTGCACCCGATCGTTTTCCCGGTCGGCCACGAGGACCCGGCCGCGCCGATCGATCCATACGCCGTGCGGCAGATTGAATTGGCCGGGTGCCGTGCCCGGCTCGCCCCAGGAGAACTGGTACTTGGCGTCGGGCGAGAATTTGTGCACGCGGGCATTGCCGTAGCCGTCGGTCATGAACATCGAGCCGTCGGGAGCGAAGGCGATATCGGTCGGCAAATTGAACGGCCCGCCGCCGTGGGTGACCTTCTTCCACGCTGCCGAGCTGAAATCATCCGCCGGCACCCCGGTGTCGGAGCGCGCGCCCTTCTCGCCGATCGTCTGTAACAGCTTCCCGTCGGTGGTGAATTTTTGGAAGGTCTGGTGGTGCTCGTCGCACAGCCAGACGACGTCCTGCCCATTCTCCCGGACAATACGAATCGCGTGCGGAAAGGTGAACAGCCCCGCGCCCCAGGATGACAGGAAACTGCCGTTGCGATCAAAGACAAGGATCGGGTGCTCGGGGTTGCGGTTGAAGCAGTAGACTCGATCTTGCGAATCGACGGAAACCGCGCAGGCGCGGACATCGAGCCCGGCCGGCGGCCGCTGCCACTCCTCGTTGACCCGGTAGGTATATTTGCCGCTGCCGACGATCGGTTCCATTGCGTCCTCCTGTGTATTTAGTTGGTCATGAATTGCTGCCCTGCAGCAAGCCCGTCACCCTCCCGCTTTGCGGGTCTCTCCCTCTCTCCGTTTTTCCCCATCCCTTCCCTCCCCGCACGCGGGGACTTTGCGGGTAATTCGGCAAATTGGAGCACCATTTCCGATCAAGACCGCGAATTCCCGATCACGTCTCGATTCCGGACTTAGCTAGTTTTCCGGAAACTGGCAATGGCGTCCCTCCCGGCAGCACGCGGGGAGTAGGCGCATAAAAAGGCGGGGGGCAGACTGCACCCGGGCCCGGTTGCCACAGAACGAAATCTTCGTCGTGAAATAACTATTGCGATTGACATGCTCTCCCCAGCCTTTAAACCTTGATCGGACTTTTCACGGGGTGCGACAGACCCGACCCGTCGTCACCGAGCAAGGGGAGAACGACATGACCGCGCGATGGCGCCGCAAACTCGGCCCCCTGGGCGCGATCGTCTCAGCGGCCGCGGCATGTCTCGCCGTGCCGACCCCCGCACCCGCATCCCCGATCACTTACACGTTTTCGCCTGACGCCTCCGTAACCTTCGCCGGAGGGAAGGATACGATGTCGGGAAGCTTCACCTTCGACGCCTCCCGGCGAGTCGTAAACGCCGCCGACATCGTCGTGAGCGGCGCGGTATTGCCCAATACATACGACTTGGACGCATTTGCCCCCTCGCCTTTTTCGATCCGGGTACAATCCGAGGAAATAGGCGCCGTATCAATGAGGCTCGGTTTCGCTGACCACCTCGTTGGAGAGCCAGACCCAATAGAGGGGGTCGTATTCCGGTTTGAAGGGCACTCCCGAATGAGCTCGGCGTCGGTGACCGGCGATGCCGTCCCCGTCACAGCCTCGGCCCCGCTTCTGGGCTCCGGGTTGTCCGGCTTGGCGGTCGCTCTATTCCTACTCACGGGCCGGGCGAAGCTGCGCTGCCGCCAAGCATGAGCCGATCGCCCAGAAGGGTCGGGCAACCCGGCGCGACTTCGGCGAGCCCACCGCTCGCCCAGGCGACGATCGCCTGACGTAGGACCCGAGCCGGGCGCTGTTCGACCGCTTCCACTCCTGCTCATAAAGCCGGGTCGCACGGTCGACGAAGCTCGCAAGGGTGCCCGCTGTAAGGGTCAGGCGGCCACCACGGCGCGGCGCGGCTCCCAGCGCGTCGGCGCGAGAACCAGAATGTCGTCCATGAAGCGGACGTGGAAGAGGCGGGTCCGCGCAGCCGCTGATCCAATTCGTAGAGAAAGAACGCCCCCTCAGCGGGCTCCACGGGCAGCCGAGCGAGATGCCGCTCTCCTTATCCCAGAACCACCCGCCGCGCTCGGCGGTGCGGCGCAGGTATAGTCCGAGCAGATTGAAGATGCCAGGATCGAACCTGCTACGCCTGCAATTGCCGTTTCAGCTTGGCCAGCCGATCGAGGATCGGCAGGACCTCGTCGGCCTTGGCTGGCGGCACCGGAAAGTTCACCCGGACCACGCCGAGATCGCGGTAACGCTTCAACAGATCCGGATCCTCCGGAGCGCCGCCCAACGTCACCGGCAGAGAGCGCGGGTCGCGGCCCGCCTCCTCGGCCATCTGGCGAAAGCGCGGCAGATAGTCGAGTGGGTCGCCGTAGCGCGCACCCCCGGCGATCGGAAACCAGCCATCGCCATAGCGGATCGCGCGGCGCGCGGCCCACGGGAAGGCGCCGCCGACAAGGACCGGCGGACGCGGCTTCTGCACCGGCTTCGGCCAAGTCATCATCGGCGGGAAGTCGACGATCTCGCCGTGATATTCCGGCTTCTCGTTGGTCCAGATCTCGGTCATCGCTTCGATCTGCTCGCGCATCCGCTTGAAGCGGGACTTGAACACGGTGCCGTGGTCTTCCATCTCCTCGGCGTTCCAACCGCCCCCTATGCCGAATAGGAATCGCCCGCCCGAGACCTGGTCGATCGACGCGACGAGCTTGGCGGTTTGGATCGTATCGCGCTGAATGACGAGACACACGCCGGTGCCGACCTTGAGCCGCTTCGTCGCCGCGGCTGCCGCGGACAAGGTGACGAAGGGATCCATCACGTCGTAATAGCGCTTGGCCAGCTCGCCACCCCCTGGTGTCGGTGTGCGCCGCGAGGCTGGGATGTGCGAATGCTCAGCCGCCCACAGCGCGTCGAAGCCGCGCTCCTCCGGCGCCACCGCTAGCTCGGCCGGCGAGATCGAATAGTCGGTAAAGAAGATCGACGCGCCAAATTCCATGGGTTAGCCCCGCCATGATGTTCGGATCGCGATGCTACGCCGACGCGTGCAGCGAATAAAGCACCGCGACCATCCGCTCTATGCTCCGCGGCTCCAGGTGATCGACTTCAGGGTGGCGGCGGCGACTGTCCCGAGGGCTTGCTCGCGCTGGAGATACCCGCCTGCGGGAGCAACAGCTGCTGTCGGGAACCGAAGAATGACGGATGTCTTGTCTTGCGGTTTGACGGAAGATGCCGCAAAATAAGCAGCATTAGCTCCCCTAGGCGGATCAGATCCGTTAACTTCTGGCCAGAAGACAGAAGGACTGTTAAGGTTAATTAGGCAGAGTAATGAGCGATCGCTTATTTCTGCTCTCCTATCCTCAGCGCATGTTTTGGCTCCTGGATAAACTGGAGCCCGATACACCCGCCTACAACCTGCCCAGAGCCTTTAGGATGGAGGGCCAGCTCGATACAGATGCCCTTCAGGAGGCGTTCCGTGTCCTGCTCCGCCGCCATGATGTATTGCGAACATGCTTCGCGGAACTGGACGGCGAGCTCTACCAATGCGTTCATGATGACGTCGGGATCGACTTGGTTCGGCACGATCTTTCGAGCCTTCCAGCCTCCGAACGCGAGACCGGGACCCTGGCAATTGCCTCGGAAGAGGCGCGGAAACCCTTTGATCTGGAGCGGCCGCCTCTGTTTCGGCTTAGGTTGGTCCGTCTGAGCCCTGAAAAGCACGTGCTCATTTTGGTGATGCACCACATCATCACCGACGGCTGGTCGATGAGTATCCTATTCAAAGAGATCGCTCGATTCTACGGGCAGCTTGTGGTCGGCCAGCAGCCGCAGACAACGGAATTGCCGCTGCAGTACGCCGATTTCGCTCACTGGCAGCAGCAGGCCTTCACTGAGGCAGCGCTGCAAGGGGATGTCGAATACTGGCGGGAGCACCTTCGCGGGTCTCCTGCGTTACTGCAATTGCCGAGCAACCGCCCGCGCCCGGGCGTTCAGAGCCACCACGGGTCGATTGAAAGCTTCACGATCGACGAAGCGCTCACCCGCCGGATCAAGCAGATGTGCGCCGGTGAGGGGGTCACGCTCTACATGGCGCTGCTTGCTGCGTTTCACACGCTGCTCAAGCGATACACCGGAACGGAAGACATTCCTGTTGGAACCCCCGTCGCCGGGCGAAACGATCCCGATCTTGCCGACTTGATCGGCTGCTTCGTCAATACGCTCGTCATGCGCGGCGACCTCTCCGGCAATCCGACCTTCCGGGGACTGCTGCAGCGGACGCGAGCCACAGCGCTCGAGGCCTTTGCTTATCAGGCATTACCTTTCGACCACCTGCTGGCCAAATTGAAACGCGAACGCACCCGGAGCTACACCCCGCTCTTTCAAATCATGTTCATCCTTCACAACGAGCCGAAACAGGTGGTGCGTCTGCCCGGACTACTGATGGAGGAGATCGAGCTCGACAGCGGCCTTGCCAAATTCGACCTTACTCTGGAGATTGTTGAGCAGGATGGGGGTCTGTATTGTCAGTTCGAGTACAGTTCTGACCTCTTCGACCGATCCACGATCCAGAGGATGGCGCTTCATTTTCAAAATCTGGTATCGAATACGGTTGAGCACCCGGCCTCGCCGCTATCGAAATTGAACATGCTTTCGGCTTTGGAGCGGAAGCAGATCATCTTCGATTGGAATACGACATCTTCCGAATACTCAAAGGACGTGACCATCGCCCGGACCTTTGAGGAGCAAGTGCGGCGAACACCAGAGGCCATTGCGCTGCGCGAGGGTGTCCAATCTCTCACCTATCGCGAGCTGGACCGTCGGGCCAACCAAGTGGCCCGAGTTTTGATCGAGAAGGGTGTCCAACCTGAGACGCCCGTGGGCATCTACATAAGGCGCTCAATAGACGCCGTCGTGGCGCTCCTCGGGATCCTCAAGGTCGGAAGCCCCTATGTTCCGCTGGAGATATCGCACCCCAAACACCGGGTGCATCTGCTGATCACCACTAGCGACTGCCGGATCGTCCTCACGCACCGTGCGCTCAAACCCGACCTGCCCGAGATTGAATGCGTTATGCTCGACGAGGATATGGTGGTGTGGGCGGATGAATCCGGAATGCTCCCGCCGCCTGTACCCCTCCAGCAGCCCGCCTACATAATTTTTACTTCAGGCTCTACCGGCGAACCAAAAGGCGTCGCCGGAACCCACCGCGCTACGATTAACCGTCTCGAATGGATGTACCGGACCTACCCGTTTTCGCGCGAGGAGGTGTGCTGTCAAAAGACCGCATTGAGCTTTGTCGATTCCGTCTGGGAGATCTTCGGCCCGTTGCTTCGCGGGATCCCGAACTGCATCATCCCAGAGGAGGTTGTGATCGATCCAGAGCTGCTGCTGGACTTGCTCGCGCAAGAGCGCGTGACGCGGATCGTGCTCGTGCCGACGCTGCTGAACATGCTGCTGGATCATGCCCCGGACCTTGGGACCCGGGTTCCCCAATTGAAGCTGTGGACGGTGAGCGGAGAATATCTGTCCGTCGACCTGGCCAAAAGGTTTCGCTCGGCATTCCCCGAAGCCCAGCTGCTCAACCTCTACGGCTCGTCGGAGGTTGCGGGAGATGTCACGTACTACGAAGTTGGGGAACTCGCCGGGGTCGATGCGATCCCTATCGGCAAGCCGATTTCCAACATCCAGCTCTATATTCTCGACGAATTTTTAGAGCCGGTTCCGATTGGCGTTCCCGGCACCCTTTACGTCGGGGGGGATTGCCTCGCACAGGGATACTGGCACCGGCCTGATCTGACGAGCGAGCGCTTTATTCCCAACCCATTCGGTGTCGGCTTCGGTCCGGTTTTCGCCACGGGCGACCGAGCCAGATGGCGGGCTGACGGAAACATTGAATATCTCGGACGGGAAGACACTCAAACCAAGATCCGCGGGTTTCGGATCGAGCTCGGCGAGATCGAGGCCAACTTGATAGCGCATCCCCTTGTGCGCCAAGCCGTAGTTGTGGTCACTGGGCATATGCCAGACGCAGCGCAGCTGACGGCCTATCTAGTGGGCCGGGATGGCTCCGCTGCATCGTCGGAGGAGTTGCGAGCCTTTCTGCGCGCACGGCTGCCCCTATACATGGTTCCGGTCTCTTTTGTGCAGATGGCGGAGATGCCGCTGTTAAGGAGCGGCAAGATCGACCGGCGCGCCCTCCCCGAACCTGCGACCGGCGGTGCAGCCGCTCCACGCCCGCATATCGAACCGCGCAACGAGGTCGAGCGCCAGTTGGCGGCGATCTGGCGTGAGCTGCTGGATGTCAAGGAGTTTGGCGTCACTGACAACTTCTTTGCTTTAGGAGGCGACTCGCTCCTCGCGATACAGGTGCTCGCGCGGATCCGCCGGGCATTCCAGGTCGAGGTGTCGATCCGCAGCCTGTTCGATGGGCCGAGCATCGACGAGCTCGGCCGGGCGGTCGAGGAGGCCAAGATCAGCGGCGCCGTCCTGCGAGTCCCGCCAATCGTGCCGCGCCCAAGGCCTACCACAGGGCTCGATTTGCTCAGCGCCGAGGTGAGCAAGCTCTGTAAGCCTCCGGGGAAGGCCGCCTGGCGCCGCATGGCCGGTTGAGGCCTGATGTCCGCACGGGTGCAAGGATTGGTGCTTGCACCGGTGCAAAGGACATTGGATGGCCAGAATGGAGATCATTACC
>Ga0306923_10005536_pt1 | contig 12317 bp, 11 predicted proteins | sample sta12Can44000108_FD_203841 | JGI IMG/M metagenome (GOLD analysis project Ga0306923, IMG submission 203841) | Lab enrichment of tropical soil microbial communities from Luquillo Experimental Forest, Puerto Rico - statanox.12C.anox.44.000.108 (v2)... | ecosystem: Environmental > Terrestrial >...
GGTCTCGCGCATGCTCAATCTCAACGACGTCCAGGAAGGCATCATCAATATTGCGTTCCGTTTTGCCGACGACGATCCGGAGCTCAAGGCGACCGACGGCGAAAGTCTCGTCGACCTCAAAGACCTGCGCGAGCTTCTGACCTACCTGTCGAAGAACGCCAAGGAGATCAGTGGCCGCTACGGCAACGTGGCGGTGAGCGCCGTCGGCGCCGTGCAGCGGCAGCTCCTGGTGCTCGAGAACCAGGGCGGCGGCAAATTTTTTGGCGAACCGGCGCTGGCGATCGAGGATTTGATGACAACTGCGCCCGACGGGCGCGGCACCATCAATGTGCTCGCCGCCGACAAGCTGATGTCGAACCCGCGGCTCTACGCCACCTTTTTGTTGTGGCTATTGTCCGAACTGTTCAACAAGCTGCCCGAAGTCGGCGACCCACCGAAACCGAAGCTCGTGTTCTTCTTCGACGAGGCGCACCTTCTGTTCAACGAAGCGCCGAAGGAACTACTCGACAAGGTCGAGCAGGTCGTTCGCCTCATTCGCTCCAAGGGCGTCGGCGTCTATTTCGTCACGCAGAACCCGCTCGACGTGCCGGGCGCCGTCCTGACCCAGCTGGGCAACCGCGTGCAGCACGCGCTGCGCGCATTCACGCCGGCCGACCAGAAGGCGGTAAAGGCGGCCGCCGAGACGTTCCGGCCTAATCCGAAGCTCAACACTGCCCAGGTCATCATGGAGCTCGGCAAGGGCGAGGCGCTGGTGTCGTTCCTCGAAGGCGGCGGCACGCCGAGCATGGTCGAGCGCACGATGGTGCGGCCGCCATCGGCGCGCATCGGCGCGATCACCGCCGACGAGCGCAAGGCGGTGATCGGCAAGAGCCCGTTCAAGGGCAAATATGACACCGCGATCGATCCGAACTCCGCTTACGAGATCTTGCAGCGGCGGCTCGCCGGCGGCGCGCCGCTGCCGCCTGCGGGCGCGGCACCCGGCGCGCCCGCGGCACCGGGACAGGCCCCTGCCGAAGCTTCGGCCGGCGGCGGCTTCTTCCACAGCGTCGGCGAAAAATTCCGCAACGTATTCGGCATCGGCCGCCCGCACGGCACGGCGCTGACCACGTCGCAGGCGGTGGCGCGCAACGTTGCGCGTGCGGTCGCCACCGGCGTCGCCGCCCAGGTCGCGACCGAATTGGCGAAGTCCACCAGCAGCAAGACCGCCGGCACCATCGGCAAGGCGGTGGTACGCGGCGCGCTCGGCGGGCTGTTGCGGCGCTGATTTAAGAAAAAAGCGCCCGCGCTCTCAGCCGCGCTGGGCGCGGAATTCGTGCGGCGTGGTCCCGGTCTGCTTGCGGAAGAATCGCGCGAAGTGCGACGGGTCGGCGAAGGCGAGCTCGGCTGAGATGTCGTGGATCGGCTGGGTGGTGAAGACGAGCTGGCGCTTGGCTTCGGTCAGCACGCGCTGGCGGATCAAATGGCCAGCGGTGACGCCGGTCGAGCGTTTGACGTGATCGTTGAGCCGGTCGACGGTCATACCGAGTTTTTCGGCATAGAAGTTCAGCAGCCGCTCGGTGCGGAAATTTTCGTCGACCAGTGCGCGGAGCTGCGTCACCGTGGCGTCGGCCGGATGCAAGGTGACGGTCCCGGTGCGGGCGCGGCTTGCGGCAAGGCGCGCCACGCCGACCGCGATCAGCACCAGGAGCCCGCGCATGGCGAGCCGAAAGCCCTCGCGCGCGAGCGAGTGCTCCTCGAACAAGTCCTTGCACAGCGCCGACAGCCGCGCGCGCTCGGTCTCGTCGCCGATCGGAATGACCGGCTGCGCGCCGAGCGCGCGGAGCCGCGCCAAGGCTTCGCCGGCGCGGTCGGTGAGCGCGCCCGCGGCGTCCTCGGTAAAGGTGACGACCCAGCCGTTGGTCGCGTTGGGCTCGAAGCGAAAGCCGTGCGCAATGGTCGCCGGCACCAGGATCGCGGCCGGCGCGGCGAATGGCAGCCGCGCGGCGTCGAACGTCATCTCGCCGCCGCCCTGCTCGATCAGGAGAATCTGGAACAGGTTGCGGTGGCGGTGGGCGCGGATGGTCCAGTCGTGGATCGACGACCGCGAGGCAATGGTTTCGACATGAATGAAGTCGAACGCCTGATCGTCCGGCGGATCGCCGTACAGATGGAACAATGGCAGGGTCGAGGCCATGATGCTGATCCCGGCGGCAGCATAGGCTAGCCTGCGGAAAGAAGAAGAGCCCGACCCTGTGAATAGGCCGGAAAGCTGATGCGCTCGGCGTCACACCTTCTTGTAGAGCCGGTCGTGATAGACCAACGCCGGTCCGGCCGGCCCGAGCCGCACCGCCTCGACGACGCCGAAGATGACGTTGTGCGACGCCAACGTTTTGACGTCGAGCGTGCGGCAATCGAAGGCGATGACAGCGGAGCTGAGCACCGGCGAACCGGTCTTCAGCGTGGTCCATTCGCCCATGGCGAAGCGCTCCTCGAGATGCACGCCGCTTCTTCCGGCGAACAAGTCGGCGAGCTTTTCTTCCTCGGCGCCGAGCGTGTTGACGCAGAACACGCCGTTCTGGGCGACCAGCGGCGCGCTCTTGCTGCGGCGGTTGAGGCACACCAGCAGCGTCGCCGGCATATCGGACACCGAGCACACCGCGGTGGCGGTGAAGCCGGTCTTGCCGCCAGGCCCGGCCGAGGTGACCACGTGGACCGCGGCGCCGAGCCGCGCCATCGCCTCGCGGAATTGCGCCGGATCGACGCTTGCGATCGGCGGCTGCGACGCCACCGCGGTGAAAGCACCGTCCATGGCGTCGTCGGGTCGTTGGTCTATCCAGCTCATATTGGGTCGACTCCTCGGAGTGCGCCCGATCCTACTCCGCCGCGCGCACTTCCGGTATGCCCGGATAGGCCACATCGTCGGGGTCCAACCATGCAGAATTGGTCCAGCCGTTCTCGTCGTATTCGGACATGCACTGGTCCGCGAGCCCAGTCATCGCATCCATCATCCCGGTCGAGCGCGCGCTCCACAGCGCCTGGATGCGGATGTCCTCGTGGTTGCCGGCGTAGTTGCGTTCGTAGAGCTCGTGGCGGCCGCCGAACTCGGTGCCGATGGCGTCCCACAAAAGCTTCATCACCTTGATGCGCTGCTTGTAGTCGATGCCGTAGGAGCCGCGCACATACTGGGCGAGATAGCAGTCGATCGCCGGATTCTGGAAGTCCTTGGCCGACGACGGCAGGTAGATCAGCGACGAGGCGATGACCTTCTCGACGATCTCCTTGATGCGACCGTAAGCATCGCCGGCGAACACCCGATAGCTCGAGCCCGACTGCAGGTTTGGCAGCACCGCGCCGCCGACCCAGTTGGTCGGGTTCATCGCCATGGCGTCGGTCAGCGCCCAGAACAGATGGCGCCAGGCGATCACTTCGCCGAGCATGGCCTGGTTGCCGCGGAATTCGTCGGAGCCGGCCGCGCGCAACGCCTTGGCGATGACGCCGGCGAGGAAGTCGAGTTTTACGGCCAGCCGGGTGCAGCCCTGGAACTGATAGCCGGCGAGAAAGCCCGATTGCGGGAAGAAGGTCTTCAGCTTCTCCAGATCGCGGTGCAGCAGCACGTCCTCCCAGGGGATGAAGACGTTGTCGAACACGAAGATGGCGTCGTTCTCGTCGAACCGCGACGACAGCGGGTAATCAAACGGCGTGCCCATCACGCTCGCCGTCATCTCATACGATGTGCGGCAGAACAGCTTTACGCCGGGCGCGTTCATCGGCGCGATAAACATCACCGCGAGATCGGTGTCGTGCATCGGCACGGCGGCGTTCTGGCCGAGGAAATTGTAGTGGGTCAGTGCCGACGAGGTCGCCACAACCTTGGCGCCGGAGATGTAGATCCCGGCATCGGTGTCCTTCTGGATGGTGATGTAGACGTCCTTGACCTGGTCGGCGGATTTTGCGCGATCGACCGGCGGATTGACGATGGCGTGGTTCATGAACAGGACGTTCTCTTGCGCGCGCTTGTACCAGGCCTTCGCGTTGTTGGCGAACTTGCCGTAGAAATCGAAATTGGCGCCGAGCGTGTTCATCAGCGACGCCTTGTAGTCGGGTGACCGCCCCATCCAGCCGTAGGACATGCGCGCCCATTGGGCGATGGCGTCGCGCTGCCCGACCAAATCCTCGCACGAGCGCGCGGCGCGGAAGAATTTGTGGGTGAAGCCGCCGGAGCCGGTGTCGGTCGGCGCGGTGAGCAGCGGCTTGGACTTGGCGTCGTGCAGCGCGTCGTAGAGCCGCGCGATCGAGCGCGCGGCGTTGCGGAAGGCGGGATGCGTGGTGACATCCTTGACCCGCTCGCCATAGACATAGACTTCGCGGCTGTCGCGCAGGCTTTCCAGATATTCCGCGCCGGTGAAGGGGCGGCCCTTGGCGCCGATGGCGTCTTCGCTCTTGAGCCGGTCCATAAGGGTCTCCTTGATCGTGTCGTCCAAGCTGATGCGACAACCGCGGGAGGCCCCGCCGCGTGTCAGCCGCTTGTCAGCGAAGGCCCGGTTTGGTACTCAGTTCAGTCTGTTGAACTCAGTTTAGAATATGAAACTAAGCCAAGCCGCCTCTGTCAAGTCGCTCGACCGCGGGCTCGACATCCTCGAATTCGTCGCCGGCTCTCCCGAGCCGCCCTCGTTTTCGCAATTGCTGGGCAGCCTGCGCATTCCGCGCAGCAGCCTGTTCCATCTGCTCACCAATCTGCTGTCGCGGAACTTTCTGGAGCGCGACCCGAAGACGGAAGGATATCGCCTCGGCGCCGAGGTCGCCGCGATCGCCAGGAAGGTGCAAGGGCCGTCTTTGACCGACCGGGTCACGCCGCTCTTAAACGCGCTCAGCCTGGAGGTGAGCGAAACGTCCGGCTTCTACGTCCGGGTCGGCGATGCGGTCGAGGTGGTCGCGTCCGCGATCTCGACGCAGGCGCTGTCCTACACCATGAAGGTCGGCATGACGGCGCCGCTCTATGCGGTCTCCGCGGGCAAGATCGTGTTGTCCGACCTGCCGGCGCAGGAGCTTGGCGACTATTTCGATCGCATCACATTCGCGCCGGTGACGCCGCACACCGTTCGCTCCAAGGCGCGCTTGAAGAAAGAGCTGCAGAAGGTCAACGCGACCGGCTTTGCCTATTCTCACGAAGAGTTCACGCTCGGCATCACGGCCATCGCCACCGCTGTGCGCAGCGGAGGCAAGCTTTATGGCGCCATCAATCTCGCGGTGCCGACGGCGCGATTTCAGGGCCGCGATGCCGCGTTTCGCGAGGCCTTGCGCCGAATCGCCCAGATCATCGCCAAAGAAATAAGCGAAGCGCGATGATCAAGCCCTGGGTATTCGAGTTCTTGCCGGAACTCGGCGGACCGGCGACGGAACCGGAGCCGCGCGACGTCACGGCGCTTTTCGCGCGCTATCTCGATCTGTGGGCCCGCGACGAGGCGCTTGGCTTCGAGGGCATATTTTTCAGCGAGCACCATTTCGGCCGGTCGTACTCCGCCTCGCCTAACCTCCTGATCGCCGCGCTTGCCTCGCGAACGAAGACGCTTCGGCTTGGCGTCATGGGCGTCGTGCTGCCCTACTATCACCCGGCGCGGGTGGTGGAGGAAATCGGCATGCTCGACCACTTGACCGGCGGGCGCCTCGAGATCGGCACCGCGATCGGCGTGCCGCAGGAACTCGCGCGCCTGAACATGACCATGGCGGAAGCGCGCGAACGCAACGAGGAGATCGTCGCGGTGCTCGATGCGGCGCTCGCCAATCGCGTCATCTCTCACCGCGGCAAGTATTACGCATTCGCCGATCTGCGCCCGCTGCCGCGGATGCTACAGCAGCCGTCGCCGCCGCGATGGACGACCGTCGTCAGTGCGGATTCCGCACGCCGGGCCGCCCGACGCCGCATCAAGATCAGTACCGGTTTTAATTCGACGGAGACGATCAAGCGGATTTTCGACGCCTATCGCGAGGAAGCCGATGCTGCCGGTTATCGGGCAAGCCCAGAATGCTTCGCACTGCGGCGACGTGTTACGATCGCGCCGACGAATGACGAGGCGCGGCACCGCGCGCAGGCCGTGGCCGATCGCCTGAAGAGCTTCGTCGCAGAGGACGAACGGCTGAATACGAACGTGCCCGACGCGCCAGCGCCGACCGGCGGCTTCACGCTCAGCGACGAGGAGTTCATTACAGGCACCCCGAAGGACGTCGCGCACACGGTCATCGCGCAATGCCGCGCGGTCGGCGCCGGACACTTCCTTTCGGTGCTCAATTATTGTGCGCCGGCCGACGAGGTCGCCCAGGCGCACGAGCTGTTCGGCCGCGAGGCCATTCCGCTATTGCGCGCGGCGTCGTGAGCGGGCTTGCGTCTTTCGACCAAGAATTATTGTAGGCTATGCTTCGGATCGTTGGCTGAAGTTGGGCCAGTCGATAGGAAGCATGACTCATATCCTGCATCGCCAGACCGGCCACTCCTACCCTGTGGCAGCGAGTGCTCAGGGCGTCATCATCCGCGACAGTGCCGGGAAGGAATACATCGACGCTTCCGGCGGTGCTGCGGTGTCGTGTCTCGGGCACGGACATCCGGACGTGCTGGCGGCTATGCACGAGCAGCTCGACCGACTGGCCTACGCTCATACCAGCTTCTTCACTTCGCAGGTTGCGGAGGCGTTGGCCGACGATCTCATCGCGCATGCTCCGCGGGGCATCGGTCGCGTCTTCTACGTTAGCGGCGGCTCGGAGGCCGTCGAGGCCGCGCTGAAGCTCGCACGACAATACTTCGTGGAACGGGGTGAGCTGGAACGCCGGTACATCGTCGCCCGATACCAGAGCTATCACGGCATTACACTTGGTGCGCTCGCCGTCGGCAGTCGGGAATGGCAGCGCCAGCAATTCGGTCCGTTGCTGATCGAAACCCATCACGTCTCGCCGGTTTACGAGTATCGCGGCCGGCGTGCCGATGAGATGCCGCAGGCGTATGGCGAACGCCTGGCTCGGGAGCTCGAAGCCAAGATTGAAGAGCTCGGCGGCGGCAATGTCATCGCCTTCGTGGCCGAAACGGTGGTCGGGGCTACGCTGGGTGCGGTCGCGGCCGTGCCGGGCTATTTCGGGCGCGTGCGCGAAATCTGCGACCGGCATGGCGTCCTGCTCATCTTAGATGAGGTGATGTGCGGCATGGGGCGAACCGGCACCCTGCACGCCTGCGAACAAGAAGGCATCAGCCCCGATCTGATAGCGATTGCGAAAGGTCTCGGCGGCGGCTACGCGCCGATCGGCGCGCTGCTCATGCAGGAAAAGATTTTTGCGACGATCGCTAAAGGCTCCGGCGCCTTCCAGCATAGCCACACCTATATGGGGCATCCGCTAGCCTGCGCCGCGGCTCTGGCCGTGCAGCAGGTGATCCGTCGCGACGACTTGCTCGCGAACGTACGCAAGCAGGGTTCGCATCTCGCTCGCCGGCTGCGCGAGCGTTTCAGCAATCATGCCTTCGTTGGCGACGTGCGCGGGCGCGGCCTGTTTCAGGGGATCGAATTGGTGCACGATCGCAGCACCAAGGAGCTGCTCGATCCAGCGCTGAACACGCATGCCCGCGTCAAGCGCGAAGCGATGGCGCGCGGGCTGATGGTGTATCCCATGGGCGGCACCGCGGACGGTCAGCGCGGCGACCACGTCCTGATTGCGCCGCCGTTCATCGTGGACGCTGCGGTAATCGATGCAATCGTCGAACGCCTTGGGGACGCCATCGACGCCGCGACCGCCGAGATCGGATGAGGTGTTTTCCGGGACTTTAAGAGGTGCCCCAGTTGTAGGAGGAGTGACATGAAGTCTGCAATCGGGATTTTCGCAGCGGCGTGTTTGCTCGTCGGCGCGGAAACACCTGGCGCGGCACAGGATCTGGACGGCACTCTGAAAAAGGTCAAGGAGAGCGGCGTCTTCACCATCGGTTATCGCGACAGCTCGCTGCCTTTGTCTTATCTCGACTGCCGGTCGGCTTCTCGATCGAATTGTGCAAGCACATCGTGGACGCCGTGAAGGCGAAGCTGGGCATGCCGGGTCTAACCGTCAGATATAATCCGGTAACCTCGACAACCCGGATTCCCCTCGTCGCCAACGGCACCGTCGACATCGAATGTGGCTCGACCGCCAATATGACGATCCGGCAGCAGCAGGTTGGATTTTCCTACACATTCTTCGTCCCGCAATTCAAATGGATCGTGCGCGTCGACAGCAACATCAAGAGCGCGGACGATCTCAAGGGCAAGACAGTCGCGGTGACGGCCGGGACCAACACTGCGCTGTTCGTCAACAAGATGAACGGCAATGAGAAGCTCGGCATGACCGTCGGGCAGGGCAAGGATCACGCCGAATCCTTCCTGCTGGTCGAGACTGGACGCGCGAGCGCCTGGATGGAAGATGACGTCCTGATCGCAGGCATGCGCGCCAATGCGAAGCGGCCCGCCGACTTCAAGCTTCTCGACAAGTCCTATCCGTCCGACGTCTATGCGCTGTTGATTCGAAAGGGCGATCCACAGTTCAAAACAGTGATCGACGGGGCGCTCGCGCAGCTCATGCGCTCGGGCGAGTTCGAAAAGCTCTATACCCAGTGGTTCGAGCGTCCAATCCCGCCCAAAGGCGTAAACATGGACCTGCCGATGTCGGACGCGCTCAAGCGCGACATCAAGGAGCCGAACGACAAGCCAAATTCGTGAAAGCGAAGTCGCGAGAGCCACTCAAAGCGCGGCGACTTTGGCGCTAATGCCGCATTGGCAGGAGGCGCGCGGCGTTGCCGCTGCTGCAAGCCCCTGTTAAGACTTCAAGGGGATTCAAGGAACGCGGCGGACGCATGGAATACTTCGTCCAGCAGCTCATCAATGGCATCACGCTCGGTTCGATCTACGGCCTGATCGCCATCGGCTACACCATGGTGTTCGGCATCATCGGCATGGTCAACTTCGCCCATGGCGACGTGTTCATGGTGTCGGCCTTCATCGCTCTGATCGCCTATCTCATTATTACCACCTGGCTTGGCATTTTCTCGATCGTGCTTGACCTTTTCGTCGTGCTGATCGTCGCCATGGCGTTTACCTCGCTGATCAACTGGGCGATCGAGCGTGTCGCCTACCGGCCGCTGCGCGGCTCGTTTCGCCTGGCGCCGCTGATTTCGGCGATCGGCATGTCGATCTTTCTGTCGAATTTCGTGCAGGTGACGCAGGGGCCACGCAACAAATCGATCCCGCCGATGGTGCGTGGTGAGTTCACGCTGTTCAACCATAACAACTTTCCGGTGACGCTGTCTTACAAGCAGCTCATCATCTGGGGCGTCACCGCGGTGCTGCTGCTGGCGTTCTGGTATCTCGTCGCCAAAACCTCACTCGGCCGGGCGCAACGCGCCTGCGAGCAGGATCGCAAGATGGCGGCGCTGCTTGGCATCGACGTCAACCGGACCATCTCCATGACGTTCGTCATCGCCGCGGCGCTCGCCGCCGTCGCCGGCACCATGTACCTGATGTACTACGGCGTCGTGACCTTCTCCGATGGCTTTCTGCCCGGCGTCAAAGCCTTCACCGCCGCCGTCCTCGGCGGCATCGGCTCGCTGCCGGGCGCCGTGGTCGGCGGCCTCCTCATCGGCCTGATCGAGACCTTCTGGTCGGCGTACTTTTCCATCGACTATAAAGACGTCGCCGCGTTTTCGGTGCTGGCGATCACCCTGATCTTCCTGCCGCAAGGCCTGTTCGGCCGGCCGGACGTCGAGAAAGTCTAAGATGCCGGGCGGCGCGCACACCGAGTGCGTCGATCCCGCGGGCGCGCTGCGCGACGCCGGCCGCATCGCTCTCATCGCGTTCGGGCTGTTCCTGCCCCTGATCGGATTCCTCACCGGCGTCGACGGCAGCAATCAGCTCGTCCTGACCACGCGCTGGCCGCTTCTGTTCGCGCTGGTCGCGGTCGTCGCCGCCGGCCGCTTTTTCTACTGCGTCACCATCACGCCGTGGCTTGCGCAGCGTGCGTCGCGGCCAGCGCGAGCCGTGCCGGCGTGGCGACACACGTTCGTTAAGTGGTCGATTCCCGCGACGATCGGCTTCGTCATCGCTTATCCGCTGATCATTTTTTTCACGCTCGGCACGAACGGCGGGCAGAAATGGATCGACAGCTTCGGCGTTCAGATCCTGATCTACGTGATGCTCGGCTGGGGACTGAACATCGTGGTCGGGCTCGCCGGTCTGCTCGACCTCGGCTATGTCGCCTTCTACGCGGTCGGCGCCTATTCCTACGCGCTGCTCGCAAAAACCTTCGGCTTCTCGTTCTGGATCTTGCTGCCGCTCGCCGGCGTGCTGTCCTCGTTCTGGGGCATCCTGCTCGGCTTCCCGGTCTTGCGGCTGCGCGGCGACTATCTCGCCATCGTCACCTTGGCATTCGGCGAGATCATCCGCCTGATCTTGATTAATTGGGTGGCGCTGACCAACGGCTATGCCGGCATCATCGGCATCCCGCGGCCGACCCTGTTCGGCATTCCGTTCACCGCCAACGACGACGGTTTCGCCGCCGTGTTCGGCCTGCCCTACTCGCCGCTCTATCGCGTCATTTTTCTCTACTATCTGATCCTAGCGCTGGCGCTCCTCACCTGCTTCGTCACCGTGCGGCTGCGGCGGCTGCCGATCGGCCGCGCCTGGGAAGCGCTGCGCGAGGACGAGATCGCCTGCCGCGCGCTCGGCATCAACACCACGAACACGAAACTCACCGCGTTTGCAATCGGCGCGATGTTCGCCGGCTTCGCCGGCTCGTTCTTCGCTGCGCGCGCGGCGTTCATTTCGCCGGAGTCCTTCACCTTCATCGAATCGGCGACGATCCTCTCCATCGTCGTGCTCGGCGGCATGGGTAGCCAGATCGGCGTCGTCATAGCCGCGATCGTCATGATCGGCGGCACCGAGATCCTGCGCGAGCTCGATTTCCTGAAAGCCATTTTCGGCCAAACCTTCGACCCCACCCAGTACCGCATGCTTCTGTTCGGCTTTGCACTCGTGGTCATCATGATCTGGCGGCCGCGCGGCCTGATCGCCACCCGCGAGCCGTCGGTGTTCCTGAAGGAGCGCAAGACCATCTCCGCCGAGATGGTTAAGGAAGGACGCGGCTGATGGCGGTGGCGGACGATACGGTGCTGCGCGTCGAGCATTTGACCATGCGCTTCGGCGGCCTCGTCGCCATCGACGACCTGTCGTTCGAGGTCAAGCGCGGCGCCATCACCGCGCTGATCGGACCGAACGGCGCCGGCAAGACCACGGTGTTCAACTGCATCACCGGCTTCTATAAGCCGACCGAAGGCCGCATCGCGCTTAAGCGCGGCGACCCAGCGCTGTGGAATGCGCTCGAGCATTTGACCGGCGGTGGCCAACGCGGCACGGTGCGCGCCGACGGCGCGCTGTTTTTGCTCGAGCGCATGCCCGATTATCTCGTGGCGCGGCGGGCCCACGTCGCCCGTACGTTCCAGAACATTCGGCTGTTTGCCGGCATGACCGTGCTGGAGAATCTTCTTGTTGCTCATCACAACGTGCTGATGCTCGCCTCCGGCTATTCGCTGTTCGGCATCTTCGGCTTTCCTTCCTACGCCGCAGCCGAGCGCGCAGCGCTCGACAGAGCGCGCGCCTGGCTCGACCGCTTCGGGCTTTTGGCGCGCGCCGACGATCCGGCCGGCGACCTGCCCTACGGCGCGCAGCGCCGCCTCGAAGTGGCGCGCGCCATGTGCACCGATCCGGTGCTGCTCTGCCTCGACGAGCCGGCGGCGGGCCTCAATCCGCGCGAGAGCGCCGAGCTCAACGAGCTGCTGCTCGGCATTCGCGAGGAGTACGCCACCTCGATCCTTCTGATCGAGCACGACATGAGCGTGGTGATGAATATTTCCGACCACGTCGTCGTGCTCGACTATGGCGTCAAGATCGCCGACGGCGCGCCGGACGCGGTGCGTAACGATGCGAAGGTGATCGCCGCCTATCTCGGCGTCGCCGACGAAGAGGTGGCGCAGGTCGAGGCGACGGTGGGCCTGTGACCGCGCTTCTCTCAATCCGCGGCGTGACCGCGTTCTACGGCCGGGTCCAGGCGCTCAAGGGCGTCGATCTCGTCGTCGATGCCGGCGAGATCGTGGCGCTGATCGGCGCCAACGGCGCCGGCAAGTCGACTCTGATGATGACGGTGTGCGGCAATCCGCAGGCCCGCGACGGCAGCATCTACTTTGCCGGCGAGGACATCACCCGGCTGCCGACCCACGAGATCGCCCGGCGCAAGCTTGCGCAGTCGCCGGAAGGCCGCCGCATCTTTCCGCGCATGACAGTGCT
>Ga0306923_10005542_pt1 | contig 12315 bp, 8 predicted proteins | sample sta12Can44000108_FD_203841 | JGI IMG/M metagenome (GOLD analysis project Ga0306923, IMG submission 203841) | Lab enrichment of tropical soil microbial communities from Luquillo Experimental Forest, Puerto Rico - statanox.12C.anox.44.000.108 (v2)... | ecosystem: Environmental > Terrestrial > Soil...
GCGAAGGAGTGCGGCTCCGCCAATAGAAAATGAGCCCGGAACCATTTGCGTAATGAGGTTTCATACACGTTCAACGAGCTTTCATTATGGAAATGCCGGCTCGGCCGATGTGCTGTGGTTCCGCTCGAGAAAAAGACCGTCGTCCGCTCGTGTTCCGGCAGACAGGAAAGATCCCACTCTTTGAACGCTGCCGCGGGGACAGCGGGAATTTGACCCCATTCACCTAATGTTTCCGGGGTCACGTGGCGGCTTTCACAAAAAATTCGGTAAGCCCCGTTGTGCTGATACTGGAGGTTGAACAATTCAAGAGCGAAAGCGTTAAATTCTGCATCCTCAAAAATGGCGGCGGATGAATCGGGCGGCTCGATTGCCGGGGCGCAATCGAGCATGCGTGCGCGCAAGAGCGCCGCAAATCGTTCAAGGGAATGGACCGAGTTCACGCGGTTTTTATTTCTCCGGCTGGTTTTCCGCTACAGCCGGGAACCAAAGTTTAACGTGAAACAGCCGCTCGGCAAGTCAGCAGTGGCTTCAGTAAAGGAGTGCGGCATTATCCGTAAGTATGGACTCGAGAACCAGAATGAACACCAATGAACACAGATTTTGCTGACGAATTACCAAACCGAAGCAAAAACGTTAGCTCAGTGGAATGAACGGCTGCCCCCCGCTTTCTTTATCAGTGTTTATCCGTGTTCATCGGTGGTTGAATTGAATGGCGACGGCTTTATGCCACTTTCTGGGCAATCGTAAATGGAGAAAGGCGCTTTACCCCTTCATGAAGGAATGGCAAAAGAAGAGGATACTATGGTTCGTCTTTTTAAATGTGCGGGGATCGTTTTGTTGCTCGCGGCAGCCGGCTGTTCTCCTGTGGTTCGTCAAGCGCCGACTTTTGCGGAAATGCCTACTCCTGCGGTCGTTGGAACGAATGAGGTATGGCCGGGGAGGCAATCGGATGGCTCAGTGTTGCTCCCCAATCAATGGTCGTTACGTCCGGTCGGCCGCCAGGTAACTCTGGGTGATTTTCCTGTTAATGTTGCCGTTCACCCCAAAGGCCAATTCGCTGCCGTCCTGCACTCGGGCGATAGCGAGCACCAAATTATTATCGTGGACTTGCTGAGCGCCGCGGTAGCGTCGCAATTCGCGTTGCACGAAACCTTTTATGGCTTGGCGTTTTCTAAAGATGGCAATCTGCTGGTCTGTAGCGGGGCAGGGGAAGAACTGCTTCACGTCTTCGACTTTCAGGATGGGAAACTGGCTAACCATAGAAAAATACAATTGCGTGAATCCAAGATGCGCGGCGTACCAGCAGGCCTGGTGCTTGATAACGACGCGGCGGAAGCATTCACTGCCAACGTTTGGGGCGATTCAGTGTCCCGTGTTTCCTTGCGCGGCGACCCACACACTTCAGACATATTGTTCGGGACAAATCTCGCTGCCATATCACAAGCACCGATTCATCCCTCCACCGATTTCGATACTGCTGCGGCGCAGAAACGTGCCGAGGCCGCCCTGTACGAAAAAGATGCCGCCGGCTCGTTTCCCTATACGTGCCTTTTGGATGAGCATCTGCACCGTCTGTACGTGAGCCTCTGGGCGAGAGCCGAGGTTGCCGTGGTTGATCTGAATTTGCAGCAGGTCGTCGCGCTGTGGCCTACTCAGGAGCATCCTTGTGAAATGGCGCTCACGCGCTCGGGAAAGGTTCTTTTCGTTGCCAATGCCAGTCGCAATACTGTGAGCGTAATCGATACTCGGTCAGGAAAATCTCTCGAGTTGATCTCAGCCGGTTTGTATCCCGATGCGCCACCGGGTTCAACTCCGAACAGCCTTGCGTTGGCGCCCGACGAACGAACGTTATTCGTTGCGAATGCGGACAACAACAACGTCGCGGTTTTTGATGTCTCTAATCCGGGCAAAAGCGCGTCCCTGGGCTTTATTCCCACGGGCTGGTACCCTACGTCCGTCCGAATCACGCCCGACGGTAAACATCTTCTTGTCGCCAACGGTAAAGGCCTAACTCCGCTAGCCAACCCATTGGGGCCACAGCCCGGTTTTAGGTTCCCTCCCAGATCGGTTCAACAGTACATCGCTAGCTTATTCCGAGGGACGTTGAGCATTATCGACTTGCCCGAGCGGAACGAGCGTGAGGCTCATTTGGCCGCCTGGACGCGCCAAGCCTATCAGTGCAGTCCGCTCCGCCGGGATGCTGAGGTCTGGGCTATTCCGGCTGCCAATAATCCTATCCCAATGAAACCTGGCGAGAAATCGCCCATTAAATACTGCCTGTACATCATTAAGGAAAATCGCACTTACGATCAGGTGCTTGGCGATATGCCCCAGGGAAAGGGTGATCCGAAGCTCTGCCTGTTTCCAGAGCGCGTCACACCGAACATGCATCAACTGGCTCGCGACTTCGTTTTATTGGACAATTTCTATGTCGAAGGAGAGGTAAGCGCAGACGGCCACGAATGGAGCATGGCTGCTTACGCCACTGATTTCGTCGAGAAAATGTGGCCGATGGACTATGGGCACAATAAGTCCGGCAAATTTCCGTACCCGAGCGAAGGTTCTTTTTTAGTAGCTGCGCCCGCAGGGGGATATCTCTGGGACCGGGCCAAAGAGGCCGGGGTAAGTTATCGCAGCTATGGTGAATTTATCGCCAACGGCAAGACCCCCAGCCAGCCAGGCCGCGCGCGCGTCAAGGCGTTGGAGGGCCATTTTGATGAATGGTTCCGCGGGTTTGACCTGGACTATTCTGACGCCAAGCGGGCGGATCGATTTATTGCCGAGCTCAAACGATTTGAGACTGAAGGCGACATGCCTCGGCTTCAGATCCTCCGTTTGCCGAATGACCATACGCACGGCGCTACCATTGGGTTCCGCACACCTACGGCGTATCTTGTCGACAATGATCTCGCATTAGGTCGAGTCGTGGAGGCAGTTAGCCATTCAAAATTCTGGCCCGAAACCGCGATTTTTGTTGTGGAAGATGATGCGCAGAACGGTCCGGACCACGTGGATGCCCATCGCACCACGGCGTGGGTCATCAGCCCGTATACCCATCGGGGATTCGTCGACTCAACGCTCTACTCGACCAGCAGCATGTTGCGAACGATGGAACTGATCCTGGGCCTCAAACCCATGTCTCAGTTTGATGCCGCCGCCAGGCCAATGTTCAACTCCTTCCAGGACGTGGCCGATCTGCGACCTTATGACCATAAAGCCATCGGCGAAAACATGGATGCCCGCAACCCCAAGCAGGCCTGGGGCGGCCAGCTCAAGATGAATTTCGCTCGCGAAGATGCTGTGGACGATCTGGTGCTTAATGAAGTCGTCTGGAGATCCGTGCGAGGGCCTGATAATCCAATGCCCGCCCCGGTGAGAGCCGGGTTTGTGTTTCCGCACGCACAAAAGGGCGAAGACTGATAAATTCTTAATTCTAAATTTTTAATTCTTAATTAGGGGAAGACGTAGAGGTCGATGTACAAATAACAAGAGTTTTCAACGAGCTTGCGTCACCACTAGGAAAGACCAACTCCGAAACATTGCGAGTCGAAAGTACCGCAATTAAGAATTAAGAATTAAGAATTAAGAATTTACTTCTTAAGTGATCCCACCGCTTCTGTCATCTCGCTCAAGTGCGTATCCGCATTCATCGTGTCAGTTACGTGAGCGATTTTGCCGTCCAGGCCGATCAGAAAACTGGTGCGCTTTGACATATTTTTGCCAGGCATGCGAACGCCGTAAGCGTCGGCGATGGCTCCGTCGGTGTCTGCCAGCAAGGGAAAATTGAGGTTGTACTTGGAGATGAATTTTAGGTGGCTGTCTGCTGAATCGAAGCTCACACCCACTACCTCGACGTTGTCTTTTTTGAGATCGGCGATGCGATCCCGAAACCCGCAGGCTTCTTTGGTGCAACCCGGTGTGTCATCTTTCGGGTAGAAATAAAGCAACACAACCTTTTTGCCGACGACATCCGCCAGTTTCCATTCCTTGCCGTTCTGGTCCTTTCCTTGAACAAGCGGGGCCTTGTCACCAACGGCGGGAGTGTTAGCTTTGGCGGTTGAGTTCACGAACAAAGCGGCGGCGATGAGTGCTGCGAACGGCTGCAGATGGAAATGCATTTTCATAAGTTCGTTCTCTTGCGATCCTTAGAAGGTCTGTTAGACCAAGCGGGCAAAAAAGTCAAATCAGGTTGCTCGAGGGGGCGCGGCGTTCAGGCGTGTCCACTCCGCTCTTACGCGCGCGGCAGCCAATGTGCCGTTTTTGAGACTGCGTAGCGGTCGTCCGAAGGTAGCCGTGGGGCTTTAGCCCACGGTAAACGGACACAGAATTACCGTGCGTCGCGTAGCGACGCCTGATAGACCTGCCCTGAAGAATTCAGAAACCAAACCCAAGAAAACTCCATGGCAAACACCTTCAGCAGTCTTCAATATCATCTCGTCTTCAGCACCAAACATCGGGAACCTTGGCTTCGCTCGGATGTTCAGGAGCGTGTTTGGGCCTATTTAGGAGGCATCGCTCGCCAAAATGGACTCAAACCATTGCTTGTGGGCGGTGTTGAGGACCACATCCATATGTTACTTGCGATGCCCCCCACCATCGCGGTAAGTGAAGCAGTTAAACAGGTCAAAGGGGCGTCCAGCCTTTGGATAAAACAGAACGTGTCAGGCTGCCGCGGCTTCGGTTGGCAGGACGGCTATGGCGCGTTTACTTTGAGCAAATCGCAAGAATTCACTGTAAAGGATTACATCAAAATGCAGCGCGAACACCATCGGGTAAAGACTTTTCACGAGGAATATCAGGCATTGTTGGATCGACACGAAATCGATTACGACGAGCGCTACCTATTGGATTGAGACCGCGTCCCCTGCAGGCGACGCTACGCGACGCAGGGGTAGTTTTGCTGCCAAATCCGTGGGCTAAAGCCGCACGGCTACCTTCAAGGCATCGCTACGCGATGCAGTTATAGGCTGGCATCGCAGGAGAATGGTTCTTGGAAGGTCCTCACACGGCGCAGCTTCTCTCACTTACCTATTACCCCTGCAGACTTGTGGCCCGGTTTGTGACCGGCGCCATGTCCCCGGGGTCCATGGGCGGCTTAACGGGGGGGCCGGTGGGGCGACGGCGAAACTTATTCTGCGCCAATAGCCGCCAGACCATGAAAAATGCTTCCACCATAATGCTCCGGGACATCTTGGAGCAGCCTTGGAAACGGTCCGTGAAAATGATCGGCACCTCGACAATTTTCATTCCCTTCCGCCAGAGCTTATGGGTCATCTCAATTTGAAAGCTGTAGCCGTTGGAATGAATCGCGTTCAAATCGATCGACTCGAGCGCGCGCTTTCTGAAACATTTGTAACCGCCAGTCGGATCGGTAAAGGGCATTCCCGTGACCCGCTGGACAAAAGTCGCAGCGCTTTTGCTTAACATCAAACGGCTCAACGGCCAGTTGATAATCCGGATACCGTTCAAATAACGCGACCCCAATACCAAATCAGCTTCACGTGCGGCCTGCACGAACATAGGGATATCGTCCGGGTTATGCGACATGTCCCCGTCGAGCTCAAACACGAATTCGTAGCCTTGCTCCAGCGCCCATTTGAATCCGGCAATATAGGCACGGCCTAAGCCGTTCTTCTCCGTCCGGTGCAGAACGTGCAGAACGGGATACTTGGAGGCCAGTTCTTCCGCCAGTTTGCCGGTACCATCCGGGGAATTATCGTCCACCACGAGGATGTCTACGGGAACCGGAAGGGCCAGCAACTTCTGCACAAGCGGTAGAAGATTCTCGCGCTCGTTATAGGTTGGGACGACGACCAGGGTCTTGTTCATTGCTAAGGCAGCCCACACATCAATATGCAACATTTCTGATGAAAACAAGCCAACTTTCGCGCCTATTTTGCTTTTGCTGCTTCCTTTGGTCGTTCTAGTCTGAATTGAATGCTGGCCTTTCTGATTTCAAACCTTCTCAACATTGAGTACTGGTTCAGATACCCGTGGCTGGCTATCTTTTCCCTTTTTCAACTTTGGATGCTTATTGACGCCGTGCGGCGCCGCGAATGGATTTGGGCTCTGTTTATATTTGTCGGCTGGGGATTTGCCGCGCTGTGGTATTATTTCGCGGTTTACCGTGCGGCGCCATCTGCGACTCGCGGTTTTGAGCTGCCCGGGGCCTTTGACCGTCGGCGCATCAAGGAACTTCAGGCTCAAATTCATCACCTCGACAAGCCTCATCACTATTCACAACTGGGCGATATCTACTTTCAACAGGGAAAACTGGATAAGGCTGAGGCCTGCTACCGCTCGGCCCTTGAGCGGGACCCACAGGACATTGATACCCGGGCCCATCTTGGCCAGTGCCTCTTGCGCCAGAAAAAGCCTGCCGAAGCCCGACCACTCCTGGAAGGCGTCGTTTCCGAAAGTCTCAAGCATGACTACGGCTATTCGCTCATGGCCTTGGCTGAGACACTTGGGGCGCTTGGGGAAAAATCCGCCGCCATCGCCCTGTGGAAGCAGGTGACCGAACGCCATTCCTACCCGCGGGCAAAAGTCCAATTGGCCGAGCTTTACCTTGCGGATCAACAAAACGATTTGGCACGCAACGAACTTAAGGATGTGGTTGCCGATGACGAACACGCCCCCGCTTTCCAGCGCGCTCGTGACCGGGTCTGGGTTCGAAAAGCGCGACGGCTCTTACGCTCTATAAAGTAGCTTCCAATCCGATTCACTTTCCTGAATCCTCGCCCGCAACACACGATGACCAAAACGACCTCCCAACAGCCCACTGCGTCTCTGTCGAAGCAAATTCAAGACGCGGTTGATTCAACTCCGGTGATTGATATCCACACGCATCTCTACGACCCGGCTTTCAAGGAGTTGTTACTCTGGGGCATCGATGAATTGCTCGTCTACCACTACCTTGTGGCCGAGGTCTTCAGGTTTACGGATATGCCCTACGAGCGCTTCTGGGCGCTGGCCAAAACGGCTCAGGCCGATCTGATTTGGGATGCCCTCTTTCTGAAACATTCTCCGATTTCCGAAGCTTGTCGTGGCGTTCTCACGACTTTGCAGTTGCTGGGCCTGGACGTGAAAAAGCGCGACCTGCCTGCGTTGCGCCGCTGGTTTGGCGCTCGAAAGGTGGAAGACCATGTCACCCGCTGCTTTGAGTTGGCCGGCATCAGCAAAGTCTTCATGACCAATTCGCCGTTTGATGATGTTGAGCGGCAAGTTTGGGATCGGGGTTTTAAACGGGACGAACGGTTTAAAGCCGGGCTGCGCATCGACCCTTTGCTGCTGTCCTGGCCAACTGCCGCTTCTCAGCTGAAACGCTGGGGCTATAAAGTTCAGCCAGGTACTCCTTCGCAGAAAACATTCGATGAAGTTCGCCGGTTCCTGGCGGATTGGACTGCTAGAATCGAAGCGAAATACGTCATGGTGTCGCTCGGCCCTGATTTTAGCTTTCCCGACAAAAGTCTTATGACGCGCTTAATCGAACACGCACTGCTTCCTCATTGCCGAGAGCACGGCCTCCCGTTTGCCCTGATGCCCGGCGTCCGCAGGGCAGTAAACCCTTAGTTGCGCCTGGCCGGGGATGGAGTTGGACTGAGCAATCTCGTTTCGATCCAAAATCTTTGCGCGGGGTTTCCGGAAAACAAATTCATGGCGACCATTCTAGCCCGCGAAAACCAGCATGAGGCCTGTGTTTTGGCCCGCAAGTTCCGCAACCTGCACATCTTTGGTTGCTGGTGGTTCACCAACGTTCCATACCTGGTCGACGAAATCACACGCCTGCGCATCGAACTGATTGGGCTGAGTTTCACCCCCCAACATTCAGACGCCCGTGTGCTCGATCAGGTCGTCTACAAATGGCGCCATTTCCGCCAGGTCCTGAGCGGTGTGCTGCTAGATCATTACAAAACCCTGCTGGAAACAGGATGGGAGGTCACCCGCGCGGAAGTTGAACGGGACGTGAAGGATTTGTTCGGAGGAGCGTTTACAAAGTTCATTGGTGGTTGAGAGGCGAGAACAGCAGAAACCCGAAATCCGAAGACCGAAAAGAAGGCCGAAATTCGAAACCCGAAAAAAATCACCACGAATGAACACGAATTGACACTAATAAAGCGGACCGAGTCACTCGCAGGAAAACCTCATTTTTGCCCTTCTTGATTCGTGTAACTTAGTGTTTATTCGTGGTTGCTCCTTCGGATTTCGGATTTCGGCCTTCTTTCGGTCTTCGGCCTTCGGGTTTCGGATTTAGTAACCCTTTTGCCTTTCGTCCCCAATCGGACTGTCCCATCCTATACCGGTGTCTGGTCTTATCGCCATTGTCGGCCGACCGAATGTCGGCAAATCCGCTCTGTTCAACCGCATTGTGGGGCGGCGGATTGCCATTGTACATGACCAACCGGGTGTCACTCGCGATCGGATCAGCGCTGAGGCGGAATGGCAGGGCCATGGTTTCACGCTGGTTGATACGGGAGGTATTGGGTTGCTGCGCCGCGAAAAGGCTGAGGACGTCATTACCCGTGCCGCGCTCGCACAGGTCCAGGTAGCGATCGAGGCGGCTAACGTCATTATGTTTGTTGTAAACGTTCAGGAGGGGATAATGCCTCTGGACCGGGAAGCAGCGGCGCGTTTACGCCAAAGCGGGAAGCCGGTCCTGGTTGCGGTCAACAAGGTTGATACCAGCCGGGTCGAGACCAATGCCTTCGAATTCTCGGAGCTTGGTTTCGAAAGAATCTTTCCGGTTAGTGCGATTCATGGCGAAGGTATCGAACCGTTGGTCGAGGCTGCGGTAGCTTTGCTGCCGCGCCAGGAAATTGTTCAGGTACCCGATGAATCTGAGCATGCTCTGCCGGCATCCACTGAGCTTCGGCACGCCTCTGCCATGAAACTAGCCATCGTGGGTCGACCCAACGTTGGCAAATCATCAATCGTTAATGCCCTCACCAAATCCGAACGCGTTGTGGTCAGCCCTGTTCCCGGAACAACCCGCGATTCTGTGGATGTTCCATTTGAAATCGAAACCGACGGAGCCCACCAGCCGTACCTATTGATCGACACAGCAGGCATGCGCAAGACACGCCGGGTCGACGACTCGATTGAGTTTTTCAGCGTTAAACGCGCTGAGGACTCAATTGCCCGCTGCGATATCGCCATCCTCGTTCTCGACGCCGAATCGGGGATCACAGAACAAGATAAGAAAGTCGCCGATAAAATCGTTGGAGGGCGCAAGGCCTGCATCGTGGTGGTGAACAAGTGGGATCTGGTAGATGAAGTCGTGCGGACGGCACGCCAGGTGGAAATCAAGCGTCGCAATCGTAAAGAAAAATCTCCCGGTCGCGAGTTAATGACCACGTTGTCGGAGTTCGGGGAGTGGGTTCAGGAGCATTTGTTTTTTCTCGATTATGCGCCGGTCATTTTCACATCTGCTCATTCCGGTTTTAACCTGGACCGATTGCTGGAGGCTGTGCGCTATGTCACCGCGCAATTGCGACAGAAAATCCCTACCGCGATTTTGAATCGCACGCTTCAGGATGCGGTGGAGCGGCGACAGCCGGTGACCTCTCACGGCCATCGGCTGAAATTCTATTATGCGACCCAGGTGAAGGAAGCCCCGCCAACCTTCCTCTTATTCGTCAATCGCGAGAACCTCTTTTCCGCTCAATACCGGAAGTATTTGTCGGACCAGTTGCGCATCGCTTTTGGGTACGAGGGTTGCCCACTCGTTCTTGTGCCAAAAGCACGCCCCAAAACCATTGAACCCGTCAGAAAACCCCGCAAACAAAAGCGGGGATGAACGGGATTTACAGGATTTAAGGGGAATGCCTTAAGATTGCGCCCTCGAGCCCTTTGCCGGGACCATTTCTTCCCCTGAAAAACCTGCGCCTCAGTCGTCTTTTTTGTCCTGTTCGGCCTGCTAATCCTGTCAAACGAAATTCATTTTCCAGTGGTTTTTCGGGCATCTTGTCGTTCTTGTAAATTTTTGAAGAATTTTCTTGCCACACCATATGTGGGGTGTATGATGCGCATATTCCCCCACTAATGGGGTGACCGGGCCTCCGAAGGCCCGACTGTCTCAAAATCAATATTTAGCAGTAACGCAACAGTTTTCGATGGTTTGCTCTCGTTTGAAGGTCGGTCAGCGCGGGTTTGTCGTCGAAAAAAATAACCAGCCGAAAGGATAACCATGATCGATGCTACTGACGAAGTCGTGTCTGCCCCCACCCAACCCTCCCGGCGCCGTGGTCCTGGCTTGAAAGCCAAGAGCTCGTCCCGGCGAATCGAAAGTCAAAAGCGAACTTCTTTGACATTGGAACGCGTTTTCAGCGATCCCAAGGTCAATCCCTTTGATCAACTCGAGTGGGAACGGCGTACGGCTGAGATTACCGACGACGCCGGGAAGGTCATTTTCAAACAGGAAAACGTTGAGGTGCCCAAGTCCTGGTCGTTGCTGGCGACGAAAGTGGTAGTATCGAAATATTTTTACGGCGAACAAGGCACGTCGGAGCGCGAGACTTCGGTGCGCCAACTTATTCATCGCATTTGCCGGACCATTGCCGATTGGGGAATCAAGGACGGTTATTTCAGCAAAGCCGCCGGCGAGGTGTTCTACCAGGAACTGGTCTGGCTTTGCGTGAACCAGTATGGCGCGTTCAATTCGCCTGTGTGGTTCAACGTGGGGTTATACCACGAATACAAAGTGGGCAACCAATCCAGCCGCGGCAACTGGTTTTACAATCGTAAAACCACGCAAACCGAGCGCGGCAAGACACAGTACGAGTATCCTCAGTGCAGTGCCTGCTTTATCCAGTCGGTCGACGACAACATGGAATCGATCATGCAACTGGCCTACAGCGAAGCCATGCTTTTCAAGTTTGGCTCCGGCACCGGCACGGACTTGTCACCCATCCGGTCTAGTAAGGAAAAACTGAGTGGCGGTGGCCGGCCCAGCGGTCCGCTTTCGTTCCTCAAGGTCTATGACCAGGTGGCCAACGTGGTGAAATCGGGCGGTAAAACTCGCCGCGCTGCCAAGATGAACACGCTCCGCGATTGGCACGGTGATATCGAGGAGTTCATCGACGCAAAACAGAGGGAAGAAATGAAGGCCTGGGCTCTAATCGAGCAGGGCTATGATGGTTCTTACAACGGCGATGCCTACGGCAGCGTCATGTATCAGAACGAGAATCTTTCCGTGCGCGTGAGCGATGAATTCATGCAGGCTGCGTTGGATGGCAAAGAATGGTGGACTCGCGCGGTCTTGAGCGGCAAGCCGCTCCAGAAGAAAGACGCGGCTGCGCTTCTTCGCAAAATTGCCGAGGGCACGTGGACCTGCGGAGACCCGGGACTACAGTACGACGGCGCCATTCACAAATGGCACACCTGCAAAGGTACCGAGCCGATTCACTCAACCAATCCTTGCTCGGAATACGTGTTCCTCAACAACACCGCGTGCAACCTGGCCTCGCTCAACTTGATGAAGTTCAAGCAGGAAGATGGCCGGTTTGACGTCGAGCGTTTCAAGGCGGCGGTGCGCGTCTTTATTACCGCTCAGGAAATTCTCGTGGACAACGCAAGCTATCCTACGGCGCCGATCGCCGAGAACTCGCACCTATTCCGCACTCTGGGACTGGGCTATGCCAATCTCGGCTCGCTCATCATGAGCTACGGCCTGCCATACGATTCCGAAGAGGGCCGCGCGCTGGCTGGTGCCATCACTGCCATCATGACCGGGCACGCTTACGAGCAGTCCGCCGAGATTGCGAGCGTTATGGGTCCCTTTAAAGGCTATCGCGACGCCAAATGCGCCCACGTGTCCAAGCCGCTGGAGAAGGACAACATCGAATCGATGCTTGGTGTTATCAAAGAGCACCGTGACGCTGTCGAGGCTATCCAACCCAGCGCCGAGTTCGATTATCTTAAACAAGAAGCGCGTCAGACCTGGGACGGCGCCCTCGCACGCGGGCGCTCGATCGGTTATCGCAACGCGCAGGTCACCGTTCTGGCTCCCACTGGTACGATCGCTTTTCTGATGGATTGCGACACAACCGGTGTCGAACCCGACATTGCCCTGGTCAAATACAAGCTCCTGGCTGGCGGCGGCATGCTCAAGATCGTGAACCGGACGGTGCCCCAAGGCCTTAAGCGGCTGGGGTATGACTCTGAGGGAATCAACCGCGTCGCCGCGCACATTGAAAAATTCGACACCATCGAGGACGTCGAGGAAAACGGCCAAACTGTTCAAAGTGGTCTTCGCGCCGAGCATTTGCCGGTGTTTGATTGCGCTTTCCGAGCGTACCGCGGTAAACGTAGCATCCA
>Ga0306923_10005547_pt1 | contig 12309 bp, 6 predicted proteins | sample sta12Can44000108_FD_203841 | JGI IMG/M metagenome (GOLD analysis project Ga0306923, IMG submission 203841) | Lab enrichment of tropical soil microbial communities from Luquillo Experimental Forest, Puerto Rico - statanox.12C.anox.44.000.108 (v2)... | ecosystem: Environmental > Terrestrial > Soil...
TGGAGTTCCAGGAATAGCGCACGCGGGAAGAGCTTGAGACCGCAGCCGGTATCTGGGGTGCGGTCGCTGAGAAGCCGGCCACGGATCGCGTTGGCGACAGCCGAGGCCCAGCGTTTTGATCGGCCGTCTCGCCGCTCTTCACGGCAACCGGCGATCATCAACGCCGGTTCTTCGGGTGCGTGTCGAAGCAAACGCCACAATTTGGGGATGTCCGCCGGGTCGTTCTGCCCGTCGCCATCGAGCGTTGCAATCCACGCCGCCTGCGCCGCCCGCACCCCGGTGCGGATCGCAGCACTTTGCCCACAATTGCGCGTATGGCGCAGCAACCGCACTTGCGGCGTTTTGGCGGCGAGCCGCGAGATCTCGGCCGCCGTCGCATCGCTGCTGCCGTCATCCACGTAAAGGATTTCATACTCAACCAGGCCATCGAGCGCCGCACCGATCTCGCCCGTGAGCGAGGCGATGTTTTCCGCCTCGTTCTTAACCGGGATGACGACTGAAAGATCCATGAGCCACGAGATGTAGCACTGTTTGAGAGCATGAACAAATCGCGGGAGGCCCGTGCAATGATAGCCAAATACGCGAGCGCAGTCCTGCTTTTTTCCTGCAGATGCAGGCGGAGCAGGTCCAGCCTAATGGCCTTTCATTCCTCGTAAAGCGCCAAATTCAGCGGTCGATCCAGGCGACCCTGAGGATATTCGTGGCGCCGGGGGTTCCAAACGGGACACCGGCGGTGATAACGACCCGCTGGCCAACCTCCGCGACTTTCTCGCGGTGGGCGATTCGCACCGCCTTTTGCACCATGTCGGTAAAGCTTTTGACGTCGCTGGTGTGCACGCAGTGCGCGCCCCACAGCACCGCCAGCCGCCGTGCCGTGGCAAGGTTCGACGTCAGCACTAGGATCGGGGCCTCCGGACGCTCCCGCGCTGCGCGAAGAGCGGTCGCACCCGAGGTCGTGTAAGAGACGATCGCCGCCGCGCCCACCAGATGCGCGACCTGGCAGGCCGCGGCGCTAATCGCATCTGAAGCGGTGTGTTCGTGCTCGATCCGCGTACTCTCGAGCGTCGAGTAGTAGAGTGGATCTTCCTGCACTCGGGATGCGATGCGGTTCATCATCGCGACCGATTCGACCGGATAGCGTCCAGCGGCGGTCTCGGCCGAGAGCATGACCGCGTCGGCTCCCTCGTAGACCGCGGTCGCGACATCCGACGCCTCCGCGCGAGTCGGTGTCGGCGCTGTAATCATTGATTCGAGCATCTGCGTCGCCACGACAACCGGCTTACCGGCCGCTCGGCAGGCGTGAACCACTTGCTTTTGCACGCTCGGCACATCTTCCGGAGGCATCTCGACGCCAAGGTCGCCGCGCGCGACCATCAGCCCATCGGCGAGCTCGATGATCTCATGGAGGTGCCTGATGGCCGACGGCTTTTCGAGCTTGACCATGACACCGGCGCGGCGGGCGACCAGTTTGCGGCCTTCGGCGACGTCGTCGGGACGCTGGACGAACGAGAAGGCGATCCAATCAGCCCCTTGCTCGAGCGCAAAAGAAAGATCCGCCCGGTCTTTTTCGGTGATTGCCGACAGTGGCAGCACCGCATTGGGCACATTAACGCCCTTGCGATCGGATAAGGTGCCGCCAACCAGGCATCGCGTGTCGGCAAAACTGCTGCCGCAGATCTCGACCTCGAGGCGTACTTTGCCGTCGTCGAGGAGAAGCTCGGTCCCCGGCTGAAGCGCCGCGAAGATCTCCGGATGCGGCAATGGTGCCCGGTGTTCGTCCCCGGCCTGACGATCGAGGTCGAGATGGAAGGGAGCGCCCGCTGAGAGCTCGATCGGCCCTTCGGCAAAGGTCCCCAAGCGGAGTTTTGGTCCCTGCAGGTCCGCGAGAATGCCGATTGGCCGCCCGGTCGCATTCTCTACCCGTCGGATCGCTTCAAACCGGGCGCGATGGTCGTCATGTGTGCCATGGCTGAAGTTGAGCCGGAACACGTCGACGCCCGCCTCGAATAGCTCGCGGATCCTGTCGGGGGCCGAACTCGAAGGCCCCAATGTCGCGACGATCTTGGCGCTGCGCCGGCGTCGCATATCGATGTTTCTGCCCAAACTCATCTTAAGAAAGAACCAGGACAGCTCGGAAGTCGTTGACGTTGGTCAGGGTTGGACCAGTCATGACCAAATCGTCGAGAGCGGCAAAAAATCCATAACCGTCATTATGAACTAGTGCGGCCTGTGCCGAGATGCCACGGGCCGCAGCACGTGCCAGGCTGTCCGGATAGACAATCGCCCCGGCATTATCTTCTGTTCCGTCGATACCATCGGTGTCGCAGGCGAGTGCCGAGATGCCGTCGGCGCCCGAGAGCGCTACAGCGAGGGAGAGCAGAAACTCGACATTACGGCCGCCCCGGCCCGTACCGGTAACCGTGACGGTCGTCTCACCGCCCGACAGGAGAACGGCGGGTGGCGAAATGAGACGGTCGCCCACTCGGAATTTCCCGGCGTGGATTTGAAGTGCGATCGCCGCATGCACGAGGCCGACCTGACGCGCTTCACCCTCGATCCGGTCACTGAGCACGATCGGCACGATATTCTGTTGCAACGCAACTTCGGCTGCAGACTGCAGCGATCCTTGCGGGCTCGCAACGAGATAGAACTCCGCCCGGTCAAAGATCGCATCGCCAGGTTTGGGTGTCTCATCTTGCTGCGCGGAGAGATGCGACACTATGCCCTTCGGTGCGGCGATGCGGTATTTCTCGAGCACGGCACTGGCGTCCGCGAAGGTGGTGAGGTCGGGCACCGTTGGTCCGGAGGCGATAACCGACGGGTCATCGCCGGGCACATCGGATATTGCCAGGGTGACGATCCGCGCGGGCGCTGCGGCGGCCGCGAGCCTGCCCCCCTTGATGGCCGAAAGATGCTTACGGACCGTATTGATCTCGGTGATCGTTGCACCCGAGCGCAGAAGCGCACGGGTTACCGCCTGCTTGTCGACTAGGGTCAGGCCGGGAGCCGGGAGGGAGAGCAGAGCAGAGCCGCCGCCCGACGCGAGGAAGACAAGCTGATCGTCAGGACCCAAGCTGTGAGTCAAGTCCAGGATGCGGCGAGCCGCCTGTCCGCCGGCGGCGTCGGGGACAGGGTGACTTGCCTCGACGACCTCGACTTGCCGACATGGGATCGCATGACGATGGCGGGTAATCACAAGACCTTCGAGAGGTCCTGACCACGCGGTCTCGAACGCGCGCGCCATCGCCGCCGACGCTTTCCCGGCACCGACCAGCACCGTGCGCCCAGGGACCGGCGCGGGAATTCGCCGCTCAAGCGACTGAGCGGGGTCGGCAGCAGCGAGGGCCGCGTCGAACAAGGCTTTTAGGATCGCTCCAGCGGCCGTTCTGTCGCAGTCGGTCAAATTGCTATTCCGTCTTGCCAAGCCCGGCGCCATTTCATATCGAGCGCCCCGGAAATACCAGCGCACGATCCGCCGGGATAGTCAGCGCTTGTGCGGAGGAGATACTGCGTGACGTCCTTCGGCCGCCGGAGCGCCATGCCCGTGGCGCTGACAATGTCGTTGCTTCTAGTGGCAGCGCCAAGCCGAGCCGACATGCCGGAAGGCACACCCTTTTCAGAGGTCTTTGCTCAGCTGGCGACAAGGCTTGTCGGGGTCGTTGTCAACGTTTCGACCACCCAGGCGACCGCATCGCCCACTCTCAAAGGCGGACCGGAGGCACAATTGCCGGCCCCGGGCGCACCGCTCGACGAGTTGTTTCGCGACTTTTTCGGTGAAAAGGGGGCGCCGGGTGGCGCCACCCCCTCGCTGCCAAGGGCCGCCTCGCTCGGCTCGGGGTTCATCATCGATCCGTCCGGCCTTATTGTTACCAACAACCACGTGATCGCCAACGCCGAGCAGATCACCGTGACCTTATCCGACGACTCGACCTTGCAGGCCGAGGTCATCGGCCGCGACGCCGTGAGCGACCTCGCGCTGCTCAAGGTCGAACCAAAGGCACCGCTGACAGCAGCGAACTGGGGAGATTCGACCAAGACGCGGGTAGGGGACTGGGTGCTCGCGATCGGCAACCCCTTTGGCCTTGGCGGTACCGTGACCTCGGGCATCATATCGGCTACGGCGCGCGATATTCACTCCGGCCCATACGATGATTTTTTGCAGACCGACGCGTCGATCAACCGCGGCAATTCCGGTGGACCGATGTTTAACCTCGCCGGCGAGGTGATCGGCATCAACACGGCTATTTTTTCGCCTTCGGGCGGTTCGATCGGCATTGGCTTTGCGATCCCGTCGGCTTCCGCGCGCCCGATCATCGATCAGCTAAAAGCGACCGGCAAAGTTGAACGGGGCTGGATTGGCGCACGCATCCAACCGGTCACCGATGACATTGCCGAGTCGGTCGGTCTCGACAAAAGTCGCGGTGCGATGATCGGTGCGGTCGATCCGGGAAGCCCGGCAGCGCAAGCAAAGCTACAGCCCGGAGACGTGATCCTCGCCTTTGATGGCAAGCCGATCGACCGTAGCCGGCAACTGCCTCGCCTCGTCGCCGACACTGCCCCCGATGCGTTGGTCAAGCTGTCGATGTGGCGAGACGGAAAAGAGCAGGAAGTAGAGCTCAAAGTCGCAGCTTTGAACCCGAACCGGCCGGCGCCGCCGCCGCCCGAACCCGAAAAGCCGAAACCGCCACCGAGCATTGATGCCTTTGGCCTCAAGCTTGCCAAATTGACGACCGAGGTGCGCAAACAGTTCTCGTTGCCCGAAGCGGTAAAGGGCGTTGTAATCACTGAAGTCCCGCAAAATAGTCCTGGAGCGGCACAAGGGTTGCGCCCTGGCGATCTCATCATAGCCGTCGGTCACGAGCCGATTGGATCGCTGGAAGAAGTGCAACAGAAGGTCGCTGCCGCCAAGAAGAACGGGCACAAGAACGCGCTCGTACGAGTAGAGCGAGAGGGCAACACCCGCTTCATCGCCCTGCCCTTCGAGGCAGGGTGACGAAGGTAACTTAGTCTCTATTCGGCGGCGAGGGCGTGTAGCGGCGCCGAGCGGAACCGGGCGACGAGCACCTCTTCTCGCGCTTTAACCCGCGCAAGATTGGCCTCCTTGACATGGCCAAAACCGCGGATCTCGGCTGGCAAACTCGCGAGTTCGACAGCGACTTCATGATTGGCCGGCGAGAGGTGGTCGAGAATTTCGTCAGCCAACGCTTCGTATTTACCTATTAGGCGACGTTCGAGCCGCCGCTCTTCGCTACGGCCGAAAATGTCGAGCGGAGTACCGCGCAAACCACGCAACCGCGCCAGCAGGCGGAAGACCGAGAACATCCACGGCCCAAAGCTGCGCTTGCGGAGATGCCCCGTCTTGGGGTCTCGCTCGCCGAGCAGTGGCGGCGCCAGGTGGAAATGTAGTTTGTAGGGACCTTCAAAACGGTCCGCTAAGCGTTTCAGAAAGTCGGTTTCCGTGTAAAGCCGGGCGACTTCGTATTCATCCTTGTACGCCATGAGCTTAAAAAGTGAGCGAGCGACCGATTCCGTCAGTCTGCTCTCTCCAGGCAGACATGCAGTCTCGGCCTGGCGCATTCGCTCAACCCGAGCCGCATAACGTCCCGCGTAGGCGGCGTTTTGATAATCCGTCAGGAAGGTGACCCTCCGGCTGATTACTTCGTCCAGAGTTTCCGACAAGTGGTGGCTCGGTGGAACAGCGGCGGGGGGAGTCGCTCGGGCTCGAACGAGGTCCGGATCGACCGCGGCGCGCCGTCCCCACCGAAAAGCGCCGCGGTTGAAGTCTACTACAACGCCGTTCAGGGTGATGGCCCGCTCAATGGCTTCGGCCGAGAGTGGCACCAAGCCGCGCTGATAGGCAAAGCCCAGCATGAAAAGATTGCTCGCGATCGAATCGCCGAGCAACCCGGTGGCGAGATCGGTCGCATTGAGAAATTCGACATTCTCCTCGCCGGCTGCCTCGGAGATGCTTCTCTGCAGCGCACCGCTCGGAAATGTCAGGTCGGGGTTCCGGGTAAAATCGCCGGTAATCGTCTCGTGACTGTTGATGACTGCGCGGCTATGCCCGATCTCCAGCTTCGACAAGGCATCCTGGGTCGCCGAGACGACGAGGTCACAACCGAGGAGCAGGCTCGCGCCGCCGGCAGCGATGCGCACGGCGTGGATCTCATCAGACCTGCGCGCGATTCGGATGTGGCTATAGACCGCGCCGCCCTTTTGAGCAAGACCGGTCATGTCCAGTACAGTACAGCCCTTTTCTTCGAGATGCGCCGCCATGCCGAGCAGCGCTCCGATAGTCACGACACCGGTTCCGCCGACACCGGTGACGAGAACGCCATAGGGTTCGTCGAGAGAGGGATGGGCGGGTTCGGGTAGCGGTGGCAGCCCGGCCTCGCCGAGATCGCCCGCTTGGCGCTTCTTCAGTCCGCCGCCGTGCACGGTGACAAAGCTCGGACAAAATCCTTCGACGCAGGAATAATCCTTATTGCAACTTGACTGATCGATTGCGCGCTTACGCCCAAACTCGGTTTCGACCGGTACCACGGAAAGACAATTCGAGGTTTTAGAGCAGTCCCCACAGCCCTCGCAGACGAGATCATTTATAAACACGCGTTTGGATGGGTCCGGGAAGCGGCCCCGCTTGCGACGGCGGCGCTTCTCGGCGGCACATGTCTGGTCATAGACGATCGCGGTGACACCGGCGATTTCTCGCAGGTCGCGCTGCACGGCATCAAGATCATCGCGGTGGCGCACCGTCGCCCCGGAGGCAAAATCCGCGGTCGGGGCGTATTTGTCCGGCTCGTCCGTTACAACGACAATGCGCCGGACCCCTTCGGCAGCCAGTTGCCGGGTCAGCGCCGGAACGGTCAAACCGCCGTCGATCGGTTGCCCGCCAGTCATCGCTACGGCGTCGTTAAACAGCAACTTGTAGGTGATGTTCACTTTGGCGGCGACCGCCCCACGGATCGCCAATACGCCCGAGTGCGTATAGGTGCCGTCGCCGAGATTGGCGAAGACGTGGGGGGTCTCAGTGAATGGCGCCTGGCCGATCCACGGCGCGCCTTCACCACCCATCTGCGTGAAGGTCGCAGTCGACCGGTCCATGAATTGCGCCAGGTAATGGCAACCAATGCCGGCGAGCGCGCGGCTGCCGTCCGGCACCTTCGTCGATGTGTTGTGGGGACAGCCCGAGCAGAAATACGGCGTGCGGGTGAACGGGACCACATTACCGCCAAGCTGGCGTTCCTTCGCTTCGAGAAAGGCAATACGTTCGGCAATACGCGGCGAGGTGTAGAAACGGGCGATGCGCTGGGCGATGACCCGCGCGATCTGGGCAGGCGTCAACTCTCCGTTCGAAGGCAGAATCCAGTTTCGGTTTTCGTCGAACTTCCCGATAACGCGCGGCCGCACGTCTTCACGCCAGTTATACAGCTGCTCTTTGAACTGGTTTTCGATGACCGCGCGCTTCTCTTCGACCACGAGGATCTCTTCGAGCCCCTCGGCAAAGTGCCGGATGCCCTCGCGCTCGAGCGGCCAGGACATCGCCACCTTATAGAGACGCATGCCAATCTCGGCGGCATGGGCGTCGTCGATCCCGAGATCGTCAAGCGCCTGACGAACGTCGAGATAGGATTTCCCGGTCGTGACAATGCCAAAGCGCGGCCGTGGGCTGTCGATGACGATGCGGTCGAGGCGGCTTGCGCGGGCGAACGCGAGTGCAGCGTAAAGCTTGTATTTGTGGAGCCGATATTCCTGGTCGAGAGGCTGGTCAGGCCAGCGGATATTGAGACCCCCCGGCGGCATCTCGAAGTCGTCGGGCGGGACGATCTCGATCCGATCCGGGCCGATCTCGACCGAGGCGGAGCTATCGATCGTCTCGGCGATTGTCTTGAAGGCGATCCAGCAGCCTGAATAGCGCGACATCGCCCAGCCATAGAGGCCGAGGTCGAGCAGCTCCTGGACCCCCGACGGGTTCAACACCGGGATGCCCGCATCCATAAAGGCGTATTCCGATTGGTGCGGCAAAGTCGAGGATTTGCAGGTGTGATCGTCGCCGGCCAGCAACAGCACGCCGCCATGCGGTGCCGATCCGGCAGAATTACCGTGCTTTAAGGCATCGCCGCTGCGATCGACGCCTGGTCCCTTGGCGTACCACATGGCAAAGACGCCGTCATATTTGGAGCCGGGGAATAAATTGATCTGTTGACTCCCCCATACCGAGGTCGCGCCAAGCTCCTCGTTGATCGCCGGTTGGAAGTGGATACAACTTTTCTCGAGAAAGCGGCGCGCACGCCACAGGGCCTGATCGATCCCGCCCAATGGGGAGCCGCGATAGCCTGAGATAAAACAGGCCGTATTGAGCCCCGCAGCGATGTCGCGTTGCCGCTGCATCATCGGTAAGCGCACCAAAGCCTGGGTGCCGGTGAGGTAAATCCGGCCCTGGTCGAGAACGTATTTGTCGTCGAGCGTGACCGCCGCCAGTGCCATCACGACCTCCAACTCGCCATCTTCATTCGAGAAAAGTGGGGTTTGGCGAATGGTTGCTCAATGACGAGACGACCCGCGTCGAGGAAAGGCACGACCCCGCCCTCCAGATCCCCGTTGCCGCAAACCCCGGCGGGGAGTAATGCTTGAGGTTTCGGCACAGTCTTCAAATTCGGCCACGCCATGTCCGCACTCGCCCTTCGACGTGAGGCCATCGATACCTCCCTACTCACCGAACTGCGCCAACTCTTAGGTGACCGTCTCTCGACCGCAAGCGCTGTCTGCGCCCAGCACGGCAAAGACGAGTCCTATCATGCGCCGCATTCTCCGGACGCGGTCGCCTTTGCTCGCAGCGCCCAGGAAGTCGCGGCCATCGTCAGGCTCTGCTCTAACTATAAGACTCCAGTCATCGCCTTTGGGACGGGGACATCGCTCGAGGGTCATGTTGCCGCGCTTGCGGGCGGGGTTTGCATCGACTTGACCCAGATGGATCGAATTCTGCGGGTCAACGCTGAAGATCTCGATGCGGTTGTCGAAGCCGGGGTCACAAGAAAGCAGCTCAACGAGCATTTGCGCGACACCGGCCTGTTCTTTCCAATCGATCCGGGGGCCGATGCATCGCTTGGCGGCATGGCTGCGACACGCGCCTCGGGGACCAACGCGGTGCGCTACGGGACGATGCGCGAAAATGTGCTCTCGCTAACCGTTGTGCTGGCCGACGGACGCGTCATCCGGACAGCCCGCCGGGCTCGCAAGTCGGCGGCCGGATACGATCTGACCCGCCTTTTTATCGGCTCGGAAGGTACGCTCGGTATCATTACCGAGGTGACGGTTAGACTTTACGGCATTCCGGAGGCGATTTCTGCCGCGGTTTGCGCTTTCCCGACTATTGAGGATGCTGTCAATACCGTCATCCTGACGATCCAGAATGGCGTTCCGGTCGCTCGCATCGAGCTGCTCGACGAGGCGCAGATGGCTGCGACCAACAAATATTCGAAACTGAACCACAAAGTCGCCCCTACCCTGTTCTTCGAGTTCCATGGCACGACGGCGGGGGTCGCCGAACAGGCAGAAACGGTCAAATCAATCGCCGCTGACTACGGCGGCAACGATTTCCGGTGGGCAACGACACCCGAAGAGCGCTCAAAGCTCTGGCAGGCGCGGCACGACGCTTATTACGCCGCCCTGGCGCTGCGTCCGGGTTCGAAAGGGTGGGCTACCGATGTCTGCGTGCCGATCTCGCGGCTCGCGGAATGCATCAGCGAGACCCAGCGGGACCTCGCAGATTCACCCATCCCGTCGGCTCTGGTCGGCCATGTCGGTGATGGAAACTTTCATCTCGTGTTCATGATTGATCCGCAGCGGCCGGATGAGATTGCCGAAGCGGGCCGCCTCAACGAGCGGATGGTGGCACGGGCGCTTGCGATGGAGGGGACGAGCACCGGTGAACACGGGGTAGGATATGGCAAGATGGATTTTCTGGTCAGCGAGCACGGCGAGGCGCTCAGTGTCATGCGCTCGATCAAAAAGGCACTCGACCCAGACAATATTCTGAATCCTGGGAAAATTGTTCGAGTTTGATCCCGCCCCTGTCGAGCTGAATATTCGGGCGTGCGCATCGCAACCGTTGTCTCAGGCTGCACTCGTTTCAGCCCCCTCGGGTCTACCCGAGAGGGCTGATCAGCGCGAAGCCTAGCCGTTATTGCTGCCGAGATTTACGCCGACATATTGCGTGACACCATGACGATTCAACAACAGGAGGGCGCTCTTCTTTGGCGAGTTCGCCACCTCCTTTAGCTTATCCGCTGCCTCTTTCGGGTTGTGGACGGGCTGCTGGTCGATGGCGACGAGGATATCGCCCTCGTTCAGCCCGACATCCTCGGCGGCACTGCCGTTGTCGACCCGCGAGACCACGACCCCGTGCACGTCTTTCCCCACATGGAGTTCGCGGCGAAGCTGCGCCGTCAACGGAGCGAAATGCATGCCAAGCGCCTCTGCCTTCTTCGGCTGCTGATCTTCGTCCTCGCCAGCGTTAGTGGCTGAGGCGACTTGCTCATTGCCGAGTTCCCCGACTTTTGTGTGGAGCTCGACTTTCTCCCCGTTGCGCCATACGGTCATGGTCGCGGTGGTGTCGGGTGCGGTTCCGGCAACCATCCGCGGCAGATCACGCCACTGGCTCACATCGGTGCCGTTGAATGACAGGATCACATCACCTTGCTTGATGCCGGCTTTCCCGCCGGGACTGTCGGGGGTCACGACAGCGACGAGCGCGCCCTTCTCTGCGTGCAGGCCAAGGCTCGCGGCGATCGCGGGGGTCACCTCCTGGATCTGTACCCCGAGCCAACCTCGGCTGATTTTGCCGTGTTCTTCGAGCTGAGCGACAATCGTCTTGGCAACGTTGGATGGCACCGCGAACCCGATGCCGACGCTACCGCCATTCGGCGAATAGATCGCCGTGTTGATGCCGATCACCTCGCCCTCGAGATTGAAGGTCGGGCCGCCGGAATTCCCCCGGTTGATCGGCGCGTCGATCTGCAGGAAGTCATCGAATGGACCGGAGTGGATATCCCGTCCGCGGGCGGAAATGATGCCCGTGGTTACCGTCCCGCCGAGCCCAAACGGGTTGCCGACCGCCATCACCCAGTCGCCGACCTGAGCCGCGCTGCTATCACCGAACTTTACATACGGTAATGACTTATCCGCGTTGATCTTGAGCACCGCAAGGTCGGTCTTCGGGTCGCGTCCGATGATTTTTGCAGTATATTTGCTGTCATCCTGCAGCGTCACTTCGACCTTGCTGGCATCGCCGATCACATGGCTGTTTGTGACAACGTAACCAGACGGATCGACGATAAAGCCCGAACCAAGAGCAATGCGCTTAGCCTGTGCACCGGGGACCTGAGGAAAGAGACGTCGCTGATCTCCAGGGCCTTGCTGTTCGAAGAAGCGACGCAGAAATTCATCAAACGGAGAGTTCGGGAAACCTGGAGGCGGGGATATGTTCGGCTCTTCCGCCATCGCGTCCGCATCGGCCTTTTGTGAGACGGATATGTTCACCACTGCCGGCGACACCTTCTTTACGAGCGGTGCAAAGCTCTGCTGTTGGATTAGCGCTACCGGAGAAGTCATTGTCTGCGGCGCCGCCGGCGAAACTTTTGCGGAATTGTCGATGATCGGCGGGTTCTCAGCCCACACGAACGGCGAAAGCGCCAACGCCGCCCCAAGACCGAACCCGATCGCCGCAGCACGCTTTCTGTTCAGCCATAGGCGTGGGTCACCGTTATTTTTAAAAACTGCCAATTGGTCCTCCTATGCGAGGGCTAGCTCAGCGTCGTCGGAATGTCGAGCTAGAGCGGATCGACCAACAAATAGTCCCGCAAGGTGACAGGCGGCTTTCACCTACATTAATTCGCTGTAACGCGGCATGGCTCGGCTTTGATGGAGGCGTGCGAACTCGATCACACCGTCACTGGTGCGACGGGCGTACCGCCACCGTGACGAGGAGGGGCTCGCCCAATGCGCGCCGTCTTCGAAGAGCGGCCGCGGGTTCCGGCTAAGTGCGACCTCGTAAGGCCGAATTTAGCGCCGGATCCGCGGCCACCAATGCTGCTCGTTAAGCTGCCGCTGACAATCCGCGCTCGAGCACGGTGGAGAGACGTCGAGCGAACGCCGCAGCGTCTGGAAGTTGCTCGCCTTCCATGATGCGTGCCTGATCGAGGAGGAGCCAGGCAAATTCTGAAAGCTCGTCCGAAGCGCCGGCCTCGCCAACCGTGGCGGCAAGCCGCTCGATCAGCTTATGGCGCGGGTTAAGCTCGAGAATGCGTT